>WPCG01030334.1_pt1 | contig 47902 bp, 45 predicted proteins | sample 5403311 | NCBI WGS metagenome assembly WPCG01 (sample SAMN12869467, study PRJNA574797) | sludge metagenome | isolation source: wastewater treatment of Control | place: China:Beijing | collected 2019-05-17
TCAAACGTTTCCCAAAAGACCCGAAGGTCTTGACGAGTCGCTTGCCTTGATGGTTCTGTGACTGGTCACCGAACTCATCGACAAGCGCCCACATGAATTACCTTATCGATTGTTAAAGAGCGACTTCGAACCCCGGGGCGAACCCCGTCGAGTGAAGCGTCTCGCTGTGCTGCCGACCGGAGCAGGCTCTCTTGAGCTCTCCGCCTGTCGTCAGCGCCCTGCGAGGAAGGCGTATTCTACCGCTTCGCCTGGCGGTGTCAAGCAGTGTCTGGCGAAGCGTGCTTGCCGTGGCTACTGACCGCTCCACCTCGTCGAGGTGGCTGCGAAACCGTGGTGCGCATTCTAGCGAATCCGCGGTGATTGTCAATCGGAATGTTTTCGAAGCACTTCCGAAAACCCCAAGCAGAACAACCACTTCCACCACCTTTCACCGCCTGAAACCCTGTGGGTCACAGGCAGCGGATGCGTACTTTACGGTTTTCCCCGGGGCCTTGCAAGCCCCTCGGGAAAAAATATAGCGGAGGATGCCGGACCCGGCCATGACCAGCGTCAAGATCATGGCCAGCCCGGTGCGATCAGAGCGTCAGCAGCCCCATGAAACGATGAACCGGCATCGCCTCGAGGGCCTGCTGGTCGCGGCATAGCGCCAGGATCCCGGCGCTGCGCGGCCGCGGGAAGCAGGTCTCCAGGTTACGACGAAACTTCTCCTCCAGTACCGGCACGCCCTCCTCGCGCCGGCGCCGATGACCGATGGGGTACTCCACGGCGACCTGGTCGGTCGAGGTGCCATCGGTGAAGAAGACCTGGATGGCATTGGCGATGGAGCGCTTCTCGGGGTCCAGGTAGTCGCGGCTGTAGCGGGGCTCCTCCACCACCTCCATCTTCGCCCGCAGGGCGTCGATCTCGGGGTGGGCCGCATGGAAGTCGTCCTCGTAGTGCTCGGCGGCCAGCTCACCGAAGAGCAGCGGCACGGCCACCATGTACTGCAGGCAGTGGTCGCGATCCGCCGGATTGGCCAGCGCCCCTTCCTTGGAGATGATGCGAATCGCCGACTCGTGGGTGGTGATAACGATGCGTTCGACCTCGTCCAGGCGCCCCTTCACTGCCGGGTGCAGGGTCACGGCGGCCTCGCAGGCGGTCTGGGCGTGGAACTCCGCCGGGAAGGAGAGCTTAAAGAGGATGTTCTCCATCACATAGCTGCCGAAGTCGCGCTGGAAGCGGAAACGCCGCTCCGCCTCGGGCTTGGTGGCGAGGTCGCGATTGGTATGGCTGAACAGCACATCGTAGAAGCCCCACTGGGGCGCGGTGAGCGCCCCGGGCACGCCCATTTCGCCGCGCAGGGCGAGATCGGCCAGGCGTACCGCCCGGGAGGCAGCATCCCCGGCGGCCCAGCTCTTGCGCGAGCCGGCGTTGGGCGCATGGCGATAGGTGCGCAGGCTCTGGCCGTCGACCCAGGCGTGGGAGAGCGCGGAGAGCAGCTGCTCGCGATCGGCGCCCAGCAGCCTGGCCGCCACCGCCGTGGAGGCCACCTTGACCAGCACCACATGGTCGAGCCCCACCCGGTTGAAGCTGTTCTCCAGGGCCAACACCCCCTGGATCTCGTGGGCCATGATCATCGCCTCGAGCACGTCGCGCATCGCAAGCGGCGCCTCCCCTTCGGCGACCCGCCTCTGGGAGAGGTGGTCGGCCACCGCCAGTATGGCCCCCAGGTTATCCGACGGGTGGCCCCACTCGGCGGCAAGCCAGGTGTCGTTGTAGTCGAGCCAGCGCACGATGCAGCCGATATCCCAGGCGGCCTTGACCGGGTCCAGGCGATAGGCGGTGCCGGGCACCCTGGCGCCGTGGGGCACCAGGGTACCCTCCACCAAGGGACCCAGGTGCTTGGTGCACTCCGGAAAGCGCAGCGCCAGCAGGCCGCAGCCCAGGGTATCCATCAGGCAGAGCCGTGCGGTGTTCCACGCCTCCGGGCTGTCGATGCGGTAGCCGAGCACATAGTCGGCGATCTTCTGCAGCTCGTCGTCGTAGTCCGGACGCACATTGGCTTCCACGGTACTCATCTCGCTCTCCTTCGGCATCGGCATTGGCTACCCCCAGTGTAGAAGAGTGTCCGCGCCATGAAGCAAGGCGCCCCCGGCCGTCTGGCCAGGGGCGCCTCTGTTCACTCGGCGCTCCCCAAGGTGGGGACAGCTTCAGAAGCTGTCGCCGGGAATGCGCACGAAGCCCTCCATCAGCACCCGAGCGCTGCGGCTCATCACCGCCTCGTCGATCACCCAGCGCTCGTCCACCAGGCTCGCCTCGGCGCCGACGCGCAGCGAGCCGGAGGGGTGGCCGAAGGTGACGGCATTGCGCTTGCCGCCGCCGGCGGCCAGGTTGACCAGGGTGCCCTCGATGGCGGCCGCCGAGGCGATCGCCACCGCGGCGGTGCCCATCATGGCGTGGTGCAGCTTGCCCATGGAGAGCGCCCGCACCAGCAGGTCGATGGACTCGGCCTTCACCTCCTTGCCGCTGGACGAGACATAGCTGGCCGAGGGCGCCACGAAAGCCACCTTGGGGGTGTGCTGGCGCGAAGCCGCCTCGGCCACGTCCTGGATCAGCCCCATCTTCACCGCACCGTGGGCGCGAATGGTTTCGAAGCGCGCCAGCGCCTCGGCGTCGCCGTTGATCGCCTCCTGCAGCTCGGCGCCGGTGTAGCCGATCTCATCCGCGTTGACGAAGACGGTGGGAATGCCGGCGTTGATCAGGGTGGCCTTGAGGGTGCCCACGCCCGGCACTTCCAGGTCATCCACCAGGTTTCCGGTGGGGAAGATCGCCCCCTCGCCGTCGGCGGGGTCCTTGAAGGCCACCGGCACCTCGGCCGCCGGGAAGGTCACGCCGTCGAGCTCGAAGTCGCCGGTCTCCTGCACCTCGCCGTCGGTGATGGGCACCTGACAGACGATGGTCTTGCCGATATTGACCTGCCAGATACGCACCTCGACCACGCCGTTCTCCGGGATGCGCGCCGGGTCCACCAGGCCGTTGGCCACCGCAAAGGGGCCCACGGCGGCGGAGAGGTTGCCGCAGTTGCCGCTCCAGTCGACGAAGGCCTTGTCGATGGCCACCTGGCCGAAAAGGTAGTCCACGTCGTGGTCGGGGCTCTCGCTCCTGGAGAGAATCACCGTCTTGCTGGTGCTGGAGGTAGCGCCGCCCATGCCGTCGATCTGCTTCTGGTAGGGGTCGGGGCTGCCGATCACCCGCATCAGCAGGCGGTCGCGGGCCTCACCGGGCTTCTGCGCCGCCTCGGGGAGGTCGTCGAGCCGAAAGAAGACGCCCTTGCTGGTGCCACCGCGCATATAGGTGGCGGGAATACGAATCTGGGGAACGTGAGCCATGAAGGTCGCTTCCTTGATAGGTAAGGGGAGTAAAGTTCGACCCGGGCCTTGCGGCGCCGGGTCGATGGGGCTCTACATCGTCAGGCGTTTGCCCGGCGTCAGCTGACCACTTCGGCCGAGGACTCCAGGAAGTCCTTGGCAAAGCGCTGCAGCACGCCACCGGCGGAGTAGACGGTGACCTCTTCCGCGGTATCCAGGCGGCAGGTCACCGGCACCCGGTCGACCTCGCCGGTCTTGCGGTGGATGACAAGCTCCAGGGTCGCGCCCGGCGCCGCCTCGCCCTCGACGTCATAGGTCTCGGTGCCGTCGAGCTGCAGGGTGTGGCGGGTAGTGCCCTCCTGGAACTGCAGCGGCATCACGCCCATGCCGATCAGGTTGGTGCGGTGGATACGCTCGAAGCCCTCGGCCACGATCGCCTCGACCCCGGCCAGCGCCACGCCCTTGGCCGCCCAGTCACGGGACGAGCCCTGGCCGTAGTCGGCACCGGCGATGATGATCAGCGGCTGCTTGCGGTTCATGTAGGTCTCGATGGCCTCCCACATGCGCATCACCTGGCCTTCCGGCTCGACCCGCGCCAGCGAGCCCTGCACCACCTCGCCCTTCTCGTCGCGCACCATCTCGTTGAAGAGCTTGGGGTTGGCAAGCGTCGCCCGCTGGGCGGTAAGGTGGTCGCCGCGGTGGGTGGCGTAGGAGTTGAAGTCCTCCTCCGGCAGGCCCATCTTGTGCAGGTACTCCCCCGCCGCGCTGTCCATCATGATGGCATTCGACGGCGACAGGTGGTCGGTAGTGATGTTGTCCGGCAGGAGCGCCAGGGGCCGCATGCCCTTGAGCTCACGCACGGCGGCCATGGTGCCCTCCCAGTAGGGCGGGCGGCGAATGTAGGTGCTCTGGGGGCGCCAGTCGTAGAGCGGGCTCTCGGCCTTCTCGAAGGCGTCCAGGTCGAACATCGGGATGTAGACCTGCTTGAACTGCTCCGGCTTGACGAACTCGCCGACGATGGCATCGATCTCCTCGTCGGAGGGCCAGAGGTCCTTGAGCGTGACCGGGTTGCCATCCTTGTCGGTGCCGAGCACGTCCTTCTCGATGTCGAAGCGCACGGTACCGGCGATGGCGTAGGCCACCACCAGCGCCGGCGAGGCCAGGAAGGCCTGCTTGGCGTAGGGGTGGATGCGGCCGTCGAAGTTGCGGTTGCCGGAGAGCACGGCGGTGGCGTAGAGGTCGCGGTCGATGATCTCCTGCTGGATCTTCGGGTCCAGCGCCCCGGACATGCCGTTACAGGTGGTGCAGGCGTAGGCGACGATGCCGAAGCCGAGCTTCTCCAGCTCCGGCAGCAGGCCGGCCTCTTCCAGGTAGAGCCGCGCGACCTTGGACCCCGGGGCAAAGGAGGACTTCACCCAGGGCTTGCGGACCAGACCGAGCTCGTTGGCTTTCTTGGCCAAGAGGCCCGCCCCCACCACGTTGCGCGGGTTGGAGGTGTTGGTGCAGCTGGTGATGGCGGCGATGATCACCGCGCCATCGGGCATCTTGCCCTCCTTCTCCTCCGCCTGCGCCTTCTCGTAGTTCACGGCGATGCCGCGCTCATGCAGGGCACTGGTGGGCAGGCGACGGTGCGGGTTGGAGGGGCCAGCCAGGTTGCGCTCGACGCTGGACAGGTCGAAGGTCAGCACCCGCTCGTACTGGGCATTAGTCAGGCTGTCGGCCCACAGGCCGGTCTGCTTGGCGTACTTCTCCACCAGCTCGACCTGCTCCGGCTCGCGGCCGGTGAGCGTCAGGTAGTCGATGGTCTGCTCGTCGATGTAGAACATCGCCGCGGTGGCGCCATACTCCGGGGTCATGTTGGAGATGGTGGCACGGTCGCCGATGGTCAGGCTCTTGGCGCCCTCGCCGTAGAACTCCAGGTAGGCGCCGACCACGCGCTCCTTGCGCAGGAACTCGGTGATCGCCAACACGATATCGGTGGCGGTGATACCGGGCTTGGGCTTGCCGGTCAGCTCCACGCCGACGATGTCGGGCAGGCGCATCATGGAGGGGCGGCCCAGCATCACGGTCTCGGCTTCGAGGCCACCGACGCCGATGGCGATGACCCCCAGGCAGTCGATGTGCGGGGTGTGGCTGTCGGTGCCCACGCAGGTGTCGGGGAAGGCCACGCCGTCGCGTGCCTGGACCACCGGCGACATCTTCTCCAGGTTGATCTGGTGCATGATGCCGTTGCCGGCGGGGATGACGTCAACGTTCTCGAAGGCGGTCTTGGTCCACTCGATGAAGTGAAAGCGATCCTCGTTGCGACGATCCTCGATGGCGCGGTTCTTCTCGAAGGCGTCCGGCTCGAAGCCGGCGTGCTCCACGGCCAGGGAGTGGTCGACGATCAGCTGGGTCGGCACCACCGGGTTGACCTTGGCGGGGTCGCCGCCCTGCTCGGCGATGGCGTCGCGCAGGCCGGCCAGGTCGACAAGCGCCGTCTGGCCGAGGATGTCGTGACACACCACCCGGGCCGGGTACCAGGGGAAGTCCAGGTCGCGGCGGCGCTCGATCAGCTGCTTGAGGGCATCGGTGAGCTGCTCCGGCTCACAGCGACGCACCAGCTGCTCGGCGAGCACCCGGGAGGTGTAGGGAAGGGTGTCGTAGGCACCGGGCTGGATCTCCTCGACGGCCGCACGCACGTCGAAGTAGTCCAGCTCGGTGCCGGGAAGCGGTTTACGGTAGTCCGTATTCATACTCAACCCCGATCCTCGATGGGCACCCACTCGCTCTTCTCCGGGCCGACGTAATCGGCGCTCGGGCGGATGATGCGGTTGTTGGCGCGCTGCTCGAAGACATGGGCCGCCCAGCCGGTCACCCGCGACATCACGAAGATGGGCGTGAACAGCTTGGTGGGAATGTCCATGAAGTGATAGGCGCTGGCGTGGAAGAAGTCGGCGTTGCAGAACAGCTTCTTCTCGCGCCACATCACCGCCTCGACGCGCTCGGAGACCGGGTAGAGGACGGTGTCGCCCACGTCCTCGGCCAGCTTCTTCGACCACTCCTTGATGATGGCGTTGCGCGGGTCGGACTCGCGATAGATCGCGTGGCCGAAGCCCATGATCTTCTCCTTGCGCTCGAGCATGCCCATGATCTTCTGCTCGGCCTCTTCGGCGGAGGTCCAGTTCTCGATCATCTCCATGGCCGCCTCGTTGGCGCCGCCGTGCAGCGGCCCGCGCAGGGAGCCGATGGCGCCGGTCACGCAGGAGTGCATGTCGGAGAGGGTCGAGGCGCAGACCCGCGCGGTGAAGGTCGAGGCGTTGAACTCGTGCTCGGCGTAGAGGATCAGCGAGACGTTCATGACACGGGCGTGGAGCTCGGAGGCCGGCTCGCCGCGCAGCATGTGCAGGAAGTGGCCGCCGATGGACTCGTCATCGGTCTCGGTCTCGATACGCACGCCGTCGTGGCTGAAGCGGTACCAGTAGCAGATGATGGAGGGCAGCACGGCCAGCAGGCGGTCGGAGACGTCCTGCTGCTCGTCGAAGCTCTGCTCGGTCTCCAGGTTGCCCAGCATGGAGGCGCCGGTGCGCATCACGTCCATGGGGTGGGCATCCTTGGGGATCTGCTCAAGCACGGTCTTGAGCGCCGCGGGCAGGCCGCGCAGGCCCTTGAGCTTGGCGATGTAGGCGTCGAGCTCGGCCTGGTTGGGCAGCTTGCCCTTGAGCAGCAGGTAGGCCACCTCCTCGAACTTCGCCTTCTCCGCCAGCTCCTTGATGTCGAAGCCACGGTAGGTCAGGCCGGAGCCGGTCTTGCCCACGGTGCACAGGGCGGTAGTACCTGCACTCTGGCCACGCAGGCCGGCGCCGCCGATGGGTTTATCTGCCATGATCTCTCTCCTCTTGAAGGTATCCGTAATAGCGTAGGGGGGCGCGCCTCAGGCGTCGCCGCCCTTCTCGGCGAAGAGCGCATCGAGCTTCTGCTCGAAGCTGTGGTAGTTCAGGAAGTCGTAGAGCTCGTCGCGGGTCTGCATCAGCTCCACCACGTCGCGCTGGTGGCCGTTGGCGTGGATGCTCTGGTAGACCTTGAGCGCCGCGGCGTTCATGGCCCGGAAGGCGGAGAGCGGGTAGAGCACCATGCGGCAGCCCACCTCGCCCAGCTCCTGCTGTGAGAACAGCGGCGTGGCGCCGAACTCGGTGATATTGGCCAGGATCGGCGCGTCAACGCGCTCGCAGAACGCCTTGTAGTCGTCCAGGGTGTGCACCGCCTCGGCGAAGATGGCGTCGGCGCCGGCCGCGATGCAGGCCTGGGCACGCTCGATGGCGGCATCCAGCCCGTCCTTCTGGAAGGCGTCGGTGCGGGCGATCAGGTAGAAGTCAGGATCGATGCGGGCATCGGCGGCGGCCTTGACACGGTCGACCATCTCCTGCTGGGAGACGATGGCCTTGTTGGGGCGGTGGCCGCAGCGCTTCTGGGCGACCTGGTCTTCGATGTGCACGGCGGCCACGCCCGCACGCTGCATCTCCTTGACGGTGCGGGCGATATTGAAGGCGCCGCCCCAGCCGGTGTCGATATCCACCAGCAGCGGCAGGTCGGTAGCGCCGCAGATGCGGTGGGCGTCCTCGACCACGTCGTTCATGGTGGTCATGCCGAGGTCCGGCAGGCCGAAGGAGGCGTTGGCCACGCCGCCGCCGGAGAGATAGATCGCCTGGTGGCCGACGCGCTGGGCCATCATGGCGGTGTAGGCATTGATGGTGCCGACGATGGACAGCGGGCGGTTGGCCTCGAGGGCGGCACGGAAGCGGGCGCCGGGAGTCTGCTGGGTCATGGGGTCTCTCCTGTGGTGTTCGGGCCTGAAAGGGTCGGTTCGGGTCAGGATGTCGTCTCGGCCTGCTGGCGCAGCGTGGCCGCATAGCGGTCGACGACATTGGCCCGCGAGGCGCTGACGTGGCGGCGCATCAGCAGCTCGGCCAGCTCGGCATCGCCGGCCTCGATGGCGTCAACGATCCGGTGATGCTCGACGAAGGCGCGCTGGGGACGCGAGCCGCTGGCGCTGAACTGGGTGCGGTAGAGCCGCACCAGGTAATAAAGGTCATCGCAGAGCATGTTCACCAGCATGCGGTTATGGCTGCCCTGGACGATACGGTAGTGGAAGTCCAGGTCGCCCTCGCGCTGGAAGTAGGCCTCGCCCTTCCTGAGGTCGGCCTGGCCTTCATGCATGGCCAGCAGCTTGCGCAGCCCGGCGATCTCCTCGGCGGTCATGTGCTTCGCCGCCAGTCGCGCCGCCATGCTCTCCAGGGCCTCGCGCACGTCGAACAGCTCCAGCAGCTCCTGCATGGAGAGCTTGACCACCCGGGCGCCCACATGGGGAACCCGTTCGATCAGGCGGTGCGCCTCCAGGCGACGCATCGCTTCGCGCAGCGGCCCGCGGGAGATCCCGTAGGTCCGGGAGAGGCCCGGCTCGGTGATCTTGCTGCCCGGGGCCAGCTCGCCGCGTACGATCGCATCCTGGAGCTGCTGGAAGACGCGCTCCGCCAGGGTGCGCACTTCCGGGATCGACGTTTCGGTTTCGGCTGAGTTCATGGCAATTGTCGACAATCATTTGGTGAAGAGAGAGTAGCCACTCCCCATAATGGGGTCAATACGCAGAAACGCCCAGCCTATCCCCCTTTGGTTGTAGACAACCCGGCGAACGCTTCTGCAGATGTCGACAATATCATGGCCGGCGCCTCGGCTCTCCTGAGGACAATCGCCCCGGCGGGGCCTAGAATGGTCCGCCTGTTTTCGCAAGGCCCGGTCATGAACGCACCCCTTCAGATCACTCCCCTGCCCTACCATGAGACGCCCCTGCCGCGCTTCTCCCGCCTGCGCCAGCGGCCCGGCGCGGTGCTGCTGGACAGCGGCCGCCCGGAGGCGCCCGGCGGCCGCTTCGACATTCTCTCCAGCGACCCCCTGGTGACCCTGGAGATCGATGAGCGGGGCGCCGTCACCGGCGCCCCCGAGCTGGCCGGGCTCTCCCCCTTCGCCGCCCAGCAGGCGCTGCTCGACCGCCTGCCCCTGGCCAGCCAGGAAAGCGAGCTGCCCTTCCTCGGGGGGCTGATCGGCTACTGGAGCTATGATCTGGGCCGGCTGCTGGAGCCGGTGGGCAAGCGCGCCCGGCCGGCGGTGTCGCTGCCGGCGAGCCGCGTCGGCCTCTACGACTGGGCGCTGATCCAGGATCATGACCGCCGCGAGGCCTGGCTGGTCGCTACCGCCGAGCGGCGGCGCCAGGTACTCGACTGGCTGGCGGCCTCTATCCCCGCCAGCCGCGAGTTTCGGCTCAGCGCCCCCTTCGCCGGCGAGCTCTCCCGGGAGGCCTACCTGGAGCGGTTCGCGGCGGTACAGCGCTATATCCGCGCCGGCGACTGCTACCAGATCAACCTCGCCCAGCGCTTCAGCGCCCCCTATGCCGGCGATCTCTGGGACGCCTACCGGCACCTGCGAAGCGCCACGCCCACCCCCTATGCCGGCTACATGAGCTGGCCAGGCCCCCAGGGGGAGCAGGCGCTCCTCTCGCTCTCGCCGGAGCGCTTCCTCGAGTGCCGCGACGGCCAGGTGGAGACACGCCCCATCAAGGGCACTCGCCCCCGAGGGGCCTCCCCCGTCGAGGACCAGGCCCTAGCCGACGAGCTCGCCGCCAGCCTCAAGGACCGCGCCGAGAACGTAATGATCGTCGACCTGCTGCGCAACGACCTGGGGCGCGTCTGCCGTCCGGACAGCGTCCGGGTTCCCAAGCTCTGCGGCCTGGAGCACTATGCCAACGTCCACCACCTGGTCAGCGTGGTCACCGGTGAGCTGGCTCCGGGGCGCACGCCCCTTGAGCTGCTCGCCGCCGCCTTTCCCGGCGGCTCCATTACCGGCGCCCCCAAGGTGCGCGCCATGCAGATCATCGAGGAGCTGGAGCCGAGCCGGCGCAGCGCCTACTGCGGCAGCCTCGGCTATATCGACGTGCGCGGCCGCATGGATACCTCGATCGCCATCCGCACCGCGGTGGCGGATGCCGACCACCTTCACCTCTGGGGCGGCGGCGGCCTGGTCGCCGACTCCGAGGGGAACGCCGAGTACCAGGAGACCCTGGACAAGATCGGCCACCTGATGGCGGCGCTGGCCGGCTCGAGACAAATGGGATAAGAACAGAAATTCTTATTCCGCGCGGAATATAGATCCAAGAAAACGGTATTGGGGGAGCGCCGCGCAGGCTTGGTAGGGTAGCGGGCAGCATTTTCATGATGGAGGCCCCATGCCGAGCTTCGACCCCAACCGCTTCGTGCTGGAGCACGACCGGGAATCCCCCAAGGAGATCCTGCGCGCCGCCTATCGTGCCTTCGGCGAGCTGACGCTCTCCTTCTCCGGCGCCGAGGACGTGGTGCTGATCGACCTGGCGCTCAAGGTGGCGCCGAAGGAGGCCGTCCACGTCTTCGCCCTGGACACCGGCCGCCTGCACCCGGAGACCTACGCCTTTATCGAGCGGGTGCGCGAGCACTACGGCATCGCCATCGACGTGCGCTTTCCCGACCCCGAGGCGGTGCAGGCCCTGGTCCAGGCCAAGGGCCTGTTCAGCTTCTTCCGGGATGGCCACCAGGAGTGCTGCGGCATCCGCAAGGTGGCACCGCTGCGTGCCCGTCTCCAGGGCCTGCCGATGTGGGTCACCGGCCAGCGCCGGGACCAGAGCCCCGGCACCCGCTCCAGCCTGCAGATCGCCGAGCGCGATATCGCCTTCGGCAGCGAGGAGAGCCCCCTCTACAAGCTCAACCCCCTGACCCACTGGTCGAGCGAGGAGGTGTGGAGCTACATCCGCATGTTCGACGTCCCCTACAACCCGCTGCATGAGCGCGGCTTCGTCAGCATCGGCTGCGAGCCCTGCACCCGTCCCACCCTGCCCGGCCAGCACGAGCGCGAGGGACGCTGGTGGTGGGAGGAGCAGGCCGGCAAGGAGTGCGGCCTGCACGCCACCAACCTGTCCGCCTCCGCCCCCCGCTGATCGGGAACGGAGCCGAGAGACGAAGGGCGCCCCGCGGGGCGCCCTTCGTCGCTTCAGGCCCCGCCCCCCTTGCCGGGTAATGGGGCGGGCCGGAAACGGCTAGCGCACCGGCAGCGTGAGCCCCTCGAACAGCGGCGCCTCGTGCCGTGGCCCCGCCGCCAGGGCAGCATCCACCAGCTCCCGCTCCAGGTGCGGCGCAAAGCCCTTGAGGAAATCGTACATGTAGCCGCGCATGAAGGTGCCGCGGCGAATGCCGATCTTGGTGGTGGAGCTCTCGAAGAGGTGCCCGGCATCCAGCGCCACCAGGTCGGCATCCTGCTGCGGGTCCACCGCCATGTGAGCGACGATGCCCACTCCCATCCCCAGGCGCACATAGGTCTTGATCACGTCGGCGTCCGAGGCGGTCAGCACCACGCTGGGCTCGAGCCCCCGGGCCCGGAAGGCCTCGTCGAGCTGGGAGCGGCCGGTGAAGCCGAACACGTAGGTGACCAGCGGATAGCGCGCCAGGGCCTCCAGGGTCAGCTTCGGCTCGGCGGCGAGGGGGTGACCCTGGGGCACCAGGATGCAGCGGTTCCAGCGGTAGCAGGGCAGCAGCACCAGGTCGTTGAAGAGCTCCAGGGACTCGGTGGCGATGGCAAAGTCCGCCTGGCCATCGCTGACCATCTGGGCGATCTGCTTGGGCGTCCCCTGCTGCATGTGCAGGGCCACGTCGGGATACTGGCGGGTGAAGTCGCGGATCACCGGCGGCAGCGCGTAGCGCGCCTGGGTGTGGGTGGTGGCGATGGCGAGGCTGCCGCGACGCTCGTCGCTGAACTCCTGGGCCACCTCCTTGATGTTCTCGGTCAGGCGCAGCACCTCGCCGGCGAGCTCGACGATGGCCTGCCCGGCCGGCGTCACCCGGGTCAGGTGCTTGCCGCTGCGGGCGAAGATCTCCACCCCCAGCTCATCCTCCAGCAGGCGAATCTGCTTGGAGATCCCCGGCTGAGAGGTATAGAGACTCTGGGCCGTGGCCGAAACGTTGAGGTTATGGCGGGTGACTTCCCAGATGTAACGCAGCTGCTGCAGCTTCATGGCGGCGAACTCCCTGGCAGCCGCCCGGTGGCGGGTATCGGCAATGCCAAACAGAAATAAGAAACGTCTTACTAAGGTCTTTATAGTATATACAAGAGAGCGCAGGATCGGCCAGTGCTCGCAAGGCGCCATTTGCCAGCGCCGCGGTCGACCGCTAACATCGTCCGGCCAGGCATGCCCGAGGCGTGCCGCGAATACGCTCGATGCAGCGCAACGAAACTGGAGAACCCCATGGCCAATAACGTCGATGTCACCAATGCCAACTTCGAGCAGGAAGTCCTCAAGGCCGACACCCCGGTTCTGCTCAAGTTCTGGGCCCCCTGGTGCGGTCCCTGCAAGGTGATGGCCCCGGTGGTCGACGAGGTCGCCGAGGAGCGCAACGGCAACCTCAAGGTCGTCAGCATCAATGTGGACGATGCACCGGAGATCGCCGCCGAGCAGGGCGTGCGCGGCGTGCCCACCGTCATGCTGTTCAAGTCCGGCACCAAGGTCGCCTCCCTGGTGGGCGCCCAGTCCAAGTCCCAGCTGACGCAGTTCATCGACCAGAACGCCTGACAGCGGCGCTCGATCCTGCGAAACGCCCCGGCCAGTGGCCGGGGCGTTGTCGTTTACGGGGCAGCGCCCTTCGGCCTTCTCACTCCCGGGGCGGCTCTCGCTGCTCCTTCTCCTCGGCCACCCGCTCCGACAGGGGCCGCTGTGGGGCAGCGTCCGGCCCATCGTCACCGGGCCCCAGCAGGTGGGCGATCCAGCGGGTCTGGGGATGGCTGTCCAGGGCAATCTTCAGGGTCATGGTCAGCACCACCGAGAGCAGCATGCCCACCGTGCCGAAGATCCAGCCCCACACCACCAGCGACAGGAAGGCCACCAGGGTCGACAGTCCCAGCGCGCGCCCCATCACTCTTGGTTCGACGATATTGCCCAGCAGGAAGTTGATCCCCAGGTAGGCCGCGGAGAGCAGCAGGGCATCGACCAGCCCGCCCTCCGGCGAGACCAGCAGCAGCAGCACCGGGGGCACCGCAGCGATGGCCGAGCCGATGTTGGGAATGTAGTTGAGCGCGAAGGCCAGCACCGCCCACAGGAAGGGAAAATCGACACCGACCAGCAGGCAGGCCACCCACACCAGAGCGCCTGTGACCAGGCTGATCAGAGTCTTGACGGCCAGGTAGCGCTTGAGGGTCTGGCTGAACTCGCTGAAACGCTGAAGGCTCGGCGCCGGGTTGGCCAGGGCGCGGGAGACCTTGTCGCGAAAGTGCAGCATCTCGAACAGCATGAACAGCACCAGCAGGCCCACGATGGTGCTCTGCACCAGCAGGTTGCCGATCTCGCCGAGCAGGGTGGGGATCCAGCCGCCCAGCTCCTCGACGTCCAGCAGACCGGCCAGCCGGTCCGGGTCGATGGCTAGCCCCAGGCTCGCCAGGCCATCCAGCAGCCCGACATAGTAGGCCTGCAGCTTCTCCTCGATGCCCGGCAGCGCCTCCGTGAAGGTGCCGAAGCTGTTGACCAGCAGCAGACCCACCAGCGAGAAGAGCACCCCGATCACCACCAGGGTCAGCCACACGGCCGCCCGCAGGCCAAGCCCCAGCCGGTTGAGCCACTGGATCGGCGCGGTACAGACCACCGCGATGAAGATGGCCAGCAGCATCGGTACCAGCAGGCTCGCACCGGCCTTCATGCCGGCCACGATCACGACCAGCGCGGCCAGGCCGAGCATGAGGTTGAGCGGAATGATGCTCGGGGCATCCGGTTCATTAGCCGACATCGTGAGTTCCTGTCCTCCCTGGCCAGCCCCCATCATGCCTCCGCGCCGGGCCAGCAACAATGATGGCCGCCGCGGGAACCTTTATAGTCGGCCCACCTCGAAGCGGGGTGGCACACCGCCACGCCAAGACCGCAAGGAGGCCCCGATGTTATCCCTTCGCCCCGCTCGGCTACTGCTGGGCACTCTGCTGATCGCCACCCCGCTGCTGGGCGCACCGGCCATCGCGGCCGACACGCCGCGCCAGCTCAGCGTCCAGGCCGAGGCCACGCTTGCCGTGGTGCCGGATCGCGCCACTCTGAGCGCGCGGCTCTGGGAGCGCACCCCGGCGGTTTCCAGAGAGGAGGAGAGCGGCGGCGACCCGGAGGCGCTGCGCGAAGCGCGGGAGCGTCTGGAAGCCCGCGCCGCCGAACTGATCGACACGCTGGAGAGCGCCGGCTTCGAGGGCGATGCCATCAGCGCCGGCTCGCTGGCGGTGCAGCCGGAGCACCTCGCCGGCAGCCGCCGCGAGGACGGCGAGCGCGAGCCGCTGGTGCGCACTCGCCTGGAGCGCCCCTTCCAGGTGAAGCTCGACGACCTGGAGCGGCTGCCGCTGCTGCTCGACGCCCTCACCGAGGCCGGGGTCAACGCCCTGGACGGCGTCAGCTACGACCTCGCCGACCGCGAGGCCGCCACCGACGAGGCCCTGGTCAAGGCGCTGGAGAGGGCTCGCCACAAGGCCGAGCTGATGGCCGAGACCCTGGGCATCACCCTGGGGCCTGTCGCCAGCGTCAGCGAGACCCGCTCGCCGGCCTTCCAGCCGCGCATGATGGCCATGAGCGCCGATGCCCGCGAGAGCGCCCGGGCAGAGTACCGCCCCGGCACGATCGACATCGAGGCCGGGGTCAGCGTGAACTGGGAGATCGAGTGAGTCGGTCGCCTTCCCGTCGCCTCCCCTGAACGCAGCGAACCCCCGCCGGCGGCCGCCGGCGGGGGTTCGCGTCAGGGCCGGTGGCCCAGGCTCGGGCGCGTCAGCCCGGGAGGTTGATCGCCTCGACGCCGCCCATATAGCCGCGCAGCGCCTCGGGCACAGTGATGGAGCCGTCGGCGTTCTGGTAGTTCTCCAGCACCGCCACCAGGGCGCGCCCCACCGCCAGGCCGGAGCCGTTGAGGGTATGCAGCAGCTGGGGCTTCTTCTGGTCGGGATGACGGAAGCGCGCCTGCATGCGCCGCGCCTGGAACTCCTCGCAGTTGGAGATCGAGGAGATCTCCCGATAGGCGTCCTGGCTGGGGATCCACACCTCCAGGTCATAGGTCTTGGCGGCGCCGAAGCCCATGTCGCCGGTGCACAGGGTCACCACCCGGTAGGGCAGCTCGAGGGCCTGCAGGATCGCCTCGGCGTGGCCGCGCATCTCCTCCAGGGCCGCGTAGCTCTGCTCCGGCGCCACCAGCTGCACCATCTCCACCTTGTCGAACTGGTGCTGGCGGATCATGCCGCGGGTATCGCGGCCGTGGGAGCCCGCCTCGCTGCGAAAGCAGGGGGTATGGGCGGTGAGCTTCAGCGGCAGCGCCTTGTACTCCAGGATCTCGTCCCGGGCGAAGTTGGTCAGCGGCACCTCGGAGGTGGGGATCAGGTGGTAGCCGCGCTCGTCGTCGAGGCGGAACAGATCCTCGCCGAACTTGGGCAGCTGGCCGGTGCCGCGCAGGGAGGCCTCGTTGACCATGTAGGGCACGTAGCACTCTTCGTAGCCGTGCTCCAGGGTCTGCTTGTCCAGCATGAACTGGGCAAGGGCCCGGTGCAGCCGCGCCACGGGGCCGCGCATCACCGCAAAGCGCGCCCCGGTCAGCTTGGCCGCCAAGTCGAAGTCCAGCTTGCCCTGCAGGGCGCCGAGGTCGACGTGGTCGCGCACCTCGAAGTCGAATTCACGGGGGGTGCCCCAGCGGTGCAGCTCGACGTTGTCGCTCTCGTCACGGCCCTCCGGCACGCTCTCGTGGGGCAGGTTGGGAATGCCGCTGACCAGGTCATCCCACTCGGCCTGCACCTCGGCCAGGCGCGCCTTGGCGGCATCGAGCCGGTCGCCCAGGTCGGAGACCTCGTCGAGCAGCGGCTGGATATCCTCGCCGGCGGCCTTGGCCTTGCCGATCGCCTTGGAACGGGTGTTGCGCTCGTTCTGCAGGGACTCGGTCTCGGCCTGCAGCTCGCGACGCCGGGACTCCAGCGCCTCGAGGCGCTCGGTATCGAGGGCATAGCCCCGCTTGGCCAGTCGTTGGGCGACCGCATCGAGGTCGCTGCGCAGCAGTTTGGGATCGAGCATGGAATCCGGTCCGTTGCAGTAGTGGCGTCGTGAAGACGATAGAAGATAAAAACGATAGGGGGTCAAACAGGCCGCCCATTGTAGGCAAAAGGCCGCAGGGGCGCCATGGACGCCCCCTCCGGGATGCGCCCTACCGTCCTCTCGCGGTAAAGTAGGGGCACTTACGCTTCCCCTTGAAGATGCCCATGATCGCTCGACTGGACACCACCGACGCCGGCACCGCCCCCGGGCTTGCCGCACCCTACCTGCGCTTTCTCGAGGCCCTGAAGGCCGCCGGCTTCGAGGGCGAGATCGCCCCGGACTACGCCGACCGCACGGTGCTCGCCACCGACAACTCCATCTACCAGCGCCTGCCCCAGGCCGCGCTCTACCCCCGCCACGGCGAAGACCTGCAGCGCATCGCCCACCTGGCCGGCCAGGTGGAGCACCGCCAGGTGACGCTCACCCCCCGCGGCGGCGGTACCGGCACCAACGGCCAGTCCCTCACCGACGGCCTGGTGGTGGACGTCTCCCGCCACATGAACCGAATCCTCGATATCGACGTCGAGAACCGCCGGGTGCGGGTCCAGGCCGGGGTGGTCAAGGACCAGCTCAACGCCGCGCTCAAGCCCCACGGACTCTTCTTCGCCCCGGAGCTCTCCACCTCCAACCGCGCCACCATCGGCGGCATGATCTCAACCGACGCCAGCGGCCAGGGCAGCTGCGAGTACGGCAAGACCCGCAACCACGTGCTGGAGCTCGAGGTGCTGCTGCTGGGCGGCAAGCGCCTGGTGAGCCGCCCGCTGGAGGAGGCCGAGCTCGAGACCCTCTGCGGGCGCCAGGACGCCACCGGCCGCGCCTTTCGCACCGCCCGGGAGATCATCGACACCCAGGGCGAGCTGATCGCCGAGAAGTTCCCGCCGCTCAACCGCTGCCTGACCGGCTACGACCTGGCTCACTTGAGAGACGACCAGGGCCGGCTGGACATGAACAGCCTGCTCTGCGGCTCCGAGGGCTCCCTGGGCCTGCTCGACGAGGCGGTGCTCAACGTGCTGCCGATCCCCAAGCACTCCACCCTGGTCAACGTGCGCTACGCGGGCTTCATGGATGCCCTGCGCGACGCTCGGGCCCTAATGTCAAGCGGCAGCTCTTCACAAGGTCGGCCACAGGCGTCCCCCACCTCCATCGAGACGGTGGACGACAAGGTGCTGATGCTGGCCATGGAGGACTTCGTCTGGGACAGCGTGGCGGCGTTCTTCCCCGCTGGCGACACCCCGGTGCGCGGCATCAACCTGGTGGAGTTCAATGACGACGACCCCGAGCGCCTGGCCGAGCGGGTCGCCGCCTTCTGCCGCCATCTGGAGAGCGACGAGAGCGTCAAGCGCCTGGGCTTTACCCTGGCCGAAGGCCGGCCGCAGATCCAGCAGGTCTACGCCATGCGCAAGCGCGCCGTAGGCCTGCTGGGCAATGCCAAGGGCGAGAAGCGCCCCATCCCCTTCGTGGAGGATACCGCGGTGCCGCCGGAGCACCTGGCCGACTTCATTGCCGAGTTCCGCGCCGCCCTGGACGCCCGGGGCCTGGACTACGGCATGTTCGGCCACGTGGACGCCGGGGTGCTGCACGTGCGCCCGGCCATCGACATGAAAGACCCCGAGCAGGAGCGGCTGATCCGCGAGGTCTCCGACGAGGTGGCCGAGCTGACGCAGAAGTACGGCGGCCTGCTGTGGGGCGAGCACGGCAAGGGCGTGCGCTCGGAGTATGCGCCGAGCTTCTTCGGCGAGCTCTACCCCAGCCTGCAGCGGGTCAAGGCGGCCTTCGACCCGCACAACCAGCTCAACCCCGGCAAGATCGCAACGCCTCTCTCCACCCCGCCCGACGCCGCGGGTACTGCTTCAATCCCGCCCGACGCCGCGGGTACTGCTTCAATCCCGCCCGACGCCGCGGGTACTGCTTCAATCCCGCCCGACGCCGCGGGTACTGCTTCTATCCCGTCCGAAGCCGCGGGAAAGGCGTCTGACACCACGCAGGCGGAGGCCGTGAAGCTGGTCGATCCGGGCCTGCTGACCATCGACGGCGTGCCCACCCGGGGCCAGCTCGACCGCACCATCGACGAGCGGGCCTGGCAGGCCCACGCCGCTACCGTCTACTGCAACGGCAACGGCGCCTGCTACAACTACGACCCCAACGACGCCATGTGTCCCTCCTGGAAGGCGACCCGGGACCGGGTGCACTCCCCCAAGGGGCGTGCCAGCCTGGTCCGCGAGTGGCTGCGCCTGCAGGGCGACGCCGGCGTCGATCTGGCCGAGGAGTCGCGCAAGAAGAAGGCCGAGGGCGCCTGGGGCTTTGTCAGAAGCTTCCCGACACGCACCCTCAACACCCTGCGCCGCAAGCGCGAGGCGGACTTCTCCCACGAGGTCTACGACGCCATGGCCGGGTGTCTGGCCTGCAAGTCCTGCGCCGGCCAGTGCCCGATCAAGGTCAACGTGCCCGACTCCCGCGCGCAGTTCCTGGAGGTCTACCACGGCCGATACCTGCGCCCTGTGCGCGACTACCTGATCGGCACCACCGAGTCCTTGCTGCCCGCCCTCTCCCGGGTGGCGCCCGCCTACAATGCGCTGATCGGCAACCGCCTGGTGGACCGCCTGCTCTCGGGCCCAGTAGGCCTGGTGGACAGTCCGCGGCTCTCCCGGGCCAGCCTGAGCAAGACCCTGGCCGCCTGGGGCGTGGCGGAAGCCACGCCCGTCTCGCTCGGCCGGCTCACCGAGGCCCAGAAGGCCAGGAGCGTGGTGATCGTGCAGGACGCCTTCACCAGCCACTTCGAAGCCAACCTGGTGCTGGATATCGTCGAGCTGCTGAGCCGGCTGGATATCCGGGTCTTCGTGGCGCCCTTCTCCCCCAACGGCAAGCCGCTGCACGTACAGGGCTTTCTGGGCGCCTTTGCGCGCACCGCCGACAAGCAGGCCCGGCGGCTGCGCGCCCTGGCGGAGTTCGACGTGCCTCTGGTGGGCATCGACCCGGCCATGACCCTCACCTACCGCCAGGAGTACGTGAAGGCGCTGGGGCCAGAGGCCGTGCCCGAGGTGTTGATGCTGCAGGAGTGGCTGGTGACCCGCGCGGCCAGCCTGGTGCCCGGCGGCCTGACCCTGGAGGGCGCCGGCATCGAGGATCCGGGCTATCGGCTGCTCTCCCACTGCACCGAGAAGACCAACGCCCCGGGCAGCCCCAAGGCGTGGCAGCAGCTGTTCGCGGCCTTCGGCCTCGAGCTCGAACTGGTGGCCACCGGCTGCTGCGGCATGTCCGGCACCTACGGCCACGAGGCGCGCAACCTGGAGACCTCGAAGACCATCTACGCCCAGTCCTGGCAGCCGGTGGTGGAGGACGAGGCCAACGCGGGGACGCTGCTGGCCACCGGCTACTCCTGCCGCAGCCAGGTGAAGCGCTTCTCCGACACCGCCCTGCCCCACCCGCTGCAGGGGCTGCTGGCGCTGCTGCGCCGCGTAGGCTGAGCCAGCGCCGCCGCACCCGCAAGCGCCCACCGGGGAAGATCTTCGGTGGGCGCACCGTCCGACCTGATAAGGGTCCAAGCGACAGGAGGCGACGCCATGAACCGCACCCTGATCATCATCGGCCTGATCATCATCGCCGTGGGCCTGCTCTGGCCCTGGCTCTCCCGGCTGCCCTTCGGCCAGCTGCCGGGGGATATCGCCGTGCGTCGGGAGGGGTTCTCGTTCTTCTTTCCGATCACCACCATGATTCTGGTGAGCGTGGTCCTATCGGCGCTGATGTGGCTGTTCAACCGCTAGGGGCGGGCATCGGCCGCCGGGCGCTCAATCATGCAGCCATGGCGCGTAGCTCAGGCCGATCAAGACGCCCTCGGGGCTCATGAACCTCGCGACCGTCTGGCCCCAGGGTTCCATCCTGGCTTCGTGAATAAACGCCTGCCCCTTCGCTTTCATCTCCTGCACCGCCGCCTCCACCGCAGCGGCATCCGCCAGCTCGAACTCGATCGTCGCCGTGGGCTCGGGAACACTCTCGGGCCACTCGTCCTGGCCGAAGCAGGACCGGGCGGCCATGGCGAGCGGCCAGACACCAAAATGATTCGCGCCAGGGAAGTGATCCACAAAGCGATACTCGTCCATCGCCTCCAGCGGCAGGCCCAGCGCATCCTGATACAGCGACGCACTCGCCGCCGGGTCTTTGGTGATGGAGGCAAAGCCAGAGATGCACTTGATTTCCATTCCCCTTCCTCCCGCGATGGAAACTGCCTAGCGTCTGAGCTAAGCGGCGGCTTTGGAGCGCAGCGGAAAAGCCGTCCGGCGTGAGCCCGACAGGGCCGGAGCGAACTTGAGCGACATATTAGGCATGCTAGATTCCGTAAAGAAAGTGATATTGACCAATGTGACGAGCAAGATTCCAGGACAGTCAAGTTTCCATGGAGACGTCCATATATGCCTCGGTTTTCTCGCAAACGGGGTGGATAGGCGCGCCCTCGCCCTGACCCGGATGATTCCCATCAGTTGGCGCGGCCACGGGTACCAGCGATCTTGATTCGACCGGCACTGCAGCAGCACCTTCGGTGGCAGCAGATCGCTGACGACACTCATGTTGAGCATCATCAGGGTGCCGACCGCGGCTCCGATCGCCCCGGGTGCATTCTGCCGCAGGGCGATCGTGTCGAGCTCGTAGAGCGGCGCGTCGACGAGTTGGTCGCGGAAGAGCAGATGGGTGAGGAAGTAGGCGGACCACGGAGTCAGCCATAGGGTGCGTGCGCATGTTGATCGACAGGACCTTGCCGCTGGATGACACCACGGGCTCGTGGTGCTGGTCGCCCTTCAAGAGGTATCCGGTGCAGTTCACGATCCAGCTCCCACGATGCACAGATCATGTCTTTATACGTTATCCGACGGCGATCCCATCTTGTCCTCCATGCTCATATCTATGCCCTTGTGAGCGGCTCTTGGCCCGGCAAATACTGCCTCTTGAAACCTTTACCCTTACTCAAATCCCTCCAGCCAGGCGGCGTAGATTTCCAGCACCTCTTGCTTGTTGAGCACATCTGCAAAATGGTTGTAGCCAGGCTTGATGACCACCTCTCCACCCGGGGCGTGCTCTTCGATGATCGACGGATATTGCTCTGCATCGAAGACCTCGTCCTCGCTCCCGGCCACCAATAGAAGAGGCACGTCGATCGACTCCAGTGCCGCCGCATAGTTCGGTGGAGCAAAGCCCTTCGCGTAGCGCCAGCTATAGGTCAATACCATCCTCTCGCGTAGCCGCTTTTCTGGATAGGTCATATAGAGCACGTCCAATCCGTCCAAGGCGTCGACGCCCACGGCATTGAACAGCCTCAAGGCGATCACGCGAGGCAGCCGCACCTTAAAGAGTCCCCCAAAATCCACGTTGGTTGATGGAGCGTCCATTCCCAGTGCCGGGGCAACCAACAAATAGCCGTCTATCCCCTCGGACTGATCGTTTCCGGCAAAGCGAACGGCCAATCCTCCGCCGCCGGAATGCCCCCCCATAATGACTCTGGCCTGCGGCAGCTCTGCGCGCACATGGGCTGCGAGGTCCGCCAGGTCATCGACCAGCTGTTCCTCGTAATCGATATCGCCGCGCGGACCAGCCGCATAGCCGTGACCCCGTAGATCCGGGACATAGACCCGGATCGCTGATTGATCGGCCAGATAAGTGGCCATCTCGTCGAAATAGAAGCCGTAGATGCTGATACCATGCAGCAAGATCAGCGCTGTCTCGGCCTCACTCTCTCCGTACACGCGAAGGGGAAGCCTGTCACCATTGCGCGTCTCATATTCTCCATCGGGTCCAACCTCTGGCCACTCCGTGGGGTTGTAGTTGAGCGTAAATTCCCCTTCCGTGCTGGGCGCCGGCCACGAAAGCGCCATTGCGAGTAACAACACGAACCCGGTTGATACGCCCCCAAAGACAATCGCTAATTTCTTTCCCATTTTCCTCTCCTGTCCAAATAACAGCCTGCCCCTCCCCTCCTGAATTCGAAAATTTTCGCACTTAGCCTATGAAACCAGGCTGCCTAACGCCACCAGCACACGCAGCTTTCCCCCAATCAACGTGCCTGCTGCCTTTGCCGGCTTCCATCACCCTTCCGCATCCTTAAGTGGAATCTGGGCACGCTACCGCCCCTATCGGACATGGTCGGTTGATACCGCTTCCATGCGATAGTCGGCTGGCGCTCTGTCGCCACTTTTTCACTTATCTTAGGCATCCAGCCTAAGCAAACATTGAAATAACTGCAAAGCGCCAGCCTTGAACTGGCTCAGGGCCGGCACGGGGCAATATGGATAGCGGGGTGGCGGTCGGTGGGCGCTTGAGAGCACGCTACCCCAGTGCAGGAATAGAGACGGCAAGGAACTGCGCATGGGGCATAGGACAAGAAGACGGCTGCTGGACTGCCTGCCCATGGCGGTGGCGGCGTGGGGCGCGCCGGCGCTGTTGGAGACCGCAGGTCTCCCGGCGGTAAAGGCCAAACTCAGCGGACACTGCAAGGGCGCCTTCGGCGCCATTCGCGCGGCAGAGCCGCCCTCCCACCGGCCAACTTCACGCTGATCTGCGAAGAGCCATAAAATTCTGAACCTTCATCAAGGTAGCGTGTTCTGATGTTGGCCGTTTTTTTCAAGGAGAGATCATGAAGCTGAAGACACTGATTACCGCCACCGCTCTGGGTCTCGGCGCCGCCGGCCTGGCCAGCGCCACCGAAGTGACCCACATGGGTGGCGACATCACCGAAGCGCAGGTGCTGGAGGCCCAGCAGGCCTGGGGCGATGCGCTGGTCGCCATCTCCAACACCTACGAGGAAGAGGGCATCGACGCCGCCCGCGCCCTGGCCGAGGAGATCATCGCCGGCGCCTATGGCCACGACATGGGCGCGGTGCTCTTCAAGCCGACCCTGGCCGAAGCGCCCCAGACCTTCCGCACCACCCCCGAGGGGGCCCTGGCCTACTTCGTCGGCCACAGCGACGAGTACAGCGCGGACAGCGGCTTCGCCCTGAAGGGCTGGCAGGAGGTCACCATCGACAACGCCGCCATCTTCATCAGCGGCGACATGGCGCTGACCATGGGCAACGTCTCGATCCTGGATGCCGACGGCAACACCACCGTGGTGGACAAGAGCTGGGGCTACCACCTGGACGACGAGGGCAACCTGCGCATCGTGCTGCATCACTCGTCGCTTCCCTTCACCGGGGACGAGTAAGCGGCAAGGACGTCTAAAGCCAGGATGCAAAAAGGCCGGCGGTTTTCCCGCCGGCCTTTTTACGTCCGCTATTCGAGCCCTTCTCGATGCGGCCGGCCCCGAGAGGCGCCGACCAGTCGGCATCAGAAAAACAGCCGCCGCAGCGCCTCGCCGGGGTCGGCCTCGCGCATGAAGGCCTCGCCCACCAGGAAGGCGTTGACGTCGTGCTCGCGCATGCGCAGCACGTCGTCGCGGGTATGGATGCCGGACTCGGTGACCACGGTCACCTCCCGGGGAATCCGCGACAGCAGGTTCAGGGTGGTATCCAGGGTGGTGTCGAAGGTGTGCAGATCGCGGTTGTTGATGCCCACCAGGGAGAGGTCGAGGGCGAGCGCCCGCTCGAGCTCCCGAGCGTCGTGGACCTCCACCAGCACGTCCATGCCGAGCTCGATGGCCTGGCGGTTGAGGTCCGCCATCTGCGCATCGTCCAGGGCGGCGACGATCAGGAGGATGCAGTCGGCGCCGATGGCGCGGGCCTCGCTCACCTGGTAGCCGTGGGTGATGAAGTCCTTGCGGATCACCGGCAGGTCGCAGGCCTCCCGGGCCTCGATCAGGTAGTCCTCGTGGCCCTGGAAGAAGTCGGCATCGGTGAGCACCGAGAGGCAGGCGGCGCCGCCCTTGGCGTAGCTCGCGGCGATCTCGGCGGGGCGGAAGTCCTCGCGCATCACCCCCTTGGAGGGAGAGGCCTTCTTGATCTCGGCGATCACCGCCGGGTCACCGGCGGCGATCAGACGCTGCATGGCCGCCACGAACCCCCGCGGCGCCCCCTGCTCGGCGGCCAGGCGCAGCAGCTCGGCCTCGGGCACGGCGCGGGAGCGCTCGGCCACCTCCTCGTCCTTGCGCTGGAGAATCCGGGTCAGGATGGTGGGGGTCGCCCCCGGGGATGCGCTCATGGTGTGACTCCTTGATAGAGGGTGCGCTGAACGAGGGCCTCGCTCACTGCAGGAAAACGCGGGTAAAGTTGGCCAGCTCCTTGAGCTTCTCCAGGGGCAGCTTGGAGGCCTGGGCGTCCTGAGCCAGGGCCACCCCCTCCTTGAGGCTGTCGGCGATGCCCGAGGCGTAGAGCGCCGCGCCGGCGTTGAGCGAGACGATGTCGGCGCCTGGCCCCTCCCCCACCAGGGCCTGCTCCACCAGGCGCAGGCTCTCCTCGGCGGAGCCGACCTTCAGGGCGTCCAGGGGCTGGCGTTCGATGCCAAGCGCCTCGGGGGTGATCACATACTCGGTGATCTCGCCCTCTTTCAGCTCCGCCACCCGGGTCGGCGCGGCCGGCGAGATCTCGTCCAGGCCGTCTTCGGCGTGCACCACCAGCACATGGCGGCTGCCCAGGCGGCGCAGCACCTCGGCCATCAGCGGTACCAGGGCCGGCGAGTAGACGCCCAGCACCTGGTTGGGGGCGCCGGCGGGGTTGGTCAGGGGGCCCAGGATATTGAACAGGGTGCGCACGCCCATCTCGCGGCGCGGCGCCACGGCGTAGCGCATGGCCGGGTGGTGGTTGGGGGCGAACATGAAGCCCACGCCCACCTGCTCGATGCAGCGGGCCACCTGGCCGGCATCGAGGTCCAGGTGGATGCCCGCCACGGCGAAGAGGTCGGCGCTGCCCGACGACGACGACACGCCGCGGTTGCCGTGCTTGGCCACGTGGCCGCCGGCCGCCGCCACCACGAAGCTGGCCGCGGTGGAGACGTTGAAGAGGTTGGCGCCATCGCCGCCAGTGCCGACGATATCCACCACGTTCTCGGCGTCGAGGTGTACCGGCTTCATCAGCTCGCGCATCACCTGGGCGGCAGCGCTGATCTCCTCGGGGGTCTCGCCCTTCATGGCCATGCCCATCAGGAAGGCGGCGATCTGGGCGTCGCTGGCCTCTCCGGTCATGATCTGGCGCATCACCTCGTGGGTCTCGGCGAAGCTGAGGTTCTCGCGGCGCATCAGGGCGCCCAGGGCATCTCGCATCTGCATCATGGCTCTCCTCGACTCAGGCACGGCCCAGCGGCGCTTGAGCACGACGCTGTAGAAAGTTGGCCAGGAGCTCGTGGCCCTGGCGGGTGAGGATCGACTCCGGGTGGAACTGCACCCCCTCCACGTCGAGCTCCCGGTGGCGCAGGCCCATGATCAGCCCCGGGGTGATGTCGTCGTCGGCGGTCCAGGCGGTCACCTCCAGGCAGTCGGGCAGCGTGACACGCTCCACCACCAGGGAGTGGTAGCGAGTCACCTCCAGGGGGTCGTCCAGGCCCTCGAACACCCCAAGCCCCGCGTGGCGAATGGCCGAGGTCTTGCCGTGCATCACCTGGGGGGCGCGTACCACCTCGCCGCCGTAGACCTGACCGATGGCCTGGTGGCCCAGGCAGATGCCAAGTATCGGCAGCCGGCCGGCGAAGTGGCGAATGGCCGCCATGGAGATGCCCGCCTCGTTGGGGGTGCAGGGCCCCGGCGAGATGACCAGATGGCTCGGCGCCATGGCCTCGATCTGCTCGAGGGTGATGGCGTCGTTGCGGTGGGTGATCACCTCGGCCCCCAGCTCGGCCAGGTACTGCACCACGTTGTAGGTGAAGCTGTCGAAGTTGTCGATCATGCAGACTTTCATGGGATCTCTCCGGCGCCTTATTCGAGGTTGTCCAGGCCGCGCTCGGCCATGGCCACGGCGCGGAACAGGGCGCGCCCCTTGTTGAGGGTCTCCTGCCACTCCATCTCGGGCACGGAGTCGGCGACGATGCCGGCACCCGCCTGGACGTGCAGCTGGCCATCCTTGATCACCGCGGTGCGGATGGCGATGGCGGTGTCCATGTTGCCGTGCCAGGAGAGGTAGCCCACGGCGCCGGAGTAGATGCCGCGCTTGACCGGTTCGAGCTCGTCGATGATCTCAAGCGCCCGGATCTTGGGCGCCCCGGAGACGGTGCCCGCCGGGAAGGTGGCGCGTAGGGCGTCCATGGCGGTGAGCCCCGGCGAGAGCCGGCCGGTGACGTTGGAGACGATATGCATGACGTGGGAGTAGCGCTCCACCACCATCTCCTCGGTGACCTTCACCGAACCGGTCTCGCTGATGCGCCCCACGTCGTTGCGGCCCAGATCGATCAGCATCAGGTGCTCGGCGCGCTCCTTGGGGTCGGCCAAAAGCTCCGCCTCGAGCGCCAGGTCCTCCTCCTCGCTGCGCCCGCGCTTGCGGGTGCCGGCGATGGGGCGCACCGTCACTTCGCCCTCCTCCAGTCGGGTGAGGATCTCCGGCGAGGAGCCGGCCACCTGATGATCGCCGAGGTCCAGGAAGAACATGTAGGGGGAGGGGTTCAAGCTGCGCAGGGCCCGATAGAGGTCGAGCGGCGCGGCGCGGTAGGGAATCGACATGCGCTGGGAGGGCACGCACTGCATGACGTCGCCGGCCAGCACGTACTCCTTGATGGTCTCCACCGCCGCCTTGAAGCCCGCCTCGGTAAAGCCGGAGGTGAAGTCCCCCTCCTCCACCGCGGCGCCGCCGGTGCCGGGGCTGATGGTGTTGAGGGTGGCGCTGCGCAGGCGAATCTCCAGCTCTTCCAGACGCTGCACGGCACAGCCGTAGGCGTCCGGCTCGGCGGGGTCGGCGTGGGTCCAGAGCGCCAGCCGCCCGGAGAGGTTGTCGAATACCACCAGCTCGTCGCAGACCATCAGCAGGATATCCGGCACGCCCAGGGGGTCGGGCTTGTCGGCGGCGGCCTGGCTGCGCAGCCGCGGCTCGATATAGCGGATGGTGTCGTAGCCGAAGTAGCCCACCAGGCCGCCGTCGAAGCGGGGCTGGTCGTCCAAGCGCGGCACCTTGAAGCGGGCCTGGAACTGCTCGATCCAGGCCAGCGGATCCTCCACCTCGCCGGCGCCCTGCAGCTCATCGTCGATGAAGTGACTCACCGTGAAGCCGCGCACCTCGATGCGCTCCCGGCTGGGCAGGCCGATGATGGAGTAGCGGCCCCACTTCTCGCCGCCCTGCACCGACTCGAGCAGGAAGCTCCAGGGGGCGTTGGCCAGCTTGAGGTAGGTGGAGAGCGGCGTGTCGAGATCGGCCAGCACCTCGCGGGTGACCGGAATACGGTTGTAGCCGGCGTCGGCCAGCTCACGGAAGCGTTCGGGGGTCATCATGCCCGCAGTCCTCGGGGTATGGGGGTGACGATGGAAGGCGCAGGGGCGCCGCGGCTCGGCACTGCTCGATGGGCGAGTCAGCGTTGTAAGGGGAGCGTCACCATCGCCAGCCGCCGCGCAGGAGGGGCAGCAGGCAGGGTGCGGCGCAGGCGACACCGCGGGGTGCAAGGGTGTCCGGCAGGGTGCGGCTGGTCATCGAGTCGTTTCCGCTTCTTATAGCAATAACATATTGATTGGGCCGCGCTTATAGCATTAGCCAAAATCACGTTAAACGAGTTCCGCCAGCGATTCAACCATGCCATCCGGCCCACTCGCCTGCACCGGCTCACCGTGGTTGTAACCGTAGGGCACCGCCAGGGTACGAAAGCCGGCGGCGCGCCCGGCGGCGATATCATGGCGGGAGTCCCCCACCATCAGGCAGCGCGACGGGGCCAGGTCGAAGTGGCTGGCCAGGTGCAAGAGCGGCGCCGGGTGCGGCTTCTTCTCGGGCAGGCTGTCGCCGCCCAGGCAGAGGGCAAAGTGCTCGGCCAGGCCCAGCCCTTCCAGCAGCGGGGCGATAAAGGCGAAGGGCTTGTTGGTGACCAGGGCCAGCGGCAGGCCGCGCTCGCGCAGGGCATCGAGGGCTTCGACAACGCCGGGATAGAGGCGCGTGCGCGAGCCCACATCCCGGCCGTAGTGGTAAAGGAAGCGCTGGTGTCCAAGCGCCAACCGCTCGGACGACGGCGTCTCGCCCAGGGCATCGGCCAGCGCCCGCTCGACGAGCTTGAGCGCACCGTTGCCGACCCAGAGGCTGACCTTCTTCTCCCCCGCCTCGGGGAGGCCCAGCTCGCTGAGGGTCGCGTCCACGGCGGCGGCCAGGTCGGGCACCGAGTCGATCAGGGTGCCATCCAGGTCGAAGGCCACCAGGTCGATGCCGTCGAGAATGGGGTGCATTCTTGCTCCTCCGGGTTACTCATCGTCCTGCACCGCCCGGCGTGCCGCCAGCCAGGCGCGCTTGCGGTTCGCCGAGAGCCGCTTGATCTCGGCCTCCAGGCGCAGCGCCTCGCCTTGGCTGCCCACCGGCTCGTGATGGCGCAGGGTCAGGGGGCCACGGCCGCGCAGGGCCTTGGCGCCGCGGCCGGCGGCGTGCTCGGCCAGGCGCCGCGCCACGTCGGTGGTGATGCCGGTATAGAGAGCGCCGGCGGCGGTCTCCAGCAGGTAGAGGTGCCAGACCGGCGCCTCCCCGGCGGGGGCCTGCTCGCTCACGGCCTCAGCGAGCCTCGGCCAGCTGCTCGCGGAAGTCGCGCAGCACGCTGTCGTAGCGGTGCGGGTCGGCGTCGTTTCTGGCCTTGAACACCGCGGAGCCGGCCACGAAGGTGTCGGCGCCGGCCCGGGCAATCTCGGCGATGTTGTCCACCTTCACCCCGCCATCCACCTCCAGGCGGATATCGCGCCCGGAGGCGTCGATGCGGCGGCGCGCTTCGCGCAGCTTGTCCAGGGTGGCGGGCAGGAAGGACTGGCCGCCGAAGCCGGGGTTGACGCTCATCAGCAGCACCATGTCGATCTTGTCCATCACGTAGTCCAGATAGGAGAGCGGCGTGGCCGGATTGAACACCAGGCCGGCCTGGCAGCCGCCGTCACGGATCAGCTGCAGGGAGCGGTCGATATGGTCCGAGGCCTCGGGGTGGAAGGTGATGATGCTGGCGCCGGCGTCGATGAAGTCGCCGATCAGGCGGTCCACCGGGCGCACCATCAGGTGCACGTCGATGGGCGCGGTGACGCCGTGCTTGCGCAGCGCCTCGCAGACCATGGGGCCGATGGTCAGGTTGGGCACATAGTGGTTGTCCATCACGTCGAAGTGAACGATATCGGCCCCCGAGGCCAGCACGTCGTCCACCTCCTCGCCCAGGCGGGCAAAGTTGGCGGAGAGAATCGAGGGGGCGATCAGGAAGTCGCGGTTCGCATCGGTCATGGCGGATATCCGGGGTCGCTGGCGAAAGCGCGCATTCTAGCAGAGCCCGCCGAATCCGGCAGCGCCGGGCATAGCGGAGCCGCAGAGGCATATTCATAAATAGAATAAAAAATATCTTTGTAATTACCAATGTGCAGACTTAACCTTGTTGGCAATCTCAACGCCTATCGGAGTGACCCCATGACCCTGCGCCCTCTATTCCAGCGCCCCCTCTTCCAGCGCTCCCTGCTCGCCGTCGCCCTGGGCGCGGGACTCATCGGCCCGGCCAGCGCCGCCGAGCGGGAGCTGCTCAACTCCTCTTACGATATCGCCCGCGAGCTCTTCGCGGCCATCAACCCCGACTTCGTGGCCCACTGGCAGGAGACCCAGGGCGAGACGGTGGCGGTCAGCCAGTCCCACGGCGGCTCCTCCGCCCAGGCCCGGGCCATTCTCCAGGGCCTGCGCGCCGACGTGGTGACCTACAACCAGGTCACCGACGTCCAGGCCCTGGCCGATGGCGGCCTGGTGGACGAGGCGTGGCAGGAGGCGCTGCCCAACGCCGCCTCGCCCTACTACTCCACCACCGCCTTCCTGGTGCGCAAGGACAACCCCAAGGGCATCGAGAGCTGGGATGACCTGGTGCGCGACGACGTGAGCATGGTCTTTCCCAACCCCAAGACCTCCGGCAACGGCCGCTACACCTATCTCGCCGCCTGGGGCTTTGCCGACCAGCACTTCGACGGCGACGAGGAGCAGATCCACGACTTCATGCGCACCTTCCTGCGCAACGTGGCGGTGTTCGACACCGGCGGCCGCGGCGCCACCACCAGCTTCATCGAGCGCGGCCGCGGCGACGTGCTGATCAGCTTCGAGTCCGAGGTCAACAACATCCGCAGCGAGTACGGCAGCGACGACTACGAAGTGATCGTGCCCCCGGTCAGCATTCTGGCCGAGTTCCCGGTGGCCGTGGTCGGCCCCAACGCCGAGCGCAACGGCACCACCGACCTGGCCCAGGCCTACGTGGAGTACCTCTACGGCGAGGAGGCCCAGCGCACCCTGGCCGGCTTCAACTACCGGGTGCACCACGAGGCCGTGGTGGAAGAGTTCGCCGAACGGTTCCCGGAGACCGAGCTCCTGCGCGTCGAGGAAGTCTTCGGCGGCTGGGACGAGGCCATGGAGGCCCACTTCGCCAGCGGCGGCCTGCTCGACCAGCTGCAGCGCCGCTAAGTTCACGCCCTGACGGAGACGCCTCGCACCCATGAGCACCCGCGCCCTCCCCTTCGCCATCGGCCGCACCCCCAAGCGGGTTCTGCCCGGCTTCGGCCTGTCGCTGGGCATCAGCCTGACCTTCGTCTCGCTGGTGCTGCTGCTGCCGATGACCGGGCTCTTCGGCCAGCTGGCCGGGCTGAGTCTCGCCGAGTACTGGGCGATCATCAGCGACGGCCGGGTGGTGGCCAGCTATACGGTGACCATCGGCGCCGCCGCGGTGGCGGCGCTGGTGAACGCGGCCTTCGGGCTGCTGCTGGCCTGGGTGCTGGTGCGCTACGACTTTCCCGGCAAGCGCCTGCTCGATGCGCTGATGGACCTGCCCTTCGCCCTGCCCACGGCGGTGGCCGGCATCACCCTGGCCACCCTCTACGCCAGCAACGGCTGGATGGGTCGGCTGCTCGAGCCGCTGGGCCTGGAGGTGGCCTACACCTGGGTGGGCATCGCGCTCGCCATGGCCTTCACCAGCATTCCCTTCGTGGTGCGCACCGTGCAGCCGGTGCTCGAGGACCTGCCCGCCGAGGTGGACGAGGCGGCGCTGACCCTGGGCGCCAGCGATGCCACGGCCTTTCGCCGGGTGATCCTGCCCCACCTCTGGCCGGCGCTGGTGACCGGTACGGGCCTGGCCTTCGTGCGCTCGCTGGGCGAGTTCGGCGCCATCATCTTCATCGCCGGCAACATGCCCTATGAGACCGAAATCACCGCGCTGATGATCTTCGTGCGCCTGCAGGAGTACGACTACGCCGGCGCCTCGGCCATCGCCTCGGTGGTGCTCTTCGTCTCGCTGGCGCTGCTGCTAGCCATCAACGTCTGGCAGGGGCGCTTTATCAAGCGACTGCACGGAGGACGCGGCTGATGCAACGTATCGGTGATGCTCCCGGGGTGCGCCGCACCCTGATCCTGGCCGCGGTCGCCCTGGCGGCGCTCTTCCTGCTGCTGCCCCTGGTGGCGATCTTCGCCCAGGCCTTCGCCCAGGGCGCAGGCGTCTTCTGGAGCAACGTCAGCGACCGCTACACGGTAGCGGCCATCGGCCTGACGCTCTTCATCACGCTGCTGACCATTCCGGTCTGCCTGGTGTTCGGCGTGGCCCTGGCCTGGCTGGTGACCCGCTTCGCCTTTCCCGGCCGCCGCCTGCTGCAGACCCTGATCGACATCCCCTTCGCGGTCTCGCCGGTGGTGGCGGGCCTGGTCTACCTGCTGCTCTACGGGCGCAACGGCTGGCTGGGCGGCTGGCTCGACGGCCACGACATCCAGCTGATGTTCGCCTGGCCGGGCATCCTGCTGGTCACCATCTTCGTCACCTGCCCCTTCGTGGCTCGTGAGCTGATCCCGCTGATGCAGGCCCAGGGCTCCCGGGAGGAGGAGGCCGCCGTGACCCTGGGCGCGCCGGGCTGGACCATCTTCCGCCGGGTCACCCTGCCCAATATCCGCTGGGCGCTGCTCTACGGGGTGATCCTGACCAACGCCCGGGCGGTGGGCGAATTCGGCGCCGTCTCGGTGGTCTCCGGGGCCATCCGCGGCCAGACCAATACCCTGCCGCTGCACCTGGAGCAGCTCTATCAGGACTACAACACCGTGGGGGCCTTCGCCAGCGCATCGCTGCTGGCGCTGATTGCCCTGCTCACCCTGGCCGCCAAGGCCACGCTGGAATGGCGCGCCGCGCGCCAGGAGGCCCACCCATGAGCATTCGTCTGCACAACATCGGCAAGCACTTCGGCAGCGGTCGCCGGCGCACCCAGGCGCTGGAGCCGGTGAACCTGGACATCCACGACGGCGAGCTGGTCGGCCTGCTCGGCCCCTCGGGGTCGGGCAAGACCACCCTGCTGCGCATCATCGCCGGCCTCGAGCACGCCGACCCGGACGGCGGCGCGCGCATCCTCTTCGGCGAGCGCGACGTCACCAACGTGCACGTGCGCGACCGGCGCATCGGCTTCGTCTTCCAGCACTATGCGCTGTTTCGCCACATGACGGTGTTCGACAACGTCGCCTTCGGCCTTACCGTGATGCCGCGCAGGAACCGGCCCACCAGCGGCGAGATCCGCGCCCGGGTCCACCGCCTGCTGGAGATGGTGCAGCTCGAGCAGCTGGCCCACCGCTACCCGGCCCAGCTCTCCGGCGGCCAGCAGCAGCGGGTCTCCCTGGCCCGGGCGCTGGCGCTGCGCCCCGATGTACTGCTCCTCGACGAACCCTTCGGCGCCCTGGACGCCAAGGTGCGCCAGGACCTGCGCCGCTGGCTGCGCCACCTCCACGACGAGCTGGGCTTCACCAGCCTCTTCGTGACCCACGACCAGGAGGAGGCCCTGGAGCTCTCCGATCGCGTGGCGGTGATGAGCAACGGGCGCATCGAGCAGATCGACACCCCGGACGCGGTCTACCGGTCACCGGCCAACCGTTTCGTCTTCGAGTTCCTGGGCGACGTGAACCATCTGGAGGGGGAGGTACGCGACGGCACCCTCACCTGCGGCGAGGCGCGCCTCTCGGTGGAGCTGCCCGACGGCTCGGAGGAGCTGCTGCTGCGCCCCCATGAGGTGCGGCTCGCTTCCGCCCCCACCCCGGAGGCCCACCTGCCGGTCACGGTGACAGCCACCTCTCCGGTGGGCGCCGAGGTGCGCGTGGAGCTGGCCGCGGACTGGCTGGGCGAGCCCTGGCTTGCCACCGTGCGCCACGCCGACTATGAGCGCCTGGGGCTCACTCGGGGCCAGCGGCTCTTCGCTATCCCCAGGCGCTGGCACCGATTTCCCGATGCCTCTCCGGCCCCGGCCCTGAGCCCCCTGGCCAGGGCGGCCTGAGGCTCACCGCTCCCAGAGCATCAGGGTCTCGGCCTCGCCGGTAAGCGGCTCGAGGCGCTCCTCGAGCTCCCGGAACCCCAGGCGGCGATAGAAGGAGACCGCCCGCACGTTGCGGGAGAAGACGCAGAGCGTCAGGCGCCGATGGCGGGCCATGGCCTCCGCCATCAGCCGGGAGCCGTAGCCATAGCTCTGCACCTCGGGGTCGATGAAGAGTGCCTCCAGCCGCTCTCCGTTGAGGGCGGCGAAGCCGATCAGCCGCCCCTCTGCTTCCAGCACCAGCAGCTCGTCGGCGCCGGGCAGGTGCTCGGCGGCCATGGCATCCCGGTGGGACACCCAGAACTCGGCGGGGATGAAGTCATGGGCGCGCAGCGACGCCCTGAGCCAGAGATCGGCCAGCAGCGGAATCTCGTCCGGACGGGCAGAACGAAGCATGAGTGGTCTCCCAAGGCGTTTCCCCACAGTGTACCGTTGACCCGCCGCTCCGGGGGCAGGAATTCCAGCCGCGGGGCGCACGCCGCTATACTGTCGGCCTGTCCTGATTCGCCGCACCGGAGCCCACCATGCCGCGCCCCCATCGCCTTCGTACCGCCCTCCTTCGTCTCTCTGCCGGCCTGCTCGCCGCCGGCCTGCTCGCCGCCTGCGCCAGCCCCCACTACCTGCAGCTCAGCCCCCAGCGCAGCGCCGAGGTGCCGGTGAGCGGCAGCGGCCAGGCGGTGACGGTGATCGCCGTGGACGGGCGCGACAGCGAGGTGATCGGCACCCGCACCGGCAGCGCCATGTCCACCGCCACCATCACCGTCAACGCCCACGAGCTGATCCCCCACCTGCAGCGGGAGGCCGAGCGCGCAGTGCGCGACATGGGCTTCTCCCCCACCACCGAGAGCGCCCCGAATCGCCCCAGCCTGACCCTGACCCTGGACCATCTGGGCTACGAGCGCGGCCAGAGCCGCCCGGTGATCGATGAGGCGCGTCTGGAGGCGGTCTTCGTGGCCGAGGCGCGCAACGGCGGCAATACCTATACCGGCACCTACACCTCTCGACGCACCCAGAGCTATGCGGTGCGCCCGGACCGCGACACCAATACCCGCATGGTCAACGACCTGCTCTCCGACGGCCTGAACCGTGCCTTCCGGGACCCGGAGCTGAGCCAGCTGCTGGCGCGTTGAGCCCCCCACGGTCGCCCGGCCATCTCGGCGCGGCACGCCTAACGCAGCGAGGGCGCCCGGCGGGCGCCCTCGCTGCATGTCGTGGTCACGGCTACTCCAGCGGCCCGCGGCGCACCAGCGCCCAGGCGCTCTCCCGAAAGCCGCGGCCGGGCTCCGGCTCCCCCTGCTCCAGCAGGGTGACCTGGAAGTTGGGGGTGAAGAGATCGCGCACCTCGTCAGGCAGCACGCTGAAGGGCGGCCCGCCCTCATCGCCAGGCTCCCGCTCCAGGCTGATCAGCAGGCCGCGGCTGCCCGGCGGCACCAGCTGGGCCAGGTGAAAGGCGTAGCGCTGGCGCGTGGCCGGGGGCAGGGCAATCAGGGAGGCGCGGTCGTAGAAGGCGCCGATCTCCGCCGCCTGCTCGATATGGAAATGGAAGAAGTCGCCGCACCAGAGCTCCACGCTGCCCTGTCGGCAGACCTGGAAGCCGGCCTGGGGATAGCGGGTCGTCACCCCCTCCCCCTCGGCCATGAACTGCTCGATCGCCTCCGGCGCCAGCTCGATGCCCAGCACCGGATGGGCCTGGCCGGCCAGCCAGCGCATGTCCAGGCTCTTGCCGCAGAGCGGCACCAGCACCTTGGTGCCGGGCCTGACCCCAAGGGCCGGCCAGTGGTTGACCAGCATGGGATGGGGGCGGTCGCGGTGAAAGCCGATGCGCCCCTCGCGCCAGCGTTCGAGCCACTCATTGGCCATGGGCATCTCCTCAGAACCAGCGGTCGCGCTTGCGCTTGCGGCGCGGCAGGTGTGGCACGATCAGCCCCACCAGCAGGCCGGCACCGGCTACCCCGCCGCCGTACATGAAGTAGCGCATCAGCAGGTCCTCCTCCTGGGTATCCAGGCGGGCCTGCAGCTGGCGAATGGTCTGGCGCGCCTGCTCCACCTCGGCATCGAGCTCGCGGTTGCGCGTCTCGAGGTCGGCGATACGCGACTCGCGGGTCTCGAGGGTCGCGCGCTGCGCCTCGGTGCGGCTCTCCCACTGCTCGTTGATGCCGTCGAGTTCGGCGGTCAGTTCGGCCACCTGGCGTTCGAGCGCGGGCAGGCGCACCTGGGCGCTGGGGGTCTCCTGGAGCTCGCTGGAGAGCACCCAGACGGTGTTGCCGCCGCCGTTCTGCACGCGGCTGTAGTTCCCGCTGGTTTCCAGCAGGGTGACCGGCTCACCGGCGGTGAGGGTGCCGACGATGCGGTAGCCGTCGGTGGGACCGCTGCGCACATAGGTGGTGATGGAGTCGCTGACCCAGTGGGTCGCGTCGCTCTCCTGAGCCTGCACGGGCAGCGTCAGGAGCCCCAGGGCCAGGCCCAGGGAGAGTCGTTTGAGATCGTATCGTGTCATGCCGTCATCCTGCTGAAGCTGGCGGGGTTCCACTCTGGCGTGACCGGAAGCGGGCACCGGCCTCCTGCCGGCGCCACCGCGATGAGACAGCCGACCCCCAGGGGGTCGTGATCCACAGAGGCTTTTCCACAGCTGCTGTGGACAAGTGCCGGGAAAACCGCTGGAAAGGCGCCGCTCGGCGGCATGGGGCCTGCCCTCGGCGCCAACTGATCATTTCGTGACCAGCACATCATCAGCGCTCCGGCGGCGACGGCGGCGCGAAAGGGCGCGGGAACTCGGTGACCCGCCCCTCGCTCTTGACCGCCCGCGGCGGCCCCTCGCGCTCCACCTCGTCGATGCGCACGATAGCATTGAGCGGCAGGTAGCTGCGGCTCACCCCCTCGAAGGTGCGCCTGAGCTTGTCCGCCGTGGGGTCTACCACCAGCTTGGAGGCGTCCTCGAAGACGAACTCCTCCACCTCGATGAAGCCCCACAGGTCGCTCTGGAAGATTTCGCGAGCGTAGAGCTCCCACACCTCGCCCTGCTGGTGGAAAACCACCCGATAGATCGGCTTTGCCGCCATGGTGCTGAGTGTTCCTCGACACGGTATTCCGACAAGAGCGCAAGGGTAGCACACTCCCGGGGCCGACGGCCCATGCTGGCTCCACCGCGCGCCGGAGCGTACAATATGCGGCTACTTTTCCAAGGCACGGCCCACTCTCTCCTATGGCGAAGAAACTCTTCATCAAGACGCACGGCTGCCAGATGAACGAGTACGATTCCGCTCGCATGGCGGATCTGCTCGGCGAATCTCACCGGCTCGAGCTCACCGACGACGAGCGCGAGGCCGACGTCATCCTGCTCAACACCTGCTCCATCCGCGAAAAGGCCCAGGAGAAGGTGTTCCACCAGCTGGGACGCTGGAAGAAGCTCAAGGAGGCCAACCCCGACCTGGTGATCGGGGTGGGCGGCTGCGTGGCCAGCCAGGAGGGCGAGGCGCTGCGCAAGCGGGCCCCCCATGTGGACATGGTCTTCGGCCCCCAGACCCTGCACCGGGTCCCCTCCATGCTCGACGCCCGCCAGCAGAACCAGATCTCGGTGGTGGACGTCACCTTCCCGGAGGTCGAGAAGTTCGACCACCTGCCCAAGCCGAGCTCCGACGGCGCCACCGCCTTCGTCTCGGTGATGGAGGGGTGCTCCAAGTACTGCACCTTCTGCGTGGTGCCCTACACCCGCGGCGAGGAGGTCTCGCGCCCCTTCGAGGCGGTGATGGACGAGGTGATCCACCTGGCCGACCAGGGCGTGCGCGAGATCAACCTGCTGGGCCAGAACGTCAACGCCTACCGCGGGCTCAACCAGCTGGGCGACGAGATCGACCTGGCCGAGCTGATCGGCTGCGTGGCGGCGGTGGAGGGCATCGACCGCATCCGCTTCACCACCTCCCACCCGGTGGAGTTCTCCGACAGCCTGATCGAGGCCTTCGGCGAGATTCCGGAGCTGGTCAGCCACCTGCACCTGCCGGTGCAGTCCGGCTCGGACCGGATCCTCTCTGCCATGAAGCGCGGCCATACCGCCGACGAGTACATCGAGAAGATGGAGCGCATCCGCGCCCTGCGCCCGGATATCAGCTTCTCTTCGGACTTTATCGTCGGCTTCCCCGGCGAGAGCGACGAGGATTTCGCCGCCACCATGGACCTGATCCATCGTATCGGCTTCGACCACTCCTTCAGCTTCGTCTACTCGGCACGCCCGGGCACCCCGGCGGCCTCCCTCGAGGATGACACCCCGGAGGCGGTCAAGAAGCAGCGCCTGGCGATCCTTCAGGAGCGTATCAACCAGCAGGCGATGCAGATCAGCCGGCGCATGGTGGGCAGCACCCAGCGGATCCTGGTCACCGGCTTCTCGCCCAAGGACCCGGGCCAGCTCTCCGGCCGCACCGAGAACAACCGGGTGGTCAACTTCCGCGCCCCCAACCCCACCGAGCTGGTCGGGCTCTTCGTCGATGTGGAGATCAGCGAGGCGCTGCCCAACTCCCTGCGCGGCGAGCTCGCCTCCCCGGCGGTCTACTGAGGCCGCTCCCAGCGTCGTATTGCCCCGGCGCGCGTCGGGGCAGTAAGCTGCCTTAAATTCATCTTCCACGGGACCCGCCAGCCTTGAGCCAGCCATCCTCTCAGGCCAATCGCATCATCACCCTGAACCTCGAGCCCAACGATCCTCGCCGCCTCGCCAACCTGTGCGGTCAGCGCGACGAGCACCTCAAGCTGGTGGAAACGCGCCTCGGCATCACCCTGCGCAACCGCGGCAACATCTTCCAGCTGGCCGGCCCCATGGCCCGAGTCAAGGCCGCCGCCAACGTGCTCGAGCACCTCTATCGGGAAACCGAAGCCAGCGACCTGGAGCCCGATACCGTGCATCTCTTCCTGCAGGAGTCCGGCCTCGAGGCGCTGGAAGAGGAAGAGGGCGGCGAAGGCGGCGACGAGGTGCTGCTGCGCACCCCGCGCACCCTGATCAAGCCGCGGGGCCTCAACCAGCAGGCCTATGTGCAGAGCATCCGCGCTCACGACATCAACTTCGGCATCGGCCCGGCGGGCACCGGCAAGACCTACCTGGCCGTGGCCGCCGCGGTGGAGGCGCTCAACCAGCAGGAGGTGCGCCGCATCCTGCTGGTGCGCCCGGCGGTGGAGGCCGGCGAGAAGCTCGGCTTCCTCCCCGGCGACCTGGCCCAGAAGATCGACCCCTACCTGCGGCCGCTCTACGACGCCCTCTACGAGATGATCGGCTTCGAGCAGGTGGCCAAGCTGATCGAGCGCCAGGTGATCGAGATCGCTCCGCTGGCCTATATGCGCGGTCGCACCCTCAACAACGCCTTCATCATCCTCGACGAGAGCCAGAACACCACTCGCGAGCAGATGAAGATGTTCCTCACCCGCATCGGCTTCGGCTCCACCGCGGTGATCACCGGGGACGTCACCCAGGTCGACCTGCCCCGGGGCCAGAGCTCCGGCCTGATCCAGGTCATGGAGGTGCTCAAGGGCACCCCCGGCATCGGCACCACCCACTTCGCCGCCAAGGACGTGGTGCGCCACCCCCTGGTGCAACGCATCATCGAGGCCTACGACCACTTCGAGGCCGAGCAGGAAGCCGCCGAGCGCGCCCGCAAGGCCGCCAGAGACCAGGAGCGCGAGGCCCTGCGTCTCGAGCGACAGGATCGTCTCGATCGCGAGCGTGGCGACTCATGAGCCCGGTGGTCGATCGCCAGCAGGCCATCGAGGCCGAGGGCCTGCCCGGCCAGGCGGAGCTCGAGGCCTGGGTGGTGGCGGTGCTCGCCCGCCACGAGGTGGCCGCCGACAGCGAGCTGACCGTGCGCCTGGTGGACAGTGAAGAAAGCCAGGCCCTCAACCGCGACTACCGCGGCCGCGACCGCCCCACCAATGTGCTCTCCTTCCCCTTCGAGAGCCCGCCCGGGATGGCGCTGCCGCTGCTGGGCGACCTGGTGATCTGCCATCCGGTGGTGGTAGCCGAGGCCGCCGAGCAGGACAAGGCGCTCGCCGATCACTACGCTCACATGGTGGTCCACGGCACCCTGCACCTGCTCGGCCATGACCATATCGAGGATGAGGAGGCCGAGGCGATGGAGCGGCTCGAACGCGAGATCCTCGCCGAGTTCGACATCGCCGACCCCTATCTCGTCACCCAGCCTGCCTCCCATCGCGACCCCGAGGACAAGAGACCCGACCCATGAGCGACGACCGATCGAGCGGCCAGGGCGGCCGATCCTGGCTGGACAAGCTGCTGGGCGCGCTGTCCAGCGACAGCGATGAACCCAGCTCCCGCGACGAACTGCTCGCCTTCCTGCGCCAGGCGGCCAGCCGCCTGAAGCTCGAGCAGGACGCCATGATGATCATCGAGGGCGCCCTGCAGATCAGCGACCAGCAGGTGCGCGAGGTGCTGATTCCCCGCTCCCAGGTCACCGCCATCGGCCTCGACCAGCCCCTGGAGGAGTATCTGTCGCTGATCCTGGAGACCGGCCACTCCCGCTACCCGGTGATCGGCGAGAACCTCGACGAGGTCAAGGGGATTCTGCTGGCCAAGGACCTCCTGCCCCTGCTGCAGCGGGGCCAGGAGGGCACCCGCCCCTTCCGCCTCGAGGAGGTGGTGCGCCCGGCGCTCTTCGTGCCGGAGTCCAAGCGGCTCAACAGCCTGCTCAAGGAGTTCCAGGACACCCACAACCATATGGCGGTCGTGGTGGACGAATATGGGGGCACCGCCGGCATCGTCACCATCGAGGACATCCTCGAGGAGATCGTCGGCGAGATCGAGGACGAGCACGACGCCGACGAGGAGGAGGATATCCGCGAGCTGGGCGATGGCCGCTACGCCATCCGCGCCCTGACCCCCATCGAGGACTTCAACGAGCGCTTCGCGACCCGCTTCTCCGACGAGGAGTTCGATACCCTGGGGGGACTGGTGATGCAGCGCTTCGGCCACCTCCCCGGGCGCGGCGAGCACACCGAGATCGGCGGCTGGCGCTTCACCGTGCTCAACGCCGACAACCGCCGCATCCGCCTGCTGGAAGCCGAGCCCGCCGGCAGGCAGGATGAGGGCTGAGCCCTCCGCGCCTGACACGGCATTTCTGTCAACCGAACCCGACACGGAAAGTCATCATGTCCGAGCTGCGACTCTCTCCGCTCCTGGGCTGCCTGCTGGCGCTGGCCGCCGGGGTACTGACGACCCTCACCGCCTCGCCCTTCGAGCTGTGGTGGCTAGGCCCCGTGGCCGTGGGGCTGGTCTACCTCGGCATCCACACCCTGACACCCGGACAGGCCGCCCTGCGCGGCTGGTGCTACGGCCTCGGGCTGTTCGGCTCCGGCGCCTCCTGGGTCTACGTCTCGATCCACGACTACGGCTATACCGGCGTGCCCCTGGCAGTGTTTCTCACCGCGCTGTTCGTGGCCAGCATGGCGCTCTTCCTGGCCGTCACCCTGTGGCTCTATCGCCGGCTCACCGGGGCGCGGCTGGCCTTCCTCACCTTTGCCGGCGCCTGGGTGCTCGGCGAGTGGCTGCGCACCTGGCTCTTCACCGGCTTTCCCTGGCTGCTGCTGGGCTCCGCCCACGTGGACTCCCCCCTGGCCCCCTGGGCCCCGGTGGGCGGCGTCTACCTGCTGTCGCTGATCACCGCCCTCACCGGCACCCTGCTGGTGGAGTTCCTGGCCCGGCGCTGGTGGGCCGCGGCCCCGGTAGCCGCTCTCTGGCTCGCCCCCCTGGCGCTGCCGACCCAGTGGACCCAGCCCGCCGGCGAGCCGCTGCGGGTCGCCCTGCTGCAGGGCAATCTGGACCAGCTGATCAAATGGACCCCGGAGGGGCAGCGCGAGGCGGCCAACCGCTACGCCGAGCTGACCCGCAGCCAGCCCGACGATCTCGACCTGATCGTCTGGCCCGAGGCGGCGCTGCCGATGTTCGAGGATCAGGCGCGGCCGATCCTCGAGCGCGTGCAGTCCAACCTCTCCCCCGATGCCGCCCTAATCACCGGCATTCTCCAGCGCGAGGCCCAGGGGCGCTACTTCAACAGCGTGATCGGCCTCGGCAACGCCGAGGGGGAGTACCGCAAGGAGCACCTGGTGCCCTTCGGCGAGTACCTGCCCCTGGAGGGCCTGCTGCGGGGCACCATCGCCTTCTTCGACCTGCCGATGCCCGCCATGACCCCGGGACCCTCGGGCCAGGCGCCGATGGTCGCCGCCGGCACCACCATCGGCAACGCCATCTGCTACGAGATCATCTACGCCGACCTGGTGGCCGAGCGCGCCCGAAACAGCGCCCTGCTGATGACGGTCTCCAATGACACCTGGTTCGGCGAGTCCATCGGCCCATTGCAGCACCTGCAGATGGCCCGGCTGCGAGCGCTCGAGAACGGCCGCTACCTGGTGCGCGCCACCAGCAACGGGGTGACCGTGATCGTCGACCCCCAGGGGCGCGTCACCGCCCGGGCGCCCCAGTTCGAGATGACCAGCATCACCGGCGAGGTGCGCCCCATGGCGGGCCTCACCCCCTTCACCCGCACCGGCAGCTGGCCCGCCTGGCTGCTCGCCGCCCTGCTGGTGCTGCCCGGGCTGCGGCTGGGCCGCCGCCCCACCGCGTAGGAGCCCAATTCATTGGGCGATGGAGGCACGCCACTCTGCGATGAACCCAACAAGAAGCGCCCAGCCGATCACTCGGCTGGGCGCTTCTTCTTACAGCTTATAGCTTACAGCTTCAGGCTTTCGACGAAGTCGGGACCTCGCCCAGCACCTCGGGAATGGTCATCCTGACGTAGCGACCGGGAGCCGGCTCGATGATCTCGAGTTCGCCGTCGCCGGGCTGGCGGGCGGGGACCATCTTCTCGGCTGCCGGGTCGGCGTAGCCGTTCTCGGTCATCCACGCCTGCCAGTGGGGCCACCAGGAGCCTTCCTGCTGCTCGGCACCGGCCAGCCACTCCTCATGGGTCTCCGGCAGGGCATCGTTGGTCCAGTAGCCGTACTTGTTCTTGTGGGGCGGGTTGACCACCCCGGCGATATGGCCGGAGCCCCCCAGCACGAACTTGACCGGCCCCTTGGGCAGCAGGGCGCCGTAGTAGGTGCTGTTCCACTTGGCGATATGGTCCTCCCGGGTGGAGAGGAAGTAGCTCGGCGTGGAGACCTTGCGCAGGTCGATCTTGACGCCGTCGAGCTCGATCCCGCCGGGCTCCACCAGGCGGTTCTCCAGGTACATGTAACGCAGGTACCAGCCGTGGGTGCCCGCTGGCAGGTTGGTGCCGTCGGTGTTCCAGTAGAGCAGGTCGAAGGGGGCCGGCACGTCACCCTTCAGGTAGTTGCTGATATAGAAGGACCAGAAGAGGTCGTTCTCACGCAGCAGGTTGAAGCTGAAGGCCATGACCCGACCGTCCAGGTAGCCGTCGCGCTCCATCTTGGCCTCGATGCCCTGGAGCACCGGCTCGTTGAGGAAGACGCCGATCTCGCCCGGGTCGCGGAAGTCCTGCAGGGTGGTCATGTAGGTGACCGACTTCACCTTGCGCCCGCGACGGGTGCTGGTCAGGTAGGCCACGGTGGAGGCCGCTAGGGTGCCGCCGACGCAGTAGCTCAGCAGGTTCACCGACTTCTCGCCCGTGGCCTGCTCGATCGCCTCCATGGCGGCGATGGGGCCGAGCTGCATGTAGTCGGCCCAGGTCAGGTCACGCTGCTCGGGGCCGGGGTTGCGCCAGGAGATCAGGAAGACGGTGTGCCCCTGGGCCACCAGCCACTTGACGAAGGAGTTGTCCTCGCGCAGGTCGAGGATGTAGTACTTGTTGATCCAGGGCGGAATGACCAGCAGCGGCGTCTTGAAGACCGTCTCGGTGGTCGGCGCGTACTGGATCAGCTGGATCAGCTCATTCTCGTAGACCACCGAGCCAGGGGTCACGGCGATATTGCGACCCACCTCGAAGGCGCTGCGGTCGGTCATGGTGACGTTGAGGCCCTCGGCGGAGTTGGCCAGGTCCTGGCGCAGCCGGTTAAGGCCATCGACCAGGTTCTGCCCGCGGGTCTCGAGGGTCTTGCGCATCACCTCGGGGTTGGTAGTGACGAAGTTGGTGGGCGCCATGGCGTTGACCAGCTGGCGGGCATAGAAGCCGAGGCGCTGCTTCTGATCGTCGGGCAGCTCGAGCCCCTCGATCAGCTGCTCCACCATGCGCGAGAAGAGCAGGTACTGCTGCATGATCGCCTGGTAGTAGGGATCCTGGCGCCAGGCCTCGTCCTGGAAGCGGCGATCGCCGCGTCCGGGCGTCACCAGCGGCTCCACCGGCTCGCCGGACAGCGCCCGCAGGCCGTGCTGCCAGAGCTGGAACTGGTCCTGCATCAGCTGTGCCTGGGCCTGCCACAGCTGGGGCGGGTTCCCCATCAGCGCCTCGGCGGCGGCCTGGAAGCTCTCGCGCATGTCGCCATAGACGGAGCACGCGGCGTCGCTGGGCACGATGCGCTCCAGCAGATCTCCCATCAGGGCGCGGTACTCCTCGCCAATCTCCTTGAGCTGGGCGTTCCACGCCTCGAGCTCGGCCTGTGTCGGTGCTTCAACCCCTGGCTGCATTGACCCCTCCTAACGCGCGCGGCGCCTGCCACGCCTGCTACGAATGAGACGGGCCGCCGCGCCTTCCTGAGAGGCGTGGCGGCTCGGTCAGCGGCCCCGGCGGGGCCGCCGGCTTAAGACCGGTCTGGCAATCAGCTCTTGCTGCCGCCCCGGGTGGACTGCGCCTTGGCCGGCTCATCCTTGGCGGGCGCCGCGCCCTTCTGGGCCTGCTCGACCACCTTGGCCTGCTCGGCGAAGAGCTTCTCGAGCTCGGCCTTGAACTCCAGGCTCATCTCGGAGAGCGCCTTGGCGTCTTCCAGCATCTGCTGGGAGAGCTGGTTCATCACCTCGGCCTGGCGGGCGCTGAACTCCTGGAGGGAGTCGGCATCGGCCACTTCGCTGGCATCGCGCAGGCGCTCGGTGCCGAGCTGGCTGTAGCGCTTCATGGACTCCATCTGGTACTGGGTCAGCTTTTCCATGTTGTCCAGCATCAGGGAGTTGAGCTTGCGCATCGGCTCGAAGAACTGACGGGTCTGCTCGTTGAAGGCTTCGATCATCTTGTCCTGCATGGGGGCGTCCTCATGTTGTAACTCAGGGCGTGCGGGAAGCGCCCGCCGCCATGTTGCACTGCACAAAGCCTAGTCTGCCATGCCAAAGGTTGCAAGACGATGAAAGGCGAATATCGGCCTAGCCGTTGCGCTTGGCCCGGGAGCTGGCGCTGGCCGCTCCCTTCTTCGCCGTGCTGCGGCCGGAGGCCTTGCTGCTGGCGCCGGCGTCGTCAGGGCTTGCTTCGGACTTGCCTTGGGCGGCGCTCTGGCCGGCCTGCTTGAGCATGTCGAGCATCATCTGCTGATAGGTACCGAAGCTGGAGAGCCCCTGGGAGAGGCCCTGGGAGAGCCCCTGGGTCAGCCCTTGACCCATGCCCGACTGCTGCAGGAAGGGCTGCATCAGGCTCATGGGGTCATAGCCCTCCACGCCGGACTCCATCTGCTTCTGGATCTGCTCCAGAACCTGCTGCTGGAATACCGCCACATCGGGCAGGCCCAGGGCCTGGCGAAACTCTTCGGGAGTGAGGTCGAACTCGACGTTGATCTTCATGACGATGTCCTGTCCATGGGAACTTGCAGCCAGTGTAGCAGCCCCGTCAGCCGCAGCCTCAACGCTTTCCCTTTCAGCGCAGGACGGGCGTCGCCACGCTGACGTCCGCGTTCTGGGCGCGGTGGCGCAGCAGATGGTCCATCAGGGTCAGCGCCATCATCGCCTCGGCGATGGGGGTGGCGCGGATGCCCACGCAGGGGTCGTGACGCCCCTTGGTGATCACCTCCACGGGGTTGCCATGGACGTCGATGGAGCGCCCCGGGGTGGTGATACTGGAGGTGGGCTTGAGGGCCAGGTGGGCGACGATGGCCTGGCCGCTGGAGATGCCGCCCAGCACGCCGCCGGCGTGGTTGGAGAGAAAGCCCTCGGGGGTCATCTCGTCGCGGTGTTCGCTGCCACGCTGGGCCACGCTGGCGAAGCCGTCGCCGATCTCCACCCCCTTCACCGCGTTGATGCTCATCAGGCCGTGGGCCAGCTCGGCATCCAGGCGGTCGAAGACCGGCTCGCCGAGGCCGGGGGGAACCCCCTCGGCCACCACGGTGATCTTCGCCCCCACCGAGTCCTGGTCCCGGCGCAGCTGGTCCATGTAGGCCTCGAGCTCGGCGACGCGCTCCGGGTCGGGGCAGAAGAAGGCGTTCTCTCCCACCGCCTCCCAGCTCTGGAAGTCGATCTCGATGGGCCCCAGCTGGCTCATATAGCCGCGCACGGCAATGCCCTGGCTGGCCAGGTACTGCTTGGCGATGGCCCCGGCGGCCACGCGCATGGCGGTCTCCCGGGCGCTGGAGCGACCGCCGCCCCGGTAGTCACGCACCCCGTACTTGTGGTGGTAGCTGTAGTCGGCGTGGGCCGGGCGGAACTGGTCCTTGATGTTGCCGTAGTCCTTGGAGCGCTGGTCGGTATTCTCGATCAAAAGGCCGATGGCGGTGCCGGTGGTCACCCCCTCGAAGACCCCGGAGAGGATCTTGACCCGGTCGGGCTCCCGGCGCTGGGTGGTGTGGCGGGAGGTGCCGGGGCGGCGGCGGTCCAGGTCGCGCTGCAGGTCGGCCTCGGTGAGCGGCAGCCCCGGGGGACAGCCGTCGACGATGGCGCCGAGGGCGGGGCCATGGCTCTCGCCGAAGGTGGTGACGGTAAACAGCTTGCCGAAGGTGTTGCCGGACATGGGCGCTTCTCCTAGACGGGGTGGCGAAACGAAGGCGAGGTGGATCAGGCGAAGGACGCCGCATGGGCATCGAGTTCATCGGCGGTGAGGGCGAAGACGCCCTGGCCGCCGCGCTCGAACTCGAGCCACAGGAAGGGCACCTCGGGGAAGGCGGCCTCCAGATGGCGGTCGGAGTTGCCGACCTCGACGATCAGCACGCCCCGGTCGGTGAGATGATCGCGGGCCTCGCGCAGGATGCGTCGCACGATATCCAGACCGTCGGCGCCGGCGCCCAGGGCGAGAGCCGGCTCGTGGCGGAACTCGGCGGGCATGGTGGCCAGGTCCCGGGCGTCCACATAGGGCGGATTGGAGACGATCAGGTCATAGCGGCCGGGCAGCCCGGCGAAGAGGTCGGAGTGCACGGCGCGCACCCGCTCCCCCAGGTCGTGGCGGCTGATGTTCTGGCGCGCCACGGCCAGGGCCTCCTCGCTGATATCGCCGAGATCCACCTCGCAGGTGGGCAGATGCAGCGCCGCGGCGATGCCGATGCAGCCGGAGCCGGTGCAGAGGTCGAGCACCCGGGCCGGCGGCTCCTCGGGGAACCAGGCGGCGAAGCCGTGCTCGACCAGCTCGGCGATGGGCGAGCGGGGAATCAGCACCCGCTCGTCCACGTCGAAGGGAAAGCCAGCGAAGAAGGCCTCCCCCAGCAGGTAGGGGAGCGGGCGACGGGTGGTCACACGCTCGCGCACCAGGGCCACGATGCGGCTCCGCTCCATGGGCAGCAGGCGCGCATCCAGCACCGCCGGGTCGACGTTCCAGGGCAGGTGCAGGGCCCCCAGGGTCAGCGCCACCGCCTCGTCCCAGGGCGAGTCGGTGCCGTGGCCGTGAAAGAGTCCGGCCAGGTGGAACTCGCTGGCCGCCCAGCGCAGGCAGTCGCGCAGGGTCACGAGGCCATCGCGCAGTTCGTCATCGGAGAGCGTGAGGGTCGAGGAGTCGTTGCGAAGGGACACGTGGCGTCCTGTGGTCGTCGGCATGGAGGCCAGATTGTAACCGCCGCAGCGGTTCACAGCCACGCTGCACTCGCTATACTGGGCAGCCCCCGACGCAACAGGCCGCTACCGCCATGAGCCGACACCGCCCGGACGATGACGATATCAGCGCCTTCCGCCAGGCGCTGCGCGAGGCCGGCGTGCGCCCCCTGCGCACCAACCGCGCCGACCCCGGCCGCCCGCGTCGCGATGACCCGCAAGATCAAGCGCGGCGGCAAGGTCTGGATCAACATCTTCCC
>WPCG01029028.1_pt1 | contig 47743 bp, 35 predicted proteins | sample 5403311 | NCBI WGS metagenome assembly WPCG01 (sample SAMN12869467, study PRJNA574797) | sludge metagenome | isolation source: wastewater treatment of Control | place: China:Beijing | collected 2019-05-17
CCCATTTACGGTGAATAAAGACAAAGTGGATATCGGGCTGGTTGCGGTAGAATGCCTCGTAGGTAGTTGACGCATCGTTGAACTTCTGACGAAGCACCTCGGCCTCTTCCTTTATTTCAGGGAAGTCTTTCTTGTTTTTTGCCAATATATAAACCCTGCATTGCCCACTTATCCCGTTGTCGCTTTCCGGTAGGGTTTCGCTGGTGATGGGTGCCCATACCTGGGAATAGGCCGCCGTGGCTAACGCGGAAACATCCTTCACCACACCGCTGATAATAAACTCGGTGTAATCAATCAAAACACGTTGCCCGGATACTGCCGTGGAACCAAACGTTTCTCGTGCTACTTTTTCGGTGATGACCACTTTTCGTAGCCCGGCCTCCACGTCGGCTCGGGAATAAGGCTTCCCATCGATAAACGAGAAATCAAAAGCCCGCCAGAAATCCTCGTCGGTGAGCATTCTATCGTAGCTCTCTGCTATCTCATGTCCCGGTATGGAAACCATCGCCGACGGCATCAATGCTGTCACGGCCACGGCCTCGGGTGTTTCTAATGCCTTGAAACAGGCTTGCGCGAACCCGTACCCCATGGGGCCATTGGATGAACCTCCAGTTGTACCCTTTTCCCTGCTTGCCATCCATTTCACGTAGAGCATCCGGTCGCGGTTGGTCTCGGGCGGGTAGGGGGCGTTCTTTACCTGGTGCAACATTACCATCACCATGATCATGCAAATGGCCAAGGCCGTACCCAGTATGGAGATGGTGCTCAATACCGGATTTTCCTTTATTAGCTGCCATGCTTGTTTGAAGTATTGTTGAATCATTTTTTTCGTTTAGAATTTCAAGATTTCGGATTCCAGCTTCCAAGATTAATCATCACATCATCACATCAACTTTACGCGATCTGGCGGCCGTCAAGGAAGCGGATGATACGGGAGGTCTCTTTGGCCTTGCTTTCATCGTGCGTTACCATTACGATAGTGCGTCCGTCTTCCCGGTTGAGCCGGTGCAGCAGCTCCATCACTTCGGCGCCCATCTTGGAGTCAAGGTTCCCCGTCGGCTCGTCGGCAAGGATAATCGAGGGGTTCCCGATTACGGCGCGGGCGATGGCCACGCGTTGGCATTGTCCGCCCGAGAGTTGGGTGGGGAAGTGGCGCATACGGTGCGACAAGCCTACCTTCTCCAGCATCGCTTCTGCCAGTCGGCGGCGTTCGCGCGCGCCCACTTTCCGGTAGAGTAGGGGCAACTCCACGTTATCGAGCACGTTCAGCGAGTTGATGAGGTGAAAGCTTTGGAACACGAAACCGAGGTTCTCGTTGCGGAACCTGGCCAGCGCGCGGTCTTTCATAACGGCCGTCTCTTTTCCGTCAATCACCACGCGGCCCGAGGTGGGTGCGTCCAGCAGTCCCATCACGTTGAGCAGGGTGGATTTGCCGCACCCCGACGGGCCCATCACGGCAAGGAACTCCCCTTTCTTCACTTCGAGGTTCACGTTTTCCAGCGCCATGGTTTCAATCTCTTCGGTGCGGTAAATCTTGTGCACTTGATTCAGTAAAATCATTGTTTCCATTTTTTATTATTATTTTGTTTATTTTTCAGATTGTAGATTGAATCATCATATCATCACATCAGTAAATCATCACATCATTAAACTAGTCCCACCGTCCCATCGTTCATTCATCTCTGAGCGCCTCCACCGGATGGATCTTTGATGCCCGGTAAGCGGGGATCAATACCCCGGCAAGAATAACGAGTATCATGATAAGCGCCGTGAAGAATAGGGTTATCCAGAAACGCCCCGGCGTGTAATCCATGGCATCGTTGTAGGTATAGGTGACATCCCAGTACGCGAGGTTCGCGCAAACGATAAGAGCAGGGATAAAAGCGGCCGAAAACAGTATCATGCTTTCCGTGATGAAATACCTTAAAACGCCCTTCCGGGAGGAACCCAATGCCACGCGCAAACCGATTTCGTTGCGCCGCGATTCCATCTGAAACCAGAACGTGCCCAACACTCCCAGAAAGATGATAAAAAGGAAGAACAAAATTACGCCGGTAATTACATTTACATATTTGCTGATACCAATGACTTTTTCATACACTTCGGCCTGGTAATCGTAGGAACTCACGCTGAAGAGATAAAAAGGCCCGATATTAAGCTTGCTTCTCATCTCCTCCGTGAACCGTTGTTCGAAACCGGGGATATCGGCTTCGGGGCTCACACGGAAACCTATTCTGGGTATGGTATACGAGAGCCGGAGCATATTAAACGGCGTGTAAATAAAGGGAACGTACCGTTCGTAGACATTGTATTTCATGGGTTCCGAAATACCTGTGACACGAAATCGCAGGTCAGGTTCGTAATAATCCTGAAAAATCTTACCTATGGCTGATTGGGAATGAAAGAGCGAGTCGGCAAGTTCAGGCGAGATAACCGCTCCTTGGGGAGAGGTGCTGATGTTCCAGTCGGTAAATCCGCCTTCTTGCATTTTTACTTTGAAAACCTTCCCGTAATCTTCGCTGACATAGCGGATAGTACCTCTATACGCGTTTTCCTCGTCTGCCGTGTATCCTTGAAACATTCGATTGATATTGTAAGGTTCGCTTCCAAAAAAATAAGCGGAAGCTTCCACGCCCGGGTAATCGTTTATCAACTGCACGATTTGCAGCAGCGGGTTTATCCATAACGCGTCGATACTGTCAGGGTTGTTCCTGTCAATTTGTTGGGTTAGATGCGCTCCCAGGGTTAATCGATACACGTGCTCGAGGTTCACCCCCATCGGTTCGCTATTTTTGCGTGTTACCACGTGAAGAAAATCCACGCAGTACCATAATAATATCGATACGACGAGAATCTCGATAAAGATCCACCGGTTGGATTTCCTGTTCTTCCAAAGTTGTTTGAGTGCCGATTTCCACATGGTGCTATTCTCCTTTTATGGTTTCAATGATGGTCGCGCGGGATGCATTCCACACGGGAATGATGGCCGATAACAAGTTGATGATTAAGCAAAACAAAAATGCGGACAGGAACAACAACGGCCTGAAAAAGGCGTTCAATGGCAAGTAGAAATTGTCCGTGACATTGATGGTCATGATATCGCCCAAGAATGCGTTTTTAAACAGGAGGATGGCGGCGATGGAGAGCAACAGCCCCACGATCCCGCCCACGAGGGTTAACAGGAAGTTCTCGAAAAGCAGCTGGTTCGCTACCTGCGCGTTGCTTGCCCCATATGCTTTGCGAATGCCTATTTCGGAACCGCGTTTTTTCATTTGGGTGGAGAGCAGTCCCGACATGTTGATAGCGGGGACAATCAACAGGATGAGAATTAAAACGGTAAATACCTTAGCCGGCTGAACTTCGTTCTCCTGGAAGAAGTTGGCCTGGGCTTGGGTGTTCACGGTTAGTTCGAAAGTGAATTCCCGCAGGTTGTCGTTCAGTTTCTGAATGTTTTCCTCGATCTCTTCCCGAAGCGCTTTCAGGGACGATCCTTTCTTGGCGACTACCGCCACGAGGCAGTTGCCGGTTAACCCTTCCGATCGCTCCGGCATCCAGTTCATGATATTCTTGTTTACCACTACCCATGCGTCGCTGTACGCTTTGTTGAAAAGGGAACTGACCGATTTTACCACGCCTGTTATCTTGTAATCGGCAAACCTGATGGTGATATTTTTCCCGACAATATCGGTGGTATTGAAAAACTTTAGGGCGATTTCGTCCGTAATAATCGTTTCCCTCCGGGCGGCATCCGCTTGTTCTGCCGTAAAAGGGCCTCCCGCTACAAAATCGTAATTGAACACCCGGAAGTAATTGTCGTCTACCGGGCTGACGATGCGTTTTTCATAATTGGATGGGCTGGTGCCGATAAACCCAATTCCTTCGCCTTTGTCCATGAAATAACTCACCGTCTCGGCATGAGCAAGGTCACCGAAAATAGTTTTTGCCGCGGAATAGGACATCCCGCGATTTGCTTGTGACCGGTCTTTTGTCAGGTAGGAATAGCCTGTTCCCGAATACAGGGTTCGGCTTCGGTTGATTTCGGGTGCCATGTCGACGGTTCGAAAAGCAAATGCCATGTACAATATCATTACAAAGGTGATGGTCAACGCCGTGGCCAACACCGAAATGGTGGAAAATAGCGGATTGGATTTCCATAACTGCACGACCTGTTTATAATATCGTTGAATCATTTTTTAATTTCAGATTTCAGATTCAATATTCCGGATTCAATCATCACATCATCGAATCATCGGGTTACTTTCAACTTGCTTTTGTCCCTGTACCGGCTCATATCGGATACCACTACTTGGTCGCCCGGCTTTAAGCCGGAGATTACCTCCACGTGCTCGTAATTGCTTTCGCCCAACCGCAGCGCGCGTTTCTCTAAGTTGCTGCCGCTTAGCACGAATAGTTCATACGTCCCTTGCCCGCTGTAGTAGGGGCCGTTGTGGATACGCAGCACGTCCTCCTTGATGGCATTCATCACGTGCACGTCGGTGCGAAGGCCCGATCGCAACCGCGCATTATCGGGGTCATCCAATTGCACGGTGAACTGTATCACACCGTTTTTCGATAGCGGGGTCACGTTGCTGACCACGCCCGCGAGCTCATCGCTTCCAATCTTGACCACCGCTTTGCTACCCACCGAGATCCGGTCGCCGTAACTATCGGCAATCTCGCCATCGATACGGAAACGCGATAAGTCGGAGAGGATAGCAATCTCCGTTCCTTGTCCCACGCGGGCACCCACCTGGTTATTGATATAGGTAAGGATGGCTTCGCGCGGTGAGCGGATTTGCGCGTCTTCCAAGATACGTTTGGTCTCTGCCAATGACTTCCGGAAAATCTCGAGTTCCAACTCTTGCACCCGCAGCTCGGCATTGGCCACCGCACGGTCGTTTTCGAATTTCTTTCGTGCCTGTTCTTGCTGTAGTTTGGCCACGTTATAGCTCAGCTCCACCTCCCGTACCTTGTCGGTGGTTCCCGCCCCGATGCTGTCGAGGTATCGCTCGTTGCGCACTTCCACCTGCATCCGGTCGATCTGCATATCGTTCACTTTTAGTTGCATCTCCATATTGCTGAGCGCGCTGCTGTTTTCTACCTTTTGCTGCTCGATGCGGTGACGGCGCATCTCCAGCTCGTCCAGCATTTTGTGGTAATCTGTTTCGATACTTTGCAAATCGAGCTGTACCAACGGGGTACCTTCCTCCACTTCGTCGCCCGCCTTTTTAAAAACTTTCACGATGCGGCTTTCGATGGGCGCGATTACCGTCTCTTCAAAGGCCGGCACCACCCGCCCCGACGCGCTCACCGTGACTTCGATGGTTCCGGTCTCCGCCGTGGAGAGTTGCAGGTTATCGAGCGAGATGCTGTCGCGCAGTAAAAAGATAAGGAGGGCGATGGCGCCGATGGAACCAAGGAGAATAGCCCCAGCCTTTATCCAACGCTTTCTTTTCTCGGCACGCAGCACCTCTTTTGGTATTTCTCTATCCATAGATGACTTGTTTTGCCCCGTTAAGAACAAAGCGCGTGCCAAGAATATAATGTATTGATTGTTAATTATTAAACGTGTTGATGCTTGTTCGTTCCCGAACAGGAGTGTCCGAAAACGGACGGTTTTTAAAACTGCCAGTTGATTCCGGCGAAGTAGTGGCGGGGCATGCCGGGGTAGTAGTAGCGCGGTTCGGCATTGCCGAAGGCGACGGCGTTCACGGTAAGCATGGGCGAGTAACGGGCATTGGTAAGGTTATTCAGCCCGGCGAACAGTTCAAAACTGCCGGTACGGGGAGTGGGAATAAGGTAAGTAGCCTTCAGGTCGGCTAAGAAATAGCCATCGTTTTCGACGGTGTTGGCGTCGTCGATATATTGTTTGCCGACGTGCTGCAACTGGGCGCTAACTTGCAGGGGTTGGATGGGCTGCCATTGGATGGCGGCTCGCGCCATGCTCGAAGGTACCCCGGGCAGTTGCTTGCCGTCGTACACGTTGCCGTCGTCTTCAAAATTGATGAACCGGTTACGCGCGTAGGTGTAGTTGGCGTTCAGGGAGAGGCTGCCCGGGAAGGATGGGTAGTAGAATACCCGTTGGTGAAGCATGAGTTCTATCCCCGCGTGACGGGTTTTGCCCGCGTTGATGCCGGTGAAGATGTCCTCGGTGACTCGTTTGGTGACCAAGAGGTTGTTCAGGTCGATGCGATACACCGAAGCTTCCAACCGGGTGGCGTTGTTAAAGAAGTTGAGGCGTATGCCCGCCTCGTATTGCATGCCTTGTTCCGGTTGGAGCGACTCGTTGATATCTCCCTCGGGAAGCAGGGTCTCTTCGGGGGAAGGCATCGAGAAGCCGTGTCCCGCCGAGGCGTAAAGTGCCATTCGGGGGGTGGGCGCGTAGTTTATGCCTACCCGGGGCGAGAAGACGGGGGAGAAGGAGCGGCTCCCGCTTTGATCCCCGTTATCGGGGAACAGGTCCGTGAGTTGATAATCGACCTTGTTCCATGCCCCTCCCAACGAGATATTCCACCGGTCGTCCGGCCGCCAGTAAACCATCCCGAACAGGTTGGTATGCGCGCGATGCTCCCGGTTCTTATTGATCAGCTCGCCGTCCAGTTCCATCTGCCACCGGTAGGTGTCGCTCATCCACTCCACGCCCAGCAACGCGTCCCACCGGTCGGTGTGATACGAGAGCTTGTTTCGGATGCCGGCACCGGCCGTGCCGTCGTCCAAGTTATTAAAGGGGCGCCGTTCGTAACTGTCGGTCCCCCTCCCAAAGAGGGTAAAGCGGTTGCTCCATCCGTTTAAAGAGTCATTCGAGTATTGGTTGGTGTTCCGGCTCGTGAAACGGTTTTCTACTGTGATGCCGCCGATGGCCCGTTGGTAGGCTTTGTATCCTTTTACCTCGTTCCAGTTGGTGGCGGCCGCCCGGGGGGTGGTTTCGTAGAGGGTCTTCCCGATGGAGCTGGGGATGCCCGCGTCCAGGTCCATCAGCATCAGCGTGTACTCAATCGTGTAGGCGGGTTGACGCCACGTGCCCGACGAGAGCAACGAAGAACGATTATACTGACTGTTTTCCCGGTAACCGTCCGACCGGAGGTGCGACAAATTGCCCCACAGGTTCAGGTTGTCGCCCCGGTAGCTCCCGCCTGCCGCCGCTTTCGTGGTGTTGTAGCTCCCGTGTTGGAGCGTTGCTTGCAGGCTACTCCTCTCGATAGCCGGGGTATACAGGTTGATGTTGCCTCCAAGGCCTGACCCGTAGAGCGCCGACGCGGGCCCCTTGATCACTTCCATCCGGCCGATGCCCAGCAGATCGATATCCTCGGGTGCGGAGATGCCGTCGGACGAGGTGATGGGGATGTCGTTGAGGTACGATTTAACGCGATTGGTGTTGTAGGGGGTGCGACTACCCACGCCCCGGATCACGACGCGGCTGGTAGCATAGGTGCCGCTGTGCATGTAGATGCCCGGCACGGCATGGAGGGTATTGGCGAAATTATTCCCGTCACCCACTTGTATCTCGTCACCTGACAGCACCGAGATGCTTCCCGGCACCCGGCTTAGCCGGGAATCTACTTGGTATGCCCGCACGATTACCTCACCGAGCACGAGGGTAGTATCGACTCCCTCTTTCGCACCCGCCTGTGTTAGGGTATCGGGGAGGGGGGGAGCACCTAGTGCTATCGTGTCGAAGTACGACAAGAAAACGATGATAGTGAGCAGGGCAAAACGGTACATTATGCAGGGGGTGTTAGCGGGAAAAATTTATCGCGATTCGTCGTCCGGGTACAGCCTTCCAAGCGATTTGGCTACTACTACCGACACCATGGCATCGCCCGTGACATTGATGACCGTGCGGCACATGTCCAGCGGCCGGTCGATCGCGAAAATAAGGGCCAGTCCCACGGCAAGCTTATCCGGCGGTATGCCAATCGATTCCAGCACGATTACCAGCATGATCATGCCGGCGCCGGGTACCGCGGCCGATCCAATGGATGCCAACAGCGCGGTAAGCACGATGGTTAACTGGTCAGAAAAATCCAAGGGGATATGCAGCGCTTGGGCAATGAAGACGGCGGCTACCGCTTGGTAGAGGCTGGTGCCGTCCATGTTGATGGTTGCGCCTACCGGCAACACGAAACTCGACACCTGGTTGTCCACCCCCAAATGGCGGGTCACCCGTTCCATGGTGACGGGCAACGTGGCCGCGCTGGAGCTGGTAGAGAAAGCCAACAGCTGCGCGGGCGCCATGCCCCGGAGAAACCACCGGGGCGATTTTTTCGCGTACAAGAAAAGAACGGTCAAGTAAAAGAAAACCATGAGGATCAACCCCAATACCACCGTTAGCCCGTAATAGAGGAGCTTTTCCAAGATCTCCATGTTGTCGGAGCTGACAATGATCTGTGCCAACAAGGCAAAGACGGCGAAGGGGGCCATCCACATGATCAAGTCGACCATCTTCAGCACCACGGCGTTCAGCCCGTCGATGAGGATGGCGATGGGGCGTGCCTTAGCCCGGTCAATCAGGAGCATGCAGATACCAAACAGGATGGAGAAGAAAATCACTTGAAGCATCAGGCTGTTATTGCCCAACGCGGCAAAAATATTATCGGGCACCATGTCCACCAGGAAGCTCAAGGGACTGCTTTCCTGTTCTACCGCCTCGTGGATATTAGACGCGATGGACTCGCTTGAAGCATACGTGTTGGTAAGTTCTTCAATGGTCTCTTCCGCCATGCCGGCACCCGGTTGCAGCGCGTTTACCAGCAGCAACCCGATAACGATGGCCACCACGGTAGTACTGATATACAGGATGATGGTACGCACCCCGATATTCCTGAAGCTGGAGATATCTTTGAGGTCGGATATCCCTTTTATTAGCGAGACAAAGATCAACGGGATGGCGATCAACTTGAGCATCCGGATGAAGATGGTGCCAAACGGGGCAATCCAGTCGATCACGAACCCTCTCCCCCAACTGAAGGCACTCATCAGCAAGCCAAACAGCACGCCAAGCACCATGCCTATGATTATTTTCCAATGCAGGGGGATTTTACTCATTCTCCTCAGCTTTTTTCTTTTAGCACCTTGACCAGCACGGCCGCTTGCGAGTGCTCCTCGTCCTTGGCCCCATAGAGCAATGTTACGGTGTCGTGTTCTTTTTCGAGGTCTTTTATTTGCTTTAAAAGTTCTTTTTTATCGCTTAGCTCTTCCCGGTATCGCTTACCGAACTCGTCCCATTTTCCCGTGTCGTGGTGATACCACTTTCGCAACTCCGTGGAGGGGGCCACCTCTTTTAACCAAAGATCCACGCGAGCTTTTTCTTTTGATAAGCCCCGGGGCCATAACCGGTCTATCAATACACGATAACCATCTTCGACGGACGATTGTTCATACACACGCTTAATTTGGATCATACCGTTTACTTTATTCGTTAATACCTACGCGGTTCAGCAGGAAGGCGAACTCGAAGGCGGTGTCCTTGATGCCGTCGTATCTTCCGGTGGCCCCGCCGTGTCCCGAGTCCATGTTCATGTGCAGCAACAGGATGTTGTCGTCGGTCTTCATTGCCCGCAGTTTGGCCACGTACTTGGTAGGCTCGTGGAAAAGTACCTGCGAGTCGTTGATACCCCCGGTGACCAGCATGTGGGGATAGTCTTGCGCGGTGATATTATCGTACGGGGAGTAGGAGAGGATGTAATTGTAATACTCCTCTTCGTTGGGGTTGCCCCACTCCTCGTACTCGCCCGTGGTGAGCGGTAGGGTGTCGTCCAGCATAGTGCTGATCACGTCCACGAAAGGCACTTGCGACACGATGGCCTGGTAGAGGTCGGGCCGCTCGTTCACCACGGCACCCATCAGTAAGCCGCCCGCGCTCCCTCCCATGGCCGTCAGCTTGTCGGGAGAGGTATATCCTTGTTCAATCAGTTGTTCGCTGCACGCGATGAAATCACCAAAGGTGTTCTTTTTTTTCAGCAGCTTACCGTCCTCGTACCATTGCTCGCCGAGGTCGCTTCCACCGCGTATTTGGGCGATGGCATACACGAAGCCGCGGTCGATAAGGCTATACATGCTCGTGCTGAAGTAGACATCGGAGCTCGCGCCGTAACTCCCGTATGAATAGATAAGTGCCGGGTTGCTGCCGTCTTTCTTGAGGCCGTTCTTGTACACGATGGCCATCGGCACCTGTACCCCGTCGGAAGCGGTGGCCCAGAGCCGCTCCACGGTATAATCGTCGGGATTAAACCCGGAGGGAACCTCTTGTTCTTTCAGCGTGGTGGTTTCCCCGGTTTCGATGCTGTACTCGTAGAGGGTAGTGGGCCGGTTCAGCGAGGTGTAAGAATACCGGAAGGTGGTGGCCTCGTACTCGGGGTTGCCGCTGAGCCACGCCGAGTAGACCGGTTCGGGGAAAGCGATGGTGGTTGCCTCGCCCTTGCCCGAGGCCGGCATTACCCGGATCTCGGTCAGCCCGTTCCTCCGTAGCTCCAGCGAAACATGCTCTTTTAGCACATCGATTCCCTCTACCCGTACCTCGTTATCGTGCGGCAAGTACAGGTTCCAAGTAGCACGGTCGCCATGGCTGGCAAGCGGTACCTCGTAGATCATGCCGTTAAGGCGCTCCTTGTCCTTGTAACGCACGAAGAACTTCTCCTTGTGCGGGTAGACACTGTATTCCACGTCTTGCACGCGCGGCAGGAATACCTGGAAGGCGTCGGTGGGCCGGTCGGCCGAGATATACCGCTCTTCGGAAGTGGTTGAGCTCGAGCTCCCGATAAAGATATATTGCTTGGTTTTGCTGCCATATACATACGTGCCGAAACGGACGTCGGTCTCTTCGTACACCAGCTCGCCGGCGGGGGCATCCAGCATTCGGCGGTAAACCTTGTTGGAGCGAAGGGTCTCGTCGATCACGCTATAAAAGAGGGTCTTGTTGTCGTTTGCCCACGCGATGGAAACGGCCCCGTCTACCGAGAAGCCCACGTCCTGGCCCGAGGCAAGGTCTTTTATTTTCAACGTGAACTCGGCATACGATCCGGTCTCGTTATAAAAGTAGGCCGCCTTGCTATTATCGGGGCTGATGGAGTAAGCCCGGAAGATAAACGCGGGTTTTCCCTCGGCCATCTCGTTCACGTTGAAGATGATCTCCTCGGGCGCGTCCATCGATCCTTTCCGGCGGCAGTACGTGCGGTACTGTTTCCCTTTCTCGGTGCGGCTATAGTAGTAATAGCCGTTCCGGAACGAGGGGTAGGTTTCGTCGTCTTCCTTTATACGGCCCACGATCTCGTTGAAGATGGTCTCTTGGAGTGCTGTCGTGGAAGCCATCACCGTGTCGGTGTACGCGTTCTCGGCCGTTAGGTACTCGATGATGTTCGGGTTGTTTTTGTCTCGTATCCAGTAGTAGGAGTCGATTCGTTGTTGCCCGAAGTTGTTGAACGTGTCGGGAATTACTTCCGCGACCGGGGGCGCGGGAAAATCAGATTGCTTCGTGATAGTCACCTCTTCTTTTTTTACGTTACACGACGCGATGATAAGCATCGCGATAATCAATGCATTAATTGGTTTCATGCCGGGATAGTTAGGTTATTGTTTTGTTTAGGATTATCCAGTTTGGCTTCTCCGTTATTCCAAGTAGGTGTACCCGTACAAGCCTGAACGGTAGTTCGAGAGAAACTCTTTCCCTTCATCCACCGATATCTTTCCTTGTTTCACGGAGCTCATCACCCATGTCTCCACGGTGCGTACCAGCTTCTTGGGGTTGTACTGTGCATATTCTAATACCTCGGCCACCGATTCCCCATCGATTATTTGGTCGATTTTGTACCCGCTGTCGCTGGTGGACACGTGCACCACGTTGGTGTCGCCAAAGAGGTTGTGGAGGTCGCCCAGTATCTCTTGGTAAGCCCCTACCAAGAAGACGCCGATGTAATACGATTCGTTTTTCTTGAGCGAGTGAACCGGGAGGTAGGTCGAGCGGAAGCCGTCTTGGGAGGCAAAATTGGATATCTTACCGTCGGAATCGCACGTGATGTCCTGTAGCGTGGCGGTGCGGTCGGGCCTTTCTCCTAGCCTATCGATAGGGATAATGGGGAATACTTGATCGATGGCCCACGAGTCGGGGAGCGACTGGAACAGCGAGAAGTTGCAAAAATACTTATCGGGTAGCAAGGTGCCCAGTTGCCGTAATTCCTCGGGAGCGTGCTTGGAGCGCGTGCTGGTGGCGTTAATCTCTCGTGCGATGGAGAAGTAGAGCTGTTCTACCTGCGCTCGTGTCTTCAGGTCGAGCATCCCGAGGCTGAACAGGTCGAGCGACTCTTCCCGTATCTGTTGCGCGTCATGCCACGCTTCCAGCATCCGGGGTTGCGTGAGTGAATCCCATATATTGTAAAGTTCCTTTACCAGCTCGTGGTCGTCTTCCTGGATATCTTGATCTTTCGGCCACTCGGGGAGCGTGGCGGTCTCGAGGACTTCGAAGACCAGCACGGAGTGGTGTGCCGTGAGGGCGCGTCCCGACTCGGTGATGATGTTGGGGTGGGGCAGGTCGTTCTTGTTTGCCGCGTCCACGAAGGCCGATACCGAGTCGTTCACGTACTCTTGGATGGAGTAGTTGATGCTGTTCTCGGTGAACGATGAACGGGTGCCGTCATAATCCACGCCCAGCCCCCCGCCGATATCCACGAACTCGATCTTGAAGCCCATGGCATGCAGTTGCACGTAGAATTGTGCCGCCTCCCGGAGTGCCGTCTTGATGCGGCGAATTTTGGTGATCTGGCTTCCTATGTGAAAGTGTATCAGGCTAAAGCAGTCGGTTAGGTCGTTCTTTTGAAGTATCTCCATCGCTTCCAGCAGTTCGCTTGAATTTAACCCGAACTTGCTCGCGTCGCCACCGGACTCCTCCCATTTCCCGCTACCGGAGCTGGCCAGCTTCACGCGAATACCGATGTTAGGCCTTACTTTCAAGCGTTTTGCTATCTCGATGGTCAGGTAAAGCTCGTTCAGTTTTTCTATCACGATATATACCTGTTTGCCCATCTTTTTTGCCAGCAGCGCGAGTTCGAGGTAGTTTTCGTCTTTGTACCCGTTACAGATAATGAGCGAGTTGCTTTCGGTATTGATCGCGAGCACCGCGTGCAATTCCGGCTTGGAGCCTGCCTCGAGTCCAATGTTAAACCGCTTCCCGCTGGCAACGATCTCTTCCACCACCTGTCGCATCTGGTTTACTTTGATGGGATAGATGATATAATTTTTCGCGTTGTACTCGTATTCCTTGGCGGAAATAGCAAAGCTGTTGGATATCTTTTCGATGCGGTTATCCAAAATCTCGGGAAAACGCAACAGCACGGGCGCGGCCACGTCTCGCAGGTACAACTCTCTCATCAGGTCGCTCAAGTCCACGCTGTTGCCCCCCTGTTTACGAGGAGTAACCTGCACGTGTCCTTTCTCGTTAATGGAGAAATAACCATTTCCCCAACCGTTGATGTTATATAATTCTTCCGAATCTTCAATACGCCATTTTCTCATTCAAGCAGTCCCTATTATAAAGTGATACACTCCATTGATAAATCAGTCTGCAAAAATAGGCATTAATTTTGTCATTTTGGATAACACGGGGTGAATCAGGGCCGAAAACCGCTTGCCCTTATTATATTTCAAATACTTGCCCCTCTTTATAACTTTTTTTAATGCTATTGCCGCAACATTTCCCCCTTCTAAAGCATCTATTAGGTATGGCCGGGAGCGATTGAAGCCCGGGCGATATGAAACGAGCATGTAAACGCTACGAATGTTAGAATTGAAAAAACAGAGATAATATGAAACCAACCTTCCACTTTTTCCTTTTACTGGCGATGGCCGGCATGCTACTATCGGCTTCCTGTGATAAAAACGATAACGGGGTTCCCACGGGTGAACTTCCCGATCCCATCCGCGTAGAGCTACGCTCGGTGGAGCAAGAGATGGTGAGCGCGGACCAGTCCTTCGCGTTCGAGTTTTTCGAGAACGTTTTTCTTGAAGAGGCCGGGGGCGACGATGAAAACTTCATGGTATCCCCACTGAGCTTGAGCATGGCACTGGCCATGACAAGCAACGGCGCCGCGGGAGAAACCAAGTCTGCCATACGTGAAGCACTCGAGCTGGGAGCTTATCCCGACGAGGATGTAAACGGCTATTATAAAAAGCTGAAGGAGGCGCTCCTCAAGACCGACCCCTCCACCAAGTTGTCGATTGCCAACGCGATTTTCACGAACAAGCATATAGAAATCAAGCGTGATTTTATCAACACCAACAGATCGTTTTACGACGCCACGGTGAAACCGGTTGATTTTAATGATTTGAGAACCGTGGGGATTATAAACGGATGGGCGTCGGATAACACCAACGGGTTGATCGAACAGGTGATCGACAAGACCGACCCGATGGATCTCATGTACCTGCTCAATGCCATCTACTTTAAAGGAATATGGACGACCGAGTTCGATCCGAAGGAGACATCCAAAAAACCATTTACCACTGCGAGCGGCGTGCGGACGAACGTGGATATGATGCACCAGACCGCCAAATTCAATTATATGGCAGACGAGATTTTGCAGCTGGTACAGCTTCCCTACGGGAACGAGGCATTTAGCATGATGGTGATGTTGCCGACAGAAGGAAAGGGGTTGAATGACCTGATCAAGGCTACCCGGCAAGATGGCTATTGGAGCAATTCGCGATCGAGGCTGCGAGAGGCGGAAGTGGTGCTCTCGCTGCCCAAATTCAAGACTACTTATAGCAAGAAGTTGAACGATGTGCTTGCCAAAATGGGCATGGGGCTGGCTTTTACCAATAGCGCCGACTTCTCGGGTATGTCTGATCACACTGCCAAGATTGATTTCGTGAAGCAAGACACGTACATCAGTACCGACGAAGTGGGAACCGAAGCGGCAGCCGTCACCACGGTGGGGATAATGGTCACCTCGTTGCCCATCGAACCGGAAAGGGTGGTGTTCAACGCCAACCGGCCTTTCCTGTATCTTATCCAAGAAAATTCCACCGGCGCCATCCTTTTCATGGGTGCCGTGAAAAATTTTAATTAAACGGTTTCTGGTTGCCAAAACGAATAAGGGGTTCGTCGCCTCTCGTTCCCCTGTTTTCTTCGAGAAAATGGATCGATAGGCAATTTTTCCGATCTTGAACATCAAATCACTCAGCGACTTTCTTTCGTTGGGTGATTTTTTTGTTTCTGTTTTGTTGCATTGGGCTCAACCGGGAATTGAATTTTTATCACGTTGAGTTTCAGCAATGTTTGCCAGAATGGACAACTTTTTGTGTTGGCGTGAAAAATAACAAGCTGATATACATTAATTTATAAAATATTTTAGAAAACTTTGCACGATTGTTGATAAGATAACGGGGGAATGTTTTGCATTTTCAGAAACTTTCCATAAAATTGCAAAGCCAAAAACCTTCCTATGATGAATTGCGTTATAAGGTTGGGAAAACAAAAGTTCAATATTTAATTAACAATGTTGCTAATGAAAAAGAAAACATACACTTTTGACGAAGCGTATAACGCCTCGCTGGATTATTTCCGCGGGGACGAGCTGGCGGCCAAGGTGTGGGTGAGCAAGTACGCCCTGAAAGACAGCCACGGGGATATCTTCGAAAAGACACCCGAGGACATGCACTGGAGGCTCGCGAAAGAGGTAGCCCGGATCGAGAAGAAGTATGCCAACCCGCTAAGCGAGAAAGAGCTGTTTGACCTGTTCGACCGGTTCCGCTATATTATCCCGCAGGGGAGCCCCATGACCGGTATCGGGAACGATTACCAGGTGGCATCGCTGTCGAACTGCTTCGTGATCGGGATGGAAGGTGATGCCGACTCGTACGGCGCGATCATCCGTATCGATGAAGAGCAGGTTCAGCTGATGAAAAGGCGCGGCGGGGTAGGGCACGACCTGTCGCATATCCGCCCCAAGGGATCGCCCGTGAAGAACTCGGCGCTTACCTCTACCGGGCTGGTTCCCTTCATGGAGCGATACTCTAATTCCACGCGCGAGGTAGCGCAGGACGGCCGCCGCGGCGCGCTTATGCTGAGCGTCTCCATCAAGCACCCCGATTCTGAAAATTTCATCGATGCCAAGCTGGAACAAGGCAAGGTGACCGGTGCTAATATCTCGGTGAAGATCGATGATGCCTTCATGGAGGCGGCTTCGGAAGGAAAACCCTACGTGCAGCAGTTCCCGATTGATGCCGACAAGCCGAAGTACGAGAAGACGATCGATGCCAAGGAGCTGTGGGAAAAGATCGTTCACAACGCGTGGCGGTCGGCCGAGCCGGGAGTACTCTTCTGGGACACCATCATCCGCGAATCGGTCCCCGATTGTTACGCCGACCTTGGTTTCAAGACCGTGTCGACGAACCCGTGTGGCGAGATCCCGCTTTGCACGTACGACAGCTGCCGCCTGTTGGCTATCAACCTCTACTCTTACGTGGTGAACCCGTTCACGGAGGACGCGTATTTTGATTTCGACCTTTTTGGTAAGCACGTGCAACTGGCACAGCGTATCATGGACGATATCGTGGACCTGGAGTCGGAGAAGATCGACCATATCCTCGAGAAGATCGAGGCCGATCCCGAATCGGAAGAGGTAAAGTCGTCCGAACGAAACCTGTGGAAAAAGATTCAACGGAAAACCATGCAAGGACGTCGTACGGGAGTGGGAATCACTGCCGAAGGCGATATGTTGGCCGCGCTTGGAATCCGTTACGGCACCGACGAGGGAAATGATTTTTCGGAAAAAGTACACCGTGCCGTGGCGCTTAACGCGTACGCCTCTTCCGTGGAGATGGCAAGGGAGCGCGGTGCTTTCGAGATCTTCGATGCCGAACGCGAGAAAAATAATCCCTTTATCCTTCGCCTGAAAGAGGCTGATCCCGAGCTGTATAAAAACATGGTGAAATACGGTAGGCGTAACATCGCCCTCCTTACCATCGCGCCCACCGGTACTACCAGCCTGATGTCGCAAACAACCTCCGGTATCGAGCCGGTCTTTCTTCCGGTTTACACCCGCCGCCGCAAGGTGAACCCCAACGACAAGGACGTGAAGATCGACTTCGTGGACGAGAATGGCGATTCGTGGGAAGAGTACGTGGTATTCCACCATAAATTCGTCACCTGGATGGAGGCCAACGGCCACCCGACTACCAAGAAGTACAGCCAGCAAGAGATTGACGAGCTGGTGGCCCGATCGCCCTACTACAAGGCAACTTCCAACGACGTGGACTGGCTGCAAAAAGTGAAGATGCAGGGACGCGTGCAAAAGTGGGTGGATCACTCCATCAGCGTGACCATCAACCTGCCCGAGGACGTGAGCGAGGAACTGGTGGGCGAGCTCTACATGGAAGCGTGGAAGAGCGGCTGCAAGGGCTGTACCGTCTATCGCGACGGATCGCGCGCCGGCGTGCTTATTGCCAACGGCGATAGCAAGAAGAGCGACGAGGAAGACGACGATTGCTTTGAACTGCCGCAGGTGGTTACTTCCCGCCCGGTGGAATTGGAGGCCGACGTGATCAAGTTCCAAAATAACAAGGAGAAATGGATTGCCTTTATCGGGTTGCTCAACGGAAGGCCGTACGAGATCTTCACCGGTATCAACGACGAGGATGATGGCATCATGGTGCCCAAGAACGTCTCCCGCGGAAAGATCATCAAGGCGTACGACAACGACGGGCGCAAGCACTACGATTTCCAGTTCCAGAACCGTCGCGGCTACAAGGTCACGATCGAAGGGCTGGACGGCAAGTTCAATCCCGAGTTCTGGAACTACGCGAAACTCATCTCCGGCGTGCTTCGCTACGGGATGCCCATTGATCAGGTGATCAAGCTGGTATCCGGTCTGGAGCTCGACAGCGAGACCATCAACACCTGGAAGAACGGGGTGGAGCGGGCGTTGAAGAGGTACCTGCCCAACGAGACCGAGGCCAAAGGACAAAAATGTCCCGTTTGCAGCCAAGAGACGTTGGTGTATGAAGAGGGATGCCTCAAGTGCCGTAACTGCGGTGCCTCCAAGTGCTAATCCCGGTGCCGGTATAAATAAACCATTGCCCCGGCTATGCCATTCATGCCGGTGCCCATTGGTAAAAAACAGCGATGCCTTTCACGGTGTCGCTGTTTTTTTGGTGAATTAATACGACAAATAATAATAGGGGTAATAATTTGCTTGAAAACGGGAAACAAAGCGGTAGGGGGTGTACGTGCCAAGGATGCCGATGCCGTTTTTGATATTCGTGTGAACTTGTACCGGTTCGGTAAACGGCCCGTAATCTTTGGCGCTCGCTGCCTTGCTACCCGAGATCACGTACTGGTATAAGTCCTTCGAAATTTGAGCGATCTCTATAATGTATTCGACAGTCACCACTTCCTCGCCTTCTATTTTCTCCCCGTTGACGTAAGTGCCGGTGTCCACGGTATCCTGAAACGAAAAATCGAACAAGATATCTTTCCCGTTTACCAAGAGGTCGGAAAAAAGATTGTCCGCCCTGCCCGAGCCTCCTTCATCGCCAAAAAGTTCTTCAAAAATAAAGCCACCCCCGTCGACATTGTTCTTCAACACTTCGCTTAGCTTTAGCTCCACGGGCCAGCTGGTTAGCAGCTCACCCTCGCGATAATAATTCCGGGTAGCTTTTATGTAATAATAATTCTCTTCATCGGCCGCGTCCGTCAGTTGCAACTGCACCTGCATGTTTCGGTACGTGATTTTGTAGACACTATTCGATGGCATGGAACTGTTGTGTTCACTTTCGGTGAAGGTAACCGTCGAGTCGTTCACCGCCACGTTGGGTGCCTTGGGAATCACCGAGTGGGTCTCGATCCGGTCGTGCCCGTCAGCCACCGCGCCAATGGTGATCTCGTCTCCCGGCATGGGAAAGTAGATTCCCTTGTATATCCCGTTGGCAACGTGGGTGAGTTGTTCTTTTAAATCGCCGTTTACAAACAGCGATACCGTTGCATCGGTAACCGGGGTAATCGGTTTTGATTCCCCGAGCACGAAACGGCTTTGGGAGAGATGCACGGTAACGGCCGAATCGGGCGTGAGCATGCTGTTCAGTACCAGCATCGGATCGCTGATATCACCTTTAAATTCGATGTCTTTTTCGCAGGAGATAAAGGAAGCCGCGAGAATGGATAGCAGTAGGGTGTATATGGCTTGTCTCATTGTTTTAAAATTTAATCGTGTAACTCACCGACGGGATAATAGGGAAAAGGGTGGCTTGCCGCAGCACGCTGTTGCTTTTCCATTCTCCCGTTGCCGGGTTGTATGTACCGTTGTCCGAGACATACACGAAGAACGGGTTAAGGCGGCTGTAAACGTTGTAAATGCTAATGTTCCACGTGCGTTGGTTTCCCCGTTTGGTGATTTTATGGAAATTTACACCCAGGTCCAGCCGGTGATAATTGTTATACCTGAAATTATTCCGTGCTTCCACGTGTGGAAGAGTTTCCATGTACGAGTAGGAGTCCGGAAAATAATACCGCTGTTGTTGGTAGTTGGGAGAATCTGCCGCGGCATATTCATGAAAGCTGAATGTGGCCGCGTTCCCGGTACTAAAAACCCACGAGGCAGACACGTCGATTTTTTCCGAGAACCGATGCGTGGCGGTCAGGCTCACGTCGTGCCTGCGGTCGTATTTCGCGGGAAACCGTTGCCCGTTGTTGATGATATTGCCCGGCCGATCGAAGATCCGGTCGGATTTAGCCCACGTGTACCCGAGCCACCCGGTGGTGTTGCCAAACGAGCGCTGGGCCAGGAACTCCACACCGTAGGCAATGCCTCGCCCCATGCTCACCTTCTCTTCCCAATTCGTGGAAGCACCCATGAACGACGCGCCGTCCTTGTACTCGAGCAGGTTATCCATGGTCTTGTAATAGCCCTCTACCGAGAAATCGGCTATATCTTTCAGGGAATAGAACGCCCCAACCGAGTACTGGTGCGACTTCATCGGCTTTATCTTGGTGGTGGCCGGCACCCACAGGTCGGTGGGCATGCTAATGGTATTGTTCGAGAGCATGTGAATGTATTGGCTCATGGCAGCGTACCCTGCTTTCAATGACAGGTTGTCGGTAAGCAGCACGCGCAACCCGGCACGCGGCTGCAAAGAGAAATAATTGCTGTTCTGCACGTGGAAGGACGAGAAGTGCAATCCTAAATTTACTTTCAATACCCTCCCCAGCGAGATATTATCCTCCAAGTAGGTAGCTGTCTCGTGCGCGAACACCTTGGGACTCCCGGCTACCGTATCGATATCTTGGTCGGTCTGCCCCGAATCGGTATACTTCAACGAGGTCACGTCGGGCGTGAACGTGTGGTAAGTGTACGAGGTACCGAACTTGATGTCGTGGTTCACGTTCGGCGTGAAGTCAAACTCGCTTTTCAGGCTCCAGTCCTGTATCCCGGAATGATAGGTAAGCCGCGACTCCTCGTTGGTTTGGGGTTGCCCCGGGGCAGACAGGTCTCGTGAAATGCTCTCGTAGCTCGTGCCCAAGGCCGACCGGTAACGAGTGAACGAGGCAGTGGTATTCATGAAAAGTTTGTTATTCACGATACGGTTCCATCGGAGGGCAGCAATGGCGTTGCCCCAGTCCCAATCGAGTTTCGTGTGATCTTCTGTTTCAAAATTTCCGCCGTACGTGTACCCGTCCTTCGCTTTCAGGTAAATCGCGTCATCGCCAAAATAAGTACTCAGGTACAGCTTGTCTTTTTCCGTCAGCTTATGGGTGAACTTCGCGTTCACGTCATAGAAGTAATAACCGGCGGTAGCCACGCCCCCCTCCTCGTCTCTTTGCGCGTATTTGATAATTGGTTGTGCCAAGATATCGAGGTACGTTCTTCGTAGCGACACGTTGAACGTGGTTCGTTCTTTTATAATAGGACCTTCCAGTTGTAGCTTGGACGATATCAGCCCGATGCTTGCCGTGCCTCGCACCTTTTTATCGTCCCCGTCCTTCATCCGCACGTCTACCACCGAAGAGAGGCGGCCGCCGAACCGGGCAGGAAAACTTCCCTTGTAGAGCGTCACGTTTTTCAGCGCGTCGCTGTTGAACACGGAGAAAAAGCCCAGCATGTGATTCACGTTGTACAGTGGCACCCCGTCTAACAGGAGCAAGTTCTCGTCCGGCCCCCCTCCTCGCACGTAGAGTCCTGCCGAACCTTCGGTCCCTGACTGTACGCCCGGCAGCAGTTGCAAAGCTTTTATCAAGTCATTCTCGCCAAACAGGGTAGGGATGTTCTTGATTTGGGTGATGGGTACTTCCACCGCGCTCATCTGCGAGCCCGTGACACCCATTTCAGAGCGGTGCCCGATCACCGTCACCTCTTCCAGCATGTTATCCTGATCCAGGCGGATGTTCAATACCGTGTCGCCTTGCAAGTGAAAATTCCGGTTCTCCGTCCGGTACCCGATATACGAATACGCGAGCGATACATCGCCGGCAGGGAGTGTGAGCGAGTAATACCCGAAATTGTTAGTCGTGGCTCCTTTTTTCGCGTTTGAATCAAAAATGGTAGCGGAGATAAGACTTTCGCCGTTTGCCTTGTCGGTAACGTACCCGCTGATGGTATAGTGTTGTGCAAAGACCGTGTGCGCGGCCATGAATACCAGCAGCAGGCATAACGTGGTTTGTTTCTTCATGAAAATAATTTTCAGCAATGTTTTATATCGAGTTCTTTTTTTGAATTCCTCCTTTTTTGTCGACGTGTTAGATCGTTTGCTTGTAAGATGCAAAACTAACAAAACCACCGCGCGTCAATTAGTTAATTTATCGAAAAAATGAAACAGTGCCAAAAATAGCTACTTATACTTGTCATAAGACATGTGTCGTATTGTGCAAAATTGATGGAATATATGAAAACTGCTGAAGCTGATATAAGGATGTAAATAAACTAAATGCTTAATATAGTTGTTTTATCCTGATGTGCCCTACATATTATTGTCCACGATAGGTGATAACGCGTGTTGTTGAGGGCATCTTGACGGGTACTGACTCTCGGTAACGAGAATTTTATGTTTAAAAGGATTTACTATGTCACAGCTTCATAACCGTGTTTCCAACCGGGAACTCAAAGAGCGGATGCTCCAGGAAACCGAGCCCCGCGTCACCATATCGTTCTATAAATACTTCTCGATTGCCGACCCAAAACAATTCCGGGACGACCTCTATACCCGGTTTGATGCCATCGAGGTCTTCGGCCGCGTTTATATCGCGAAAGAAGGTATCAACGGGCAAATCTCCGTGCCGGAAAGCAACCTGGATGCTTTTCGTGCTGCCTTATATGCTGCTGACCCGGCACTGGACGGTATCCGGTTGAACGTGGCGGTGGACGACGACGGCAAGTCGTTCTGGGTGCTGCGGATGAAAGTACGCGACAAGGTGGTTGCCGACGGTATCGACGACCCGTCATTTGATCCTTCCAAAACGGGAAAGTACCTTACCGCACGCGAGTACAACAAGATTACAGAACTGCCCGACACCATCGTGGTGGATATGCGTAACCATTACGAGTACGAGGTAGGACATTTTGAAAACGCGATCGAGGTACCCTCCGACACGTTCCGGGAGCAGCTACCCATGGCGGTGGACATGCTCGAGGAGCACAAGGATAAGAACATCGTGATGTATTGCACGGGCGGCATTCGCTGCGAGAAGGCAAGCGCCTACATGCTTCACAACGGGTTCAAGAACGTGTACCACGTGGAAGGAGGGATTATCGAATACGCGCGGAAAGCACGGGAAGAGAATCTCCCCGTGAAGTTTATCGGCAAGAACTTCGTGTTCGATGAACGACTGGGAGAACGTATCTCGGACGAGGTGATTGCTCGTTGCCACCAGTGCGGTGCACCCTGCGACACGCACACGAACTGCAAGAACGAGGGGTGCCACCTCCTGTTTATCCAGTGCGATAAATGTGCCGTCGAGATGAACGGATGCTGCTCCGACGAATGCAAGCAGGTAACGCTACTGCCCGAGGAAGAACGCGCGAAGTCGCGGAAAGGAATCGACCGCGGGCAAATGATTTTCAATAAATCGAGAAACCATCCGTTGCGTCGTGTACGACAGGTTTCGAGGTAAATCGATTTACTTCCGTTCTATTTCCCGAAGGTTCTCCATCTTCTTTTTGGCCAAGAACCCGTAAATATCTTCGAGGTGTTCGGTAACTTTCCGGCTGCCGAACTCGTATACTTTCTTCACCAACCCGTTCAGGAAATTGCGGTCGTGCGAAATAACCACCACCGCTTTCGCGCTGTTGATAAGGAAATTCTCGAACCACTCCACGGAATCGATATCGAGGTGGTTGGTCGGCTCGTCGAGCAAGATAAGGTCGGGGTCCTGAAGAAGAATTTTTGCCAGTTCTACCCGCATACGCCACCCGCCGCTAAACTCCGACGTCATCCGGTTGAAATCGCTCCGCGTGAACCCCAATCCTACAAGTGTCTTTTCCACGGCCGCGTCGTAATTAACCTCTTCGATACCGTAAAATTTCTCGCTTAACGATGCCACTTGCTTGATGAGTTGCATGTACTCGTCCGATTCATAATCGGTGCGTACGGTAAGCTCTTTGTTGATACGTTCAATCTCCTCCTCCAGCTCTTTAACGCGTGAAAAAGCCCGCGTGGTTTCCTCGAATACGGTACGGTCGTCCTCCGTCATCAGGTGTTGCGGGAGGTAGGCAACCGTGAAATCCTTGGGCGTGGAAACCCTCCCCCTGGTCGGCTCTCGTACCCCGGCCAGAATTTTCAGTAACGTGGATTTTCCCGCGCCGTTTTTACCCATCAGGGCAACGCGATCCTTGGGATTTATTGCAAAAGAAACATCCGAGAACAGGGCGGTTCCCCCGAACTCCACGGCTAACCCGTCAACCAATACCATACCTTGTTTTATTTTTCAGGCTGCAAAGATACGTTTTGAAATCCGGTTGAGGAAATTACTGTTTTTTGAAAGAAAATCATTTTAACTGTAAGTCGGTGATTCCAGCTAAAAATGTTTTCCGGAAATCGTCACGTTCGAAAATGAGTCGTTAAACGAGGCGCGACAAGAATACCTGACTAAACCTACAACCGCTCCTGTTTCAGCCGGAGATTATGTCACGATAGAAGAATTCAGGATTGAAGCTGAAAAAAGAGCAAAAGTCTTCTTAGAAAAACATGGTTTACATTCATGAACGATTTTACTCGGATTTATTTCTGCAAGTAAATAATCCAGTCCCAATCCAACGGGTCTCCCACTCCCACGCTGGGGGTATAAAGGAACATCTTTACTTTTTGAAGGGGATTTGCCATTAGGTACTCCCGGGCTTTTGTCAGCTGTTGCACCTTGAGCCACACCTTGTAGTAATCATCGTGTTCAAAATCGCGATTGCCCGGGTTAAAAATATTTTCAAAACCATTGGTCGGGGTTACCAGATCATACGTTCTTACCGTGTTGAATTTGTGGGGTAGCACCAGTTTTTCCGGGAAAATCATTTTCCCGGTTCCCATCCAGTGGATGGTACCCTCGAAAAGCAACTCGTCCAACTCTTCGTAGAATAATTTTACTTCACCAAAATCAGCGGGTGGTACATATTCGTGGATAATGGTAAACTCGTTCGCCGGTTTCTGGAAGTGGAATTCAATTCCCCCTTCAAATTCAAGGGTTGTATAATCTACCTGTAGCATCAAAACTTGGTTAGCAGACTCTTTGTCCGTATTCATGTCATCAGGGTTACATCCTATTAGGATAATTGCTGCAGTTAAAAGAAATTTTTTTGTCCTCATACCGGTCCGTTTTGAAATTAATTGATGCCGAGCCTATATAATAGATGCTTATCCAAGGTGAAAAGTTGCACTTGTTAATGATTATTATGTTAATAATCGAATGGGCTTATCCCGATTTCCTCTCTACTTTCTCTTAATCTCGGTCTTGTCTCGGTCTTACCTCAGTCTTACCTCGCTCTTTTAATCCTTATATATATTAGAGCAAAGTAAGAATCAAGCAAGACCCGGGTAAATGCTAAATAAATCTAAAAATAAGTTCGGGATATATAATATCCCGAGGTAGTGAGGAAATTCCTTAGATGCTTCATTTTTGAAATAGGCGTGGGCAACACGTGCGGTTTCAGGTTGAATTTCTGTTTATAATGGGGATTAATAAACCAGAGTGTCCGATTGATTAACGTGTAATTATTGGCTTTCAAGAGTTGCTCGAACTGTTCGATAGAAACCCCGCACCGCTTTATATCCATTAACTCGTCCATCGTGGCTCGGGCTTCACCGAAAGCCAAAAGCAAACCGCGGTAAAGAGGCTCCGGCAAGAGGTGGATAAATGGGAGCTTGGAACGCTTCTTCCCGGGAGAAGTTTATCCGTCGGGAAATTGGACGCGTCCCGCGCGTAATCGTCGGGTGTCTTGGTATAAAAGGTTTGCATGGAATTGAGCAAGTTGTTCCCGCTAAGTTTCAACGAGATGCCTTTTTCACGGAAGTGATATTCCACGGTAGTTTCCATCAAGTTGTAAGGAGCACGATACTCGTTTTGGTACGCGTTCTCACCCAAAAGAAAGAGTTGACGGCCGGTACGATGAAAAAGCAAGTTAACATGTAGCCTCTCGCCGGTATAACGAATGCCGGAGCTAAACTGGTAGGGCGTTTGGCCGGAAAGCGGGCGTTAAAAGTGATACGAAAGCACATCCAAACAAGCTACCCGGAACTCGTGAAAAGCAGCAAGGCGCGCGGAAAGATATAACGATTATGATACTCTCGTGAAGCCATACTTCGTATCCTCCAGTGGGATTAATACCTATATGCCATCAACAAACTCTTCGAAGTTTGAATGAGTTACGAGGGTCGTGGTCTCCCCTACTTGTCTTGCTCCCATCAAGAGAATTGTCTTTCCCTGAAAACAAGAAGAGGTGATATTATCCAGTAAATCTCTTTTAATCATATCTTCCGTTTTGTAGCAAAGACACCTGTTTTCTATTACTAATCGGCAAATTAGGCGTAATATTCAGATTATAATCGGCAAATAACGCCTAACTATCTTGTTATGGGAAGAGAATGGTACGGTAAACCAAGAATGCAAGGATAATGGGTCTATCTTTTAAGCTGAAATAGGGCTTATCTTGACTTGCCCACCAATTGCTTTTAGAACTTTCATTATGGTTTCAAACTGGGGTTTTGACCCCTCGGATAAAGCCTTGTATAAACTGGGCCGACTTAATCCTGTTTCTTCAGCTATTTTGGTCATCCCGATAGCTTTGGCAACATGCCCGATCGCGGTAATCACGTCGGCATTATTACCCTCTTCCAAAACAGCGTTAAGATATTCAGCAATCATCTCATTGCTATCCAAATAATCCGAGATATCAAATTTTGAAGTATCCATTATTCTTGTTTTGCTAATTTTTTCCAAATTTCTTTTGCCTTCTTGATGTCTTTTTGTTGAGTAGACTTATCACCACCTATGACCAAAAGAATTATTTTCCTGTCTTGCTCTTTGAAATAAACTCGGTATCCTTTTGCATAGTTTATCCTCAATTCGATTATTCCGTTTCCAACAGGTTTACAATCGCCAAAATGCTCATCAGTTTCAATTTTTTGTATTCTGAAAATGATTTTAGCTCTGGCTCTTAAATCCTTTAATGTCCGAAACCATTTATCAAATTCCTTTGTCTTTTCAATAAAGTACATCGGTAAGTGTGTATTCGTTTGGATACAAAATTACAAAATAAATTCGATTTGGCACTATTTTAAACAATTATTTCGCGTTTCATTTTTTGTCAAACGGGAGCTGCTGCTTATTCAGTAGATGCGAGAAGGAACGCGATAAATTGTAAGTTTCAACGATGATTGACGGAGGAAAAAGCGGGTTTTTCGGCCATGTAGAGGGTCACGACTCCCAATGTGTATCTCCTTAGCCGTATACGGGTGAATCCATTCTTTTTCAGTATCAGCATCATCTCCCTTCCCTGCGGGAATGCATCAATCGATGCGGGCAGGTAATCGTTTGCCCGTTTGTCGGAGCAAAGAAAACGCGAGAGTGTCGGTACCACGTATCTACAGTACGACGCGTGAAGTTGCCTCATCGGTGATTTCTCGGGCTTGGTGAGTTCGATAGAGAGAAAAATGCCACCCGGTTTCAAAACACGCAGTATCTCCTGAAAGCTCCTGTCGATATTGTCGAAGTTGCGCACGCCAAACGAGGCGGTGACCGCGTCAAAGCTGTTATCCGTGTAAGTGAGGTTCGCGCAGTCTTGTTTTTCGAACACGATGATATCTTGCAATCCTTTTGCCTTTACTTTTTCTTTACCCAGCTGTATCATCGTATCGGAGATGTCGGCTGCCGTGACCTTCACCGGCCGTACTGTTTTTACTGACTTGATTGCAAAATCGCCCGTGCCGGTGGCGATATCCAGTATCTTTTCATGGGGATACTTTCTCAATTCTTTCAAGGCATCGTACTTCCAATAGTTTTTAAAGCCTAACGACAAGGTGTCGCTCAGTTTATCATAATTAGGAGCGATCTCGTTGAACATTCGAGCCACCTGTCCGTGTTTTGGCTGGTCGGGATGATAAGGGATTACTTTTTCTACTTCGTAGGCCATTGTATTTTAATCTATTTGTTAAAAGTGATTTTCACCCGACTGTATTGACTAATCAATATTGCACGTGAAAATAGTGAAACTGCTTACGACGGGATGGTCAAGAATTCCGGGAAACTACGCGAGATTTTTGTGGATGTTTTTGAGCACCTTCTTAAAGATTGCATATTCTTCACTATCCACCCCTTTCAAGATGGACTGTTCCCATCTTTCGATATGATCCAAGACTTGGGGTATCAATTGTTTTCCGGTTTCCGTGATCAGGATGCTATTTTTTCTCATGGTAACGGGAACGCGTTGAACTAACCCTTTGCCCTCGAGAATATCCAACGTTCTTTTAATCGCGGATACATCTTTGTAAACCCGTTTTGCCAGCTCTTGCTGGCTAATCCCGTCTTTCGCGTAAAGGACCCTGAGAACCACGTATTGTGAATGGGTGAGATCGACTCCGTTATTCTTTAGGAGGCCGTTGAGACTTGTCCCCATCGCGTGTGAAGCGCGGGCAAGAGAAAACCCCAATGTTTGCTTCCTTTTCTTCATAGTGCAAATATAAACAAAATATTGATTAGTCAATATTATCTGATAAAATAAATCCATCCTCAAAGGAACTTTCCCTTGATTGGATTTTTCCAATATCGCCACGTGGCAATCCGGGGATGGTTCTATCGTTAAATTTAGACAATAGAGCAACAAAAGAGGTGCATTATTGTTATTGAATATACACAACAACAGATAAGTATTTCAATATAAAATTAAAAAGTTAGATTTATGAGTTACAAGTTACCTGAATTGCCTTATGCTTACGAAGCGTTAGAACCCCATTTCGACACCGAAACGATGACTATTCACCATCAACGTCATCACCAAGCTTACGTTGATAACCTGAATAAGGCCATTGCTGGAACTGACGCGGAATCCAAAAAACTGGAAGAAATCATGAAAGAGGTAAGCAACTACGCGCCTGCTGTCAGGAACAACGGGGGCGGGCATTATAATCACTCTCTTTTCTGGAAGATTCTATCCGGATCACCGAAAACTGCACCGGCCGGAAAACTGGCGGAAGAAATCAACAAGGCCTTTGGTAGCCTCGACGAATTGAAAGCGAAAATCAAACAAGCGGGCTTGGGCCAATTTGGTTCAGGTTGGGCATGGTTAGTGGTAAAAGAGGACGGAACATTGGCCGTTGTTGCCACTCCTAATCAGGATAACCCTCTGATGGATGTTAACCCCGCGAACCAAGGACGCCCGATTTTGGGTGTTGACGTGTGGGAACATGCATATTACCTGAAATATCAAAATAAACGTGCCGATTATCTCGACGCTTTCTGGTCGGTTCTTGACTGGTCGGCAGTGGAAAAGAATTACGAAGAAGCACTCGCGTGAGTGATCTGATTTTTTTTTCAATAACTGGTTTCGTCTTCCTCGTGATTGTTCGGGGAAGACGAAATTTTAATATATACAACGCGACGCGGGTTAAAACGGTTTCGTGGCCGCGCCGCGAGCAAGCAGCATAATGAAAGCATTGATATTTACAGGAGCACTGGAACGAAGAGAAGATTCTACTTCGGAGCGCCTCTCCAATTACTTGAGCGAAGAGCTCAAAGCGAAAGGGATTGAAACCACTATTTTTAAAATTGCAGATTCGGGCATACCGCTGTTTGATATTACACTGAAAAAAACACCGTATGCGGTAGAGTTGATGAGCGTGCAATTCCTGGCTGCCGATGTCCATATTTGGCTTACACCTCTTTACCACGGCAGCATGACAGGCGTGATGAAAAACTGCCTGGACTGGCTGGAATGCACGGCCAACTATCCCAAGCCTTACCTGACGGGGAAGAAAGTAGGACTCGTGTGTTGGGCCGACGGCGTGCAGGCGATGCAAGGCATTAACGCGATGGATTCCGTGGCAAAATCGTTAAGGGCGTGGCCGGTTCCTTACAGCGTGCCGATTCAACGCTTTGATCTTTTTGATGAAAATGGTGCCGTAAGCGAAAATTATAAAGAAAGGTTCGAAATCCTTTTGCAGCTTTTGATACAAAAACACGGCGTGTGAGACTTTTCCACGTTTTCAGGCACCGCGGCTCATCCCCAAATAGGAGTTATCCTATTGGTTGATGATTGATATTATTGATGGGCAGGTGCTTGATGCTTTCTTCGATATAAACTTCAGCAATGATTTTTCTCTCGCGTGTCTCGCCTATTTTTTGTAAATTTGCACTATTATGGACGACACGTACAAAACGGTAGAGGGGCCGGCGGAGGGATATGTCAACGAGAAGAAAAGCAAGTTTCTCTCTTTTATTTACCCGGTGCAAGATGCCGACAAGGTGAAGGCAATCGTGGATGAATTGCGCGACAAGTACCACGACGCCCGGCACGTTTGCTGGGCTTACATGCTGGGGTGGGAGCGAGAGGAGTTCAGGTCGAACGACGACGGCGAACCCTCCGGTACGGCAGGGCGCCCCATCTTGGGACAGATCAACTCGGCGGAGCTGACCGACGTGCTGATTGCCGTGGTGCGCTACTTCGGGGGCACGCTCTTGGGGACCGGCGGGCTGATCAAGGCGTACAAGGAGGCGGCTGCCGATGCTATAGCCAACGCGGAGGTGGTGGAGAGAACCGTGGATGATTTCATCGATATTCATTTTGAATACCCCTTGTTGAATGAAGTGATGCGTGTGTTAAAACAATTCGATTCAGTGCAGTGGACGCAAGACTTTGCCGAAAGCTGCCGCATGCGCCTGCAAACACGCCGTTCCCTTGCTCCAAGGCTCGAAGAGAGGTTGACAGCTATCCACGGCGTGGAGGTTAAGCTTGCCTAAAAACACCTTAATAAATAAGGAATTTCTTAAAAAAGTGTTGTTCCTTGTCGGAAATTACTACTTTTGCACCCAAAATGCCTGCTGTTTCGCGCGAATAAAACGCCGCGGCGCCTGTCCGCTTTGATTTTAACGCGTACCGCGACAGCGAGGGCAACACACCATATAGAATAAAAGAAAGAGCATCCGAATGGAAAAAAACCTGGTTATCGTCGAGTCGCCCGCGAAGGCAAAGACCATTGAAAAATTTCTCGGGAAGGATTTTCATGTCATGTCCAGCTACGGGCATATTCGAGACCTGAAGAAAAAAGATTTTAGCATTGATATTGAAAATGGCTTCACGCCGCTCTACGAGGTACCCGCGGATAAGAAGAAGGTGGTAACCGAGTTAAAGGCAGCTGCCAAGAAAGCCGATACCGTTTGGCTCGCTTCGGATGAGGACCGGGAGGGAGAAGCCATCTCGTGGCACTTGTTCGACACCTTAGAGCTGAAGCCCGAAAATACTAAACGAATCGTGTTTCACGAGATCACCAAGGATGCTATCCAGGCTGCCGTTAAAAACCCTCGCTCGATCGATCAAAACTTGGTAGACGCGCAACAGGCGCGCCGGGTACTGGACCGCATCGTGGGGTTCGAGCTCTCGCCCGTGCTGTGGCGTAAGATTAAACCGGCTCTGTCGGCGGGACGCGTGCAGTCGGTCGCCGTACGGCTTATCGTGGAGCGGGAACGGGAAATCCAACAGTTCCAAACGGAGGCGGCCTATCGCATCGTGGCTATCTTTACCAAAGAGGAAGAGGGACAGCGGTACGAGATCAAGGCAGAATATAACAAGCGGTTGAAAACCAAAGAAGAGGCGTTGGCTCTCCTGGAGAAATTAAAAACATCCACGTTCACCATCGACGAGGTCATCACCAAGCCGGCAAAGAAATCGCCTGCTGCCCCGTTTACCACCTCCACCTTGCAACAGGAGGCATCCCGTAAGCTGGGCTTCTCGGTGGGACAAACCATGATGGTGGCGCAACGGCTTTACGAGTCGGGGAAGATCACCTACATGCGTACCGACTCGGTGAACTTGTCGGGATTAGCCATCGGCACCGCTAAAAGCGAGATCGTGGAGCAATACGGCGAAAAATACCACAAGGTGCGCCAATACGCCACCAAATCGAAAGGCGCCCAAGAAGCGCACGAGGCGATCCGGCCCACGTACATGAGCGAGCACGAGGTGTCGGGCACCGCCCAAGAGAAGCGGCTCTACGAGTTAATATGGAAGCGTACCATCGCTTCGCAGATGGCCGACGCCGAGCTGGAGCGTACCACCGCCAACATTGGCATTTCCAATGGCGAGGGGCGGTTCGTGGCAAACGGCGAAGTGATCAAGTTCGACGGGTTCCTGCGGGTTTACCTGGAGGGGACCGACGACGAGAACGGGGAAAAGGAAGAAGGGATGCTGCCGCCCATGAAAAAGGGCGAGACATTGGCCATGCAAGAGACCACCGCCACCGAACGGTTCACCCAACGCCCGCCAAGGTATACCGAAGCGGCGCTGGTACGCAAGATGGAAGAACTGGGCATCGGCCGCCCCTCCACCTACGCGCCCACCATCTCCACCATCATCAACCGCGAGTACGTGGAGAAAGGCAACGTGGAGGGAGTAGAACGCGTGTATAACGTGTTAACCCTTAAGAAAGGAGCGATCAAGGATGCCGATAAAAAGGAGATGGCCGGTGCCGATAAAAACAAGTTGATACCGACCGATATCGGTATCGTGGTGAATGACTTCCTGGTGGAGTACTTTCCGTCGGTTATCGATTATAACTTTACCGCGCGGGTGGAGAAGAACTTCGATAAGATCGCGGAAGGAAAAGCACAATGGAACAAGTCAATCGCCGAATTCTACAACATGTTCCACCCCCGGGTGGAGGAGATCTCGCAGATGCGTACCGAGCACAAGGCGGGTGAACGGGTGCTGGGTGTCGACCCCAAGACGGGACGCCAGGTGTCGGTGAAAATTGGGCGCTACGGGGCGATGGCCCAGATAGGCACTCAAGAAGAGGAAGAGAAACCGCTCTTCGCGTCGCTGCAGAAATCACAATCGATCGAAACCATTACCCTCGAGGAGACACTGAAGCTGTTCGAGTTGCCAAGGACCGTGGGCGAGTTCAGGGAGAAAGTGGTGGTGATTGGCGTGGGGCGCTTCGGCCCTTACATCCGTCACGACGGCAAGTTCGTTTCCCTCCCGAAAGGCGTGGACCCCTTGGAGATTGAACTGGACGAGGCAATCGAGTTAATCGAAGCGAAGGAGCAAAAGGATAGGGAGAAGATTATACAATTGTTCGAGGAGGAACCGGAACTGCAAGTGCTTAACGGTCGCTACGGCCCCTACATCTCGTACAAAAAGGCGAATTACAAGATCCCGAAGACGGTGGACCCGAAAGAGCTCACGCTGGAGGAGTGCATGAAGATTATCGAGGATTCCGACAAAGAGAAACCGGCTAAAAAAACTACAGCCAAGAAGACGGCTGCTAAGACGACTGCTAAGAAAACACCTGCCAAGAAGACGGCCGCGAAAAAGGCGCCTGCTAAAAAGACCGCCGCGAAAGGAGGCACGAAGAAAACATAGCGTGATGAACCGTGATTACCGGTGGTAAAAGTTGGTTAAGTCGGGTACAAGAAGAAGCCCGCGACACCCGAAAGCACGATCAACAAGATGGGGTCAACTTTTTTCAATGACGCCACGAGCACCACGCCAAAAATGATCCAGCTCTTGTAGTCAACAAAATTATACCCGTTCATCAACATTAACGCGGCCGAGGCAATCAGCCCGATAATGGCCGGCTTGAGCACGGAAAGTGAAGCTTGCATCCAAGGGTTGTTTTTAAGGCGGAAGAACGAGACGGTCACGATCGTCATCAGGATTAACGACGGGATGCTCACGGCAATGGTGCACATGGCGGAACCCAAGATGCCGTAGCCCGACGAGAACCCGGCGTTCGTAACGGCAGTGTACCCGATGTAGGTGGCCGAGTTAAATGCGATGGGTCCCGGCGTGGTCTGCGAGATGGCCACGATACCGGTGAAGTCACTCACCGAGATCCAGCCATGCAGATCCACTACCTCTCGCTGGATAAGCGGGAGCATGGCGTACCCGCCACCAAAACCGAATAGTCCGATCTTGAAGAACGACACAAACAGGGCCAAGTAGAGATCAATCAGTTCCATGCTTCTTTCTCGTGACTCGTTTCAAGTAGATGTAATGAAGGACTCCCAAGAGAATGGCCGCCAAGATAATGAAAATGGGTGAAACCTTCAAGAGCCATACCGAGAGGGCAACCCCGACAGGGATCCAGAGGTTCTTCCATTTCACGCCGGCCGATTTTCCCAACCCGAGGAGCGGTGCCGCGATAAGCGCTACCACGGCAGGGCGTATGCCCTTGAAGACGCGCTCCACCACGGGGTTGTCCTTGAACTGGGTGAACACCACAGCGATAAGCAAGATAATCACGAAGGAGGGAAGGATGATGCCGGCACCCGAGAAGAGGCTCCCCTTGAAACCCGACCGTTTCCGGCCGACGAAGATGGCGGTGTTCAACGAGATGGGACCCGGCATGGACTGGGCAAGGGCCAGCATGTCCATGAACTCGCCGTCTTCCAGCCACCCTTTTTTGTTGACGACTTCATTCCGGATCAAGGGAATCATGGCATAGCCGCCGCCAAAGGTGAAAGCACCGATTTTAAAAAAGACCAGGAAAAGTTCCCAAAATTGTTTCACGTTACCCATTATTAATGAGACTAATTTGCTAATGAGACTAATATGCCAATATGCCAATTTTCTTAGGAACGAGAGCATAGCCAAACTTGTTTGAATATTTTCGATAAGCGATGTGTAGAAGGCAAATTTATTTGCATTATGCCGTCGCGAGAAAATATCTAAGTTTACTGAACTTTGCCGAGTGACGACAGAAAATGGACGAAGTCAATGTGATGATTCAACGATTTAATCTTGAAATCCTGAAATTGTGAGATCTTGAAATCTTGAACCTGAAAGTTGGCACTATATTATAAAGTGAAAAGCAGACTGCAAAAGAGAGTATCTGTTTGCAAGTCTGCTTTTTATAAGAAGCCGCACCGGTGGAATAAGACAAACTCCTTATGACAGGATTTGAGAGTTCCGGTATCTTTGTAATCCGCTGTTCCGATAAATCAGAATCCCGAAGGCTGCGGCCCGCCATTGATACCAAAAACGTATCTCGGTTTGTATAATGTAATTGATGAGTTTCCCAATCGACCAATGCGGCAATAACTCATTCTTCTTATACGTTTTCTATTGTCAAAGATAAGAGGTATAAACGAAACAACCAAATTATTTTGGCTGTTTTTTCCGTTTTAACATCGTTGCACCGGCCCTTTTTCTCGTTTCTTTTCTTGCTTCCAGCCGGTTATTGGCGGTTATTCTTTCGACAGGAATTTCTTTATCTCCTCGTCGCTCACCTCGTGGTTGGCAAGGTCTCCTGCCAAGTACTGGTCGTACGCGCTCATGTCCACGAGCCCGTGTCCCGAAAGGTTGAAGAGGATGGTACGCTGCTTTCCTTCTTCCTTGGCTTGTAGTGCCTCGCGAACAGTCACGGCAATCGCGTGGGTCGATTCCGGCGCCGGGATGATGCCCTCGGTGCGGGCAAAAAGTACCCCCGCCTCGAATGATTCCAGTTGTTTCACGCTCACCGCTTCAATCAATTCGTCTTTCAGGAGCTGGCTCACGATGCTGCCCGCGCCGTGGTAGCGAAGCCCCCCGGCGTGAATGTTGGCCGGTGTAAACTTGTGTCCCAGCGTGTACATCGGTATCAGCGGGGTGTAACCGGTCTCGTCGCCAAAGTCGTACTTGAACTCCCCGCGGGTAAGTTTGGGGCACGACGCGGGTTCGGCTGCCACGAACCGGCTGTTTTTCTCCCCAGCTATATTATGGCGCAGGAACGGGAAAGAGATGCCCGAGAAATTGGAGCCTCCCCCGAAGCATCCGATCACCACGTCGGGGTAGTCGTCCGCCATTTCCATTTGCTTTTCTGCCTCCAGTCCGATGATGGTCTGGTGTAGCGACACGTGATTGAGCACGCTGCCCAAGGTGTACTTGCACTTGGGCGTTTGCATGGCCAGCTCGATCGCTTCGGAGATGGCGGTGCCCAAGCTCCCCTGGTAATTGGGATTGTCGGTAATAATCTTGCGCCCCGCCTTGGTGGACATGCTGGGCGAGGGGATTACCTGTGCTCCCCACGTCTGCATCAACGAGCGGCGATAGGGTTTCTGCTCGTAACTGATCTTTACCATGTAGACTGCCAGCTCCAGTCCGAATGCCTTCGCGGCAAACGCCAGCGCGGTACCCCATTGGCCGGCCCCGGTCTCGGTAGTGATGTTGGTGATTCCCTCTATCTTGTTGTAATAAGCTTGTGGAAGCGCCGAGTTGAGCTTGTGTGATCCGACGGGGCTCACGCTTTCGTTCTTGAAATAGATGCGGGCCGGCGTGTCGAGTGCCTTCTCAAGTTCCGTGGCTCGTACCAGTGGCGAGGGGCGGTATATCTTGTATTTATCCCTCACCTCCTCCGGGATGTCGATCCACGCGTCAGTCTGGTTCACTTCCTGGCGCGACAACTCCTCGGCAAAGAGGGGGTACAAGTCTTCCGCTTTCAGCGGCTCCTTTGTCCCGGGATTAATCATCGGGAGCGGTTTATTCTTCATCTCGGCCGTGATGTTGTACCACCGCGTGGGAATCTCCGCCTCCGGGAGCATGAATTTCTTTCTTTTTTCCATCGTTCTATATTTTTTAATTGAAATTACTTCATGTTTATTGCTCGTTGATATCTCCTCAACTTTATCTTCTAACCATCACATCTTCAAATCATCACATCATCAGGGTCTACACGATTCGCACGAGATTGTTCTCGCGGATATTTTCCTCCACGATAGCATCAATCACCGCTACCGCCACCATGTTCACGATATCGCGTACCGACGTGTCGACGTCCAAGATATGTACCGGCTTGTTCAATCCCATCTGTATCGGGCCGATGAAATCGTTCATGCCTGTCTCCTTCAGAAGCTTGTAGGCCGAATTTGCCGAACTGAGGTTAGGGAATACCAGCGTGTTCACCTCCTTGTCGCGGAGCCGGGTGAACGGGTATTTCTTGTCGCGCAGCTTGCTGTCGAGCGCGTAGTTCACCTGCATCTCGCCATCGACAACCATATCGGGATATTGCTCGTGAAGCATCTCCACCGCCTTGTGCACGCTTGCGGGGCTTCCCACCGGGTCGGCACCGAAGTTGGAGTAAGAGAGCATGGCGGTCACCGGCTCGTGGTTGAAGAACTTCACGGTGGCATTGGCCAGCCGGGCAATATCTACAAGGGCCTCGGTATCGGGATGGCGGTTGAACAGCGTGTCCGCGAGGAAGAGCATGCCTTTCTTCGTGTTCACGATGTGCATGGCGCCGATGTGATTGATCCCTTCACGGATCCCGATCACCTCTTTGGCAATGTCAGTGGTGTCGGCATACTTGCTGAAGACACCCGTGATCATCGCGTCGGCTTCCCCCGTCTCGACCATCATCATGCCGAAGTAGTTACGCTCGAACATCTTCTCCGCTGCCTCGTTGAAAGTCATCCCTTGCCGTTCTCGTTTCTTGGCGAGGATGCCCGCGTACCGCAACCGCCGTTCCTCTTCGCGGTCGTGTCGCAGGTTCACGATCTCTATTCCTTCCAGGCTGATCTGGTTCTCGTGTGCCACGTTGGCTATTTTTTCTTCGTTGCCCAGCAGGATGGGTTTGCAGATACCCTCGGCACGTGTCGCCTCGGCAGCCTTGAGCATGTTCAAGTGGTTGGTCTCGGAGAAGACTACCCGCTTGGGCTTTTGTCGTGCCATCTCGAAGAGGCGTCGGATAAGCTTGTTATCCAACCCCATCAGGTCGCGGAGCTTGTGGTCGTACTTCTCCCAATCAGTGATGGGTTCGCGCGCCACGCCCGATTCCATGGCGGCCTTGGCCACGGCAGGTGCCACGGCCGTCAGCAGCCTTGGATCCAAGGGCTTGGGGATAATGTAATCCCGGCCAAATTTTAATTTTTTGATGCTATACGCGGCGTTCACCACGTCGGGTACCGCTTTCTTGGTAAGGTCGGCCAGCGCATAGACCGTGGCTACCTTCATCTCTTCGTTAATGCAAGTAGCTTGCACGTCCAGCGCGCCCCGGAAGATGTACGGGAAGCCCAGCACGTTGTTGATCTGGTTGGGGTAATCCGACCGTCCCGTGGCGAAAATGATGTCGTTCCTGGACTCCATGGCCAGTTCGTAGGATATCTCGGGGTTAGGGTTTGCCAGGGCAAACACGATGGGGTCGTTATTCATTGAACGCAACATCTCGGGCGTGAGCACATCTGCCACGGAGAGCCCCAAGAACATATCGGCACCCTCGACCGCCTCTTCGAGGGTAGTGATTTGGCGGGAGGTGGCAAAGGGCTTCTTGCGGTCATTCAGGTCGGTCCGCGCGGTGTTGATCACCCCTTTCGAGTCGAGCATCACGATATTTTCTAACTTGGCTCCCAGCGCGATGTATAGCTGGGTACAGGAGTTGGCCGCGGCACCCGCCCCGTTCACCACGATCTGGATATCCTCGATTTTCTTCCCGTTTAACTCCAGCGCGTTGAGTAAACCGCAGGCCGAGATGATAGCCGTGCCATGCTGATCGTCGTGCATGATGGGGATATTCAGTTCTTTCTTGAGTTGCTCCTCGATCTCGAAACACTCGGGTGCCTTGATATCCTCCAGGTTGATTCCCCCGAAGGTGGGCGAGATGGCTTTTACTATCTCGATGAATTTATCCGGGTCCTTTTCGTCGACTTCGATATCGAACACGTCGATTCCCGCGAATATTTTGAACAGCAACCCTTTGCCTTCCATCACCGGTTTACCGGCCACGGCACCTATATCTCCCAATCCCAGCACGGCGGTACCGTTAGAGATAACCGCCACGAGATTGCCCTTGGAAGTATAGTCGTAAGCTGCCCGCGGGTCTTTTTTTATTTCCAGGCAAGGTTCCGCTACCCCGGGAGAGTAGGCGAGGGAGAGGTCACTCTGTGAACTATAAGGCTTCGTTGGGACTACCTCTATTTTTCCCGGGCGGCCTTGAGAATGGTATGAAAGGGCTTCGTCGCGTAACTTGTTTTTTGTCATTTTGATTGGATTCGTATCGTAAGAGTAATAGTGTGCACAAAATTAAAAAATATTCGCGACAGATTATAATTTTTTTCATGCTTCACGCGTCGAGCTGTACTTTCTCCCTCCGGATTCACGGAAAAAAATATTCATTCGTCGGGTAAAACAAGCGCGTTCGTCGATTTTCCCTTGCGTTTCGCCTTGCTTTATACCTATCTTTGCACGGTGTAGGGTTCACCTCGGCATCGCTCGAGCAAGCTTAGCACCGCTCTTGTCTTTCACGTTCTAAACAATTAAAAAAACATATATAATATGGAAACGAATAGTTGTTCATCATCAGGTTTCGCGAAATCAAAAGGGATTCTTTTCGGGTTATTGCTCGTTATCGCGGGACTACTTTTTCTTTCTTTCAACTTCGGATGGATTGATGCCGCGCTGAGGCCGGTTATTTTTTCATGGCCCATGATTTTCGTGGTGATAGGTATTGTCAGCTTTTCAAAAAACAACTACTTGGTATCGCTCTTCTGGTTAATACTTGGCCTTTTTTTCTTGCTGCCGCGGATTGGTGTAGCCTTTCCCGGGCTCATTCAAGGAGTCGACGATAGTTTTGCCCGCACGTATTGGCCCCTGTTACTGATATTGCTCGGGATTGCTTTTATCTTGAGGGTAGCGTTGGGCCAACGGGGACATGCAAAAGGACATCACCGGCTAAGTTCGGCCGAGGCCGATCAAGGACGAATTAATCGTAGCGTGGTGTTCGGGGGATCGGAGAGCATCTTTTTGGAACCGGTCTTCAACGGGGGCGATATCAGCGCGATTTTCGGGGGAGTCGTGCTCGACCTGAGAAAAACGAAGCTGCCCGAGGGAGACACGTATATCAATATTGACGCGATCTTCGGGGGAGTGGCGCTTTACGTGCCCGGTGACTGGATGGTGGAAGCTAAATTCCAGACCGTGATGGGTGGCTTTCAAGACAAGCGGCATATCTCCGACGCGGACAAATCCCGAAAACTAATCTTGAAAGGTGATCTCATCTTTGGTGGGTGTGAAATAATATGAAACGAGCATGATAATCATTCTTATACACGTACATGATTAAAGCGAGTTCCATACACCATAGTGTGAAAATAAATTAATCGTATGAACTTCTCTTTCCCGTATATTCCTTACAGGGCATTGCCGGTGGTGTTGTTCGTTATCGGCTACGCGTTGCTGCAGTCCTTGGCAATTCACCCGTTGGTGTTATCCCCGTTTGGCATGCTATTGCTGAAGAGCACCGCCGACGCGTTGATTATCGCGGGAATTGGAATTCTGTTGACGGTTATCGTGCCCTCGTCGAATTACGTGAAACTCGATCCAATCCAGCGTACGGTCAACCTGATTGCTCTGGGGCTGCTGGTGGTGCTGGTTTGGGTGGTTCTCTTTTTCTTCACGTCTCTGGTTGTCTTTGGCGAGGAGTACATGGAAAGGATACGCCCGTTGCTTCCCCTTTCGGCGTTTATCGGTATTCTCCTGTACATGATTCTTGTCCTGTATATACAGTACCGGCCGTTCGAGGCCGATACCGAGGAGGAGGAGGGGGAAGCAAACGATCCAAGAAACGACGCGCTAAAGAAAAGAGCTGCCAACGAAGCGCCGTTGCCTGTCTCCGGCAGCGGCAATAACAACGAGACCGAGCAACTGCAGCGGGTGGCCGTGAAGATTGGGCAGAAAATTCACGTGATCCTGATACCCGATATCGTGTATATCCGATCTGACGGGGATTACGTGCAGATCGTGACCGACCGGCAACAGTATATCAAGGAAGAGACGATGAAATACTTCGAGGCCAACTTGCCCGGTAAACAGTTCGTGAGGGTGCACCGTTCCTATATTGTAAACGTGGAAAAAATATTGCGTATCGAGACCTACGAGAAGCAAAATCAAATGCTCACCCTTGCTAACGGCGACAAGATACGGGCAAGTGCAGCGGGTTACAAATCACTTCGTGAGGCCCTTAATCTCTAAAGAAACCCTGAACCTTTAAAAGCGTAACAAAATCTTATTGTAAAGTATGTTAAAACTTGGAAAACCGTTATGAATTTTCAAGTTTCCGGTACTACCTTTGTGCGTTTTTAAATATAAAGAATGGATGTAAAAGAAAGAATAACGTCAAAAGCCTTGGACTTGTTTTGCCAGTATGGTATAAAAAGCGTTTCGATGGATGAGTTGGCTTCCTCATTGGGTATCTCGAAGCGTACCATTTACGAGAATTTCAAGGACAAGGAAGAGATATTGTCATCGGTGCTTCACATGATGAGAGAGAAGAAGCTGGAGGAGTTCGAGTCGTTGATAACCGACACGAGCAACGTGGTGGAGGTATTTATCGCGATCATCGAAATTCATCAAAACGCTCCTATATGCAGCGGCCGTTTTTTTGATGATATCCATAAATATTATCCCAAGGCGGCGCGGCTTATACAAGAAGCCAATGAAAAAAATAACCGTGAACTGCGTGTTTTCCTGAATAAAGGCATTGAAGAAGGTTATATCAGGGACGATCTTAACGTGGAAGCCACCGCTTTCCTCGTGGAAGAGAGTACCTTTACCTATATTCGTGCCAGCTTGCTGGAGGAGCCCCGTTTCTCGTACCGGGAACTGTTTTACACGATGATGATAAACTTCGTGCGAGGCATATCCACCGGAAAGGGAATCAAGATCATCGACGAGTACCTGGCAAAAAAGAAAAGGTAAGGATGGATTGATCAAAAAATAAACCAGTATATGAAGAAACCTAATATGAAATTATTAATGAAATCGCTACGGAACGCGGTGTTGTTGCTCGGTTTCTCGGGCATCACTACCGCGGCCGCCCAGCAGGCAGACAGCTTGCGGGTGGACCTGAATACAGCGCTGGAGATCGCGTTGAGCGAGAACCCCACCGTGAAAGTGGCCGATATGGAGGTCGAGAAGAAACAGTACGCCAAGAAATCGGCCTATGGCGCGCTTTTGCCGCAAGTAGACCTGATCGGGCAGTACCAACGGGCCATTAAACGGCAAACCGTCTATTTCGACGAAGGCTTTGGCTTCGGGGGAGGCGATGTGGACCCCGGGGATTATACCGAGGAAGAGTTGCGAATCTTGGGGGTACTGAACAAGCTGATGATGCCCGATCCCGAAACATCGGGAGAAGGAATCCAGATGGGACGCTTTAACGTCTGGTCGGGCGGCATGAACGTGAACCTGCCCCTCGTGGTGCCTTCCCTTTGGAAGAACATTCAAATGAGCGAGGTGGATATCCGCCTCGCCATGGAACAGGCACGGGGGTCGCGTATCGACTTGGTAAACCAAGTGAAAAAGGCGTTCTTTAGCCTCCTGTTAGCACAAGACAGCCACGATGTATTCAAGAAGACCTACGAGACCGATTCCATCAACTTGGAACAAATTCGCAACCGGTTTAACCAAGGTGTGGTGGCCGAATATGACGTGATCACGGCCGACGTGCGGCTGAAGAGCTTGATCCCGAGCATTCTTCAATCAGAGAACATGAGGAAGATTGCCGAGCTGCAACTGAAGATGCTCATGGGAATCGACGGCGATATGCCGCTCAAGGTAGTGGGATCGCTGGACGAATACGAGCAAACCATGTTCGATGCCATCATCCCTGCCGATACCTCGCTGGTTCATAACAGCGATATCAAGCAGTTCGACCTGCAGGCTGAACAGGCCAAGAACGCGTACGAGTTGCAGAAACTGCAGTACGCGCCTTCCCTGGTGAGCACGTTCAATTGGACGTACATGAGCCAGAACAATGATTTCCGGTTCAGTAATTATCGCTGGGACCCTTATTCCATGCTGGGTTTCACTTTACAGATACCTATCTTCAGCGGCGGTCAGCGGTACCACAACGTGAAGCAATCGCAAATACAGCTGTGGCAACTGGAGGAACAGCGGAAGGACATCGAGCGGGGATTGAAACTCTCCATCAAGAATAATTTCGACCTTATCCACAAGAATATAGAGCAGGTGGTGGCTACCCAATCGTCGGTGGAACAGGCACGTAAAGGACACGAGATTACCCTTAAACGTTATGAAACCGGAATGGGAACCATCGTGGATGTGAACGCGGCCGCGTTGGCGGTGCTGAACGCCGAGTTGCAATACAGAAACGCGATTTACGACTACCTGGCCGCGAAAGCCGACCTCGAGAAGGTGGTGGGGTATGATATCGAACCAATCGACTTTGGAAATTAAGAATACTATTGATTTGTAGATTTGATGATGCGCCGATGTGATGATTAAATTTCAACCAGGTAGGGGTTGATGCAATCGACAGGAATCAATTAATTAGCGAAACGAGAATCCAATTTAAAACAATTACATATAATCATATGAGACGATACAGCGTGTTAAAAATTACCCCTTTACTCGCGGCGGCGATACTTGCTTCCTGCGGCGGGGCAGATCGTGGCGGGAGTACTGAAAACCAAACCCCGGAAAAGAGAAGGGTGCGCGTGGAAGAGGTGCGGCTAATGCCGGTAGACCAACTATCCACGTTTACCGCCACGGTAGAAGCCAATCAAGTAAACAATATTGCTCCCGCGATGGGAGGCCGCATCCGTACTATTAACGTGGACGTGGGTGCACGGGTCAGCCGCGGACAAGCCTTGGCAACGATGGACAAGGCCACCCTCTCTCAACAGCAGACACAGGTGGCCACGCTCCAAAGGGACTACGAACGCTACCAAGAACTGTACAAGGTAGGGGGCATCTCCAAACAGCAACTGGATCAAGCCAAGACACAGCTTGACGTGGCTGAATACGCGATGGGTAACTTGGACGAGAACACCACGTTGACCGCTCCCATCAGCGGGGTGGTGACCGCTCGCAATTACGATCCGGGCGACGTGGCCATGCAGCTTCCTATCCTCACCATCGAGAGCATCAGCCCGGTGAAGGTGAAGGTGAATGTATCGGAGACTTTCTACAGCATGGTAACCCAAGGTATGCCGGTAGAGGTGCAGGTGGATGCACTGGGCAATGAAGTATTCGAGGGGAAGGTTTCCCTGATCCATCCCACGATCGACCCGGTATCGCATACCTTCACCGTGGAGATCACGGTACCTAACAGCGACCACCGGTTGCGCCCGGGCATGTTCTCCCGCGTACGGATGAATTTTGGCACTAACGAACGGCCGCTCTTGTCCGACAGGGCCGTGCTGAAGCAAGTGGGCTCCAACGACCGCTATGTCTTCGTGGAGGAGAACGGGAAAGCCGTCTATACCCTCGTGGAACTGGGTACACGAGTAGACGATAAATACGAGATACTTTCGGGGCTGAACGCGGGCGATAAGGTGATCGTGCAAGGCAATACCGGCTTGATAGACGGAACGGAAGTAGAAGTAATAGAATGAGATTCAAAATTCTGGAATCTTGAACCCGGAATATTAATATAACAATCATATGAAGATATACGAAACCGCGGTGAAAAACCCCGTGGGTACCTCAGTAATATTTATCGGGGTCGTCTTGATCGGGATACTCTTTTACAGGCAACTCCCCATTGACCTCTACCCCAATATAGACCTGAATATCGTGTCGGTGATGACCTCGTATTCAGGAGCCGGGGCAGAGGACGTGGAAGCCAACGTGACCCGCCCGCTGGAAGACGTGCTGAATACGACCGAGAAACTGAAAGAGATCACGTCGCAGTCAAGAGACGGGATGTCGATGATCATGCTGGAGTTTGACTTCGGCACCGATATGAACGCCGTGATGAACGACGTGCGCGATAAGGTGGACATGATCTCGGGATTCTTGCCGGATGGTACGGAAGACCCCATGATATTGAAATTTAGCTCCGATATGATCCCGGTGGTGATTCTTTCTGCCACGGCTGAAGAGAGTGCCGGCGCGCTCTACAAGATCCTCGACGAGCAGGTGGCCAATCCCCTTAACCGGGTATCCGGCGTGGGAACCGTCTCCGTGGCGGGCGCACCGCAACGGGAGATACAGGTGAACGTGATACCCGACAGACTGGAGGCATACCAGATTTCCCTGGAACAGATCGCGCAGGTGATCGCCGCGGAGAACGTGAACGTGCCGGCCGGGGACTTCGATATTGGCACGCAAACATACATGTTGCGGCTCGAAGGCGAGTTTAGCGACAGCAGGGAGCTGAACGATATCGTCGTGGGCAACAACCAGGGCAGGGCCATCTACCTGCGCGACGTGGCCACGGTGAGCGATACCCTCGAGAGCCGGCTGCAGGAGAATTATACCAACGGCAGGCGCAGTGCCAGCATCGTGGTACAGAAACAATCAGGGGCCAACACGGTAGCCATTGCCGACGCGGTGAGAAACCAGCTACCCGAACTCCAGAAGAACCTCCCGCCCGATATCGAGATCGAAACGGTGATGGATACATCCGATTACATCAAGACATCCATCAACAGCTTGCTCGAGACCATCTTCCTGGCACTGGTTATCGTGGGAATCGTGGTGCTCTTCTTCTTGGGAAGGTGGCGGGCCACGGTGATCATCATGGTGACCATCCCCATCTCGCTGATCGGGTCGTTTATTTACCTCTACCTGACGGGGAATACCATCAATATTATCTCGCTATCGGCCCTCTCGATTACCATCGGGATGGTGGTGGACGACGCCATCGTGGTGTTGGAGAATATTACTACCCATATCGAGCGAGGTAGCCGTGCCAAGCAGGCGGCGGTATACGGTACCGAAGAGGTTTCCCTCTCGGTAATCGCTTCCACCCTGACCATCATCGCGGTGTTCTTGCCAATGACCATGGTCGGCGGCTTTGCCGGGGTGATGTTCAAGCAGCTGGGATGGATGGTGACCATCATTATCAGTTTGTCATTGATTATCTCGTTAACGCTCACCCCCATGATGAGTGCCCTCATGATGCGTTCAGCCAAGGAGGCGAGGGTGTCCCGGTTCGACCGGTGGTACAACAAGCGGGTACTCCCTATCCTGAACAGGATGGATCATGGTTACGCCCGGCTGGTGAACGGGGTGACGAGAAGGAGAAGGATGACCCTTCTCGGGGTAATACTGATTTTTATCGTGAGCGTGGTGATCAGCGTGATCACCCTTCGTACCGAATTCATGCCGGCATCGGATAATAACTCCATAGCTATTACCGTGGAGATGCCTACCGGTACCCGCATGGAGGTGGCCCGCGAAAGCGGTCACCGCATCGCGCAAGGGATGCAAGAAAAATATCCCGAGATAGATATTATCTCCTTTAGCGTGGGGGCGGCCAGCGAAGACGACTCGTGGGCTGCCATGCAGGACAACGCGTCCAACATCATGACCTACACCATGCGCCTCACCGAGGCGAAGAACAGGAATAAGACCATTTTCGAGATCTCCGACGAGATTCGTGCCGACCTGGCTGCCATGCCGGAGTTGCATCGCTTCCAGGTAATGCCCGGTGGCGGGGACATGGGGATGACCGGCGGCAGCAGCGTCGCGCTGGACGTGTACGGGTACGACCTCGCCGCTACCGATCAAGTGGCCGCGGAGTTGAGGGATCGCCTCGAGGACGTGGAAGGATTGAGAGACATCATTGTCTCCAGAAAGGATTACCGGATGGAGTACCAGATACAGTTCGACCGGGAGAAGCTCTCGCTCAACGGGCTGAACATGAGTACTGCCGCGAACGCGGTGCGGAACCGGATCAACGGGCTCACCATGTCGCGTTTCCGCGAGGATGGCGAAGAGTACGATATCCGCGTGCGGTTCGAGGAACAATACCGCCAGTCCATCGAAGACATCGAAAACATCCTTATCTATAACGCGATGGGGGTAGGCGTGCGGGTGCGCGATCTTGGGAAGGTGGTGGAAACCTCTTCCTTGCCGCAGATTGACCGCCAAGACCGGCAGCGTATCGTGACCGTTTCGGGAACACTCTACGGCCGCGCGTTGAGCGAGGTGGTGAACGACGTGAACGTGGTGCTTGCCGAAGCCGATCCTCCCGCCGGGGTGCAGGTAGAGATGAGCGGGTCGCTGGAAGACCAGCAGGAGGCATTCTCCGAGCTGGGGCTGCTGCTCATGATCGTCTCCCTGCTGGTGTATATCGTGCTGGCATCCCAGTTTGAATCGCTTACCTACCCGTTCATGATTATCCTTACCGTGCCCTTCGCGTTCACCGGCTCGCTCTTGTTGCTCGCCATCACGGGAGAACCGCTCGGCGTCATGGGGTTCGTGGGGTTGATCATGCTCGTGGGGATGGTGGTGAAGAACGCCATCGTGCTTATCGACTACATCAACCTGAACCGGGAGCGGGGCATGTCCATCATCACCGCCGTGGTGCACGGGGGACGCTCGAGGCTTCGTCCGGTGTTGATGACCACCGCTACCACGATCTTGGGAATGATACCCTTGGCAGTGGGGACAGGGCAAGGTTCCGAGATGTGGCAATCGCTGGGTATCTCCATCATTGGAGGAATGACCTTCTCGACCATCATCACGCTGGTGCTGATCCCGGCCATCTACACCATGATGGCAGGATATGGCGTGCGTAGGAAACGCAGGAAGCACCGGGTGGCACTGGAAAGAGGATTGATTGTTTAATGATTTGATGATTCGTCGATTCAACGATTTAATAATTTTGAAATCCTGAAATCTTGAAATAAAAATAATGAAAGCAGTAATGATCACGCTGGACCAGGCACACTACGATTTGATAGTGGAAGAGCTGGGTTCACTCAATATCCGGGGATTCACCTCGTGGAAAGAAGTATACGGCAGGGGCAGCAAGGATGGGATCCCGCACTACGGCTCTCATGCCTGGCCTTCAGTGAATAACGCCATCTTCACCATGGTGGAGGACGACCGGGTACCCCGGTTATTGAAGCGACTGAGGGAGATCGATGAAGAGTCGCCCAACCTTGGCCTCCGCGCCTTCGTCTGGAACATCGAGGATATGATTTAAAGTATAATACAGGCTGATCATGGTTTTCATCGACAGAGTACCTCGTGGATATTTATAAGTCATGCGAATCAGTATTTAAAAAATTAGATAAATGAATGCGATGGCAATTTTCCCCATCGTATGTACAAGTAATCCTTTCGTGGATCTTACTTTTTGCGCTCTTTGAATAGTTGTTTTTTCATTCAGCCAGTTGAAGAATGAT
>WPCG01089106.1_pt1 | contig 47719 bp, 50 predicted proteins | sample 5403311 | NCBI WGS metagenome assembly WPCG01 (sample SAMN12869467, study PRJNA574797) | sludge metagenome | isolation source: wastewater treatment of Control | place: China:Beijing | collected 2019-05-17
GTGGGAGATTCTATGGTTCCAGGCAACCCCTTATTCTGCTGTTTTTGGCTGGTAGGTTGTCTGGTTCTGCATCAGCGCAAAGGCAATACGTGCCAGCTTGCGCGCCAGTTTAACCAGCGCTTGAACCGGTTTCAGCCCCTGTGTCAGGTATGTCTCGTAGAGTTCTTTCCAAGCAGGTGTCTTACGGGCAGCCATCGCAGCAGTGTAGAGCAGCCGTCGTAGCTCGGGGTCACCTTTCTTCGTGAGTTTTCTGCGCCCCCTCATTGTCCCTGAGTCACGGACCTTCACGTCCATCCCGAGGTAGGCGATAAAGGCATCACTGTTCTTGAATCGACCTCGATGGAAGGTGTTGGCCAGGGCCATGGACGTCAGCTCGCCCACACCTTCGATGGCATCGCAGCGCTGCGCATCGGCGTGCCAGCCCACATCAGCCAGGGCCTGCTTGATGCGCTGGGCGATCAGCAGCTCGATCCGGCGAATGTGCTGGTCCAGTTGCTTGGCAGCCTGCCTGAGCTCTGGCAGATCCTTCAGGCTCTGGCTCAGTGCTACTCTGGTCTGCACCAGCGCGACGCGGCGGCGCATCAGGCTCTGAACACGGTAGAAGGCGTCATGCGGGGGCACCCAGGGCTTGAGTTCATCGAGCTCGCGAACCAGGTAACGCAGGATGAGCCGGGCATCGGCCAGGTCGGTCTTGGCTCGTGTGCCCACCCCATCGCGGTAATGGCTGAGTTTGTAGGCGTCCAGCAAGTACAGCGGATGGCCTGCTTCATGAGCGAGCTTGGCCAGCTGTCGGTGATAGATGCCGGTGGCCTCCATCGCCATTCTGGAGCCACTTGGGATCGACTTCAGCCAGCGGCGGATGCTTGTGATGTTGTTGGGGATGGGCTCAACCTGATCAGTATCACTACGGGCAATAACCAGCTCAGCCTTGCTGACGTCAATTCCGACGAGGATGGGCTCTATGCTCTTGGCCATGATGACTCCTCCAAGCTAAAGTAGTCTTTGACTTGTCAGGGCTCACCAGACGCTGGCTTGCAACATATCGTCGGTCGGAGCGTGCTGTGCTCTGCCGATGGATTCTTTATTGGCGTTTTGGTGAGGGCGGGGCGGATTCTCCCACAGTCCGTACCGAAAGGTCGGAAGCGACGCTAGCCCCTCCACCCTGACAGGTCCCATTTTGGACCTGCAGGAAAACCATACAAGCGGCGCCCCGCCGCGATAAGACTGCCAGGCGCCACGGACTATTGCACCCGGTAGCTCCCCGCATGCAGCACCCGCACATGACAGGTGACCTCCTCGCGATCGGTGTACAGCTGCTTGCAGGCAATCGCCGCGCGGATGTCAGCGGCATCCAGTGCATCCTGGACGTGCTCCAGGCACTGCATGACCTCCCGGTAACGCTGCTTCATCGGCAGCTTGAAATTGATGATCGCCTCGCGACACCAGCCACGGGTCAGCCAGCGTGCCAGCAATGCGCTGCTGCGCGCCGGCTTGTCGACGATATCGCAGACCATCCATTGCACCGGCTTCTTCGGCTTGAACAGATAGCCATCGGCCTGGACATGCTCGACCTGGCCGCTATCCATCAGGCTTCTGGCCATGGGTCCGTTGTCCACCGCGGTGACCTTCATATGACGGTTGACCAGTTGCCAGGTCCAGCCGCCAGGCGCGGCGCCCAGGTCCACGGCGGTCATGCCCGGTGCCAGGCGGCTGTCCCACTCGTCACGCGGGATGAAATGATGCCAGGCTTCCTCCAGCTTCAGGGTCGAACGGCTGGGTGCTTCGCGGGGGAACTTCAGCCGCGGGATACCCATCGGCCAGGCAGCGGCATTGTCCGCCCAGGACCAGCCGACGAACAACCGCTCGCCACTCTCGAACAGGACATGCAGGCGCGGAGCATCAGTTTTGGCCGGACGCACGAAGCGGGTCTTGGTCAGCGCGGTCTGCAGCGGCCGCACAAGCTTCTTGGTCAGTGCCGCCAGCGCCTTGCCCTCATTGGTGTCGGCGGTTTCCAGCCACAGCTGCGAGGCAATCGGACCCTGGGCACAAGCGGCCAGGATCGGCGCAATGCGGTCTTCCGCCGGGACATCCAACCAGCTACCCAGCGCCCACTGGCGGACGAAGATCAGCTCGCGGAAATTCAGCCTGCGCATCAACCGACCGGCATCCCCCTGCTCCGGGCAGACGAAGCGCACCACGGCAGCGCCATCACGGGTAACCGCATACCCGGCGATACCCTGTTCGCCGGCCAACTCCTGCATCTCGGCGGCAGCCTCGCTTTCAAAACCCGGACGGCAGTGCAACAACAATTCCTGCATGGCGAACAACCCCTGCGCTGATAAGGGCGCTACTCTAACGCCGCGCAGGACATGAGGCCAGCGCTGACTGCCCGTTGGCAGGCTGATGGCTGCCGTTGGGGCCAGCACTGAATGAAACTCATCATAGAAGTGGTAAACTTCGATTTTGCTCATGTTAGAGGCTACCTCCATGCTAGAACTTCGCCACCTGCGCACGCTTGTCACCCTCCGCGAGGCGGATAGCCTGGTCGAAGCCTCCGAGCGCCTGCATCTGACCCAATCTGCCCTGTCCCACCAGCTCAAGGATCTGGAGCAGCGGCTGGGTACCACCCTGTTCCTGCGCAAGACCAAACCGGTACAGTTCACCAGCGCCGGGTTGCGTCTGCTGCGCCTGGCGGACAACCTGCTGCCCCAGGTGCGTCAGGCTGAACGCGACCTGCAACGCCTGTCGGGCGGGCAGGCCGGGCGGCTGCATATGGCGATCGAATGCCACAGTTGCTTCCAGTGGCTGATGCCCACCATCGACCAGTTCCGCAATGCCTGGCCCGAGGTGGAGGTGGATTTCGCCTCCGGCTACTTCTTCGCCCCCCTGCCGGCACTGGCGCGCGGCGAGCTGGACCTGGTGGTCACCTCCGACCCGCAGGACATCGCCGGCATCAGCTACGTGCCGCTGTTCACCTACGAAGCGGTGCTGGCCATCGGCAACCAGCACCCGCTGACCAGTCGCAGCCATATCCAGCCCCAGGACCTGGCCGGCGAGACCCTGATCTGCTATCCGGTGGAGCGCAGCCGGCTGGATATCTTCAGCCAGTTCCTCGACCCGGCCGGGGTCGAGCCGGCGGATGTACGCAATGCCGAATTGACCATCATGATGATGCAACTGGTGGCATCGGGACGGGGCGTATGCTGCCTGCCGAACTGGGCGATCACCGAGTACCTGCAACGCGGCTATGTCAGCGCGCGGCGGCTGGGTAGCGAGGGCCTGTTCGGCACCCTGTACGCTGCGGTGCGCGAGGACATGCTGGACATGTCCTATATGCAGGACTTCCTGCTGACCGCCAAGGATATTTCCTTCGCCACGCTGGAAGGAGTAACGGCGAAGAATCTGGCCGGCTAGAACAGCCCCGGTCCCTGCAGCAGCTCGACGCTTGACGGTCGCGAGCGTCTCATCATGCCATTGTGACATCTCGACGAGACCACTTGAGGAAAACCGCACCAATATCAATCTGTCTCTATTTTCACCCTTTTAGGCGAGTGTCGCTTTCATAAACAGAGTCTAGGGTTTGTCTCGAACTGGGCGTTGTAGCTGGTGCTCCGTGCTGCCCATTCATCTATCCCATAAGAAACCAACAAGAGACTCGATCATGAAAGCACCTGCATTCAAATTGACCGGCCTGGCCCTGGGCATGCTGCTGTCCGCCGGCGCCATGGCTACCAACCCCGGCACCCCCGATCCGGATACCGGCTCCGGCTTCCCCGGTGTATCCGACTTTGCCGCCAGCGGCCCCTTCTCGGTCACCAACAGCAACGTCAATACCACCTGCGCCGTCTACCGTCCGCGCACCCTGGGCGAGAACGGCCTGCGGCATCCGATCATCCTCTGGGGCAACGGCACCGGCAGCTCGCCAAGCACCTACAGCAGCCTGCTGCAGCACTGGGCCAGCCACGGTTTCGTGGTCGCCGCGGCGCGCACTTCCAACGCCGGTACCGGCGCGGAAATGATCGCCTGCCTGGATTACCTGGTCGACCAGAATGGCCGCAGCACCGGCACCTTCGCTGGCAAGCTGGATGTCAACCGGGTCGCCACCGCCGGGCACTCCCAGGGTGGCGGCGGCAGCATCATGGCCGGCCAGGACAGCCGGGTAACGGCGACCGCACCCTTCCAACCCTACACCATCGGCCTGGGCCATCGCAGCTCCTCGCAAAGCAACCAGAGCGGCCCGATGTTCCTGATGACCGGGGGCGGCGATACCATCGCCTCGCCCACGCTGAATGCCCTGCCGGTATTCAATCGCGCCAATGTGCCGGTGTTCTGGGGTGAGCGGCGTCTGGTCAGTCACTTCGAACCGGTGGGTAACGGTGGCGACTACCGCGGCCCATCCACCGCCTGGATGCGCTATCACCTTATGGACGACCAGAGTGCCGAGAGCCTGTTCCATGGCAGCAATTGCGGACTCTGCAGTAATAGCCGCTGGGATGTACGGCGCAAGGGTATCAACTAGATCACTGTGCGCACGACCAGGCTGGCGACCCCAGGTCGCCGGCCTTTTTCATGCCTTGCTCCCCAGGGGCCGCTACCGTTTCGCTGCTCTTGCGTCTGACTCATGACAGAACGGCTTTGTTGACCGAACGGTCTTCTACCAGCCTGTCATGGACGGGACACTTTCATCCTTGGTATCATCCCGCTACTATTCTATTTAAAAAGTACAATACGGAAGACGCCAATATCTATGAGCATGCAACCCACCCCCCTGTCCATGGCGCTGTCGCAACGCAAATCCGATGAGCGCGCCACGCCACTGAGCGCCTTTCGCATGGCCCGGCGCTGGTGGCTGGAAGGCCGCCGCCTGAACCTGTCGCTGCTTGCCGAAGAGCTGGGCATCGGTCGCGCCACCCTGATGCGCTGGGTAGGCAACAAGGACCTGCTGATGGGTGAGATTCTCTGGTCGCTGTACAAGGGCATCTACGACCAGGCCATCGAAAAGGCGCGTATCGACCATCCCGAGCGCGGCATCGACTTTCTCGGACAGATCTATAACGACGTGAACGTGGCACTGATCAATGCCCGGCCCATGCACGACTTTCTCGCCGCCGAGCCGCAATGGGGCCTGCAACTGCTGACCTCGAATGTCTCAGGCCTGCAACAACGCCTGATCGACGAGTGGGAGGCGCTGTTCGAGGAGGAGATCGAGGCCGGACGGATCAACCCGGAGATGGACGCCAACAGTCTGGCCTATTTCATCATCCGCATCGGCGAAGGCGCCATCTACTGCGACCTGATCTGTGGCCGCACTCCTGATCCGGAGCGCGCCGGCCAGGCATTCCGTCTGCTGGTCAACGGTCACACCCGCTGACCAGCACACTCAATCCCGGCGCAGCGGCCATTCGATGATGAAGCAGGCTCCACCCAGAGCCTGCGATGCCTCCGCCCGGGCCCTGCCCCCATGCCAGAACATGACGCGGCGCACGATCGACAGGCCCAGACCATAACCACCCGATGAGCGCGTGCGGCTCAGGTCCATGCGCGTGAACGGGTTGAAGATCTTTTCCCGATAAGCCTCCGGAATGCCCAGCCCATCGTCCTCGACGGAAACACGACACATGCCATGCTGCACGCGGGTGGTGATCTTCACCTGGCTGCCGGCATGGCGCATGGCGTTACTGACCAGATTGGTGATGGCGCGCTGCATGTAGCGCGGCTCGGCATCGATATGGCGCCCCAGCCCCCAGGAGTTGTCGACGTGCTCCAGATGAATACTGGCATCGAGCGGCGCCAGCTCGGCCATCACCTGCTCGACCATGCGCGGGATATTGGTACCTTTCATGGTGATTGCCGGAGCACCCTGCTCCAGGCGTGCATAGGTGAGGATCTCGTCGACCAGACGGTCCAGTTCACTGAGATCACCGTCCATGCCATCGATGAAACGACTGCGGTCTTCCCCGGTCTGCGCGGTCTCGAGCATTTCCAGTCCGAAACGTAACCGCGCGACCGGGGTGCGCAACTCATGCGAGACCGCGCCCAGGGTCTCGCGCTGGATGCGCATCAGGCGCTGCAGGTGATCGGCCATCTCGTTGAACGCTCGCGCCAGCCGCCCGACCGAATCGGGGCTGTCCATGTCCACGCGGAAATCCAGGTTGCCCCGGCTGATGTTCACCGCGGCGCTTTCCAGGGTCATCAGCCGCTGCTCCAACTGGCGCACCAGCAGATAGATCAGCAGACCGATCAGCATCAGCGTCAGCAAGCCGGTGATCATCAGCAGCTCCGGCGGATAGGCTTTCATCTGGTACAGCGGCCCCAGCTGCAGAATCCACTGGGTGCCGGGAATTTTCAGATACAGCAGGATGGCGTCGCCATCCGGCGCCAACGCCATCACGGTGTCACTTTCATCCAGCCGGCGCAGTTGATCCTGATCCAGCCCGGACTCCCGCACCCGGCTCAATTGCAGCGGATAACCGAAGCCCTTTTCCCGGCGCAGCTGCTGCAGGCGCGCCGGCATATCCGACTCCGGCCGGCGAACCAGTTCGTCGGCAATCAGAAACAGCGTGGCGCGCCCCAGTTGCTCGGAGACGCGCTGAATATTGGCTGTCAGCACCGCCTCGCCATGCATATCCACCAGCGCCAGCACCCGCACCTCGTCGTTGGCCGCCGGACGCACCAGCACCCGCCCCTGGATCAGCTTTGACCAGCTGGAGGAATCGAGTTGCAGTTCGGACAGCGCCTGGATATGCAGCGGCACGCCCAGCAGCCGCTGCCATACGTTCATCACCTGGCGGCGTTCCGAGTCATCCATCGGCTGCAGGTTGTCGGCCATCAGCCGGAAAGTGCCGCTGGCGATGCGCTCGCGATAATCCTCCGCGCGGATACCGTTGATCTGATGAATGCTCAGCAACGCCAGCAGCGACACGGTGACCAGCACCAGCAACATGCCACCATAGATGCGCAGGAAGATCGAGTTCACGGGCTGTCCGGCTCCGGAGCCACGAACAGGTAACCCTTGCTGCGCACGGTCTTGATCAGCCGCGGCATGTCCGGATCATCACCGATCTTCGGACGGATACGGGAGATGCGCACATCGATGGAGCGATCCTGACCATCGTATTCGATGCCGCGTAGCGCCACGAAGGTCTCTTCGCGACTGAGAATCCGGCCGGCATTGCTGGCCAGCAACCACAGCAGGTCGAACTCGGCCCCGGTCAGGTCGATCAACTCACCTTCCAGCCAGGCCTCGCGCCGGGCATTGTCGATGACCAGGGCACCGAACACCAGGCGCGAAGGTGGTTGCTCAGGCGCGTCGGCCTCGGTCCGGCGCAACAGGGCACGAATGCGCGCCAGCAGGACCTGCGGTCGCACCGGCTTGTTGACGAAGTCATCGGCACCGGTTTCCAGCCCCTGGATATGGTCCTGGTCGTCGCTGCGGGCGGTCAGCATCAGGATCGGGCGGGCGAACCCCGCCTCGCGCAGGCGCCGGCATACCGACAGGCCATCTTCCCCCGGCAGCATGAGATCGAGCACCACCAGCGATGGCGGATGGACAAGAATATGCTCGACCGCCCTGCTGCCATCCTCGATCAGATCGACCTGCAAACCCTGGGATTGCAGAAACTCGCCAACCAGGGCGGCAAGTTTCGCATCATCTTCAACAATGACGATTCGTTCTTTCTCTGCGTGCATTCCGCTAACCTTGGGTTACTTTCGGAGATGGCCGCAGATTGTATCATCAGCCACAAAAAACGGCCGGGAGCCATTTTTGACGCCACGCAGTGGCGGCCCGCAGGGTGGCCGCCAGGGACGGCAGGCCACAAAAAAGGCCGGCTGATTGCCGGCCTTTCGTTCAAACGCTGCAAGCCAGGATCAGGCCTTGTCGATCCGATCCTTCAGGTTTTCCTTGACCTTGCCCTTGACCTGCTGGGCTTCGCCCTTGCGTTCCTGCATGCGGCCTTCGGCACGGGTGCTCGGCTTGTCACTGGCTTGCTTGACCTTGCCGACCATTTCGTTGGCCTTGCCTTTCATCTTGTCTGTTGTACTGCCCATGATCTGTACCTCGTATTGTCCGCTACATCTGTTTGGACAAGACGAAGCATCCAGACGTTGCATTTATTTCACCAGCAATACCGGTACCGGCACATCGTGCACCACACGGGTGGCTACCGAACCCATCACCAGGTTGCCCAGGCTGCCCATGCCACGCGTACCCATCACCACGGTGGTGCAACCCAGCCGCTTGACCGCCGCGACCACTTCGGTGACCACATCGCCAACCACTTCGTGGGTCTGGTGGCTGATGGCTGCCGCCTGCAGCATCTGCGCCGCCTCGGCATTGACCTTCTGGGCATGGTTCATCGCACCCTTGCGCAGATCATCGAGCATGGCCGCCGGCACGTAGTTGCCATACAGATTCGGCTCGCGCTGCACGTTCAGCAGGTGCACCTGGATATCCGGATAGGCCTTGGAGAATTCCACCAGGTACTGCACTGCCCGCTTGGCCGACTCCGAGCCGTCGAAAGGAACCAATACATTTTGCATAGCTACTCCTGTTGTCCCGTTTGTTCTGACTCAGAGCATAGCCGTTAATGCACCATTGCGCATTTGATCTGCATCAACACAGTACCGGAAAGCCGGACTGTGACCACCTGGACATCAGGCGCGCGGCAGGGTGACGCCACGCTGACCCTGGTATTTGCCGCCACGGTCCTTGTAGGACACCTCGCACGCCTCGTCGGACTCGAAGAACAGCATCTGCGCCACGCCTTCGTTGGCGTAGATTTTTGCCGGCAGTGTGGTGGTGTTGGAGAACTCCAGCGTCACGTGGCCTTCCCATTCCGGCTCCAGCGGAGTGACGTTGACGATGATACCGCAGCGGGCATAGGTGCTCTTGCCCAGGCAGATGGTCAGCACGTTGCGCGGAATACGGAAATATTCAACAGTACGCGCCAGCGCGAAGGAGTTCGGCGGGATGATGCACACATCGCTTTTCACATCGACGAAGCTCTTCTCATCGAAGTGCTTGGGGTCCACCGTGGCCGAGTGGATATTGGTGAACACCTTGAATTCGTCGGCACAGCGTACGTCGTAGCCATAACTGGAGACACCGTAGGAAATCACCCGCTCGCCTTCTCCGCCACGCACCTGGCGCTCGACAAAGGGTTCGATCATGCCGCATTCCTGTGACATGCGACGTATCCAGCGATCCGATTTGATAGTCATGGTGTGTCCTGGTCCAAGCGTTGAAAAGACGCTGCATATTACCGGGAATCAAGCGGACACTAAAGCCCACTGCCGGTGCATGCCGGCAGTGGGCACAGACGCCTCAGTCGTCGCTGATGCTGATTTCCGGCATCGCGCCCTGGGCGGCCCGGGCGGCGATCCGCGCACCGACATGCCGCGCCATATCCTGGTAGAGCATGCTGATCTGGCACTCCGGCTCGGCGATCACCGTCGGCTTGCCGCCGTCGGCCTGCTCGCGAATCATCAACGACAGCGGCATGGAGGCCAGCAGATCAACACCGTATTCGTCCGACAGTCGGGTACCGCCGCCTTCACCGAACAGGTGTTCGGCATGGCCGCAATTGGAACAGATGTGCACCGCCATGTTCTCCACCACACCCAGCACCGGAATATTCACCTTGCGGAACATTTCGATACCCTTGCGTGCATCCAGCAGGGCGATGTCCTGCGGCGTGGTGACGATCACCGAGCCGGTCACCGGCACCTTCTGCGCCAGTGTCAGCTGGATATCACCGGTCCCCGGCGGCATGTCGATCACCAGGTAGTCCAGATCCTCCCAAGCGGTCTGCGTCAGCAGTTGCATCAGCGCGCCGGAAACCATGGGGCCGCGCCAGGCCACGGGCGTGTTGTCATCGGCCAGAAAGGCCATGGACATCACCTGCACGCCATGCGCGCGCGGGGCGACGAACCACTTCTGCTCGCGCACCTGCGGCCGGGTGCCCGATGGCAGGCCAAGCATCAGACCCATGCTCGGGCCGTAGATATCCGCATCCAGCACGCCGACCCGCGCCCCTTCGCGGGACAGGGCCAGCGCCAGGTTGACGGCGGTGGTGGACTTGCCCACGCCGCCCTTGCCGGATGCCACGGCAATGATGTTCTTCACATTGGCCAGCGCTTCGATGCTGCCCTGGGTCGGCGCCGACTGGACCTCCCAGCCCACATTCACCGTCGCGGTCTCGACGCCCGGCAGGTTTTCCACCACCACGCTCAGCATCTGGGCGATGCCGCTGACGATATTGCCCGCCGCATAGCCCAGCACGATATCGGCACTGACCCGTCCGTTGTCGATGTGCAACGAACGCAGGCAACCGGCGCTGAGCAGATCGGTCTTGAGATAGGGGTCCTGGTAACTGGCCAGGGCCTGTTCTACGGCAGAGCGGTCAATCTGGGTCATGAGTATGCATCCAATGGAAACGAAAACCCCGTCATGCTACTGCCTGCACCGCCGATTGGCCACGTCGAATGCCGTCATTCAGCGGGTTACCGACTCCGCCGTGTTGTCGTTGGTATTGTCCGCATGATCCAGGTCCGTTTGCGCAGGCGATTCACCAGAGTCGATGCTGTCATTGGTCTCCGTGACCATTACCGGCTCGCTCGCTGCCACAGACACCCCCTCACCCACCTGCTCAAGCAATACATCAAGCAGCTTCTCACCCCGGGTACCAACTATATCTACAAACACATCACGCACCGGCAGGCTGCGTTCGCGGAAGACTGCACGCTCTTCGGGCGTGAGATAGATGATCTCGATATCACTGTTTTCAGTGATGATATCCAGTCGCTCGGAGTTCAACCGGGTCTGTACTTCATGGATATGAGGCACCATTTCGACGACGGCATCCTCGATAATCTGCTCATGCTCGTCAGACAGGTTGTCATACCAATCGGCGTTGGCCATGACGGTGGCGATGAATTGGGCCTGGTTCGCGAAAATCATGTAGTCCTGTACCTGGTAGAAGTCCATCTCCTGATGGGCGAATACCGGCTGGATGTTAGCGTCCAGCTGCCCCAACTGCAGGCCACTGTATAGTTCACCGTATTCCATGGTGGTGGGATTGGCACCATAGGCACTGTAAGTATCTCTTAGCAGGCGGTTATCCATGACTCGGATAGATAGCCCGGCAAAGTCCTCGGGCGCACGCACCGGTTTGTTGGCGGTCCAGACCTGCCAGCCTTCAGGCACAATGGCCAACGGATGCAGGCTGCGCTCGCGGAAGGCGTCAATCAAGTCTTCGTTCTTGCGGAAATCTTCCCCATTTAGGATCTGGGTATTACGCAATTCATCGTCGGTCAGGATGAAGTTGAGGCTGAACAGCTGTGATTCCGGCACGGTACCGCCGAGAAAGCCTGAGCCGAATGCCAACTGTACCGCACCAGCCTGTACCTGATCATAGATATCGGTAAGTCCGCCAAGCTGGCCATAGGGAAACAGTCGAACCTCCACCTGACCATCGGTCTTTTCACTGATGATCTCAGCAAAACGGTTGGCATATTCGTATTGAACGCTTCCCTCGATCTCCTCCAGACCAAAACGCCAGATCTCAACCTGTCCGGTTGCCGGCTGCTCGTCCCGTAGCGACTGTGCTGCCTGCTGTTCAGCATCATCACCGCAAGCCGCCAACGCCAATGCCACAGCACCTACCCACGCATTTCGCCATTTCATGGAACATTCCTCATGTATTGTTCTCTTTCACATTGAAAACACTAACACAGGCTCCTCATATGTCCATATTCTGGCCGTGCATTTAAAAAAAAGATGCTGTATTTTCTAGGAAAAACGCAGCGGCGCCACTTAATTATTCGTACAGTAACTATTAACGTCCCCAAAAGCCGGAAAGGAACAGGACCTGAAGGAACCCATGCCCACGCCTACAGACTCGCCGACGCCAGTCGCTCTTGCACTGACCGCCATTGACCGCCTCATCGAACATGTGGAAAAACTGGTTCTCGGCGCCAGCGTCCTGTTTCTCGCCAGCCTGCTGGTGCTTCACGTAGTGGCCCGACAATTGTTCAACAGCGGCATACCAGGTCAGGTGGAATTGACACAATTCAGCCTGATCATCATGACCTTTGCTGGCCTGGGCTACGCCGTGCGCCGTGCTCGTCATATAGCCATGTCCGCCTTCTACGATCAATTGAGCGGCCGTGCACGCAAGGGGTTGCTGGTATTCATCTGCCTGGTATCGGGAGCAGTGATGCTGTTTCTATCCTGGCATGCCTGGAACTATGTCAGCAGCATTCGCGCGGTGGGCCGCACCTCAGCAGCATTGGGCATCGCCTTGTGGATTCCCTACCTGATCGCACCAATCGGCTTTGCCTTGGCCGGCATTCAGTACTGGCTGACTGCAGGCCGCAACCTCACCTCAAGCCAGCTATACCGCTCCTTCACAGAGTTGGAAAGCTACAACGACGTACCTGGCGATAAGGCAACCGAGACAGGGACGAATCAATGCTGACGTTCACCCTGATCATAACTGCAGCCCTGTTACTGTTGGGCTTCCCAATGATGTTGCCATTACTGGTCGCCAGCCTGATGCTGCTGTTTTTCGTGCTGCAAATGGACAATGTCGGACTACTGATAGGCCAGATGGTCAGCGGCGTACAGACCTGGGCACTGGCTGCTGTACCGCTATTCATTTTCGCCGCCGATATAATGACCCGTGGTCACACCGCCAATCGCCTGCTTGATCTGGTACAGAGCTTCGTCGCTCACCTACGTGGCGGCCTGCCGATCACTACTGCCGTCAGCTGTACGCTGTTTGGCGCCGTTTCTGGCTCTACCCAGGCAACGGTGGTAGCCATGGGCGGGCCGATGCGCCCGAAGTTGCTGGAGAAGGGGTATTCGGACAAGTTCAGCCTGGCGCTCATCATCAATGCCAGCGATATCGCACTACTGATCCCGCCGAGCATTGGGCTGATCATCTACGGGGTAATATCAGGCGCCTCGATCGGTGATCTGTTCATCGCCGGCATTCTGCCCGGCCTGCTCCTTCTGCTAATGTTCTCTGTATACTGCTGGATAGCGTCCATTCGCATGGGCATAGAGCCAGAGCCCAGAAGCACTTGGCTGCACCGCTGGCGGGCATTGAAAAAGGCAGCGCTGCCGCTAGGCTTTCCATGCGTGGTGGTCGGCGGCATCTATGGCGGCATTTTCAGCCCGACCGAAGCCGCCGCCATCGCGGTACTCTATGCGGTCGTTCTGGAAGTATTTATCCTGCGCTCGGTCAGGATTGCCGAGCTATGGGATGCGGCCCTCTCGACCGGCCTGATCAGCGCCGTGGTATTCATTCTGGTGGCCGCCGGCAACGCCTTTACCTACACCATTTCCTTTGCCGGAATTCCCCAGGCGATCCTCAACCCGATCATCGCCGACATAGGCCACAGTCAGGTCCTGGTATTGTCACTGATCGCCGTATCCTTCTTCATCGGCTGCATGTTCGTCGACCCGATCGTGGTCATCCTCATCCTCACGCCACTATTCAAGCCGGCCGTCGCCGCCGCCGGACTGGACCCGGTGCATGTCGGTATCATTGTTACACTGCAGGCTGCCATCGGTTCGGCCACGCCCCCATTCGGCTGCGATATATTCACTGCCATGGCGGTCTTCCGCCGCCCATACCTCGATGTAATTCGAGGCACGCCGCCCTTTATCGCGCTGCTGATCCTGGCGACCATCATTCTCATCCTGTTCCCCTCGATTTCGCTCTGGTTACCCTCCCTGGCACGCTGACCAGAGTACTCCGGCTCACCCAGGGAGCTGAGCGCAACCTCGCAGAAACTCATGCGTATGCCGGGCAGCCTGCTCGATCAGCTGTTGCTGATCCAGGCCGCTGCTCTTCAATGGCTTGAAATCATGGTCACCGGACTCCAGCCAGCTCACCTGGATCTGCCCGGACAACGCGTAGCCCGCGACTTCCTCGGGCTTGCCGAACGGGTCGCGGGTCCCCTGCAGTATCAGCGTCGGGGTGCGCAGCTGCGCCAGATGCGCGGTACGCGGCCTGTCCGGCTTGCCCGGCGGATGGAAGGGGTAACCGAAACAGACCAGGCCGGCAGCACCCAACTCGTCAGCCAGCAGACTGGCGACCCGCCCGCCCATCGACTTGCCGCCGATGAACACGGGGCCGGGCAATGCCTGATAATGCGCCCGGAAGCTGTCCTGCAGCACCGGCATGGGGTTTGGCGGCCGTTTACCGCCCAACGCGCGCCGGGTAACCATATAGGGGAATTCGAAACGCAGCACCTTGATACCCTGTGCCGCCAGGGCCTCGGCCAGCAGCTCGAGGTAGTCGCTGTCCATCGGCGCTCCGGCACCGTGGGCCAGCAACAGGGTCGCCCTGGCCGCTGCTACAGGGGCCGTTTCAAGAAAGGGTGGGGTCATGCGCTACACTCCTGATGGCAGTACCGCTGGTCAGTTCGGATCGTTTCTGGCGGACCAGCTTTTTTGGCCCAGCGCCTTGATTTCGGGCATGTGCGACATCATGCCACAGCATGCTGCCGGAACCATCCCTTCACAGCTCCAACCCCGGGGCTTATCCTTTGCCCCTCGGTAATCCGGCCTGTGGTGGATAGCCGCGGAAATCCTTCGCCGACCCTCCCGGCCACTGGCCATTACGTTGACATGTGTCATTGCAAACAATACGGGCATTCCTCATACTGCCGCCGCTTTGACCCCCTTTAACCTTTGCTATCCGTGGAATCTCTCGCATGAGCACAGCTACCACTCCGACAGCCTATAACTATAAGGTGGTACGTCAGTTCGCCGTCATGACGGTGGTCTGGGGTATCATTGGCATGGCTCTAGGTGTCTTCATTGCCGCCCAGCTGGTCTGGCCATCTCTCAACTTTGATCTGCCCTGGACCAGCTTCGGACGCCTGCGCCCGCTGCACACCAACGCGGTCATCTTCGCCTTCGGTGGTTGTGCGCTGATGGGCACCTCGTTCTACGTGGTGCAGCGTACCACGCAGGCGCGCCTGTTCTCCGACGGTCTGGCGGCCTTCGTGTTCTGGGGCTGGCAAGCCGTCATCGTGCTGGCCGTGATCACCCTGCCGCTCGGCTACACCAGCACCAAGGAGTACGCTGAACTGGAGTGGCCGATCGACATCCTGATCACGCTGGTGTGGGTAAGCTATGCCGTGGTGTTCTTCGGCACCATCGCCAAGCGCAAGATGAAGCACATCTACGTGGCCAACTGGTTCTACGGCGCCTTCATCGTCACCATCGCGATTCTGCATATCGTCAACAACATGTCCATGCCGGTGAGCATGTGGAAGTCCTACTCCATGTATGCCGGTGCCACTGATGCGATGATCCAGTGGTGGTACGGCCATAATGCCGTGGGCTTCTTCCTGACCGCCGGCTTCCTCGGCATGATGTACTACTTCGTGCCCAAGCAGACCGATCGCCCGGTGTACTCCTACCGCCTATCGATCGTGCACTTCTGGGCGCTGATCGGCCTGTATATCTGGGCCGGCCCGCATCACCTGCACTACACCGCCCTGCCTGACTGGGCACAGACCCTGGGCATGGTGATGTCGCTGATCCTGCTGGCACCTTCCTGGGGCGGCATGATCAACGGGATGATGACCCTGTCCGGCGCCTGGCACAAACTGCGCACCGACCCGATCCTGCGCTTCCTGGTGGTGGCCCTGGCGTTCTACGGCATGTCCACCTTCGAAGGCCCGATGATGGCGATCAAGACCGTCAACGCCCTGTCGCACTATACCGACTGGACCATCGGCCACGTACACGCCGGCGCCCTGGGCTGGGTAGCGATGATTTCCATCGGTGCCATCTACCACATGCTGCCGAAGGTATTCGGTCGTGAGCAGATGTACAGCACCGGCCTGATCAACGCGCACTTCTGGCTGGCGACCATCGGTACCGTACTGTACATCGTCTCCATGTGGGTCAACGGCATCACCCAGGGCCTGATGTGGCGCGCAGTGAACATCGACGGCACCCTGACCTACTCCTTTGTCGAGGCACTGGAAGCCAGCCATCCGGGCTTCATCGTCCGCTGGATCGGTGGCCTGTTCTTCCTGATCGGCATGCTGCTGATGGCCTACAACTCCTGGCGCACCATTGCCGCGTCCAAGCCGGCCGAAGCCCAGTCTGCAGCCCAGATCGCCTGAGGATTTGATTGATGAGACAACATGAGATTGTTGAGAAGAACATAGGCCTGATGATCGTGCTGATCGTGATCGCGATCAGCTTCGGTGGCCTGACCCAGATCGTCCCGCTGTTCTTCCAGGACGAAACCACCCAGCCGGTGGAGGGCCTGCGCCCTTACACCGCGGTGGAACTGGAAGGCCGTGACATCTACATCCGCGAAGGCTGCGTCAGCTGCCACTCGCAGATGATTCGTCCGTTCCGCTCGGAAACCGAGCGCTACGGTCATTACTCCGTCGCCGGCGAAAGCGTCTGGGAGCACCCCTTCCTGTGGGGCTCCAAGCGTACCGGTCCGGACCTGGCCCGTGTCGGCGAGCGTTACTCCGACGACTGGCACCGCGCTCACCTGATCAACCCGCGTGACGTGGTTCCCGAGTCGAAAATGCCGTCCTACCCCTGGCTGCAGGAAAACGTCCTGACTGGTAAGCACACCGCCCGGAAAATGGAAGTCATGCGCAAGCTGGGCGTCCCATACACCGATGAAGACATTGCCGGCGCCACCGAGGCCGTCAAGGGCGTAGCCGAAATCGACGCTCTGATCGCCTACCTGCAGCACCTGGGCACTGTCATCTCCGACCGCCGGTAACCAACCAATGGATATCAACACTCTCCGCGGCATTGCCACCATCTTTGCGATGGTGGCCTTTATCGGCGTCGTGATATGGGCCTACAGCTCATACAAGAAGAAGGATTTTGATGAAGCAGCCCAACTGCCCTTCGCCGACGATGATGAAGACCAGAAAACGCGTGAGCAGCAAGACACCAGGAGTAATGAAAAATGAGTAATTTCTGGAGCGGCTATATCATTGCCCTCACTGTCGTTTTCCTCGTCCTGATCACCTGGCTCCTGTTCGCCACGCGCAAGGGCCAGCAGGTCGACCAGACGACCGAGACCACCGGCCACAACTACGACGGCATCGAGGAATATGACAACCCGTTGCCGCGCTGGTGGTTCATGCTGTTCATCGCGACCCTGGTCTTCACCGTGATCTACCTGATCCTGTACCCCGGCATGGGCAAGTTCCCGGGCGTGCTGGGCTGGACCCAGGTCAACCAGTACGAGCGTGAAGTGAGCCGTGCCGAGGCACAGTTCGCCCCCATCTTCGCCAACTACAGCGAGATGTCGATCGCCGATGTGGCCCGTGATGAAAATGCCCGTCGCATCGGCCAGCGCCTGTTCGCCACCAACTGCTCGGTATGCCATGGCTCCGACGCCCGTGGCGCCTTCGGCTTCCCGAACCTGACCGACAACGACTGGATCTGGGGTGGCGAGCCCGAGCAGATCATGACCACTCTGCGTCAGGGCCGTCAGGCTGCGATGCCGGCCTGGTTGGCGGTCATCGGTGAGGCAGGCGTGCGCAACACCGCAGGCTACGTGCGCCACCTGGCGGGTCTGGAGTCCGAAGGTGTGGACCTCGAGGCCGGCAAGCAGGTGTTCAACACCAACTGCGTTGCCTGTCACGGTCCCGACGGCAAGGGCAACCCGCTGCTGGGCGCGCCCAACCTGACCGACGATGTATGGCTGTACGGTTCCAGCATGCTGCAGGTCCAGCACACCATCCGTGCCGGCCGTAACGGCAACATGCCTGCCCAGGCCCACCTGGGTGAAGACAAGCTGCACATGCTTGCCGCGTACGTCTACAGTCTTTCCCTGGAAGACAAGTAACACCCCACGCGACCCCCTGTCGCATGGTACGCTCCGCCCGATCAGGTTACTCTGATCGGGCGGAGCCGCATCACCCCCCCCTGACCAGCACTGCTCTGGCCAGGCGTCCCTTCCTATAACGATATGGCCAGCCTGATATGAGCGAGAAAATACCCGTTAAGGATGTATCGTCGAACAAGATAGAAACCGTTGACCTGTACGCCAAGCGCGCCAATATTCACGCGCGCTCGTACCAGGGCTTTTTCAAGAACATCCGCCTGGCGGGTGTCGCGGTACTGTTTCTGCTGTTCTTCGGAACGGCCTGGTTGAACGTCGATGGCCGCCAGGCGGTGCTGTGGGATCTCCCCGCTCGCCAGTTCCACATCTTTGGCGCGACCTTCCAGCCGCAGGACTTCTTCCTGCTGTCGTTCCTGCTGATCATCTGCGCCTTCGGCCTGTTCTTCATCACCACCTTCGCCGGACGGGTATGGTGCGGCTATACCTGCCCGCAGACCGTGTGGACCTGGATCTACATGTGGGCCGAGCGTGTCACCGAGGGTGAGCGCAATGCCCGCATCAAGCTCGACGCGGCGCCGATGAGCCTCAACAAACTGGCCCGGCGCAGCGCCAAGCATGCCCTGTGGATCGGCGTGGCGCTGGTCACCGCGCTGACCTTCGTTGGTTATTTCACACCCATCCGCGGTCTGGTGGTCGACCTGGCCACCTTCAACCTGAATGGCTGGGCCGCCTTCTGGATCTTCTTCTTCACCGCCGCCACCTATATCAACGCCGGCTGGCTGCGTGAGCAGGTGTGTTTCTACATGTGCCCCTACGCGCGATTCCAGAGCGTGATGTTCGACAAGGACACCATGGTGGTCACCTATGACTACACCCGCGGCGAGAACCGTGGCCCGCGCAAGAAGGGTATCGAGCCGGCCGAACTCGGCCTGGGCGACTGCATCGACTGCACCATGTGCGTGCAGGTCTGCCCCACCGGCATCGACATTCGCGACGGCCTGCAGCACGAGTGCATCCAGTGCGCCGCCTGCATCGATGCCTGCGACGATATCATGGACAAGATGAACTACCCGCGTGGCCTGATCCGCTATACCACCGAGCACAACCTGGCCGGCCAGAAGACCCGCATCCTGCGCCCGCGCCTGATCGGCTACGGGGCTGCGCTGGCAATCATGATCGGCATGTTCATCTTCACCATCGGCAACATGGCCCAGGTCAGCCTGGACGTGCAGCGCGACCGAAACGTCCTGTATCGTGAAGCCCGTGGCGGCAATATCGAAAACGTGTACATAATCAAGGTCATGAACAAGGGCCAGCAGACCCGCACCTTCGACCTGAGCGTAGAAGGCCATCCGCAATTGCAGTTGCAGATGAGCGCAGGCCGGCTGACCGTCGAGCCGAGCAGCCTGCTGCAGGTGCCGGTCAACGTGCAACTGGACCCGGCCTTCATGCAAGGCACCAACATGCCCATCACCTTCATCGTCACCGCGGCGGATGATGCCGGTATTTCGGCGCAATCCGAAAGCCGCTTCATGGGCCCGACAATCAGGTAATTTCATGCAACACGACGAAAACATTCCACCCTGGTACAAACAGTTCTGGCCCTGGTTCCTGATCAGCATCCTGGTGTTCGCCGTGGTCATCGGCCTGGGCCTGCTCTACGTTTCGCTGCTCAACCCGGACAGCATGGTGCGCGACAACTACTACAAGGAAGGTCGCGCCATCAACATGCACATGGGCCGCGACCACCGCGCACGGGACCTGGACCTGGCGGCGCAGTTCAGCGTCGATGACCTGACCGGTGATGTCAGTCTGCAGCTGGAAGGCAACCTGGAGCAACTGCCACCCCGGCTGCTGCTGGAGATCATGTCGCCGACCCACGCCGAGCGCGACCGCAGTGTGGAGCTGCAGCAGATTTCCGGCAATCACTACACCGGGCAACTGGAACGTGGCATCCAGGGCCGGCACTACATCGACCTGAGCGATCCGGCGCTGCCGGGTGCAGACGGCTGGCGCCTGACCGGCGAGATCACTCTGGTCATGGGGCAGCAGCACCAGCTCAAATCGCGCTGAGCCATGGCCCACCCCACCCCCTGCTATCACTGCGGCGAGCCGGTTCCGGCCGGCTCCTCGTGGTACGTCGCCATTCTCGGCGAGCAACGTGCCATGTGCTGCCCCGGCTGCCAGGCCGTCGCCGAGGCCATCATCGCCGGCGGACTCGAGTCCTACTACTCCCACCGCACGGAAAACTCGATCAACCCCGAAGCCCTGCCGCAGGCCCTGCAGGATGAGCTGGAGATGCTCGACCGCAGCGATGTGCAGCAGCGCTACGTACGCAGCGAAGGTGACCAGCAGCATATCCAGCTGCTCATCGAAGGTATCAGCTGCGCCGCCTGCGGCTGGCTGATCGAACGACGCCTGCAGCAGATGCCCGGGGTCACCGAGGCCGTGCTCAACCTGGGCAACAACCGGCTGACCCTCAGCTGGGACGCGACCCGTACCCGGTTGTCGGCGCTGCTCGCCGAACTCAAGCGCATCGGCTATGCCGGCCACCCCTACGAGCCGGACCAGGCCAGTGCGCAGATCGCCCAGGAGAACCGCCGCTATCTGCGCCGCCTCGGCCTGGCCGGGCTGATGTTCATGCAGGTGATGATGGCCACCATGGCCCTGTGGGACGGCTTCAACCAGGACCTGACCCCGGAAATGGCCGTCACCCTGCGCTGGGCGGCGCTGCTGATGACCACGCCGGTGGTACTGTACAGTTGCGTCCCGTTCTTCCGCGGTGCCTGGCGCGACCTGAACAACCGCCGGCTGAGCATGGACGTATCGGTGTCGCTGGCTATCGGCGCCACCTACCTGGCCGGTATCTGGGCTACCGTCAGCAACTCCGGCGAAGTGTATTTCGACTCGGTGGTGATGTTCGCCTTCTTCCTGCTGGCCGGACGCTACCTGGAGCGGCGCGCGCGCCAGCGCACGGTCGAAAGCACCGCCAAGCTGGTCAACCTGCTGCCACCGAGCACCCTTCGCACCGATGCCGACGGGCATACCCAGCGCATCATGCTCGACGAAGTACGCCCCGGCGACCTGCTGGAGGTCAAGCCAGGCGAAAGTCTTCCCGCCGACGGGATCATCACCCGCGGGGTCAGCAGCATCGACGAGTCGGCGCTGTCCGGCGAGTACCTGCCCCTGGCCAAGCAGGTCGGTGACCGGGTCACTGCCGGCACTCTGAATGTCGAAGGCCCGCTGCAGATCCGCGTCAGCGCCGTCGGTGAGCAGACCCGCCTGTCGGCCATCGTCCGCCTGCTGGACCGTGCCCAGTCGGACAAGCCGCGGCTGGCCCAGCTGGCCGACCGGGTCGCGCAACACTTCCTGCTCACCGTGCTGCTGGCAATCGTCGTGGTCGGAGCCGCCTGGTGGTGGCTGGACAGCGGCGACAAGGCGTTCTGGATCATCATCGCCATGCTGGTCGCCGCCTGCCCCTGCGCGCTGTCGCTGGCCACGCCAACGGCATTGACCACCGCCACCGGCAGCCTGCACAAGCTCGGCCTGCTGATCACCCGCGGGCACGTGCTGGAGGGGTTGAACAAGGTCGATACGGTCATTCTCGACAAGACCGGCACCCTCACCGAAGGGCGCATGACCCTGGAGCGCATCCAGCCGTTTGCCGGCCAGGATGCCGATCTGGCGCTGGAACTGGCGCGGGCCATCGAGTCGCACTCGGAACACCCCATCGCCCGGGCCTTCGGCCGCAGTGCGCGGCAGGCCGAGTCGGTCACCAGCCACCCGGGACTGGGTCTGGAGGGCATCTGCGAGGGCCGCCTGCTGCGCATCGGCAAGCCCGATTATGTGGCACAGCTGGGCAACTGGGCAGCGCCGGAGGTGCCTGCCGAGCCCGGCCAGTGGTTGCTGCTCGGCGATGCACAGGGGCCGATGGCCTGGTTCGTGCTCAATGACCGACTCCGCCGTGATGCCCCGCAATTGATCCACTCGCTCAAGACCCGCGGCCTGCGCGTGGTGCTGCTGTCCGGCGATCATGCACCTGTGGTCGAGCGCATGGCGGCCGGGCTGGGCATCATTGAGGCTATCGGCAATGCCACGCCGGCAGACAAGCTGGCCTTCGTCCAGCGCCAGCAGGCTGACGGCGCGACCGTGCTGATGCTCGGTGATGGCGTCAACGATGTGCCGGTACTGGCCAGCGCGAATATTTCCATCGCCATGGGCGAAGCCTCCGACCTGGCCAAGACCAGCGCCGATGCGGTGCTGCTCAGCAGTCAGCTGCAGGTACTGAGCGATGCCTTCGTGGTCGCCCGGCGCACCCGGCGCATCATGCTGCAGAACCTGTTCTGGGCCAGCGCCTATAATCTGGGGGCACTGCCACTGGCGGCGCTCGGCCTGGTGACGCCGGCCCTGGCGGCCGCCGGCATGTCCGCCAGTTCGCTGCTGGTGGTGCTCAATGCCCTGCGTCTGAGTCGCCTGCCGGGCAATACCCGGCGTCAACGCAGCGCCCCTCGGCCCGCCCCTCTTCTGGAGCCCAGCCCATGACGGTACTCTACATACTGATCCCGGTAGCCATCGTCCTGGTGATCGTCGCCATCCTGGTATTCAACTGGGCGGTCAACAGTGGCCAGTACGATGACCTGGACAGCCCGGCCCACAGCATCCTGTTCGATGAGGAGGACCCAGCCCACCTCAAGGCCCAGCAACAGGCCGAACAACCGCAGCCCAAGGACCACCAGCAGCCAGCCGACGAGCAGGAGCCCAGGGCCTGAGCATGGAACTGCTGCCGTTATTCCTTACCGCCCTGGCCCTGGGCTTGCTCGGCGGCGGCCACTGCATCGGCATGTGCGGCGGCCTGATGGGCGCGCTGACCCTGGCCATTCCCGCCGAGCAGCGCCGGGGCTGGACACTATGGCGGGTGCTGCTGGGCTACAACTTCGGGCGTATCGCCAGCTACAGCCTGGCCGGTGCCCTGCTGGGCAGTCTCGGCTGGCTGATCCAGGACCTGGGCCTGGGCCAGGGATTGCGCGTGGTGGCCGGCCTGCTGATGATCGCCATGGGCCTGTACCTGGCCAACTGGTGGGCGGGACTGACCCGTATCGAACGCCTGGGCCGCGGCCTGTGGAAGCATATCGAGCCACGCGCCCGCAAGCTTCTGCCGGTGACCCGGCTGCCACAGGCGATACTGCTCGGCTCGCTGTGGGGTTGGCTGCCCTGCGGCCTGGTCTACAGCACCCTGGTCTGGGCCAGCAGCCAGGGCGATGCGGCCCTGTCCGCCGGCCTGATGGCGACCTTCGGCCTGGGCACCCTGCCGACCTTGCTGGCTACCGGCCTGCTGGCCAACCGCATGATGGCGCTGCTGAGAAAGCGCCTGGTGCGCATCACCGCCGGCCTGCTGATCATCCTGTTCGGCATCTGGACCATTCCCGGGCCGCATACCGCCTGGCTCATGGGTGGTCATGGCGACCACGCGCATTCGGCAGCGCCTCATTCCGGGCATTGACCGCCAAGCAGTGATAGAATCGCGGTTTATCCAACGTATAGCAGCAACGTCATCTCGGCAGCTCGCCATCGACAGTGAGGATTGAAACCGTGCCCAATGCCACACCTTTGCTTCACCGCGAGGCGCACTGCAAGGATTGCAGCCTGGCTTGCATGTGCCTACCCATCTCCCTGCATGCCGATGAAATGGACGCACTCGACCGTATCGTCAAGCGCGGCCGACCACTGAAGAGGGGTGATGTGCTGTTCCGCCAAGGCGATGAGTTCAGTTCCATCTTCGCCCTACGCAGTGGCGCGATGAAGACCTACAGCCTGTCCGACGAGGGTGACGAGCAGATCACCGGCTTCCACCTGGCCGGCGAGTTGATCGGCATGTCCGGCATGGATACCGGCCGCTACACGGTGACCGCCGTGGCCCTGGAAACCACCTCGGTGTGCGAGATCCCCTTCGACACCCTGGACGAGCTGACCGCGGTACTGCCACAGCTGCGCAAGCAGCTGATGCGGCTGATGAGCCGTGAGCTGCGCGAGGATCAGGAAATGATGCTGCTGCTGTCACGCAAGAATGCCGACCAGCGCATCGCCACCCTGCTGATCAACCTGTCGGCGCGCTTCCGCGCCCGTGGCTACTCGGCCAAGGCCTTCCGCCTGGCCATGTCGCGCAACGAGATCGGCAACTACCTGGGGCTGGCGGTGGAAACCGTCTCGCGGGTCTTCACCCGCTTCCAGCAGCAAGGCCTGCTGCTGGCCGACGGCAAGCAGATCGAGATCCTCGACTATATTCAGCTATGTGCCCTGGCCGGCGGCCAGAACGATTGAACCAGAGCCTCAAGGAACCGCTACATGATATTCGATGAGTTCACCATCAAGTCGTTGATCCGCCCGGTTCCGGGCTTCCCGCGCGAGGGCGTGACCTTCCGCGACATCACCCCGCTGTACCAGTCCCCGCGCGCGGTACGCATGGTCGCCGACAGCCTGATCCAGCGCTACGTCGAGTCGCCGGTGACCCATATCGGTGCCATCGACGCCCGCGGCTTCCTGATCGGCGCGGTACTGGCCTACGAGCTGAACAAGCCGCTGGTACTGTTTCGCAAGGCCGGCAAGCTGCCCGCCGACTGTCTCAGCGCCGCCTACACTACCGAGTATGGCGAAGCGCATATCGAAGTGCACCGCGACGCGTTGCACGAGGGCGACCAGGTACTGCTGCTCGACGATCTGATCGCCACCGGTGGCACCTTCCTCGCCGCAGCCCGGCTGATCGGCCAGCTCGGCGCCGAAGTCTACGAAGCCGCCGCCATCATCGACCTGCCGGACCTCGGCGGCTCGCGCCTGATGCAGGATGCCGGCATCGCCACCTTTACCCTGTGCGCCTTCGAAGAGAACGAGTAGGTCCATGCCCGGCGAGGCCAGCACACCCGATCTGATCGCGCGGGGGACGCCCGCATTCCGTCGCGCCAGCCTGGCCCTGGTGCTTGCTTCGCTGGTGGTATTCGGCAACCTCTATGTCATCCACCCGCTGTTGCCGCTGATTTCCCAGCAGTATCAGGTCAGCACGCTGCAGGCTAGTAACGCCTTCACCCTGACCAGCCTGACCCTGGGCCTGTCGCTGCTGCTGCACGGCCCGCTCTCCGATGCCTGGGGCCGACGAGCCCCGCTGATCGTCGGCATGGCGCTCACCGCCCTGTTGACCCTGGGCATGGCCTTCGCCGGCAGCTTCACCACCCTGGTATGGCTGCGCGCGGCGCTGGGCATCGCCCTGGGCGTACTGCCGGCCACCGCCATCGCCTATCTCGGTGACAGCATGCAGCGCACCGCGCTGGTCAGTGCGGTGGGTCTGTATATCGGGGGCAATACCGTTGGCGGCGCCGGTGGCCGCCTGCTCGGCGGCTTCGTCGCCGAGCATGTCGGTCTGCAGGCGGTATTCCTGATCGTCGGCGCCGGGAGCCTGCTGTGCACCCTCGCCGTCGCCCTGCTGCTACCGGCAGCCAGCGCCTTCCGCCCGCAGCGGCTGTCACTGGGCGGCATCCTGGGCACCTTCGCCAGCCATCTGGGCAATCGTGCGCTCCTGCCCGCCTATCTGATCGGCGGGCTGAACTTCATGGTGTTCATCAACCTGTACACCTTCATCACCTTCCGCCTGAGCGCCGAGCCCTGGCAACTGGGCGCCGGCAGCCTCGGCCTGCTATTCCTCACCTACTTGGCCGGCACCCTGTCGGCCAGCCTGTCCGGGCGCGTGGGCACGGGCCGGGCCACGCAAGGCATGGCTTGGGGCATCCTGCTGTTCATGCTCGGCTGCCTGATTACCCTGAGCGACCAGTTATGGTTGATCATCGGCGGGCTGATCTGCAACGCCTTCGGTTTCTTCCTCACCCATTCGCTGGCCAACAGCTGGGTGAATCAGCAGGCGGCACATGGCAAGGCCAGCGCCTCGTCGCTGTACTCGGTGTTCTATTACCTCGGTGCGGCAGTGGGCATCTACTACCTGGCACCCTTCTGGCGCCTGGCGGGCTGGCCGGCGGTGGTCGGCGGCAGCCTGCTGATCCTGTTGGTCAACCTGGCACTGATTCTCTATATGCGACGCGCGCTGGCAACTGGACGTTGAGGCCAGGCTTACCTATTATCAGCATTAGAACAATAAGCCAGTCCTGTCTCAGGATGAACCAAGCCAAGGAATTGTCGGCATGCCCATAGCCACACTGCCCCCGGACACCCGCCTGCTGCTCATCGATGATCACCAGATCTATCTCGACGGCCTTACCCTGACCCTGAACAAGCTGTGCCAGGGCATCACCCTGGATCATGCGCGCACTGCCGCCGAGGCCCAGGAGCAGGTCAGGCAACACACCTACGACCTGGTCCTGCTGGACCTGCACCTGCCCGACGGCAATGGCCTGATGCTGCTGGAAAAGCTACGCGGCATCGATCCGCTGACACCGGTGGCGATTCTCACCGGCAGCAACAACCCCAGTGACATGGATGCGGCGCTGCGTCTGGGCGCCGCCGGCTTCATCAGCAAGACCGCCGATGGGCCGATGCTGGTCAGTGCCGCGCTGCGCCTGCTGTTCGGTGAGCAGGTGCTGATCGCCGATGAGAACCAGCCGCTGGACCGCCAGGCCAATGCCCGGGAACGGGGTATCACCCCGCGCCAGCTGGAGATTCTCGATCTGCTCGCCGAAGGCCTGCCGAACAAGGTGATCTGCCAGCGCCTGTCGCTGTCCGAGGATACGGTCAAGACGCACCTCAAGGCGGTATTCGCCGCACTGGGTTGCCACAACCGCACCGAATGCGTCAACACCGCGCGCCGGCACGGCCTGGTCAGCAACTAACCGATGGTTCCGGCCGCCCCGGCCAGCAGCGACTGCACGCTGCGGCGCAGACGTGCCGGCAGCACCGGCTTGTAGATGACCAGGACATCGGCCTGCCGAGCGGCATCGGCCAGCGTGCTGCCGGTGTCAGCGGTGACCAGGACCGCCGGCCCGTCATACAGGCCAGCCTGGCGCAGGCTGGTGACCAGTTCCAGGCCGTTCATCGGACCTTCCAGATGATAGTCGGTGAGCAACAGGTCTGCCCCTTCGGTGGCAGCCGCGCCCTGCCCCAGCAATGCCTCAGCATCCGCGTAGCAGCTGACCTCGCAACCCCAGTGGCGCAGCAGCGTGTCCATCGCCTCCCGGTTGACCATGTCGTTCTCCACCAGCAGCACACGGCCGTTGAGCGCTGCGCCACTGGGCGCCAGTATCGTGGCCGGCTGCGCCTGCCATTCACCCAGCGGCACCTCGATCCAGAAACAGGCGCCCTGCCCCGGCTCGGAATCCACCCCGGAAGGGTACTCCAGCAAATGCTGCAGCTGGCGACAGATCGACAACCCCAGGCCTACCCCCTTGTCCAACGTCCGTGCCGGGTTGCGCAACTGGGTGAACTCTTCGAATATCCGCTGCTGCTCGTCCCGGCTCAGGCCACAGCCATCATCCACCACCGCGATGCGTGCCTGTGCTCCACTCTCGGTCACCCGCAGCCACACCCGACTGGCGCCGGCGTGGACCAGCGCATTGTTGAGATAATTGCGCACCAGCCGTTCCAGCAATACCGGGTCGGTGTATACCGCGCAACGTGGCGGGCAATCGAGCTGCAGGCTGATACCGCGCTGGCGGGCACTGACCTCGACACTGTCGAGCAGGCGCTGCAACCAGTCATGCAGGTTGATGTGCCGCAACTGCGGCCGCACCATACCCACCGACAGACGGGAGATGTCCAGCAGCGAGTTGAGCATCGCCTGCAGCAACTGCGCGGACTCGGCCAGCCGGTCAATGGTCCTGCGGGTATCTGGCTCAACGGTTTTTTCGTCCAGATGCTGAATGAACAGCGACATGGCGTGCAGCGGCTGGCGCAGGTCATGGCTGGCGGTGGCCAGGAAGCGGGTCTTGCTCTGGCTTTCCCGCTCGGCGCGTACCCGCGCCGCCTGCAGCAGTTGCTCGTTGAGGTAGGCGCGGCGCAGCATATGCTCGTAGGCATAGGCGCCGATGCTGGCCATCAGGGTGAAGCAGCAGAGGAACAGCCCGGTACCCAACACCACCTGGCGGGACGCACCCAGCAGCGCCTCACCAAGCAGGTAGCTGGCCACGATGAACCAGGACCCGAGCACCGAATGACGGGCCGGCAAGCCGAGCAGGAAGGAGCCTGACAGCAGGATCAGGTACAGGCCGTCATGGGTCACCGGGACACCTATTGGCTCCAGGCGGCACAGCAGGATCACCATGGTCACCATCAGCCCGGTGCAGACGTAGCCCAGGGTCGCGGTATTGAATGCCGAGCCCGGTACCACGCGATCGGCACGGTTGGAATACCACAGGCAGTAGCACACCAGCAGCAGCACCGCCAGGCGCACCGGGATGCTCAGCTGGTATACCGACTCGGGCAGGAAGGCGTAGTCCACCCAGATGAACAACAGCATGAAGCCAAGGCTGGAGACGGCCACCGGCCAGACCCGGCTGCACATCTTGCGGTGCAGGTAGGACATGAACCCGGCTTCCATCGGCGCTGGAAAGCGCAATCGCCCGAGGCGATGACGCTGGGCCAGCAACGCCGGCTCGTCCAACGATTCGGCAGGCGCGGCAGCGGCTTCGACCATCATCTTGTTGTTATCCTTCTGATTCGTCGCTCCGGCACAAGACTACGCCGTTCCCCGCCTCCAGCCAATATAGTGGCTTTGCTGATACCCCATCATCAAGCTGCCGCGGTGCGGTTGACCCTGCCGGGTCGGCTCTGCATGCTAGGGTCTGTTGACCTTTCCCATCCCTGCCACCGAGGACCGCCACATGCCGCAGAGTACCGACATCAACCGCCAGATCCTGCTCGCCTCCCGCCCGGTGGGCGCACCCGTGCCCGGCGATTTCAAGCTGGTCGAAACCGCTGTACCCAGGCCCGGCCCCGGGCAGATGCTGTTGCGCAATATCTGGATGTCGCTGGACCCGTACATGCGCGGTCGCATGAGCGATGCCAAGTCCTACGCCGAGCCGGTGTCGGTCGGCGGGGTGATGCCCTGTGGCGCGGTGAGCCGGGTGCTGGAATCCAACCTCGACGGTTTCGCCGCCGGTGACCTGGTGATGTGCTATACCGCCGGCTGGCAGGACTACAGCCTGTCCGATGGCAGCATGGTGTTCAAGCTGGACCCGAACATGGCCGAACCGTCCCAGGCCCTGGGTGTGCTCGGCATGCCCGGCTTCACCGGCTATATGGGGCTGCTGGATATCGGCCAGCCCAAGCCTGGCGAGACGGTGGTGGTGGCCGCGGCGACCGGACCGGTCGGCAGCGTGGTCGGCCAGGTAGCCAAGCTCAAGGGTTGCCGGGTGGTCGGGATCGCCGGCGGACCGGAGAAATGCGCCTATGCGGTGGATGAGCTGGGCTTCGATGCCTGCCTGGACCACAAGCTCGACAGCCTGGCCGACGACCTGGCCAATGCCTGCCCGGACGGTATCGACGTGTACTTCGAGAACGTCGGCGGCAAGGTGTTCGATGCGGTCATGCCGCTGCTCAACCCGCACGCACGGATTCCGGTGTGTGGCCTGATCGCACAGTACAACGCTACCAGCCTGCCGGATGGCCCCGATCGCCTGCCACAGCTGATGCGCCTGTTGCTCAGCCAGCGCATCCGCATGCAGGCGTTCATCATCTTCGACAACTACGGCCCACATTACCCTGAGTTCCTGCAGACCATGACGCCCTGGGTCGCCGAGGGCAAGGTCAAGGTCAGGGAGCACCGGGTCGATGGACTGGAAAACGCCCCCCAGGCTTTCATCGGGATGCTCGAAGGGCAGAATTTTGGCAAGATGGTGGTCAAGATCGCCGATTGAGCCAAGCATGACGCCCGCAACCAAAGTACTCGACAAGGCCAGGATCGCCTACCAGTTGCACCGCTATGAACATGACCCGCAGGCCGAGTCCTACGGCGGTGAAGCCGCCGACAAGCTGGGGCTCGACCCGCGCCAGGTGTTCAAGACCCTGCTGGCCAGCACCGAGGCCGGCGAACTGCTGGTGGCGATAGTGCCGGTGGGCGGCCAGCTGGACCTGAAACTGCTGGCCAAGGCCGCCGGCGCCAAGAAAACCGCGATGGCCGACCCCGTCGCCGCCCAGCGCAGCACCGGCTATCTGCTCGGCGGTATCAGCCCGCTGGGGCAGAAAAAGGCGCTGCGCACCTTCATCGATGACAGCGCCCGGCAATGGCCACAGCTGTTCGTCAGTGGCGGGCGGCGCGGCCTGGAGATCGAACTGCAGCCCGAGGACCTGGCCCGGCAAACCCGGGCCACCTTCGCCGCCATCGGTCGCAGCGACTGAGCGACCAACCTGACCAGAGAGGCAACGCCCATGCCGCAGCAGTATCTTCTCGCCATCGACCAGGGCACCACCAGCAGCCGCGCCATGCTGTTCGATGGTAGATGCCAGCCGCTCGGCGTCGCCCAGCAGGAGTTTCCCCAGCAGTTCCCTCGTGATGGCTGGGTGGAGCATGATCCGCAAGCCATCTGGGACAGCGTACTCAAGGTGGTGCGTAGGGTACTGACCGAGGCCGGCCTGCAGGCCAGTGATATCTGCGCCATCGGCATCACCAATCAGCGCGAAACCACCGTGCTGTGGGATGCCGACACAGGCGAGACGGTCCACCCGGCGATTGTCTGGCAGGACCGGCGTACCGCCGCGTTCTGCGACCAACTGCAGGCCGACGGCCATGAGCAGATGATCAGCCAGCGTACCGGACTGCTGATCGATCCGTATTTCTCGGCCACCAAGCTGCGCTGGCTGCTGGACAATGTGCCAGGCGCGCGCGAGCGTGCCGAACAGGGCCAACTGCGCTTCGGCACCATCGACAGTTTCCTGCTATGGCGCCTGACCGGTGGCAAGGTACACCGCACCGACGCCACCAACGCCTCGCGCACCATGCTGTTCAATATCCACACCCAGCAATGGGACCAGCAGTTGCTGCAACTGCTGGACATCCCTTCCAGCCTGCTGCCCGAGGTGCTGGATAATACCGCCGAGTTCGGCCACACCGATCCCGCCCTGTTCGGCGCCAGCATACCGATCGCCGCCATGGCCGGTGACCAGCAGGCGGCCCTGATCGGCCAGGGCTGCTTCACCCCCGGCAGCGTCAAGAGCACCTATGGCACCGGTTGCTTCATGGTGATGAATACCGGTGATACACCGGTCCAATCATCGCACCGGCTGCTGACCACCATCGGCTATCGGCTCGATGGGTGTACCACCTATGCTCTTGAAGGCAGCATTTTCGTCGCCGGGGCAGCGATCCAGTGGCTGCGCGACGGTCTCAAGCTGATCCAGCATGCTGACGAAACCGAAGCCCTGGCCGAGCAGGTCGGCGACCAGAGCGGCGTCTACCTGGTGCCCGCCTTTACCGGGCTGGGAGCGCCCTACTGGGACCCGCAGGCACGCGGCGCGATCTTCGGCCTGACCCGCGACACCGGCATCGCCGAGATCGTCACCGCCGGCCTGCAGTCGGTGTGCTTCCAGACCCGCGACCTGCTCGAGGCGATGAACGCCGATGGCGCCATGGCCACCGCCTCATTGCGCGTGGACGGCGGCATGGTGGTCAACAACTGGATGGTCCAGGCACTGGCCAACACCCTCGGCGTGCAGGTCGACCGGCCACAGGTAACGGAAACCACCGCCCTGGGCGTGGCCTGCCTGGCGGGCTTGCAGCAGGGATTGTTCGACAGCCTGGAGGATATCGCCCGGCACTGGTCCTGCGAGCGTAGCTTCACACCACTGATGCCAGCCCAGCGACGTGAGGAGTTGTATGCTGGCTGGTTGAATGCGGTACGGCGGGTGCGTGAGCCTGTTGGTGGGGAGCGGGTGGGGAAGTAGCTCCCCCTCTCCCCCAACCCCTCTCCCGCAAGGGGAGAGGGGAGCTCGATAGTGCAGGCGGAAAGAGGGTGCTGAATCGAAAGGCTGCTGTAGTCGGCCATGGCTCTTGGCCTCCACGGGGAAGTAACGTTAACTCTTTGTAGGGATCGCCGACAATCACCGTTTTGCTCCCCTCTCCACTTGCGGGAGAGGGGTTGGGGGAGAGGGGAAAAGCACCCCCCTAACCCTCCGGCCCCTTACCCTGCTCCACCTCGACCACCACCACTTCTTCGACCAGCGGCTCCACCACCTCTTCCGCCGGCACCGCCACCACCTCATGCTCTTCCCGAGCTTCGGCGTACAGGCTCCAGGCCGCGATGAACAGGGCGGCGATCAACGGCCCGATGACGAAACCGTTGAGCCCGAACAGCGCCAGACCGCCAAGCGTCGAAATCAGCACCACATAGTCCGGCAGCTTGGTGTCCTTGCCCACCAGGATCGGGCGCAGCACGTTATCCGCCAGACCGATCACCACCGCACCGAAGGCAGTCAGTACCGCAGCCTGCCAGATGGCACCGGTGGCCAGGAAGTAGATGGCCACCGGCCCCCAGATCAGGCTCGCACCCACCGCCGGCAACAGGGACAGCACCGCCATCAGCACGCCCCACAACAGCGCCCCCTGCAGGCCGAGCACCCAGAATATGAACCCACCCAGCGCGCCCTGCACCGCGGCCACGGCGATGTTGCCCTTGACCGTCGCCTTGACCACAGTGGTGAACTTGCTGAGCAGATGCTGCTTGTAGATTTCCCCAAGGGGAATCGCACGACGCACCGCCGCCGCAACCTGCCGGCCGTCACGCAGCAGAAAGAACAGCAGGTAGAGCATGATGGCGAAGCCGATCAGGAACTGGAAGGTGTTCTGCCCAATACTGAACGCCTTGGTCGCGAGAAACTGACTCCCGGCCATGGCGCCCTGGGAGATGCGCTCCTGCACGCCGGCCATGTCGGTCAGGCCGAAACGTTCGAGCAGGTCGCGGGCGAAGTCCGGCAAGGCATTAATCACCTGTTCGAGATAACTGCCGAAGTCCAGCGAGCCGGTACTGATGCGCTGATAGATATTGGCCCCTTCCTGCACCAGCGCGCCGGCCAGCAGGCTGACCGGCAGGATCACGATCAGCAGGATGATCAGCAGGGTAACCGTTGCCGCCAGGCTGCGCCGCTGATTGAAGCGGGCCTCGAAGCGCCGCTGCATCGGCTGGAAGATGATCGCCAGGATGGTGCCCCAGAACACCGCGCCGTAGAACGGCAGCATGATCATGACGAAGGCCACCGATACCAGCGCCAACAACAGCAGGAAACTCTTGTTCTCGAGATTCTCGTTAAACATGTCTATCCATTCTCGTCCACACCGGGGGAAGGACTCTGGAGAATACCAGTCGCACGGCAATGCAGGTAGCACGCCCGAAAAAGATAAAACACCCCGTGCTGGTCGCTGTCACAACCCTGGGGGCACTCCACATCCGTAATATGAGGTGATTGCCATGAAAACCGTTGCACTGATTTTCACCACGGCGCTGCTGGCCAGCCCGGCTGTGTTCGCCCAGGGGCAGGACGCTACCTGTGAAGCCAACATGCAGGCGCTGTCCGACAACAGCACCCTTGACCGGGACGGTCTCAGCGATGCCGCACGCCAGCAGGTCGATGAGCATGTGCGTCTGGCCGGAGAGGCCCAGGCCCAGGGTGATGACGAGGCTTGCGTGGAGCATTCGAGCAAGGCGCTGCAAGAGCTGCGCGGCGCCGGATCGGCGAATGGCGAGGATGCCGACGACATGCAGTGATGCCCGGGATGGCAGGCCACAAAAAAGCCCTGGCTCTTTCGAGTCAGGGCTTTGGTATTGGTCGGAGCGACTGGAATCGAACCAGCGACCTTCTCGTCCCGAACGAGACGCGCTACCAGGCTGCGCTACGCTCCGTATTGGTGAGGCGGCATTTTACATAATCGTTGTTTTTTCACAAGAGCATTTTGAAAAAAATCTTTTGCCGCCCGGTGCTTAGGATCTGATCCCAGGCAGATTACTCAGCCTTGGCCACTGCCTCGGTAACCATGCTCTGCAGCTCGCCGGAGTCGAACAGTTCCTGGATGATATCACTGCCACCCACCAGCTCACCGCTGATCCACAGCTGCGGGAAGGTCGGCCAGTTGGCGTACTTGGGCAGTTCGGCGCGGATGTCCGGGTTCTGCAGAATGTCCACGTAGGCGAATTTCTGGCCACAGCTCATCAAGGCCTGCACGGCGCGGGCGGAGAAACCACACTGCGGGGCATTCGGCGCACCCTTCATGTAGATCAATACAGGATGGCTGGCGATCTGGTCTTTGATTGTATCGATGGTGGTACTCATGGAGGTTCCTCGGTGGCGGTTGCTTGCCTAGGGGCGTAATCACGGCGCCCAGTGTACCGCAAAGCACCCTGCCATGCCCAACCGCGACAGGCCATTTGCCTTGCGGCGGATTTTCCCTATAAGATGCCGGCTTCTCACTTTTTAAGGTATGGCTTGTACCGGGCCGCCAGGTCACGGTAAGGGTCGCTATTTCCGGTCGATAGCCGATCGAAGCAACCAGGTAGCACAACATGACAGTACGGCATTTTCTTTCGTTGATGGATTGTTCCCCGGCAGAGCTGGCTGGCCTGCTCAAGCGTGGCACCGAGCTGAAATCGCTGCACCGCCAGGGCGTCATTTACGAACCCTTGAAGAACCGCGTGCTGGGCATGATCTTCGAAAAGGCATCGACACGTACCCGGGTCTCCTTCGAGGCCGGCATGATCCAGCTCGGCGGCCAGGCTATCTTCCTGTCTCCGCGCGACACCCAGCTGGGCCGCGGCGAGACCGTGGAAGACAGCGCCCGGGTGCTGTCGCGCATGTGCGATGCCGTGATGATCCGTACCTTTGCCCACAGCACCGTGGAAACCTTCGCCGCCTGGTCCCAGGTACCGGTGATCAATGGCCTGAGCGACGACCTGCATCCCTGCCAGCTGCTGGCCGACATGCAGACCTTCCTGGAGCACCGCGGCAGCATCAAGGACAAGACCGTGGCCTGGATCGGCGACGGCAACAACATGTGCAACAGCTACATCCAGGCCGCCATCCAGTTCGACTTCCAACTGCGCATCGCCTGCCCCGAGGGCTATGATCCGGACCCGGCGTTCCTCGACCAGGCCGGCGACCGGGTGACCCTGCTGCGCGATCCCGCCGCCGCGGTGGCAGGCGCGCACCTGGTCAGCACCGATGTCTGGGCCTCCATGGGCCAGGAAGACGAAGCCCAGGACCGCCTGCAGCGCTTCGCGCCCTACCAGGTGACCCCGGCGCTGCTGGATCTGGCCGATGAGTCGGTGATCTTCATGCATTGCCTGCCGGCCCACCGTGGCGAGGAAGTGTCCGCCGAACTGATGGATGACCCGCGCAGCGTGGTCTGGGACCAGGCGGAAAACCGTCTGCATGCGCAGAAGGCATTGGTCGAATTCCTGCTGGTTGACTGACTGACGGTGACTGTCGATGTCCGACATTGTTCTGGAGTTGAATAACCTCGCCTGCGGCTATGGCGGACACAAGATAGTCGACGACCTGAGCCTGCACCTGCGGGCCGGTGATATCGGCTGCCTGCTGGGCCCCTCGGGCTGCGGCAAGACCACCACCCTGCGCAGCATTGCCGGATTCGAGCCGGTCACCGCAGGAGAGATCCGCCTGGAGGGCCAGGTGCTGTCCAGTCCGACCCGCACGGTGCCGCCGGAACAGCGCCGCATCGGCATGGTGTTCCAGGACTATGCCCTGTTCCCGCACCTGAACGTGGCGGAGAACATCGCCTTCGGTATCGCCAAGCATCCGCAACGCAAGCGCATCGTCGATGAGCTGCTGGCCCTGGTCAAGCTCGACCAGCTGGGCAAGCGCTACCCGCACGAGCTGTCCGGTGGTCAGCAGCAACGGGTGGCCCTGGCCCGCGCCCTGGCCCCGGAGCCCCGGCTGCTGCTGCTGGACGAGCCCTTCTCCAACCTGGATGGCGATCTGCGCCGCCGCCTGTCGGCCGAAGTACGCGACATTCTCAAGGCTCGGGGCACCAGCGCCCTGCTGGTCACCCATGACCAGCACGAAGCCTTCGCCGTGTGTGACCAGGTCGGGGTGCTGCGCGAAGGCCAGCTGCAACAGTGGGATACCCCGTACAACCTGTATCACGAACCAGCCACACCCTTTGTCGCCAGCTTCATCGGCCAGGGCTATTTCATCCGTGGCCAGTTGCTGACACCGGATACGGTACAGACCGAGCTTGGCGTGATTCGCGGCAACCGGGCCTACCAGCTGCCCGACGGCAGCGCCGTGGATGTACTGCTGCGCCCCGACGATATCGTCGGCCAGCAAGGCAGCAGCCAGACAGCGACCATCACCGGCAAGGTGTTCCTCGGTGCCACCACCCTGTACCGCCTGCGACTGCCGACCGGCAGCACCCTGGAAGCCATCTTCCCCAGCCATGATGACCATCTGCTGGGCGAGGAACTCGGTATCCGGGTAGCCGCCGATCACCTGGTGGTCTTCGCCGCCCAGGGTAGCGTGAATGTCAGTGCGCAGTTGCCGCTGGAGCAGGTGCTGGAAGGTGGCAGCTCGGCCTGAGGCCGGGCGACTTGGCAACGACCCGGCAGCTCCGGATAATGGCGGCTTTCAAACCAGCCTGACGAGTCATCTGATGCAGATCGCAAAAAATTCGGTGGTCCAGTTCCACTACACCCTGTCCGACGCCAATGGCGAAATCGAAAACTCCCGCCAGCACGAACCTGTGCTCTACCTGCACGGCCAGCCGGGCCTGCTGGAAGGCCTGGTCGACGCCATGGAGGGCCGCCAGGCCGGTGACAGCTTCAGCGTCGAGCTGCCGGTCGACAAGGCCTATGGCCCGCGCCAGGAAAATGCCACGCAGAAGGTCCAGGTCAAGCACCTGCAGGGCGCGAAGAAATGGAAGCCGGGCATGATGGCCGTGGTCCATACCGAGCAGGGTCCGCGCCAGGTCACCGTGGTCAAGGTCGGCCTGTCCCAGGCCGAGGTGGACACCAACCATCCGCTGGCCGGTCGAGACCTGAAGTTCGACGTGGAAATCCTCGCCGTACGCCCGGCCACGGAAGAGGAACTGGCCCATGGTCACGCCCATGGCGTAGGCGGCCACCAGCACTGAGATCCGCTTGCCAGCCCCAGGCTGGCAAGCCCTGCCCCTCGGCCTGAAAAAACAACCCAAGCATTATTGACAGATAAAGTGTATTATGGTTGTTTTTCCTGCTTCGAGGTGTACTCCATGTCGACAAAACCCGCCGTCAAGGCCGTAGCCAAACCCAAGACAGCTCCGGCCAAACGCAAGGCCGAACCGGCCGTGGCCACCAGCGCATCGATTGACGACCAGGTCGCCGCCTTCCTCGCCTCCGGGGGCAAGATCCAGAGCATCCCCAGCGGCACCAGTGGCCAGACCTACGGCAGCCCACGCGCAGCCAAGCCAGTCAGCAAAACGCAGAAAGCCTGAGTCCGTTCAAGCTCACACGGCATTCGCTCGCCTAGCGTCGATTGCTCCCCAGCAGTTGCAGATCCTCATCATATAGCGCGGTCAACAGCGCAGTACCATCGGCGGCCACGCGAAAGCCACCCCAATGGGCTTTCTCGTATACTGCCGCGGTGCCTTCCTGGAAGAAGAATGCATTGGGGCCGACACTCGCCCTGCGCTCGGCTTGACGAATGCGCATGGAGATCATGCCCGGCTCGCTGCTCGGCTGATTACCGGTACCCGCCAGCACCGCCCGGCCCTCGGCGCCGACATGCAGGTGGGCATAGGTCGGCCAGCTGCCATCTTCCGCGGACAACTGATCATCGACCGCAAAGCGCAGCGCCATGTAGTCACCCTGCATCAGCGAGCGAGGGTCCACCGGGGCCAGTTCCAGCAGCACCAGTTGCCCGTCGCGCAGGGTTCGCTCATGGCCGGTGACGGCATACATCACTGCCAGCACCACGAGCAGCCAGGCAGCGACGATGGCAATTCGATCAACTCTCATACCGGCCTCCCCATTGCCGCAGCAGCAACCAGCGCAACACGAGCAACAGCAGGCCGGTTGCCAACAACAACAGCGATTTGTGCAGCAGAGTGATGTGCAGGCTGTAGTACAGCTCACCGAGGTACAGGGTGGTGCCGATGCCCACCAGTACACACCAGAAACGGTCGCTGGCGTGGAATACCGCCAGCCACAGCGCCGCACCGATCAGCAGACCCGGTGCCTGGGCGCCAAGTGCGACCAGGGTCAGCACCGCCACTGTTCCACCCAGGCGCATACCCGGGCTCTGCCGGCGCAGCAGCCAATTGGCTGTCACCAGCAACAGCGCGCCTGCGCCTGCCGGATATATCCAGGGCCACAGCTCCAGGCTCCGCTCAGCCGGGAACACATCGAGCAGACGGCCGTGACCGAAGATGGCCAGAACCAGGCTCATCATGGTACTGGCACAGGCCAGCGCACGATACACAGCCGCCCACCGCGACCCGGCCCAGCCGCTACGCCGCAGCCAGAGCCAGACGCCGAGCGCGGCCAGTGACAGGCCATACACCGACAACCAGGAATTGGCACCGACCAGCACCGCCAGACTGGCCAGCACGATCAGCGCGCAGATCAGTCGATGGGCAGCCACCGCCGGCACCACCAGCATGCCACCGGCCACCAGCAGCGCCGCCAACGCCGGCAGCCGCTGCCCGACGGCATGCCACGGCTCCAGTTGCACCAACGCGAACACCAGCAGCCCCTGCCCCAGTAATGACAGCGCCAACCCCAGCTGCGCGGCAAACACGCCCGGGCGGCGCAACAACCAGACCGCCAAGGCCAGCAGCGCAGCCCCGGTCACGGCGCTGGCCAGGGCGCTGTCATCGATGATGGTGACCAGCGAACTGCCCAACAGCAACAGCGCCGCCAGCCAGGCCGCCAGGCCCGACAGCAAGGCCATGTACCAGGGGGTGGCGCTGCCGCCGCGCAGCTGCTCCAGCGCCTGCGGGTCGAGCACCTGTCGTTGCCGCAGCTCCGCGATCAGGGCCTGTCGCCATGCCATGCTCATGCGTCACCCTCCCGGTGCACCCGATGCAGCCAGACCGATGCCAGGGCGCTGCTCAGCAGCAGGAACAAGCCGAGCAGATTGAACAGCGCGAAGCCATCCAGGTTGTCCACCAGGCGGGCCAGCCCCGCGGTCAGTACCCCGACCAGCGAGTACAGCAGCAGGGCCAGCAGCAACAGATCCTGTCTCCACCAGCGGTACAGCGGGATACCGACCAGCCAGGCCACAGCCGCTCCCCATAACAGGTCGGCATAGCCGCTTTCCCACCAGGCAATGCAGCCGCCGAGCGCCAGTGCGCTGAGCAGGGCGAAGCCGGCCAGGCGCGGCATGCTGCGCCCGGGATGCAACAGCAGGCGGGCGGCGAACAACTCGAACACCAGCAACAACAGCAGATTGAGAACGGCCACGCCGAGCAGCGCCTGCGCACTGGCCAACAGCGTACCGAACCAGCCGGCATGCACGGCGAAATAGCGCAGCAAAGCCAGGTTGCTGACGACCCAGAACAGCGCCCAGCAGGCCCGCGAACGTGACAACAGCACCCAGGGCAGCATCAGCACCGCCCAGACGGTGAACAGTTGCCAGATATCCGCTCCGGTCTGATAGGTTTGCCCTACCAGCGCCAGCAGCCCGCCGGTGCTCAGCGCCGCACCAAGCAGAACAGCGCGATACAGCACCGCCCCCGCCGGCAGAAACAGCGCCGCCCCGGCAAACCCGGTCAAGGCCCCGAGCGCCAGGGCCAACTTGGCAAAGCGGTGCAACTCGTCCCAGTTGAAGGCAAAGAAGAAGATCACCCCCAGCGCCAGCAACAGGCTGCCATACAAGGCCAACAACCGATCCAGCGCCTGGCGCCAGTCCCGACCGCTCGGCTGCGGCAATTGCGGTGCCAGCGCCTGTTCCAGCTGCGGCCGGGTCAGCAGGCCCTGCTCCATCCAGGTGAGCAACTGGTCGCGCCGGCGCAACTCATCCAGCATCTTCATCGACTCCCTCCCAAACGCATGCGCAGGCGCTCCGTGAATTCGGGCACTGCCAGGAACAGATACAGGCTGACCAGTATATTGAGCAGGGATACCACCAGGAACAACTGCGGAATGCTGACCCCCACTACCCCCAGCATGAACATGGCGAATACCGCGGAAATCACCATCAGCAGGGAATTGAGGATGTTGTTCGCGGCAATGACCCGGGACCGCTCATGATTCTCCGTCCGCGCCTGGATCAGCGCGTACAGCGGCACTATGTAGAAGCCGCCGAACATGCCCAGCCCCAGTATGCAGGCCATTACCGCCCAGGCCGCCGGCTGCATCAGCAACTGCGTCCAGCCCAGGTGCTCGACCCCCACCTCGATATGCCCGGCGCCGGCCCACAACAGCAAGCCGAACAATGTCAGGCCCAGCGCGCCAAAGGGTACCAGGGTGAGGTTCACCGCCTTGCCCGACAAGCGCTCGCAGAGCAGCGAACCGGCGGCGATACCGACGGAAAACACCGCCAGGATCAGCGTCACCACGGTCTCGTCACCCTGCAGGTAATCACGGGTGAAACCGGGAATCTGCGCCAGGTAGGTCGCACCGAGGAACCAGAACCAGGAGTTGGCCAGCAGCGAACGGGACACGGTCCGGGATTGCTGCACCAGTCCCAGGTGCAGGATACGCGCCGACTGGCGAAAGATATTCCAGTCCAGCCGCAGGTCGGGCAAGGCCGCTGCGGTACGCGGAATCGTCATGCTGGCGAGAAAGCCGAGCAGCGCCAGCCCGACTACCGACACCGAGACCCACCAGGGCCAGTGTTCGCCACTCATCAGCAGCCCGGCGAACAGGGTGCCGCCGAGAATAGCCAGGAAGGTGCCCATTTCCACCAGGGCATTACCGCCGACCAGCTCCCGCTCCGCCAGATGCAGCGGCAGGATCGAGTATTTCACCGGACCGAACAACGCCGACTGGGAGCCCATGGCAAACAGTACCACCAGCATCAGTGGCAGATGCCCGATGAACACACTGGCCGCCCCCACCAGCATGATGATGATCTCGGCGAACTTGATCAGGCGGATCAGCGTGTGCTTGGGAAACTTCTCACCGAACTGGCCACCCAGGGCGGAGAACAGGAAAAACGGCAGGATGAACAACAGGGCACTGAAGTTGATCAGCACATTCGGATCGGCGCTGGTGCCGATCTTGAACAGAATCGCCAGCACCAGCGCCTGCTTGAACACGTTGTCGTTGAACGCGCCGAGAAACTGGGTAATGAAATACGGCAGAAACCGCCTGCTGCGCAACAAACCGAACTGGGACCGCCCCGCCATCGCTGTCATCCTCTTTGAAGCCACGCGAAGGATGACAGCATAACGGAAGAATGCGACACATTCTGCGTCAACCGCCCTATCAGGCCTTTTCCACCCCGGCAGTGCCCAGACGCAGGTCACGCCGCTCGATCCACGACTGGATACGTTCCTGCCGGTCGGAAGTCAGCGGATAGCGGCGCGCCAGCATGAAGGCAGCCATGTACATGAGTACCGGCCCGATGATGTAGAGCACCCGCAGGGACATCAGCTGGCTGTCGTTGTGCACGGTCTGGGTCGCATCGAAGCCGACCAGGGCCAGCAGGCCCAGCGACAGCCCCAGACCAAGGGCCATGGCGGCTTTCTGCGCCATGCCGGACATGGCGAAGAACAGGCCGGTGCGGTGCTCCCTGGTGCGTGCAGTGTCCAGATCAACAATATCCGCCAGCATCGACAGTGGCAGGAACTGAAAGGCAGCAAAACAGAAACCCTTGACCGCGAACATGATGGCGAAGGGCACCAGGTCGCCGGCCTGCAGGAAGAACATGCCGAGAATACTGATACTCGATACCGCCACCGCCACGCAGAAGGCATGGTGCTTGCCGATCTTGCGGCCCAGTATCAGCCAGAATGGAATGCCGAGGATGCCAATACCGAAATACAGCAGGTACATTATGCCGATCTGCGCCTGAATCTGGATCACATGCTGCATGAAGAACACCGACATGGCGTTGCGGAACGACTCGCCAGTGATGACGATCAGCAGGATCAGCATCAGCCGCTTGAACGGCCCATTGTTCTTCATGATGCGCAGCCCCTTCTTCCAGTCGGTCTTCTGTACCGACCGAGGCGGCGCCTCGCGCACCAGGGTCACCACCAGGAATACAGTCAGCGGCAGCAGGATCAGCAGCAACCACCCCATCCCCGCCAGAATGGGACCGTAACCCGTACCCAATTGCCCATCCTTGCCGACCAGCCACACCATGGTGCGCATCAGGACACCATCGGTTTCTCCCGCTGCGTAGCGCGCCCCCATGGCCTGCACCACCGCCGGCGCCAGCGCCGCGATGAACAAACCCAGCAGCACGTAGCCCTCACGCGATGCGGTCACCCGGCTGCGCTGATGGTACAGCGGCGACAGTTCAGCGCCCCAGGCACCGTAAGGCAAGGTGACCATGGTCCAGCCCAGGTACATCAGCACCGTCCAGATCAGCAGGTGCCAGAGCCCCGCCCCATCGGGTGGCATGAAGATCATCACGGTACTGACCAGCATGATCGGCGTACCCATTACCAGCCATGGCTTGCGCCGCCCGAACCGGGTCTGCCAGCGGTCACTGAGCATGCCGATGAGCGGATCGGTGATCACATCGGAAAAACGCGCGATCACCAGCACCAGGGCCATCAGCGCCATGTTCAGACCCATTTCCTGGGCATAGAAAGGCGGGAGGTAGACTGCCAGCGGATAACCGATGATAGCCAGGGGGATGCCCACGGAACCGTGGACCAGGATAGTGGAACGTTTCAGAATGCCGGACTGACTCATCTATGCCACTCCAAATGAGATTGAGCAGGGAGCGAGCCCTGCCTTGTTGTAGTTGTTCTCGCTGACGCTGCCTGGGTCCAAGGCCCACCGAGCTGTCGTCGTTGACCGGAGTCTATTCCATCTCAACGGCCAATATTCACGCGACATTCTCGGTGAATGTACCAAGGTACTGCGAAACGGCGACATTGACCTGCTTGCACACCAGCACCGACGCGGGCTGCAGCCCCTTATAAAGTGCAGGGATGAGAGATATTCAGCTGACTGATGAGCTGAAAACCGCGAGCCAGCGCACCGCTCATCCAATTCATGCGAATAGCACGGATAATTGTTTGACAATTATTCTCATTACAATTAGCGTATAGCCATTCTTGACCTGCTCCCGGAGTGCGCCCATGTACGTCTGCCTTTGCAAGGGAATTACCGACACCCAGATTCGCGATGCCGTGACTGATGGTGCCTGTAGCATGCGTGATCTGCGCGAGCGCCTGGACGTTGCCAGCCAATGCGGCAAATGCGGTCGGGACTGCAAATCCATCCTGGGCGAATATCGCCAGGCCGCAGCGGCCAGCTTCGTCAATGCGGGACAGTTCTCGGTAGCCTGAATGCGTCTCGCGTTCATCCGCGAAAAGTTTCTATCTATTTGATTTTCAAGGGCGGATTTGACAGATGCCGCTCCCGGTAGCACACTCGGTGCATTGATCCCCCTGCACTGAGGAATATCGTCATGAAAGGCGACGCACAGGCCATCCGCCATCTGAATATCCTGCTTGGTAATGAGCTGGTTGCCATCAACCAATACTTCCTGCATGCGCGCATGTTTCAGGATTGGGGTCTGGACAAGCTCGGCGACCATGAGTACCACGAATCCATCGATGAAATGAAGCACGCCGACGCGCTGATCAAGCGCATCCTGTTCCTGGAAGGCCTCCCCAATCTTCAGGATCTGGGCAAGCTGATGATCGGCGAAAACACCCGTGAGATTCTCGAATGTGACCTGCGCCTGGAGATGAAGGGCATTCCCGACCTCAAGGACGCCATCGCCTATTTCGAAAGCATTGGTGATTACGGCAGCCGCGATCTGGCGCAGGAAATCCTCGAATCGGAGGAAGAGCATGTCGACTGGCTGGAAACCCAGCTGGGCCTGATCGACAAGGTTGGCCTGGAAAACTACCAGCAGTCGCAGATCAGCAACTGAGTCCTGCCCTGCCCCTCAATCCCCTCTCCCAAGGTTGCTCGTCACGAACAACCTTGGGGTATCGGGTTTATTTGATGACCGTACGATGCAGTAGCCGCTCATAACCTTCATAGCCACCATTGGCTTTATGCAGGACCGCACGATTGTCCCACATGACCACCATGCCGGGCTGCCATTCATGGCTGTACTGGAATTCCGGGCGGGTCTGCCAGTCATAGAGTTCCATCAGTAGCCGATTCCCATCGTCATCAGCCATACCTTCAATACCGATGATGTAGCCAATGCACCCGAACAAGGTTTCTTCGCCTGTTTCCGGGTGCTTGCGGATGATCGGGTGAGCCTGGGTATCGTAGGCGGATTCGGACGTCTTGATCTTGAACCCGCGTTCCTTGCCACTTGCCTTTTCCCCGTCCCCATAGGCACCCGTCGGAGCATATGCCCGGCGCGCGGAATGAATGGCATTCTTCCCTTCGATGCGGCTACGCAACTCTTGCGGCATCTCCTGCAGGGCCTTTTGCTGATTCACGAAGTCGGTATTGCCGCCATGGGGCGGAATGGTGATGCCATACAGAATGGTTGCCGAGGGAGGATTTTCACCGAAGCTCCAATCCGTGTGCCAGGCATCAGCAAAAATCGGCGTGGTTTCATCCGCGGCACGACGCAGTTCGATGATATTCGGGTTGTCGTCCAGCGATGCGATATAGGGGTCGCCGGCGAATGCCCCGAAGTAAAGGCTGAAACGCTCGAGATCCGCATCACTGATGCTCTGTCCGGTAAAAACCAGCACCTTGTGTTTCAGCCAGGCTGCGCGCAGATCTTCAACTGTCGCCTTATCCAGGTCTTCAGAGAGATCCAGACCTGCTACTGTCGCTCCGCATGCACCTGACGTTGATGTAATGGTGTAACTCATGTCTCGCTCTTGCCTGTGCCGTAGATAATTTTTTTAATTTATAGCTGCTATTCACACACTCACTGTAAGAGATTATGGAAGCGGGCTCATTGAGAATCCGTGCTATCGATTTGCATTTAGTGCCACAATGGGTCGTATTATTTTGCGCTTTGAGCGAGACGGCAGGCATGGATCATCGCTATATCAATAACCTCTGGGTCAACGAACTGCTGCTGGTTCTTTCTGAACTGGGAGTGGATATAGATTCGTTAACCAAGGGGGTCAAGGGTATTCAAGACGGCAGGCTTTCGGTTGGCGAGCAGCTGGACCTGGTGGAAGCTCGCACCTTGTGGCATCGGGCAGTGTCTGCCTCCGGCCTGGAGCACCTGGGAGTAGAAGCAGGCCGTCGTCTCAGCCCCCGTTCGTCAGGGCTGCTGTTTCCCTTGCTGCTCCACAGCCCTTCAGTCCGCACCGGGATGGAGCTGCTGGTTCGCTATCAGGGCCTGATCAGTGAAAATGGCCGTTTCCGATTTGTTGAAGCCACACAAGGCGATGTCGTAGCACTGGAATATCTTCCAGCCCAATCATCCGTCTCCGTGCACTTGCAACATGTGCTGTCAGTGATAACCGCGATTCTGAAAAATGTTTCTCTCATCTCCGCTGGCAATACCAGGGCGCGCCTTTTGCACTTGCCCGCTGGAGCAGATGCTGAAGGAGTGACTGAAGCATTGAAATGCCCTGCCGTGTCAGGCGGGGAACGCTACATCGTCGAGTTTGATAATACAGCGATAGATGCAGTGATTACGGGGCGTGACGAACACCTGTACCAGCTGTTGCTGGGGTACGCCGATGGGCTATCCAGAGCCCAGCGCGTTGGGCAGGGCTTCCTGGATCATGTCAAAAGCCACATGGAGGGCGATGACCTGGTCAGACTGGATATCGATACGCTGGCAAAAACCGTTGGCTTCAAGAAACGGACGTTGCAGCGACACCTCGATGAACAAGGCACCAGCTTCCGTAAACTCAAGGAAGGACTGCTGAAGGAGAAAGTACTGGAGCTGCTGGTGGTACGGCAATTACCTACCGAGCAGATCGTCGAGGTGCTGGGCTACGCCGATGTGAGCACCCTCCATCGTGCTTTCAAGACATGGTTCGGAGTGACGCCAGGGCAATTCAAGAGCCAGATCGGCAGCTGAACAGATGCTGGGGGTTGCGATCCGCTGGCTGGATGTCGCCGAAGACAATCAGAGAAGTCTGGCACTTTCCGCCACCTGGTGCGTCGCATCAACCAGAAAAATCATATTTATAGTTTCTCTCCACCAACGTTGCCCGAGTTGACATTTTTTCCCGGAATAGCCCAAGGACTGCGGCTTCCTGATCCTTGCGAAAATAGATACGCTTCAGATAGCGATGGTCATCAGGGTTGTCGAAGTCTATTTGATCATCATGGATCACATTGTTTGGGCTTGAGACGCTCAAGCCCAGCAGCCCCTTATGCGAGTCCAGCAAGGCACGATCCAGGCTGTCCCAGGTAAAATCGTGCTGTCGAAAGCGTTTATAGATTGCCTTGTAATGTGAATCGCCACCCACCGATGCCAGCAGGATGCCCACCAACGCCGGGCCTGCGAGGGCGGCTATGGACAGCGCCGGATTGCTGATCAGCGCCATCAGGATGATGCCGACCACGATAAAGGGAAACACCTTGAGAAAGGTAAACACCAGATCGGGAATGTCCTGCCATTGGCAGATCTCCAGGCGTTCTTCGGTGGCGCGGTAGACGAAGACGGTTTTTTCCATACCAATCTTAACGAATAAGAAAACCATAAGAAGCATTGGTAGAAAAAACATGAGGAACAGTTCCATATCGTTTTTCAAAAGCCCATATACTCCGGGCGGCGGCAAAAACTGAGTGCAACACCTGACCTTTCCGGTACGGTGCTGCCCTATGTCTTATTCCGAACTCAGCGTTGAAGAGCGTGCCACCATTCAAGTTAGTCATGCCCAAGGCCTCAGCTTGCGCAGGATTGCCTGCTTGATCAACCGATCCCCTTCGACGGTCAGCCGAGAGATGCGCCGCAATCGAGATGCAGCTGGCAGCTACTCGGCCCGCGTGGCTCAGCAGCGGATGAAGGCCCGCCGCCAGGCTTGTCGGCCCATGCGAAAGCTGCTGCCAGGTAGTGAGCGCTTTGAACTGGTGATCCATATGCTGCGCCAGCGTTTGTCTCCCGAGCAGATTGCCGGCAAGCTGCGCAGTATGAACATACCCAGTCTTAGAGATGCCTACGTCTGTCGCGAGACGATCTACAACGCGATCTATGCCCTGCCCGTCGGTGAGCTGCGCAAGGAGTTGATCCTTTGTTTGCGCCAAGGCAAGACGACACGTAGACCACGCCTTGGCGGTGTGGATCGGCGCGGGCAGATTCCAGAGATGGTCAGCATTCACTTGCGCCCGCCGGAAGTTGAAGACCGACTGATGCCGGGGCATTGGGAAGGCGACCTTATTAAGGGTAAGGCTAACGCCTCGTCTGTAGGTACGCTGGTGGAGCGCACTAGTGGCTACCTGATGCTGGTGAAGATGAACGACGCGACGGCGACCTCGGCAATGGAGGGCTTCAGCGCCGCCCTCAATAACATGCCGCTGGCGATGCGCAAGAGCATGACCTACGACCAGGGCCGGGAAATGGCACAGCACGCCGAGATCACCCAGAGAACCGGTGTGGCAATCTACTTCTGCGACCCGCACAGCCCTTGGCAGCGCGGCAGCAACGAAAACATTAATGGCCTGATCCGCCAGTACCTGCCCAAGGGCACTGACTTGTCGGTACATAGCCAAGAAGAACTGGATGCCATTGCGTTTCAACTGAACATGCGTCCACGTAAGCGCTTCGATTTCAAATGTCCTATCGAAGTCATGGGCGCAGTGATGCAGAAAGCCTTGGCTATGCAATATGATGCTCCTGCGTCAATTCAATAACCGTGTTGCACTCAGCTCCTGCAACCGCCC
>WPCG01134521.1_pt1 | contig 47125 bp, 37 predicted proteins | sample 5403311 | NCBI WGS metagenome assembly WPCG01 (sample SAMN12869467, study PRJNA574797) | sludge metagenome | isolation source: wastewater treatment of Control | place: China:Beijing | collected 2019-05-17
GATAGAATGATTCATACAGCACACAGGATAGAGTTAAAAGGAGATAGTTTAAGAAAAAAAAGATAACTTTGTCAAATTGATAGTTTAGCCAGTGGGTGGGTATCACCGGAAACACTGGGTGCATATCACCGGAATATCAAATAAAAGTCCTCTTCTTTGATGAAATACAGGCGGTGAAAGCGTGGGAAACGTATATCAACCAACTTTTACGAGAAGGGTACCGCGTGTTTATAACAGGCTCAAACGCTTCGATGTTGAGCAAGGAATTAGGAACAAACCTCACGGGAAGGCACTTATCCATGGAATTGTTCCCGTTCTCTTATTCTGATTTCTACAATTCAACGAATTAAAGAACGGAAAAGACGCGGTGATGGAGTACCTGAAAACGGGCGGAATACCCGAATATGTGAAAACGGGAATGCCTTTGATCTTGAACACGCTTGTTGATGATATATTAATGAGGGATATAGCGGTTAGGCATTCCGTACGTGATGTTGCTTCACTATGTCAATTAGCCGTGTTTTTGATAACCAATATGGGGAATCCGGTTTCTGCTAACGGGTTAGTCGGGATGTTCGATATAAATCGGCGGCTACTTTCTTGGAATACTTCTCGTTCTTGAAAGATGCTTACCTCTTGGAGTTTATACCGAGGTTTAGCCATTCGTTGAAGGTTCAAGCTCGTAATCCCAAAAAAGTTTACGTGATGGATACGGGGATTTACACGGAGACTTCCATATCAACAAGTGAAAATAGTGGAAGACGATTCGAGAATTTGATATTCCTGCATCTTCGTCGAAAATATAAACAGCTGTTTTACTACAGAGATCGTGGCGAATGTGACTTTATAGCGATAGAGAAGAATTCGATCAAAGAAGCTATACAGGTATGTTTTACGGTAAATGATGAAAACTTCGAAAGAGAGTACAATGGTTTGTTAGAAGCGATGCTTGACCTCGGGCTTGAAGAAGGTACAATCGTGACTCTTAATCAAATCGATCGATTCGAAAAAGATGGCAAAGTAATCAATATGGTGCCCGCTCATGATTACCTGATTACATGACTACCTGATTATCCATTTCATCAGTCAATGATTGCTAGGTCCCTTCATTAAACTGCTCTAATGACATGGGGACAAGATTCTTTTCTTGAGGAGATGTACGCAGCATAATGATTCAAGATAATGATTCCATGAAACATCCCGATTTTCAATATTCTTACGCGTAACAATAGCCATTCTTTTGGCCTGTTTTATAAGCGTTTTTGTATCTGATTTGGATGGAGAAAATTATTGATTACCCAATTACACGGCGATAAGTTCGCGCCCTAGCTTATGCAGTGCCTCTTTTATTTGCGCGAGGCGTTTGGCAGACGGGGTTTTCACGCCACAAGCGTAGTGCCTCATTAAGACAGGGCTTATACCTGCAATCACGGCAAGTTCATTTATTTTTATGGCCGGGAAACGGGAGAGTAATAATTGTACTTCCGTTCGACCCTTCTCTACTTCATCTTTGTTGTAGGTAAAAAAACGGCCATAGCTGAGATCCTCGTCCAATGTCGGCCAATGAATTCCCCATGTGCGCATTTCAAAGTTGTTTTTAGCCGTTTTAGACGCGTTCTGCAAACGAGGAAACCAACGTATTGGCATTCCTTGCTCTCTTCCATCTTTTACACGAAGATAAATATGTTCATCCTCAAACCAGATTTTCTCTATATCATTAATTGTCAATTCCATATCAATTTCACTCATTAAAATATTTTATCCATTCATCAATTATTTCATCTTGATAAGCTTCCGCCAAGGATTGAGCCATTTTTAATTCAGCCACCTTCATATTAATAGATCTTTTCAACTCTATCTCACCATTTTCTTTAAACTCGAATTTTGCCTCTCCATTTCCTTTCCTCACGTGAATGTGAATAGGTAGGTGATCATTCGAGAAAAAATAAAACGTGTATCCCATTTTTCTTAACACTTCCGGCATGCTTTCAGATAATTGATTTGAATACAAATATAGGTATCATTATTGATACCTGGAAAAATATGATTCATTTTTTTGGAATATTCTCTCACGAAATTCATGAAACGAGGGATTGTAGGGTTATTTTTAGTAACTTTACAGCTTTGTACTTTGCCGCCTGATGAAGCCCAGCACTCATCAGAGAGCACATTACCCGTGATCAACTATGTTACAGGAACTTTTTTGCGAAATTGCCGGGCACCGGTTCTCGGTGGAGACCCCGGACAAGGAGTTGACAGCAACGCTCCTCCCCTCTTTCCGGCCCTTCTGGATTGAAAGGGACGCGGCTTCAGAGGAAGCTTGGGTACCCCGGGGGGCTTGGGAAACTCTGCCGACCGGGGAGGCTGGCGGACGCATGGAGATCGGCGAAATTAGAGAAACCGATGAAACCGGGAGGACCGACAGAACCGTAGTGACCCATAACAACGGCACTTCTTCAACAAACAGCGAAAGTAGAACCACCAAACTGCTTTTCCGGTTTTCAGGGAATAAGGATATTCCCGTCCCTGAAACAGAACCGGTGGAAACGATGGATTTTGAGGGGACGAAGTTTCATGTTTACCGCACGGCAAAAGGGACCACGATCTCGATGAGAATCGAAGAGAAGGTTCATTACATGTTCGCTTCGGAGGACCGTACGATTTTTAAAAGCGACCTCACTCTCGTGAAACGGGAGGAGAACCGGTTCCTGCTATACCTCTTGCGGGCTGCTTACGGCATGGCGGCCATTCATCACCAAACAATCAAGATACACGCGTCGGTAACCGAGAAGGAGGGCAAGGCGCTCATCTTCCTTGGAAAGAGTGGCACGGGTAAAAGCACGCATAGCCGCCTATGGAAAGAGTTCGTGCCGGAAAGTAGTCTCCTCAATGACGACGAGCCGATCGTACGACTGCTCAACGACGGATCAGTGCGGGTATACGGGGCTCCCTGGAGCGGAAGCACGCCCTGTTACCGGAATGCCTCTGCCGAAGTATCGGCTTTCGTGCACCTCTACCAAAGCGCGGAGAACAAGCTGACGCGATTGAAGGGCGTGGAGGCGTTCACGTCGCTGTTCCAATCGTCCGCCTTGCTGCGTTCAGACGAGAAAGGGCGACAACTGGCGTTCGACCTGATAACTGACATACTGGGAAGAGTGCCCTATTACAGGTTGGATAACCGGCCGGACCGCGAAGCGGTGAGCCTCACGGAGACCCTGATGGGTTGATGCCTTCTAAGGGCGCGGAGGAGGCGGCCGACACGGTTATCACGTGTATGAACGTATACCAAAATGAACCTTCGCCGTTCATTCCCTTCATTGCTTATCGTATAACGGCAAGGTTAAATAAATAGACTTCTTGCATTGGAAACCAAGATTATTCAAAACGAGCCTTTTTTCCGGGAGGTGGCCAGCCGTATCGCGGAAGGGGAACGCGTGCGCATCCGGGCGAAAGGGAATAGCATGCTACCCTTCATCAGGGATGGCAAAGATGAAATTATCATAGAAAAGCCAAACAGTCGCTCTTTTCGAACCGGACGCCTGCTACTCGTAAAATTAACAGGAGGGGGTTACGTCCTGCACCGGATAAAGATAATTGCCGATGACCTCATCGTGTTGCAGGGCGATGGAAATCTATCGGTATTTGAAACGTGTACCCGGGAGGACGTGATCGCGGAAGCGACCGAAGTGATCCGAAACGGGAAAGAGATCCGGGTGGGAAGCGAGCGATGGAATCTCTATCGCCACCTGTGGCCAAAGAACCCTTTCCCGCGCCGGGTATGCCTTGCCCTCTACCGGAGAATGCCATTATTCAAAAAACAGCACAAATCATGACATTTGAAAAAATCCTACAACCACACCAGTCAAGGATTGAATTTCATATTCAATAAGAGATAGGCTGTAGATATCATAAAAATCACTATTTTTGTATTTATCCCGAACGGGATATCACCCGGTTACTTGACAAAATATGAAACGAGCATGAAATCATGATTAACCAGCTACATGATGAAAGCAAGCTTTAAAGAATGAATCGTATGAGACTAAAAGAGAATTTTACAATCCGCAAGGTGGGCGACGAGTACATGATGGTATCCGAAAGCGGGTCGAGCCTCGACTACACACGCGTGATCAGCCTGAACAGCACCGCGGCGTATTTGATTGAGGAGGCTCAACAGAAGGAGTTCACCAAGGAGGAATGGGTAGGCCTGCTGATCGATAAATACGACGTGGAAAAGGAGAGGGCCGAGGCCGACGTGCAAAACCTGATCGACAAGCTGATCAAGGAAGGGTTGGTCGAGAAAGAGTAACATAGCCTGTGAATTGACCAGAAATTCGTGCCAACAGCCCCACGAACATCCCATCTCGCCAATAACTGTACATTCAACATTCCTAAAAGTTGTACACGCGAAGCTACTGATCACACATAGAGTCATACGCAAAAAGAAAAAATAATGAATCAACCCGCCGACCCTATCCTGAAAAAACTATTCCTTAACCTATTGAGCGCGGGTATCCGGGACGTTCCGGCCGACGCGGAGCTCTTCAAAGGGCTGGATGCCACGACGTGGAAAAAGATCGAAGGGATGGCAAGAAAACAGAGCTCGAGTGCGCTGATCGCGGATAAAGCGCTCGCGTTACCCGAGGATAGCTTGCCCCCGAGGGAACAAAACATGGTGTTTATCACTCAAGTAGAACAGACCCGGGCATTAAACAGAAAGATGATACATGTTTTGCGGGAATTGACCGGGGAGTACGCGGAAGTGAGCCTGCCTTTTGTACTACTGAAAGGATTATCCAATGGCCTGAACTACCCGGAACCACTCCTGAGGAATCCCGGTGATATCGACCTGTTACTCTACCGGGAAGGGGATTACAAAAGATCCATCGAATGGATTGCCGGCAAAGGAATTCATATGGAGATCGGCGACCATATCCATTACAAGTTCGACGTGGATGGTATCAGCATTGAAAACCATTGCCGCGTCACATACTTCGATCACAAAAAATACGACCGCCGGTTCGCGGTATGGGAAGAAGAGGTGTCAAAACAAGAAGATTTCACTTCGGTAACGATAGACGGCATCACCGTGCGACAGCTGCCGACGGAGATGAACGCTTTTTTTATTTTCCAGCATCTGTTTCGCCACTTCGTGCACCTCGGGGTGGGTTTTCGCCAGTATTGCGACTGGCTGCTCTTTCTATCGAAATACCGGGAAAAGATCGATCCCGTTTCCTTTACACGTTTAGCCGAGTCGTACGCATTGCTCTACCCCATGCAGGTGTTTGCCCGTGCTGCCGTGAAATACCTGGATATGCCCGAGTCAATCTTTCCTTTTCCCATGATAACCGATGATAAATACGCCGATAGGGTCATGGAAGATATTTTCGATAGCGGCAACTTCGGCTTTCATAAAACAGGAAAACAACGACCTGAAGAGAAGATGCAAGGGATGTGGTTCTCCTACACCTCCACCATACGAAGGTCGATACGATTTGGCGGGTTATCGCCCGAGCACAGCCGGATACTACCCGCGACGAAACTGGCAAGAAGGATGAAAATCGGTTTCAAATGAAGTCTGCCCTCGATTTTCTGCGTTTTGCCTCCAAGGGGGTCCGGTCGAGGATCGCAATGATCCTGTTGATCGGCTTGGCCGAGGTGGCTTTCTCGCTCGCCTTTGTTTGGTTCTCCAAGGCGATTATCGATATCGCGACGGGCGACCGGGAGGGCAATTTAGCCCGTTACGCTATCCTGTTGGTCGTCCTTATCATCCTGCAAATTCTCTTCCGCCTATGGGATATCCGGTTACGCAGGATGACGGAAGTACGCTTGGGGAACTCGATACGCCACAACATCTTTTCCCGCTTGCTCTACTCCCGATGGCAAGAACTGTCGTCGATGCATAGCGGCGATATGCTCACCCGCGTCATCAAGGATACCGACGACGTCATCAACGTGTTGGTCACCGCGCTCCCGCTAGCCATCGTGGCCGTCACGCAATTTGCGGGAGCACTCGTCATCCTCTATATCCTGGATCCCACGCTGGCCATTATACTTGGGGTCGCGATGCCGGCACTTGCCCTGTTCAGCAAGTTCTATTACAATCGCATGCGGAAATACACGCTCGAGGTAAAGGAGAGCGAGAGCATGATTACCTCGTTGATGGAAGAAAGTCTATTAAACCAAGTCGTGATTCGCACGTTCGAGCAACAAGAGAATGAATTGAACAGGCTAAGCAGGCTGCAATCGAAGTTACATGGGAGCGTGCACAAGCGGACCAACGTCTCTATCTTTGCCAACATGGTCATGGGGGTGACGTTTAACGGTGGGTACATCACCGCTTTCTTGTGGAGCGTCTACGGGCTGGCAAACAAAACGGTCACGTTTGGTGCCGTGACTGCCTACCTGCAGCTGGTGAACAGGATTCAACGCCCGCTGTTTGATTTAATCAGGCTGTTGCCCTCTATCGTGTCGGCCAAAGCAGCGATCGAGCGATTGATCAGCCTCACCGGGTTCAAACTGGAGAATACTGACGAGAAGATTCTGCTCGAGGGAGAGGTAACGCTCAAGATAGAGAACGTGACATTCGCCTACTCCCCGGAATCGAAGCCGGTGCTTTCCGATTTCTCGATGGAAGTAAAGCCGGGGACAATGGTAGCAGTAACCGGAGAAACGGGGGTGGGTAAAACCACGCTGTTGCGGCTCCTGTTAGCACTGGTCCGCCCGGATTCAGGAAGCATCACCATCGAAGACGCGTCCGGTGCGGTAGAAGTTTCGGAACGTACCCGGTCCAACTTCGTGTACGTACCCCAGGGAGGTTCACTCTTTAGCGGCACCATACGCGAGAACTTGTTACTGGGCGATGACAAGGCGGATGACGAAGAACTAACACGGGTACTGCAGGTTGCTTCCGCGGATTTCGTGTTTGATCTGCCGGACGGGCTGGATACCTTGTTGGGCGAAAACGGCGCGGGGTTATCGGAAGGACAAGCACAACGAGTGGCCATTGCCCGCTCGTTGCTTCGCCCCGGGAAGATCCTATTACTCGACGAGGCCACCTCGGCACTCGATCCCGAAACTAGCCGCCGCTTCCTGGAAAACCTGAAAAAAGAGATCGGCGACCGTACCGTCCTGTTCATAACCCATCAAGCCGAAGTAGCAGCATTCTGTGATTCCCGGTACCGGTTAACCTCGCCAGACACTCTTTGAACATCAACCAATCCGCGCCCGGTTCATAAGGAGTTCCAGTTCTATCAGGACTTAGCGTCTCATCAAAGCCCTCCGTCCCATCAAGAGCTCCCCGTTCCATCAAGAGCTTCTCGTTCCATCAAGAGCTTCCTGTTTTATCTCTTCCCCCTTCTCTTTAGGGACCCGCTCTTCTTTTTATCGTTTCCGTACCCGTAACCGTACCCGTATTTTCGTTGGTACTCGAGGGTATCATTCACTACCAGCAACATGTTATCAAGCTTGCCGGCTTGCATGAGCTCGTTGGCGAACCGGAGGTTCGATTTACTGGAATAGTTTACACGGCACACGTAAACAGCGGCATCCGAGATACGATTCATGATAAGGGTATCGGTCACCGGGGCCACGGGAGCGGTATCCACGAAAATATAATCATACCGGGAGCGTAGCAATTCAAAGGCCTGATCCAGCGTGGGCCGCGTGAGCAGTTCTGCCGGGTTAGGCGGGATAGGGCCGGCAGGCAGCACGTCAAGGCCGGGATGTATGCCCGAGGGAACAATCAGTTGATCGAGATTCTTCTCGAATCCCGAGAGGTAAAGGGTTAACCCTTCTTTCACCTCGAGGCCCATGTACTCGTTAAGCCGGGGACTACGTAGATCCATCCCCACCAGCAACACCTTCTTATCTAGCAACGCGGTACTTATCGCGTTATTGATAGCTATAAATGTTTTCCCCTCTCCCGGCACCGTCGAGATAAAAAGCACCACTTTCTTATCGTTGCCCAAAGTAAACAAGAGGTTCGTGCGTAGCATCCGGAACGCTTCGTCTATCTCGCCCGCCTCATCCTCTTTCACTGCCACCCGCTCCTTCCCCTTCGCCCGCGGGATCTCCGATAAAACGGGTACGTGGCACAGATGATCTACATCCGAGCGGCTTTTTATCCTGTACTGCAACATATCTATCAAGTACATGATCGCGGCAGGCACCAGGAAGCCCAGCAGAAGTGCAACCAACAAGATGATGTAAGTCCGTGGCGACACCTTACCCTCTACCATTGCCTCGTCCAGTACCCGGGCACTGTTCGCGGTTGCCTCCATGGCCAGCGCGTTTTCCTCCCTCTTTTGCAGGAGGGTAATGAATAGCCTCGATTTGATATGTTGTTCGCGAGAAAGCTCCATGAACTCTCGCTCTCTCGTGGGAACACTGCTGACGCGTCCCCCGTACATGTTCACCTGGTTGCGTGCATCTCGCCGCTGTATCTTTAATCCTTGCAAGACGCTATTGATAGATGCGTGAATATTGTTTCGTAGGCCTCCTACCTGCTCGTTTAGTCTAACCAAGGCCGGGTTATCGGCAGTCATGCTTCGCGAGAGCCGCTCGCGTTCCAGCAATAACCGGTTGTACTCGCTCGTGGTGGCAGTAAGCATCGGGTCTGTTACCCCGATATTCCCGGGGATGGTTTTATTGCTATTGAGCGGATCGTTCAAGTAGTCAGCGAGCGAGTTTACTATATTAATCTGTGTCTCGATTTCCACCAGTTGCTGTTCATACCGGTCACCTACTCGCATATCACGGCGCGTATCAGTTTCAATATCTGTCAGCCCCCGGCTTTGCTTGAACTGCTCCACCCCTTGCTCTACCTCGACTAGTTCCTCGTTAATAATATGGATACGCTCGTTAATGAAATGCTGCGTATTCAGCATCTCCATCCTATTATCCTCGATGGTCTCGTTATTGTAAATATCGATAAGCGTGTTCAAGAAATCTACCCCCTTGGCAGGATAAGGGGTTCTAATGGAAAGGTTAAGCACCAGCGCGTACTGCGAGGGCGGGATAATACTAAGAGCCGCCCTGTACGCGCGAGCCATTCTATGGGGATTATAAATCTCCACCCTGAATTGCTCTTCCGGGGATACCGCTCCTTCTCGCTTCGTGAAGCTAAGATTTCCCGAGGGAGTAGGCAGCAACGCAGGCAGTGACCTGAAAACCGTGTCGATGTTTAACCACTCGGACAGTCCTTTTACACTCATGGATTTATCCGAAAGCACGTGCAATTCCAGGGCAATACCACGGCTTAAGGTATCTAAGTCACGTTGATCCATGGAAATAATCACGGGGCTATTTTTATACAGGTCGTACCTTTTTCCCCTTTTCTCCACGATATAGGATGTGTGGAGGTCCAGCCGATCCACCACTTTGCGGATAAGTGATCGCGACTGCAAAATATACAATTCGTTAGCCACGTTGCTGGACGCGCCCGACAGGGCAAAATCGAGTTGGTCAGCCCCACTCCTTAACGAAGACCGCGCATCTTTGAGGATAATACTGGACGAAACCCTGTATACCGGGGAAGTATTGCGCAGGTACAGCATGGCCAGCCCCATTGAAACCGCGAGCCCCAGTATGAACCATGGCCAACGACGGGCAAGACGCGTCGCGATTTCCTTGTAGTTCGTGATTGTTTCGCTATATTGACTCTCTCGGACCTCTTCCGACAAGGTTAATTTTCGAGACATTTTTTTCTACTTATAATACTCGAACGTGAAAACACAAAAATACAAAAAACGGCCTATATTCACGCGTATTTTGAATAAGAAGAAAACTATGAATCACGATCCTCCTTGTCAAATTGACTATCCCGGTGAAGTTGAGCCAAAATATAGTAGTCATGGGGACGAATTCGCTTCCCGTGAAAGATCCTGTACACGTTCCATCCCGAGGTGCCATACTTTCTCCCCAACCGCCTGTATTTCTTATCATCCCTACAGGCAAATTTGTATTTAAGGAATGTACGCAGCATAATGATTCAAGATAATGATTCCATGAAACATCCCGATTTTCAATATTCTTACGCGTAACAATGACGAAAAACCGCCGAAAGCATGAACTCGAGTGGCTCATGCTTTCACGGCGGTCAACGAGAGAATTAACAAAAACACGTTACAATTTCATCTCCCACCCTTTTTGGTATTTCCTGCCCCAAAGCTTATTAGCCGCCCGGTTATTCAGGATTCGCCCGTTCGAGGGGTTGGTCTCGAAGGTGGTATTCGTGCGTTGGGCAATATTTCCCAAGTGAGACAGCATGGTGCTGATACATCCCACGTTAAGATCGGCATTCAGAGGAGTGCCTTTACGGATGCCATCCAAGAAATTAGAAAAGTGGAATGAATCGAGCATCTGGGTTGGGTTCGCGGTATCACCTGCACGGAAACTCATCTCGCTTGTCACGTCTTTCACAAGTTGATTCTTAAGGTCATATATCTTGTACGCGTTGCCGCCGCCGATGACCAAACTTCCTTTCTCGCCGTAGAAAGCGCATCCAACAGAAGAATCTTCTATGTTTCGCCCGTTACAACTTCTCCCTTCCCAAGTGATTAGTTTGTCACCCGCGAATTCAAAGTTCATGATCTGCGTGTCGGGGAATTGCCAGTCGTCTTGGTACACGTATCTTCCTCCCATCGAGTTCACGCGCGAGGGGAACGTCAAGCCCATTCCCCACCGGAGGATATCGAGGAAATGAACCGCGTTGTTCCCACCTTCACCGGTACCCCAGTTATAGAACCAGTGCCAGTGATAGTGGAGGAAGTTATCCTTGTACTCGGCCACTCTCGGGGCCGGGCCTTGCCACAGTTCCCAGTCGAGCCACTCGGGCACGGCGGTAACTTTTCCGGTTCCAATTGAAGGCCGGTTGTTCGCGTACCACGCTTTCCCGTAATATACCTTACCAATAGCACCGTCGCGGATCTCTTGCACCGCGTTAATGACGTTGGGCCAAGACCTACGCTGCATGCCCGTTCCGGCTACCACGTTATATTTCTTGACGGCTTGCATCAGGATCTCGTCCTCCGCCGGATTATGGCTCGTGGGCTTCTCGAGGTACACGTGTTTACCGGCCTTCATGGCCATCAAGGCACCGGGGGCATGCCAATGTTCGGGCGTGGCAATGATAACCGCGTCCATATCTTTAATTTCCAGCAACCTGCGGATATCCTTCTCTCCTTTCGGCGTGTTACCCCCGATTTTCGCCACGTTGGCGATGCATTTCTCCATTGCACGCGTATCCACGTCGCACACGTAGGCTACCTCGCACCCTTTTTCACGCGCGAAACCGCCTGCCAGGGCATTTCCCCGGGAATTCACGCCAATGGCACCCATCCGTATTTTATCGTTGGCACCCACGATGTTCTGGTAACTCTTCGCGCTGAAACCAGGCAAGACGCCCCCTACCGATCCCACGGAAACGGCAGCAGTTCCAATCGCCACGTTTTTGATAAATTCTCTTCTTGTAGTCATAGTATCTATATATAGTTTATTCAACTGTTTCGTTAAGCGAGAGCAGGGCCAAGCTTGCTTGAGCTATGCCGAGCGTAGAAATAGTCTAATTTTAATGAACTGTTTCGTTAAGCGAGAGCAGAAACAAAGCTGGACCTGCCCATCACGCTGATTGAAATAGCGATTTACAAAATTAGGAAAATATACATCAACGCGCTTTCCATTCCCGTTTAATGGTCATCGAAAAACGAAGAAACATGTTAAACTATCTCCGCGCACGATTCATTACTGTCCTATTAAAATCTCGTATAGCTGTTTGAAATATTTGAAATTTAGTCAATTAAAGTTGTTTTTCGATTAAACGGATTTCAATTCTCATCTTTGTGGTTCTTAAAAAGAACAACAATGCATAAGGATAAATTCGTTTTTGCCCAACTGGTTTGTTTCCTCGACAGGAACAAGTTTAACTACATCGTGCGCAAATATGGTGGCGACAAGTATGTGAAACATTTCACTTGCTGGAACCAGTTACTTGCCCTGATGTTCGGTCAACTCTGCAACCGGGAAAGTCTGAGGGATCTCGTGATCGCCCTTGAAGCTCACCACTCCAAATGTTATCACTTGGGGATGGGCAGGAACGTGTCAAAATCATCCTTGTCCAGAGCCAACCAGGACAGGGACTATCGTATTTTTGAAGAATACGCCTACTTCCTGGTAAGGGAGGCCCAACAAAAACGGAAAATAGACATTTTCAAACTTGAAGGAAACGTCTATGCCTTCGATTCGACGACAATAGATTTATGCCTCGCGGTCTTCCAGTGGGCAAAGTTTCGCAAGAGGAAAGGCGGTGTCAAGCTCCATGTATTATATGATGTGGAAACACAGATACCGACATTCTTTCATATTACCGAAGCTTCCGTGCACGACTCGAAGGCCATGAAGGAAATCCCGTATGAGTCCGGTTCGTACTATATATTTGACCGTGCGTATAACAACTTCAAGATGCTGTACAGGATTCATCAGATAGAAGCCTTTTTCGTAGTCAGGGCAAAGAAGAATCTCCAGTACAGGACCGTCAAGTGGAAGCGCAGGCTACCTGGGAATGTCCTTTCCGACATGCCAATCGAACTGACCGGATTCTATCCCAAACAATATTACCCCGGACGAATCCGCTTGGTCAGATATTGGGATGAGGAACAGGAACGTGAATTTGTATTCCTGACCAACGCAACTCATATTTCTGCTCTTCAGGTTGCAGACCTTTACAGGAACCGCTGGCAGATCGAGCTTTTCTTCAAATGGCTGAAGCAGCACCTCAAAATCAAAAAGTTTTGGGGTACCACCGAAAATGCAGTAAGAATACAAATCTATGCAGCCATATGTACCTATTGCGTGGTAGCAATCGTTCAACACGATATGAAACTTGACAGAAGCACATACGAAGTTCTCCAAATATTAAGTATCTCGTTGACCGATAAAACGCACCTTCGAGAACTTTTTGACAAAACTAAATTTCAAAATGACAAAGAACGATTCGGGCTCAATGGGCCAGGTCTATTTGATTTTTAATAACGTCCCTTTTTTATGGGACACTAGTGATAACTTCTATATTAAAACAAGAAAAAATGATGAAAAAAATAGTAATAACAGCTATGGCAGCGATAGTAACCATTTCTGCATGGGCACAGGAACCGAAATGGGAAAATCTGTTCAATGGTCGTAACTTGCGGGGATGGGAAAAACTGAACGGTACTGCGGAATACAAAATAGAGGACAACGCCATCGTCGGTATTTCAAAAATGAATACCCCCAATACATTCCTTGCCACAAAAAAAATGTATAGTGATTTTATCCTGGAATTTGAATTCAAGGTCGACGATGGTCTGAATTCCGGTGTCCAGTTCCGGAGTAATAGTCTGAAAGATTATATGAATGGCCGTGTGCATGGTTATCAGTTCGAAATTGATCCATCTTCAAGGGCATGGACCGGAGGTATCTACGACGAAGCTCGTCGGGGATGGCTCTATCCGATGAACTACAATCCCGAGGGGCAGAAAGCATTTAAAAATGGAGAGTGGAACAAAGCCCGTATCGAAGCAATCGGAAGCACTATCCGTACATGGGTGAACGGTGTTCCGTGCGCCCACCTGCTGGATAACACCACCATGTCGGGTTTCATCGCTTTGCAGGTACATTCTATCGGCAAAGCCGAACTGGAAGGAAAGACAGTTGCCTGGCGTAATATCAGGAAACTTACGCAAGATCTGGGACAATTCAAAACCCCGGAGAATAATAAAGTGAAACAGATCAATGCAATTGCCAATACCATTTCCGGACGTGAAGCGGCAGAGGGCTGGAAATTGTTGTGGGACGGCAAGACTATTAACGGATGGCGTGGAGCTAAACTGGATAATTTCCCCGAAAAAGGATGGTCTTTTGAAAATGGTATTCTGAAAGTACATAAGAGTGGCGGAGGCGAATCCACCAACGGTGGCGATATTGTCACTACCCGCCCCTACAAGAACTTTATCCTGAAGGTAGATTTCAGGATTACCGAAGGTGCTAACAGCGGCATCAAATATTTTGTGGATACCAACCTGAACAAAGGGGAAGGCTCGGCTATCGGTTGTGAATTCCAGATCCTTGACGACAAGAAGCATCCTGATGCAAAACTCGGTATTGAAGGTAACCGTACACTGGGCTCACTCTACGACTTGATACCCGCCCCTAAGGATAAACCTTTCCGTGGCGGATTCTTCAATACCGCCATGGTAGTTGTCAAGGGGAATCATGTGGAGCATTGGCTGAATGGTGTTAAGATCATCGAATACCAACGTAACAACCAGATGTGGAAAGCACTGGTAAACTACAGTAAATATAAGGACTGGCCTAATTTTGGCAATGCAGAGGAGGGATTGATTCTCCTGCAGGACCATGGTGATGAAGTCTGGTTCCAGAATATCAAGATAAAGGAATTATGATGAAACTGAATTAATCTGGTTGTAGTTCTTTCTTGATAAAAGTAAAAGGAGGGCATGCCGATAAAGGAAACATGTTCTCTTTTTACTTTTTTGCTGTCCAAAAAATGAAGAGATCTCTTTTTGGCAATATTTATTAATGTCTCTATCTATGGCTGTTTCCATTCATTGTTGGAGAAAGAATTTGCAATCTTACGAAAATGATTTGAAATATTGGTAAAGGTCGGCCTTACTCGGTATATTCAGTTTTTTTCTCAACCTGCTTTTGCTTGTCTGTACCGAACGGTGGGTGATAAACATGTATTCTGCAATCTCTTTAGACTGGAAATTTAAAAATATCATGGTACACAACCGTAGCTCGTTGTTGGTCAGGTCGGGATGTGTGTTGAGGAGGTTGGCAGTGAACTCCGGAGATACCTCCCTAAACCGTGGAAGGAAAGAAGAATCGTTCTTTTTTGCCAAATTCTATCACTTCTTCAAAAGCATCATTCAGCTTCTGTTTTAATTCCGAAACTTCCGATTCCTTCTTTTTCCTCTTAATTACTGATTGGTAGAGGACGACGATGGTTACTGATAAGATGACACCGGAAAAAATTGTTATCATGGAGATGGCTCTATGTAGTTTTCTTTGGGACAATTTCTTCTCTTCCCTGATAAGCATCGAAAATGCTTCTTCTGCAGCCGCATTTTTTGCATTTCCCAATTCACTTGACACTTGCAGTTGTTTCTCACGGTACCATTTTGCGGAGTCCTCTTCTCCCTGTTCGGAGTAGATGTCCGCTATCCTTTTGTACAAGCCCGGTAATTCGTTTTTTATATTTGCAATAACAGCGGCAACGACTGTACAGTATTCATCTCCACTATGGGCGGAAAACTCCTGCTACGTCTGGAAGTGGAAGCAGGCGGTGAACAAATTGTGGAGAATATTACCGGCGGAACCTATGTAGTGCGCCTCCAAAACGCCGCGATCAACGATGTGAGGAAGGTGATTGTTAAATAAGGTAGAAAAGGAGGTAGGGAAATCATGTCCGGAATTCAATCAAGTGAATTTTCGGATATTCACCTTTGATGTCATTGTCTAAATATTCGGAAAGTTGCAGGACATCGTCGAAGTAGCCTGTTCTCTCATTCCTGTGATCCGGACGGCAAGGTTTTGAAGGAAGTTCCGCGGGATGCAGCTTTGAGTAACGGGCGGATTTGGATACCAGAAACTTTCTCACATCTTCAATATACTCCAACGGGATGTCGGCGTGAAATTTTTTCCACAAGCCATTCTGACCGGTATTGGTACTTTCCATGGGAGTATATTTCAGCGCGCCTTCCCCTGAATTTTTATACTCGTCTTCCAGGATAGGGAGCTTTAAGGTATGCATCAGATTGATAATGTCGCTTGTCAGCAACTGGGACTTGAATTCGAGTACTTCCAGATCCCGTATTTTGGTCTTCTCATCTATATTCTGTTGTTTCAGATGTTCCAATGAAACGTCTACTTCAATATTGAAATTCCTGAACTTCAACTCCAGTTCGTGCAGGATATCATAAAAATCAGGGGTATTGTCGAAACGGTCGAAACGCAGGTCTTCCGGCAGGAGTTTTAACTTTAACAGGTGCTCTTCCGACGGATAATACCTGTCAAATCCTTCTTCTTGGAGTTTCCAGCGTGTTGCACATATACATACCTTATTCCGGTACATGTGCCGTATCAGGTCAGACAGGATTTTAGACTGAAATGTGCGCTTGATTTGTTGCTGTTTTGATTCCCTGCGAATGGCCTGCCAGGTAAGCACTGTTCCCAGGGCGGCAAAGGCTGCCAGCAAAAGGTTGGTGATCTCGTCTGCATCCGTCTGTCCCAAACGGGTAGGATTTGTGTTGACTGACGTTTTCTCGGATGCCTGCGCAATTTTGTCCAATGTTAAGCTCGGTTCGATTTCAACCCCATAACTACTTGCCGACAAGACTATTATCGAAGTTGCCAGTAAAATAAATCGTTTTGATACTGCCATCATGATTATTTGTTTTTCACTTCAATTGCATGAATTGTTGTTCAGGACTACCTTGCCCGTCAACTTTCTGACTATTGTGTTATTACGCACCATAACCGTTTCCTTAAGAAGGCGGCTCCTCAATCGTCACACAAATATATGCAATTTAATCTCTCAACCAGCTCCTTTCACTGAAAATTTATTCGGGCTCAATGGGCCAGGTCTATTTGATTTTTAATAACGTCCTTTTTTATGGGACACTAGTGCGCACGATTCTAAAAAAATAGATAGAATGCTTCCTTTCTGTCGTTTTTTTGCTATTTTTGTTTTCAGTTATCCCGGAAGCATGAAGTATCTTAGTGTCAGTTTTTTATTTTTAATCCTCGTTCAGCCCATTTTTGGAAATCCAGAAATCGATTCGCTCCTGCAGGTACTGGATCGCACCATTTCCCAAAGTGAGGTGTTCGAGAACAGTAAAAAAAATCGCATCCACGGCATTAAGGAACAATTATCACGCCATCCCATCAGTAACGACGAACGTTATCGCGTGAATGACCTGTTATATCAAGAGTACGAATTTTACATCAGCGACTCTGCTCGCTATTACATCGACCGGTGTATCGACATAGCACGTGAAGATACCGACGGCACCCGGCTCGCTACTTCAACGATTAAAAAAGCGAACTTACTGGCAACCGCCGGGTTATACCCCGAGGCAATAGAATTGTTGAACGCCGTTAATACCTCATTCTTAACCCGGCAGGATTCGGCTCGCTACTATTTAGCCTACGAACACACCTATCTCTATCACGCGGAATATGTTAGTGGCGATGAAGTGATGGGGAAATACCTGACCTCACGGAATATCTACCGGGATTCTGCTTTAATGCTCCTACCCCCGGATTCATACCTCTACACCATAACAAAAGCATCGCTATTGATTGAAGCAGACCTGTTCACCCAAGCAGAAACGATGCTACTTTCTTACTTGACTCATGTAAATGCCGGCACCAGGGATCACGCCGTGTTGACTTCTATTCTCGCTTTCGTGTATGAATGCATGAACAACCGGGAGATGCAGAAAATGTACCTCATCAAAAGTGCTATATCAGATATTCGAGCAGTAGTAAAAGAAAATAACTCGTTACGGGCCTTGTCCGAAATCCTCTACTTGGAGGGGCAGATCGCTCGTGCCGACCTGTACGTGAAATCCAGCCTCGAGGACGCTAATTTTTATAACGCCCGGCTCCGTAACCTGCAGGCCTCGAAAATGCTGCCCATCATCGATAGCGCGTACCAGCTCGAAAAAGAGGCACAGCAAAGAAAATTACAGCAGCTATTAATCATCATCAGCGTGCTCTCTCTTTTCTTGCTTGCTGCCGTGATATATGCCGCTTCCCAAGTACGCAAACTCGCGAAGGCCCGGAAGGAAGTAATGAGCATTAACAACGAACTGCATGCATTAAACGCGGAGCTAACCCGTGCCAACCGGGAGCAGCAGCGTAGCAACAACTTGCTGTCCGAGGCAAATATTATTAAAGAAGAGTATATCGGCCGCTTCCTTGGCCTCTGCTCTACCTATATCGATAAACTGGAAGCCTACCGAAGGATGCTCAACAAGAAAGCCACGTCCGGGAAAACAGAAGAGTTATACAAAACACTAAAATCAACACGCCTCGTGGAGGAAGAGCTCAACGAATTTTACAAGAATTTCGACCGGTCTTTCCTTAAAATCTTTCCTGACTTCGTGAAAGACTTTAACGCGTTGCTACCCGAAGAGGAAAAAATAATACCCCGCCAAGACGAACACCTTACTACTAAATTGCGGATATATGCCCTTATCCGGCTCGGGATAAATGACAGTGCAAAAATCGCCAGCCTCCTTCGTTATTCCATTACTACCATCTACACGTACCGGTCGAAACTAAAGAAATCTTCCCTCCATAAAGAGGACTTCGAAGAGAAAGTGATGGAGATTGGCTCCTTCCAACCCCTTTAACCGGTTTAGTTTTTTCGACCCCACCATGAGCGCAAAAATCTAACAATAAGCTATTTACATTTTCGAGCTTTTAGATTTTAATTTGTCCACCAATCGTGGATGCTTATTTTAATTAAGTTTGTAGCATCCCGTCAATTGAGAGAGATGCACACGTAACACGAGGCAAGAGGTTATTCATCCAATGAAATAGTATACCGCTGGATGGATTTAACGCGGAAAAATAAAGATCAGAATTTTAAATTATAAAATCTAATAATGTATGGAAGTTATGAATAAATTTTCCTTCAGAAAATCCCTGCTTTGCTTTCTTTTGTTGGCAGCCATGCTTATCCCGGCACTTGCAGTCGGGCAACAACAAGGAACAATTCAAGGAACGGTTGTTGATATAAACGGCGTGTCCGTTATCGGGGCCAACGTTCTAGTCAAGGGAACTTCGCAGGGCACCGTCACCGATATAGACGGGCATTACACGCTTACCAACGTGCCACCTTCTTCCACGTTGGTTTTCTCGTACATCGGCTACATCGACCAGGAGATAGCGTATGACGGGCAGTCCCGGGTTAACGTGACCCTTCTCGAAGACATACAAAGCTTGGACGAGGTGGTGGTAGTGGGCTACGGTTCGTTAAGCAGGCGAGAACTCTCCAGTTCGATCGTGCAAGTCGACCGGAGTGATTTCCAACCGGGGGCCGTGGGTAACCCGATGGAGCTGCTGACCGGCAAGGTAGCCGGGCTAAACGTGAATAATACCGCCTCGGCCGATCCCAACTCCGGGTCGTCGTTGCAAATTCGCGGTGCCACTTCCATTTCGGCCTCCAACGACCCGCTGATTGTTATTGATGGAGTCACGGGCGGCAATATCCGCAACCTGTCCCCGCAGGATATCGAGTCGATGACGGTATTGAAAGACGCGGCTTCGGCAGCGATATACGGGACACGGGGCGCGAATGGCGTGATCCTCATTACCACCAGAAAAGGGGGAGGCGAGCCGGGGAGAGCGCAGGTAACGTACGACAGCTGGTTCGGCGTGAATATCGCGCACAGCCCGCGGTCAGTCCTGACACCCGATGAGTTCCGACGCTCGCGCCGCGGCACGGACTACGGGCACAACACCGTCTGGTATGACCTGCTCGTGCGGGACTTCTCGTACGACAACAACCAGTACCTCTCCATCAACGGGAGCACCCAAAACGGGCACTATGGTGCTTCGTTCAATTACAAGAAAGCAACCGGCATCGACATCAAGTCGGAGCGCGAGGAATATGCCGGGCGTTTCGTGCTGGAGCAACGGATGATGAACAACCGTCTCCAACTCAATGGTTCGCTCAATGCCCGCCGGGTGGACGAGGTGTGGGGCAACACGGGCATGTTCGATACCGCCCTCAACATGAACCCCACCATGCCGGTCTATAACGAAGACGGCACCTATTACCAGCCTACCTCCCCCACCGACGCGCGTAACCCCGTGGCCGAAGTGAGGGATATCGATAACAACGGGCAACGCCTCTACGTGCTGGGAACCGCGGAAGCCAAGCTCAACCTCATCCAGCAAGACAACCAACTGCTCAACACGTCGCTTGCCTACTCGTTGCATTACGACGACCTGAAGCAGCACTACTATACCCCCTCTACCTCCGGCGAATCATACTGGGGAGGTTACAGCGGGAGGGCCGACGTGCAATACCAAAAGTGGTACACTAACCGCCTCGAGTGGTTGTTTAACTATTCACTCGATTTGGACGACCATGGCATCAAGGCCGTGGCGGGATACTCCTACGAAGAATCTCATTGGGAGCGGCTGCAAGGCGGGAACAGCGACTTTGTCTTTGATAACATCCGCTGGCACGACCTGGGAAGCGGCAGCTTCCTCACGGATGGGAAAGCCAGCATGGGCACGGGAGCATCGCTCTCGAAGCTGATCGGCGTTTTCGGCCGCGTGAACTACAACTGGAGAAATCTTATCATGGCATCCGTCTCGCTCCGACACGAGGGCTCTACCAAATTCGGGAAAGACCACAAGTGGGGCTCCTTCCCGTCGGCATCCGTCGCGTGGGAACTGGCAAACATGTCGTTCATGGAAGACGCCGCGGAGACCGTTCAAAGCCTCAAGCCCCGTATCTCGTACGGTGTGACCGGCCGCTCCGACTTCGGGGCATACCAGTCGCTGGCCACCTACAGCACGAGGGGGCAATACCTTATCGACGGCGAGTGGGTCAACGGCTATGCCCCGTCGAGCAACGCGAACCCGCTGTTAGGATGGGAAAAGAGCATCAGCACCAACGTGGGGGTCGACTTCGTGTTATGGAACCGGCTAAGGGGCTCAATCGACTACTTCGACCGGCAATCAAAAGACCTGCTATACAATTACACGGCTCCCCAACCCCCTTTCGTCTATCCCAACATTCTCGTGAACGTGGGCACCACCCAAAACAGGGGGATAGAGATAGCCTTGGATACAGACGTGTTTAAATACACGCCGGTAACGTGGACCACGGGGGTTAACTACTCGTACGGCACCACCACGTTAAAACAACTGTCCAACGACATTTACGAGGCATCTTACTTGGAACTTTACCTGAAACCGGGCGTGGGAACCAGCGAGTACTTCTTCCGGGTACAAGAAGGAGGCAAGATCGGCCAGTTCTACGGGTATGAATTCGCGGGTGTAGAAAACGAACGAATGATGATCTATGACAACGACAACAACCCGGTTCCCGTGGGCGATGCCACGCCCGAATTTAAACGGTACATCGGCAACGGGACACCCACCTCCTACCTCTCGTGGAATAACTCGCTGCAATACAAGAATTTCGACTTGAACCTTTCCTTCCGGGGCGCTTTCGGTTTCGATATCTTCAACATGGGGACCTACGGGATGGGACTCAAGGGTGCCGGCACGGATAACGTGTACCGCACCGCGTATACCGAGCATAACGACATGGCAACCGGTGGCGGGGTCATCTCCTCCTTCTTTCTGGAGAAGGGAGATTACCTGAAACTCGAGAACGTGACGCTGGGGTACAATTTCTCCCCGGCACCCAACGACTACATAAGCAACGCGCGGTTCTTCGTCTCCGCGAAGAACCTGTTTACCTTGACGGGGTATTCCGGGAACGACCCCTCTATTGTACGGGTAAACGGGATAGAACCGGGAGTAGATAGTAACAGCCCCTACCCCACCGCGACGCAAGTGAGCGTGGGGGTAACGCTTAATTTCAGATAAACAGGCGACATGCAAACAAAAACATCAACAAGGATAATTATGAAACCAATAACATATTACTGGGCATCGCTCGCGATCATGGGACTCGTGCTGACATCCTGTTTCGACCTGGATGAGCAGGTGTTTGACCGGGTGGATGCCGGCATCTACTACCAGGATGAAGCGAGCGTGAAAAGTGCCGTGGCCTCCATCTACGGGACAGGCGCGCTGAGCTATATAGAATATTTCTGGTACCTCCAGGAGTTCTCGGCCGACCAAGTGGCGTGGCGCACCTGGAACGGGGGACTATGGGGATGGGACGAAGCAGAGAAGTTCGTGCTTTCGAGCCACACCTGGACCCCCGAATCAAAGATCATCCGCCAAACATGGGAGACGGCATGGACCACCATCGGCCTTTGCAACACGCTGATAGCCGACCTCAACGGTTTGGATCCCGCTTCGATCATGATGACGGAAGAAAAGCTGGATACCTATATCGCCGAAGTACGCACCTTGCGTGCATGGGCTTACTATAATATTTACGAGATCTGGGGCGGGGCATTGCCGCTGAATATCTCGGCCGGATCGGTGATACCGGGGAGTGCTTCGGAGGACTTCGACGAAGGCTCTCGCATCATCTTCGATTTCCTTATCGATGAACTGGATGAAAGCGTCGCCGACCTCACCAAGAATTCGGCAAACCGCATGAACCAAGCGGTAAACCGGGTGATCAAGGCGAGGCTGCTCCTCAACGCCGAAGTGTTTATCAACGAGGCGAGGTACGACGAATGCGCCGTGCTTAGCCAAGAGATCCTGGACAACAAGTATGGCGATTACGCCATAGCCGATGATTACCGCTCGGTCTTCTCGATAAACAACACCGCCTCCCCCGAGGTGATCATGGCATTCGCTTTCGAGGTAGGCCAACTCAACGGGGGCTGGATGCGTAACATGCCTTTCCTCCCGTACAACATATGGGATTACTTCGGTGGCACCTACAACCAGAGTCCTTGGAATTGCGTGATCCTGACGCCCTCGTTTGACAACTCGGGATCGGTATTGCCCACGGGCGGGACATCTAACCCCACCTCCTTCCTCCAAGCCCCGTACAACGACAAGCTGGGCGCGGTATACGAACGATTCGACAATCGCGATATCCGGAAACAGAACTACACGTATGACGCGGCATCGGGCAACTACAAGGGCATGTTCCTGAAAGGAGAAATCAGGGCCAACTACGGCAACGGTGCCGCGCTAAAAGCAGATGCCGATCGTGACGGGCAAGACCTCGTGTACGTGGACCAGGTAGGCACGTTCCTTGGACGAGGCCGCCAGCTCGAAACGGTGATGTCGCCCCGCTGGGGAGAGACCTCGTCGGGCGTGCGGCTGGTAAAGTATCCCATTTATCCTTCGTCGGCAGGAATCGACTTCCAAGATATTGATGAAGTGGAATTCCGTTTGGCCGAGGTGGTCTACATGCTCGCGGAATGCAAGATGCGGGCCGGCGACTCGAACGGGGCAAAAGAACTGGTGAACAGCGTCAGGCGGCGTTATTTCTCCGCGGGTGACTGGGAACTTGTAAAAGACAACCCCGGACCGGGCTTCACCGCGTTCGACCTCGACTGGATGTTAGGGCAATGGGGATTGGAATTCCTCTCGGAAGGACGCCGCCGCCGTACCGACCTGCGCCGCTTCGACAAGTTCACCCAGGGACAATGGTGGTTCTTTGGCCGCGCTACCGAGGATGGCAACCTGCTGCCCGCGCAACGCGACCGCAAGTACGAGTGGTACCCGTTGCCCGCGTCGGCATTGATGGTGAACCCGGGATTGGTTCAAAACCCCGATTATTAATTTTCAAAGATTCCATGCATCACCAAGAAAAAAACAATATGAAACGAGCATCTTAATCATTAAACGCAAGAATTTTTTTGCTAAGCTATATGAGCAGAGTTAAGCTTGCTTAAACTATGCCATAGCAAAAAAAAATCTAACTTTAGTGAACATGATTAAAGCGAGTTCCATACACCATAGTGTAAAAAATAAATTAATCGTATGAAAAAAATATATTTCCTGTTATTATTGCTTCCTTTCATTGCCGCGTTTACCGGGTGCAATGATGTGGACGAGATCGTCTTCGACCACGAGAAGCAAGAATTTCCAGTAAAGGACGATGCCATCCTGTTGGAAGTTATCATGCCCACGGGCAGCCTCGCGGACGACGAGTATTACATCATCGGCGATTTCAATGGCGGTGAGGAAGCCATAGACAACCCCGAATGGCGACTCGAAAAAGCAGCCAACAGCACCATCAAATGGGGCATTTATCTGGTTCCTTCCTCGTTCCGGGAAGGGAAGACCTTGGCCGACGGGTTTTCGTTTTATGCCAAGAGGCAGGGCGAGGAGCGTTCGGTAAAGAATGAACCCGTCGTACACACGCTCAACGTGCAAGTAGGCAGCTTTACCAACGTGTGGGTGGATCGGTGGGAGTCCTATTTTGGCGAAGTAGAGAAAAATAGCTATAGCATCTACGTCAATGACCAGTCCGGTTGGGACGAGTTGGCCTTATACGCTTGGAACGATGATGGCGACGTGACTCCCGCCTGGCCGGGATTACTGCCCACCGGCACCGAGGTAATCAATGGCGTTACCTATACCGTGTTCGATATGGGAGAAGAGCGAAAGGATGTCACCATGAACCTCATCTTCCACAACAACAGCGGACAGCAGTTCGATGCCTTGCAAGGATTCACGCTTAACCGCGACGTGTACCTCCTTATCACGGGCAACAGTTACGAAGAGGTAGACCCCGACGTTACACCCTACGCGGGGTATACTGTCTATGTTGATGACCAGACCGGGTGGGACGCCTTGACCCTCTACGCGTGGGGCGACGCGGAGCCGGCAGTATGGCCCGGCTTGGAACCCGCTGGCACGAAAGAGATCCAGGGCGTGACCTATACCTATTTCGAAATGGGCGAAGCGATGAATGGTAACTCGCTCAACCTCATTTTTAATAATAACAACATCCAGTTGGCCGACATACCCGTCGTCCTCGACCGTGACTACTACTTCCAGATCACGGCCAGTGGTGGGGTTGAAGTAGATCCGGAGGGCGGTCCCGCTCCCGAAGGGTACTATATCTATATCAACGACCAGACCGGGTGGGATGCAATCGCTCTCCACTACTGGGGCGACGGTGTCACCGGCACCAACTGGCCGGGGATCGCCCCCGCGGGCACGGAAGAGGTGAACGGGATTACTTATAAATATTTCACGTTGCCCGAGGATTTAACGGGCAAGCACGTGAGCACCATCTTTAACAATAACGGTGCCGGCGTGCAATTCGACGGGCCTTATATCCTGATTGAAAAGGATCATTACTTTCTCGTGACAGACGGTACATATGAAGAGGTAACTCCTTGATAAAAAATATTCCCGAAGAATAGTCTAATGATAAATGCAACGATTATGGCAACCTGTATAAAAGACATTTTTTTTAAAACCCTTCTCCTGTTTATCATGGTATCTACCCCCGCCCTGGCGGGGTGTAGTTCCGGCGACCACCCCGATCCCCTCCCCCCGCGGGTAGACGAAACCGCCAACGAGTGGGTCATTTACGAGGTCTACCCGGGGCTGTTCGAACATCGAAATGCCTTTAACGCGATTGCCGATCGACTGGATGATATCGCGGACCTCGGGGTAAATGTTATCTGGTTGATGCCCATCTACGAGCAAGGAGTAGAGAACGCGTTCGGGTCGCCCTACTCCGTGAAGGATTACAAGAAGGTGAACGCCGACTACGGCACCCTGGAGGAGTTGAAATCGCTGGTCGCGAAAGCCCGGTCAAAAAACATGAAAGTGATTCTTGACTGGGTAGCAAACCACACCTCGTGGGACAACGCGTGGATTCAAAACAAGGAATGGTATACGCGGGATGCCAGCGGGAACATTGTTTCTCCCCCGGGAATGAACTGGGCCGACGTGGCCGATCTCGATTTCTCGAGCAGGGAAATGCGGAACGCCATGTTGGACGCGATGAAATACTGGGTAACTGAAGTGGGCGTTGACGGGTACCGTTGCGACTACGCGGAAGGCGTGCCGGGTGACTTTTGGGAAGAAGCCATCAGCGCGCTGAAAGCGATAAAAAAAGAGGAGTTGGTGATGCTTGCCGAAGGAGGCGATGTCAACCTGCTTTCCCACGGGTTTGACATCCTGTATGGCTGGGATTTCGCGTACAAGCTAAAAGACCTGTACGCGGGCAAGATCACGCTAAACAACCTGTACGACACCCATCATCGGGAATACCAAGGCGTTGGGGAAGGACAGCAACGGATGCGTTACAGCACTAATCACGACATGGCTTCCGAGGAGTCGCCCATCCAATCCTTCAAAGGCGAGCAAGGCGCCCTTTCCGCCTTTGTCATGGCCGTCACCATGGGAGGTTCCCCCATGATTTACAGTTCCCAAGAGATCGGCTACGACCAGCCGTTGTCCTTCTTCAGGCAAAACACGGTCGACTGGAATAGCAACCCGTCCTACACCTCGGCGTATAAAAAGATCATGGACATTTACACCTCCTCCGACGCGTTGAGAAAAGGAACGTTAAGAACCTTCAACACCGGTGATGTGGCCAGCTTCCTCAGGGCGAGCCAGGACGAAGAACTATTGATCATGGTAAACCCCACCAGCGACGCGAAAGAAGCGAAAGTCCCCATCGAGTTCGCGCGGGAAGACGCGATCGATTTGATAAACAACACGTCCGTAACGCTGCCCGCCGCGATAACGCTCGATCCTTACCAGTACACCATCTGGAAGGTAAAATAGCAGTTAAAACTAACCCTCCCCGATCGCTTGATTGTCTTGATTATCTTGTGATCGGGGAGAAAATGGCACGCTGCCCTATCAAAATGTTGCAGTAAAGCCAAAATCGGGAGTTTGGAATTAACCCTTTAACCCACTTCGCGGGTGATTTCTATTCTCAGATTCAAAGCATGCATAATGCGGTAAAAAAAGCCGACGCTCGGGTTGACCACACCGTTTTCTATTTTCGAGATATAGGATTTGTCCACGCCAAGCATTTTAGCCAGTTCCGCCTGCGTGATCTTTTCACTTTTCCGCGCGTCCAGAATTACCTGCCCGGTATAAAAGACATAAGCCTTTTCATCAAACCCGGCGCGCTCCGTTGTCCCCTTTTTGCCATATTTTGCTTCGAGAACAGCACTATAATCTCTTATTTCATTATCGTTTTCTTTCATAATAGGCTGCTTTAATCTTTAATGCCTTTTCTATTTCTCCTTTCGGGGTTTTTCGTGTTTTCTTTTGAAAACCATTAAAAAGAACAACAATTCTATCTTGATCAAAAATAAAAAACACGCGAAAGATCTTACCACTATACATGACCCGCAATTCAAACAAATCATCTTGAATGTATTTTATAAATTTCACTGGCAACTTATCCTCGGTCTCCAGCAAACTCAATACATATTCAACCTTTTCAATTTCTTTTCTTGTTAACGTTTGAATGAATCGTTCGAAATACCCCCCGTATGTGAGAATTCTTCGTTGCATGCTCCAAATATACAAAAAGTTGACATATATCACAACATCAGAGGTGATTTATAAGAAAATATTTTTTCTCTTATCGGCTAAATCACTTTTTACGTCTGGTACACCTTGCTAGTGATTTCTATTCTCAGATTCAACGTTGGCATAATACGGCAAAAAAGCCCACGCTCGAGTTGACAATGCCGTTTCTATTTTCGAGATATAGGATTTGTTGTCTTGACTGGGGCAAGATAGCTTACACCCGCGAGAACGGTGTGAAAGTAATTCCTATCGGCTACCTCAAGGATTAGTCACGCCCGTCACGTGCATGGCCACCTTCACGTGGGATACCCGGCTATCCTTGCCACTCGAGAAGGGGAGCGATAACGACAAGGTATACATCGTCTGTTTCAATAACGGTAAACCCGCCGAAGCTAGAACGCTTCAGGGTGGCACCCGTGCCACGGGCAAAGCAATCATTGAACTTCCCAAGGAGTGGCAACCTGTTAACACCCACTTCTGGCTCTACCTCGGTTCTTTCAATCTAAGGCGCAACTCCAATAGCATCTACCTTAAACCGAGATGATAAACCGCGCAGGTTTTATTACCAGTTACTACTCATAAAACGAAGTGAGATGAATTATACAATAGGAAACATACTATATAACATAAAAACATAACACAATGAGAACAAAACATTTAATAGCCGCATTCTTAATCACTTTAATTCTTTCTTGTAAAGACACTTATGAAGACACCTGTAAAGATATGATTTGGGGTTTCACCAACTATGAATTCTTTATTTCGGTAATTAATGAATCGGGAGAAAATCTTCTTGATCCCGAAACAGACGGTAATTTATTAGATGGGGGCGTGTGGATTACTTATAAAGATGAAACGTATAACATGAAGGAGGTTCAATCAATAAATACTCGTTATCTTCCGCCTTCCCCTTTGAGTTTAAGGTATTATCAAAAAATGAGACTACAATTTTCTCCGTCTAAGTTTTAAGTGGACACTAATGATACTCCCTTTTTGTACTTATTAAAGGCACTTAAGGATACTGATCTTTAAGGAAACAGGCAAGCTTTCATTGATAGAAATGAGGGCTTGCTTTATTTTTTAACAACACCAAAGTACAAAAAGCAAAAGAGACTGTCTCAAGGGAGTTTAATTCCATTTTGAGACAGCCTCGTTTATAATTAACTTACTACAAATTCTAACTAATTAGTTTACCCGAATAGTTGGAAATTGCTTAACAGAAACACTTGCATTGCTAGATGACTTTTTTCCTTGAATAAAGAAATTAGTATCCGAATTGTTTGAACTTCTCAAGTTAATCACACTTTGAGTCTCTAGTGCTTCAACTTCAGATACAACTGGGATAAATGAAGGGTTTAAATTAGAGTTTAAATATCCTGCATCATCTTCATCAGCTACATTTACGCCTAAGATTCTAAACCCGTAACCAACACTCGATTCGGCTACAATTAGGTTACCTCTACGATCGAATTCAAACTCTAATGCTGCACTTGCGCTTAAACCAGCTGGTATTTGAGTGTACCAGGTGGCATTATATGTAACAGCTTCTTCCCCTTCTCCTAATGTTACATCAGCAAGTGGTTGAGGACTTATAGAGAAAGTAAGAGCTGTAGAATTAAATACAGCATTAACTGCATCAGCCCGACTAATACCGGTAATAACAAAGTTATTATCAGACTCTTCAGCGATTTCTACATCCGCTGGAGCAGAACCCCCAATTAATATAAATTCACCTAAGAAATCAGCCTTAGTATAAACCAGAGCATCTTCCTTATAGAAATATGTTTCTATAAAATCACCTACAATTGTACCATCTTCATAATGGAATATCAAACCAAAGGTATAAACAGTAGTACCTTTATAATTTACTTCTATCGAAGAGGCATGATTACTACTCTGAGAAACAAATACATCCTGACCAAACACCTTAGTCCCAGTGGGCTGGTTTTCGGGAATTCTAATAATGCCATCTAAATTATAGAAAGCTAATCCAAAATCTTCAGCATATACATCTGAAATATAATATAGATCTGCAAATACACTCTTATCATTTAATGAGTCAATATCTATTGCCTGTGATATTGTTTTGCTTGAAACTTCATTATAAGCTAATGATTCATACTCCCCAAGCTCACCTTCAATCTCTACATATTCTACATCATTAAAGTCAGTGATTATCATATTGGCAGCGATGTAAACCTCTTTGCTTAAATAGATATAAGTTGGGTTGGCCGCATAGCCACCATCATTATCCCAAAAAGCTAAAGCGCCTGCGGCAAATGTTATTATACTATCTGCCAAAGTACCTCTGTTAGCTCCATTGGAGCCAATACTACTCATGCCGTAACTACCTCGGGTAACACCAATCTCATGCCTAAACATTAGGACATCACCTTCTTCTCCATCCGGATCTTCAATTTCAATTGTTGTATACCAGTCACGGCTTGGGTCAAACCCGACATCATGATAACCATCATAAATACCATCATCATCTGCTCCAGTAGAAGGTTTATATACATTTTTAAAACGATAACGTACAGTTGATCCCAATTCAGCCTTCTCTGCAGTCACGTACATCGGGCGTGTTGCATCACTCCAACCGGCACCCTGAAATGTTCCATCAACATACACCATTGGTGCTTCAACTGCTTCCCATTTAATACGAGTAACATTTGTCGAAATATTTGGAACTCCCACACCGTAAGGATTTACTATGTCATCACCACTTACTGATAATGCTAAATTATATGTAACTCCTTCTTCAGCTTCTGGAAATGTTATTGTAAATTCAACCTCCGTTTCTCCATCAGCAAAGCTTACAGACTGGGGCACATTAAATACACTACTATCATTAATTTCAACATTAATTGGAACCTGAAAAGCTCCGGACGACACTTCACGTTCAATAGTCAAAGTTAATTGAGTGGGATCTGTTGGTTCCAATTCAAAAACTGTCGAGTTTGTTGTCGGGAAATACACTCCCTGATTCCCGGCTGGCCTTAGCGGGCTATCAGTTATTGTATCTTCAAAATCGCTACAAGCGGCAAATGCAACCACGAGCAACAATGAAAAAGCTTTTATTAATTTATTTATTTTCATACATATCTTAAATTGAAGGTAATACATTAATTATCTGCAACCGGCTGTGGTGTTGATCCAACTGGATTATTGTCCTCTTCGTTCAAAGAAGGATTAGCAATAATCTCTTTTTGGGGAATCCTCCACAACAGAACAGGGTCTCCTGCAGGTATGTTGAATACCATAGTAGCATTAGGGAATCCCCCACCGCGACGATCAACAGGTTTGTTAAGTCTCATAATGTCATACCAATTAAGACCTTCACCCCAAAGTTCAATTCTGCGCTGACGGTATACCTCTTCTTGTATATCCTCGGGATTTGTGGATGAGAAAGAATAACCCGGGTCTCTGTAAGTTTTAACAAAATCTACCAAAGTTGAATTTACACCTCCACTCATTCCTTCTGCCTCTGCTTTAATCAAATGCATCTCCTCGACACGCATTAGTGGCATATCATTGGCATTAGTTGAATTCTTCATTACATTATTGTAGGGAGCAAATTTTACTTGTGTATAAGGATTATACCCATAAGAATCAATAGTTTCCTGTTGTTCTGCTGTTAGATTACCTGATTCTCCAAACTGATCAATCCACCAGCCTTTTCTAATATCAGAACTTGGAATAGATTCATACAATGCTAAATTGATCTGCTTCCCACCTGAAAAATTAGCATAGCCATAATTAAATGAACCCATATGGGAGATCCAGTTTACAATACCGGAAGTTACAACCCTGTCGCTTTCTGCAATGATTATACCCCACATCCAATTATCCTCATCAGAATCCATAAATGAGGGTTTATTTACATCATTAAGACCTGCCGGCGCAATTCCCTCTGCAGAAGCTGTATTAATAGCATTCGTTGCATCGGAAGCTGCTTCTGTCCAATTTTGCATGGTGAGGTTAACCCTTGCACGGAGACCATATGCCACAGCCAAGTTAATATACCTTTTGTCGCCACGGGTTATATTAGCTTCTTCAGCTACCGTTAAGTAATCGATCGCGTCATTCAAATCTTGTAATATAAGATCATATACCTCTTGCACGGTGGAACGAGGTGCCCCTCCTATATCTGCAAGTTCAGCTGAATTCTCGTCAGTTACAATGGGTACCGCGGGCTGACTCTGGTTGCCCACGTAATTAAACTGGTAAAGTTGCACCAAGTTAAAATACGAGAATGCCCTTGCCGCTAATCCTTGACCGAGATAAAAGTTTATTGTCGGGTCTTCCGACTCACGATCATTTGAACCAACAACATTGTTTGCAGTATAAATCATCGAATAAAGATTATTCCAAACAATCTGCGATTCATTTGAAGTGTAAACACGGTCGCTATAATCGAGATTGTTACCTGTCCAGTTGTAGCCGTTATCGTCTGATACAACATCCATGCCGTTTGCATCTGTAAACAGCATGATGGAAGGATATCCAAAGTCGTTATGCCTTGCAGCACCAAGTGCAGTTTCGTTTGGCATATACTGATTGAATTGAGCAAAAATTGCATTCACGCCAGCTTCCGCCCTTTCGGGGTTCAACTCGTACGTTGACTCTTTCTGTTTTGATGTCACATCATTTCCTTGAGGTAATGTGTCTAAATCATTACATGCAGAAAACAGGAGAACCAACGATGTTATTGTTATAATTAAATATTTTATTTTCATAATCGTCTGTATTATCAATTAAAAAGTTAAGCTAACACCACCCGATACCGAACGGATAGGAGTATATCTTGCTGTAGTAGCCGAAGTATAACTTTGTCTTGGATCCAATCCTTTCCTGCTGGTTAGAATGCCCACGTTCTCTGCCACGACATAAACTCTTAACCTGCTGATACCAACAGATGTAAGTTCCTGCACAGGCACCGTGTAACCCAGTGTAATACTATTTAAGCTCAAGTAATTTGAACTCGTGATGAAGCGAGTTGAAGTTGAGTTTGCAAATCTGTCACTTGCATTCAGCCTTGGCACGTCAGTATTAGTGTTTTCAGGGGTCCATGCATTATAGATATCTTTATGCCAGTTATTTCCAGCATAACTAGAGGTACCACTATGCATCAATCGCTGATAACCACTATCAAAAATTTTTCCGCCAAGCTGATACGCTAACTGAATACCGGCATCAAAGCCATAAGCGGTTACAGATGTTCCAAACCCACCATAAAGCTTAGGCAGCAAGTCTCCTGTAGCAACTCTGTGATTCTGCGCGACAGAGTGATCCTCGGTCAAATATCTTTCACCGTCCTCATTTGTCGCCCAATATTCAGCAACACCTGTTTCGGCATTAACACCACCATATTCCGCCAGATACATGCGATACATTGATTCGCCCTCTTCATAAATACGAGTACCATCAATCATTGTTCCTTCCAAGTGAGGGTGCAATTCGTTGATTTTGTTTTTAATTGAAGTTGCATTTAAATAAATATCCCAAGTTATATCACGAGTATTTACTGCCGCCCAATTAACATCAAGCTCGATACCCGAGTTCGTCATAGAGCCAATATTCATGGGAATAGCCGTAAAACCTAAGATGCCGGATGTAGGACTGTTGTACAGCATATCGCTTGATCTTCTGCCAAAATACTCCAAACTTCCGCTTAATGTATTATTAAACATGGCATAATCGAATCCTATATTATAAGAAGTTGAAGTTTCCCAGGAAAGGTCCGGGTTACCTTTATACACAAGGGCACCATCAGCAAACACTCCATCGGCACCTGTCATTCTGAATTGGTCAAGCCATGCATAATAGTTACCAATATCATCATTACCTTGCTGCCCAAATGAAGCTTTAAACTTTAACATATCCAACCAATCGACCGTGTCGAGGAACTCCTCATCACTCATCATCCATGCACCACTGGCAGACCAGAAGTTCCCCCATCTGTTATCAGGATGGAAGCGGGAAGAAGCATCCCTCCGATATGCAATATTACCAAAATATTTATTGTCGTGTGAGTAATTCAAACGGCTGATAATACCACGGGTTGAATAATCTTCCAATGAGCCTCCACCCCTGAGGTTATCTATTGCATTACTTACATAATAACTCTCGGGATTATATAGATTCTGTCCTGAAGCATACATTTCTTGATCACTATAGTAATATTCGTCGTACCCAACTGTTATATCAAAGTTGTTAATATCGTCAAGACTATAGGTATAGTGAGCTAAATATTGCTGGTTAAAACCGTAAAACCTGTTCAACGCCTGATAAGCAGTACCGCCATATGACGCATCCTGCCCCATGTATGGATTCCCTAAATTATTATACTTACGGTTATTCACGTTTAATCCATATCTTGCAGTAAGAGTTAAACCTTCGAGCGGTGTAAGCTCTGTATACCAGCTGCCATTAAAAATATCCATTGCATAGTTGGTTTTCCCAAACATCAAGTCACCGGCAGGGTTAGCTATAGACATAAAACTTCTGCTGAAGTTAGTACTTTGTCCATCACCATAATCATACATGGTTTTACCATTCAGAAGAGCGATTTGCTGATCTTCTGCATTTCTAACATATATTGGGTATACAGGAGCAATGTAGTTCGCTATAAAGAATGCATTCCCAGAAGAGTTGGTCGCAGTATTCTCGTCGGAAAAATGGCTGTCTGAATAGTTGTAGTTCATGTTAGCACCAACTTTAAGCCAATCTTTCACCTTGTAATCACCATTAAAACGAGTTGAGAATCTCTCGAATCCCGAGTTAGAAACAACACCTTGGTCATTAAGGTAACCAAATGATATATAGTGATTACCACGTTCGGTACCTCCGGATATTGATATATTATACTCTTGGCGTGCATTATTGCTGAATGTTTCATCAGCCCAGTTATCGGGAGTGTAATAGAATTCACCATCGCTGTATCCCAGAGTTGCATTTGGATTTAACTTTCCATTCATACCAATCATAAGCTCATTTTCCGGCACGGTATATATTGTATATCCTGACCCACCTTCACTATTTTTACCAAGGGTAGAATTAGCATACCTATTAGCTCGGATAGGGTCGTAACCTAAATTATAAATCCCGGCATTATATATGGCCTGATAAGATTGTTCCAGATAATTCTTAGGACTGGTAAGGACATCGTAGTTTCTAACTGAACGTGAGTTTACACCATATCTTGCCTCAACCGAAACCGTAGACCTCCCTTTCCCTTGTTTGGTGGTGATCATGATGATACCATTGGCTCCACGAGCACCATAAAGCGCAGTTGAAGCAGCATCTTTCAACACAGTCATTGATTCAATGTCTGCAGGATTCAACGACGATAGATCACCATCAAAAGGAATTCCATCAACCACGTACAGGGGGTCCATCTCGGCATTGATAGAACCAACACCTCTAATACGAACTGTAGCAGAAGAGCCGGGCTGCCCGTTATCATTCAAAATTTGAACCCCGGCCACGTTCCCTGACAACGCGTTGGAAACGTTCGAAATTTGCCTCATTTCTAGTCTTTCGGAGTTTACAACTCCAGCGGAACCAGTAAACGTCCCCCTAGTTGACGTACCGTATGCAACAACGATAACCTCATCGAGTAACTCGGTATCTGTGGTTAATACAACCCTCACGTTGGAACTTACCGGCACTTCTTGCGTTTGAAACCCTACATAGGAGATTACCAATACTCCATCGGCAGGCGCAGACAAAGTGAAGCTACCATCAATATCGGTAACCGTACCTTGTGTTGTTCCCTGGACCTGAATGGTTGCACCGATAGCAGGATCTCCGTTGTCATCCACCACGGTACCCCGTACCTGTGTTTGGGCGGCAAGAAACCCTATCCCGATAAAGAACAGGGCCAAAAACATCGTAAGTTTTTTCTTCATAAACTCTACTTTTTAATTATACACTCTATTTTTATTGCTTTATCAAAATCAACGAAGGATGTTAACAACGGGGGCATATTGAATCATAAAAGTCTGACTGCAAACCCATTTGACCCCGGAACCCCGCGTACACTATAACAACTCGACATTATTTAACACTTTTCTGTTACCTTTTGAACCTGCAAATATATATCTTTTCTTTTAAAAATATATTTTTTTGCACTTTTATTTAAGAAAAAGCGTCAGTTTGAAAAAATAACCGTGGTTTTATTCACACTTTCTTCGGGAGCAAGCAAAGGACTCTCCGGTAGCCATGAAAACATTTTAACAAACCTCTTTCGATAACCCTACGAAAACTAAAACATACAAAGATACACCGCTAAAAATCATTCTGCAAATAAAAAGCTTCAAATCTCTCTTCTTTAACACCACATCGAGAATATCGATACGAAAAAGACACCGTAAATAAGTTTTAACTTGAAAATGGATAGAAACAAAGCCGCCCCGGGATTCCCCGAGGCGGCAATATATACAATAGTACCGTTCACGATAATTATTAAATTACTTTCACCTGGCTCAGGCTCTTGGCAAAATCGTGAATAGAATTATCTATCTTCTCGATAGTACGTTTGCTGGGACTTCGTTTACCGTTCAAGTAATGGCTTAATTGTCCTTGGTTAATCCCCGTAAGACGCGATAGTCCCGCCAAGGTAAAATAAGTGCTATAGAATTGCAAGAAAGAAGGAGTATCGTACATGAATTCGAACTTAGCTTCAACAAACTCCATCTCTTTAACGCGATAAAACGCCTTCATTGCTTCATAAGCCGATAAGAAATCATCCACCGCCTCTCTGGCGGTATTTCCAACCCCGTGAATCCCGTAGTTCAAATTATTATTTCCATCAATATAAACGCTATAACCGCCTTCATTTGACCTTTCTATAAATGCTTTTATTGTTTTCATAATTCCTCCCGTTTCTAAGCTATATTTCAAGGCCTGAGTCGTTAATAATACTCCTCAACGTGCCTGATGCAATCTCCCTACTTTTGTGATTGCTCATTTTAAAATATTTACCTGTTATCGGGCTATACCACAATGGATGGCCACTCATCTCTCCATCTTGGTAGCATCCTGCTTTTTTCAATTTTCTTTCGAGTTCAGAATACTTCATGCCTCAACAGTTGTTTACCTTTTCACAAAGGTAATGATATTAATTTTAATATCAAATAATATGTAAAGTTTTTGCCTAGGGATGACAAAAGGGAGGAATAAAAAAAGACGACCGCACGGATCGTCCTTTTTGTTCAATATCTTATTCAACCTGAAAGGTTGTCAGGAATTACTCTTCTATTCCAAGCAGCTCCACGTCGAAGATAAGGTTGGAGAACGGTTTGATCTCCCCCCGGTCTTGCGAACCGTACGCCAGATCGTACGGAACGTACAGGCGCCACTTGGAGCCAACCGGCATCAATTGAAGCGCTTCAGTCCACCCGGCGATTACTTGGGTAACACCAAACGTGGTGGGCTCGCCTCTATCAACGCTGCTATCAAACACGGTGCCGTCTATCAACGTGCCGTGGTAATGTACCCGCACGCGATCGCTTTGAGTAGGTACGGGACCACTACCTTCACGAAGGATTTCGTACTGCAATCCGCTCGGGAGCACGGTCACCTCTTCGCGCTCGGCATTCTCGGCCAAGAAAGCATCGCCCGCGGCAATGGTTTCGGTATGCTGGCCTTTTAGATCTTCTTCTTGGCGTGTCATCTCGGCTGCTTGTGCTTTCTCGATCTCGCTTTGCACCAACGTGTTTGCTTCCATGGCATCAATTGCCAGTGGTTGGTTTTTCAACACGGAGATCAACCCTGCCAACAACTGGTCGGTGTTCACCTTCTGGGTGCCCTCTTCGCCGTAAAGCATCGTGTTCACTTGGGGAAGCATCATCTGCGAGAACTGCGTTCCAATGCTGAGCCCTTGCGCGTACGCGGATTCTTTTTCTAAATTAATCGCGTCTTTCAACCCCTTGATAAATTCATTGAGCTTGGGGGCGTTGGCTTTGTTCACCGAGTCGATCTTCGCGGCCATCTCTTTCTGCAGGGCGGCTTTCTCGGTTGAGTCGGCCGCGGCAATACGCATCTGGTAGTCGTACTCGATGTTGGACGAGTTGCTCAACACGCCGTTTTGCTCAAGGTACTGCACCAGCCCTTGATCGGCCATGCTAACCCCGTACGCGTAAGAAACGCTGTCGACCGCGTTGTTTAATGATGTCCTTGGCGTGGAGGCTCCCCCGCAGGATACCAGCATAACCGCCAAAACAGTTGCTGCACCTAACGTGCTTAAAATTGCTTTTTTCATTGTTCTGTATATTAATAATGTATTTTTAATTAGATCACTCGATACCCAATAACTCCACCTCGAAGACAAGGGCCGAGTTAGGTTCTATGGAACCACCCGCGCCTTGCTCGCCATAAGCAAGTTCTGAAGGGATGTACAGTTTCCATTTCGATCCCACCGGCATCAACTGGAGGGCTTCCACCCAGCCTTTAATGACTTGGTTCACGCCAAAAACGGCAGGTTGCCCCCGCTGTACGGAGCTATCAAAGACGGTGCCGTCAAGCAGGGTGCCGTGGTAATGGCACCGCACGCTGTCGGTCGCCTTGGGCACCGCACCTTTTCCCTCGGTGAGGATCTCGTATTGCAAACCGCTATCAAGGGTAGTCACGTTCTCTTTTTTCTTGTTCTCTTCCAAGAACGCGCGACCGGCCTCCAGGTTATTCGACAACATCTCGTCTTGGCGTTTGCTGAAAAAATCTTGCAGTAACTGATTGGCTTCTTGGGGACTCATGGAAGGAGTGGCATTGTTCATCACTTCGTTGAAGGCTTTCACGAACGATTCCACGTCGATTTGCTTTAAGCCCGAGTTGACCAAGTTGGATGCCATGCTCATTCCAATCGCGTAACTAAGTTTGTCCATGTACTTTTTTCTCTTTTGAATGTAAGCTGCAAAAGTACGACTTTAATGTGAAATAATCATCAAAAGAGCGTATTATTCATCAAAAATTCGCATTTCAATGGTTTCGATAAGTGTTTTTACCGGCTTAAAGTAAGGCAGTACTCTCTCAGCGGTAAAATCAAAAAAATCACTGTAATCCCCTTTTTGACGAAAAGTAAAGAGTTGAGCTTAGACTTTACCTAATTCCGGAGAAATTGAGTCGCCTTCGCTCCTCGATTTTCAATTCTCGCAATGGCATAATCCAAGTAAACTTGTCTTCTGCTCGTCTTGCTTATCGAAATAGTTCATTTAATACGAATACCTTCTCTGCTAATATTCTCGAATAATGGGGTGTGTAAATATTTTTCTTCCCAATCGGACTTCCTGTAAATTAATGGAGAAAAAGCCTCCCCGAGGTCTAATTCCAGCTCGTAAAAATCATTAATGATTTTTGTTTCCCGATTAAAAGAAATCTCAGGGGTATCAAGTAACACCAGCAAATCCCAGTCTGAATCGTTTTGATTATCGCCACGTGCTCTCGAACCGTACAAAAAGATCTCCGACTCGGGAAACTCTTTCCGAGCCAGCTTCTTTATTTTCCGTATGACAGCATCTTGTTTATTCATTATGAGGATAAAAGTACGACTTTAATGTGAAATAATCATCAAAAGAGCGTATTATTCATCAAAAATACGCGTTTCAATGGTTTCGATAAGTGTTTTTTTAGATTGTCATCTCGATGAATTGAACATTTTCGCCAGTGTTATTGACATGCGGATTATACCAAGCTGTCTATTTTCAATTTAAGTTTATCCAGTGATACAACATCTATATTCTGTTTCATAGACCAACTACCAGGTGACGGCGTTACAACAAATGCATGACGAGGTGCCACATCTTCAATGGCTAAATAATTCCCTTTGGATAGAACCGGGGCGTAGGAAGCTTTGCATTCAATCGCGAAAACAGTATTCCTGATTTTCATAACAAAATCTATTTCTGCACCATTCGTGGTCCTGTAATAAAAAAATTCAGCTTCGGGATACAACCCCTCCAGGTTGGATAGTACAACCTGTTCCCACAGAGAACCAAACGCGGGATGGCCTGACAGGTCGGCAAAATCACGTAACCCCAACAATCCGGCAGTAATTCCGGAATCCGCGACATATACTTTAGGTGATTTCACCAAGCGTTTTCCCAAGTTGGAGATATAGGGCGGGACAATTTCGACCATGAAAGTGCCTGCCAATAAATCGATATAGTTTTTGACCGTGGCGGATGTCACTCCTAAAGAAGAAGCAAAGGAAGAGTAGTTTACCGTTTGACCGTTTACATGGGCCAACATTTGCCATAAACGACGCATGGTGATGGGAGTAAAGCCTGCCCATTGCAATAAGTCTCTTTCAAGAAAGGTCGTGATAAAACTTTGCCTCCATTCAAACGATATCTCGCTATCTTCCATCAACAAGCTACGCGGAAAAGCACCCGAGGATAAATACTCTTCGATCGAATAATCATTTTCTAACTCTTCCCAAAGAAACGGGGTCAGCCTTTTATATGAAATTCTACCCGCTAACGATTCAGAACTTTGTTTTAACAAGTCTCGAGAAGCAGAACCAAGGATTAAAAAACAACCGGGTTTGTTCCATTCGTCCACGAGGCTCCGGATTAAAGGAAAAAGTTCGGGGTATCGTTGAACCTCATCTATACAGATCAGTTTCTCTTTCTGGGACGAAAAGAACCATTCTGCATCATCGAGCTTTCGTAGGTCAGAAGGCCGTTCAAGATCGAGATACACGCTGTCAGGGTACGCCTCCAACAAATGCTTCACTAACGTTGATTTACCGCATTGACGAGGCCCTGTCACCGCGGTCACGGGAAAATTGGCCAGGGATTTTTTAACCGCGGGCTCTAAATATCGATGAATATACATAACAAATAGCTTATCCATGCAAATATACAAATCACTTTTTAAATTTGCATGGATAAACCCGTATTTTTACTTCTACGTTGAATTTAGGAGATAACCCCCTGGTTTTCTATTTTCAAGATAAAAGGCTATATTTGAAAGAAAAAGGACGAGAAGATGAAAAAGAAATTGGCCGTGTTAACAGGAGCGGGCATGAGTGCCGAAAGCGGGATTGCTACTTTCCGCGATTCCGGGGGGCTGTGGGAAGAGTACCCGGTAGAAAAAGTAGCTACCCCCGAGGGATTCGCCGCGAACCCGGAGCTGGTACAGGAGTTCTACAACAAGCGAAGGCGTGAGCTTCTGAGCGCCAAGCCAAACGCGGGGCACTACGCGCTGGCCGGGATCGAAAAAGAGTTCGACGTGGATATCATCACCCAAAATATCGACAACCTGCACGAACAGGCTGGCAGCACGAAGGTATTACACCTGCACGGCGAACTGATGAAGTCTCGCTCCACGGGAGACCCGTCTCTGGTGTACGAGATGAATCCCGATAACCCGGATATCTGCATGGGGGACAACTGCGAGAAAGGGTTTCAACTCCGCCCGCACGTGGTGTGGTTCGGCGAGGCGGTGCCCATGATCCCACGGGCAGAAGCAATCTGCCGGGAAGCAGATATCTTCGTGATCATCGGCACGTCCATGAACGTGTACCCCGCCGCCGGACTGCTGAGCGACGTGCGAAGCGATGTACCCGTCTACCTGATAGACCCCAAGGATGTTTCCACCCATCGTCACGACGTGCACCATATCCAAATGGGAGCATCAAAAGGAGTAGAGGAACTAAAACGACTCTTGAGCTAAAGCTTTTTTATTAATCGCGTTTTTTTTGTAATTTCGCTTACTGAACTATTTCGTTAAGCCGGATGAGCAGAGCCAAGCTTGCTTGAGCTATGCCAAGGCGAGAAATAGTCTAAATCTATTGAACTATTTCGTTAAGCCGGATGAGCAGAAGACAAGCTCGCTTGGATTATGCCACGGCGAAGAATAGTCTAATTTTACTGAAATAAAAAGAGGAGAAGCCGGTGGGAAAAAAAATAGCGGAAACACCCATGATGAAGCAGTTTATCGAGATAAAGAAAGAACATCCCGATGCCATATTGCTGTTTAGAGTGGGCGATTTTTATGAAACATTTTCAGACGATGCCATAGCCGCGTCAGCAATATTGGGTATCACGTTGACCCGGAGAGCCAACGGGGCTGCCCAGTTCGTGGAACTGGCGGGATTCCCTCACCACGCGCTGGACACCTACCTCCCCAAACTGGTGCGGGCAGGGCGAAGGGTAGCCATATGCGACCAGCTGGAAGACCCCAAGCTGACCAAGAAACTGGTGAAAAGAGGCATCACCGAACTGGTGACCCCCGGCGTCTCTATCAACGACACCATCCTGAACCATAAAGAAAACAATTTCTTGTGCGCGATCCATACCGGGAAACAGAACTTCTTCGGCATCGCTTTTCTCGACATCTCCACGGGGGAGTTCCTAACCACGGAAGGCAACCGCGACAACATCGACAAGCTCCTCTCCAACTTCTCACCCAAAGAGATCCTCGTCGAGCATGGCAACCGGAAGAAGTTCGAGGCGAACTTTGGTGCCCAGTGGTTGCTCTCGGAATTAGACGACTGGATCTTTACCGACAACGCGGCACGAGACAAGTTGCTATCCCACTTCCAAACCAAGAGCTTGAAAGGATTCGGCGTGGATCACCTGGAACAGGGAATCATTGCCTCCGGGGCGGTGATGCATTACCTCGATATCACGCGGCACACGAACGTGGAACATATCAGCACGATCGCGCGCATCGAGGAGGAGCGATTCGTGCGGCTCGATAAGTTCACGGTGCGTAACCTGGAATTGATCGCCCCCATGAACGAGGGAGGGAAAAGCTTGCTCAACGTGCTGGACAAGACCATCTCGCCCATGGGATCGAGGCTCCTTCGCAGGTGGATCGTGTTCCCGTTGAAAGACACCGGGCACATCGAAGAGCGACTCACCGTGGTGGAGCACTTCTTCCGCGAGCCGGAGCTGAAGACGCTCTTGGGAAAACAGCTCTCCTTGATTGGCGACTTGGAACGAATTATCTCCAAAGCAGCCGTGGGACGGATTACTCCTCGCGAAGTGGTGCAGCTGAAAGTGGCACTCACCGCCATCGAACCCTTGCGCGAAGCGTTCTTGGCATCGGGAAACCCCAGCCTGCAAAAGATGGGGGAACAGCTGGATCCTTGCGCCAAGCTCAGGGAACGAATAGAGAAAGAGATCGTACCCGACCCGCCGGCATTGCTCCATAAAGGGGGGTATATTCGAGATAAGGTGAACGAGGAGCTGGACGAGTTGCGACGCATCGCCTACTCGGGCAAAGATTACCTGATGCAACTCCAGCAGCGCGAAAGCGAACGCACGGGAATACCCTCCCTCAAGGTGGCGTTCAATAACGTGTTCGGCTATTACATTGAAGTGCGCAACACGCACAAGGATAAGGTGCCGGCCGACTGGACGCGAAAGCAAACGCTGGTGAGCGCGGAACGGTATATCACCGAGGAACTGAAACAGTACGAGGAGAAAATCCTCGGAGCGGAGGAGAAAATCATCTCCCTGGAAAGCCGGATCTACGCGTCGTTGGTGGAGAACTTGATCGAGTACACGCTACCCGTTCAAGCCAACGCCAACATCATCGCGCGGGCCGATTGCCTGCTGTCGTTCGCGAACGCCGCGAAAGAAAACAACTACATCCGGCCGGAAATAAGCGACTCCGACGTGCTCGACATTAAAAACGGGCGACACCCGGTCATCGAAACACAGCTTCCTCCCGACGAACCGTTTATCGCGAACGATGTCTATCTCGACAACGACACGCAACAAATCATCATCATCACCGGGCCCAACATGGCAGGGAAATCAGCCCTCTTGCGGCAAACAGCCCTGATCACGCTGATGGCACAGATCGGCAGTTTCGTGCCGGCAGAATCGGCCAAGATCGGGCTGGTGGATAAGATCTTTACCCGCGTGGGAGCGTCAGACAATATCTCGCTGGGCGAGTCTACCTTCATGGTGGAGATGAACGAGGCGGCCAATATCCTCAATAACCTCTCGGGACGAAGCCTGATCCTTTTCGACGAGCTGGGACGAGGCACCAGCACCTACGACGGTATCTCCATCGCGTGGGCCATCGTGGAGTATATTCATGAGCACCCGGGAGCGCGGGCCAAAACACTCTTCGCCACCCACTACCACGAGCTCAACGAAATGGCTAAGTCGTTCAAGCGAATCAAGAACTACAACGTGGCAGTGAAAGAGATCGGGAACAAGGTGATCTTCCTTCGCAAACTGGTGCCGGGAGGCAGCGAGCATAGCTTCGGGATTCACGTGGCAAAGATGGCTGGTATGCCGCAAAGCATCACCCAACGGGCAGATGCCATCCTCGGCCAGATGGAATCGGCCAACCGGAAAGACGGGATTAAAAAGCCCATCCAAGACTTCGTGGAGAAGAGAGAGGGGTACCAGTTGAGTTTCTTTCAGCTCGACGACCCCGTGCTGGGGCAGATTCGCGACGAGATCATACACCTCGACGTGAATAACCTGACTCCCATCCAAGCACTCAATAAACTGAACGAGATAAAGAAAATAGTGAAAGGAAAATAACCCCTCCCGCGAGGCAAACATTCCCGTCACAACCGGTCACGGGATATTTACGCTCCTAAAAAACAAGACTCGACAACCATGTACGACGACTCCACCCCCAATGATATATACCCGCGCGATACCCACCGGGTAGGACGCCTTGAAGTGATCTGCGGATCGATGTTCTCCGGCAAAACGGAGGAATTGCTGAGAAGGCTTCGGCGAGCCGAATTTGCCAAACAAAAGGTGGAGATATTCAAACCCGCGATCGATACTCGCTACTCGGCGGAAGAGGTGGTGTCGCACGACAAGAATACCATCCAGTCCACGCCCGTGGAACACTCGAGCAACATCCTTTTGCTTTCCTCCGAGGCGGAGGTCATCGGGATCGACGAGGCGCAGTTTTTCGACGAGGGGCTGGTGGACGTTTGCGTTCAACTGGCCGACCAGGGGGTACGAGTCATCGTGGCGGGGCTGGATATGGATTTCAAGCGAAACCCGTTCGGGCCCATACCCGCCCTCTGCGCGGTGGCCGACGACGTCACCAAGGTGCACGCGATATGCGTGGAGTGCGGCCGGCTGGCCAACTACTCGCACCGACTGGTAGATAACCCAAAGCAAGTGATGCTGGGAGAAAACGAGGAATACCGGCCTCTATGCAGAAGATGTTACTTGAGAACTACCGCGAAATCGCCCCATTAATCCACCCTCTGACCATCTGATCATCAATAGATTCACTTGAACACGCCACTCATTGCGCATTTTGCGTTACGCATTTTGCGTAATTACAGGTTTTAATTAGAGGCGCTCGCGAACAAAACTCTTGTTTATCATAACCTTTTATGGAGAAGGACTTTACCACGAATCAGGAGACAAATTCCTGATGCGATGGCTCCAAAACGGTAGAACAATTTAAGCGGTCAACTTGTTAAGAAGTGAACAAAACCAAAACTTTATAGTATTCACACAAAAAAACCGACTTATGAAACTTAAAAAATTATTTTTCGCCGGGCTATTGATCGCGGCCTTTACCACTACACTTAACGCGCAGAGTTACAACACCGCCTTTGGTGTTCGATTGGGATATGACAGCGGGTTAACGCTGAAACATTTCTTCGCGCCGGCCAGTGCCGCGGAGTTCATCCTTTCTGCCTCACCTCGTTACTTTCAATTAACCGGACTGTACGAGTACCAACAACCGGTACCCGGCGCGCCCGGCTTGGACTGGTACGTGGGCGTGGGTGCTCACCTGGGGGGTATCCATCACAACAGGGACAGGTACAACAACGCGTTTCTGATAGGGGCTGACCTTATCGGCGGGCTTGAGTACGTTTTCCCCACAGCGCCCTTCAACGTGTCGCTCGACTGGAAGCCGTCGTTTAACTTCACGAACGACTACAACGATTACTGGTACAGCGGGTTCGCGCTTAGCTTGCGCTACACCTTCCGGTAAATACCGGCTGACCAAAGAACAAGCATGCCTGCTTGGCCACGGTTAACGCGGCTATCACGAAAGGAACCCATGCAAAGATTATAAACCGCTCTTCACGCGAAGGGCGGTTTTTTATATGGCGGGAACGGAAAATAGGAAGCAATATGCCGATTCGCGGAAAATGCCTACTTTTGTGGGTATGCAAGAAATCAAACAACATAGCGGCGAGGGGTTGTTAGCCCACCTGAACGAGGCACAACGAGCAGCCGTGGAGTTTTGCGACGGCCCATCGCTCGTGATCGCGGGTGCCGGCTCGGGCAAGACGCGGGTGCTCACCTACAAAATAGCCCACCTGCTGGAACAAGGGCTCCCACCCTACTACATCCTCGCGCTCACCTTTACCAATAAAGCGGCACGGGAGATGAAAAACCGGATTGCCGACCTCGTGGGAGAGAAAGCCGCCCGCGGTCTCTGGATGGGTACCTTCCACTCTATCTTCGCGCGAATACTCAGGAACGAGGCAGAAGCCATCGGCTTTGAATCGAACTTCACCATCTTTGACTCGGCCGACTCCACGAACCTGGTCAGGCTAATCATCAAAGAGATGGGACTCGACGATAAACAGTACCGCCCCGGCGGGGTGCACGGCCAGATCTCGAGGGCAAAGAACAGCCTGATCACGCCTGGCATGTACGCGGCCAACGACGAAATACTGCAGTACGACCGCGCGGCGAAGCGCCCTCGCCTTTTCGAGATTTACCAGCGATACCAAAACAGGTTGAGAGCCGCTAACAGCATGGACTTCGACGACCTGCTCATGCATACTAACCTCCTTTTTCGAGATCACCCCGCGATACTTGAAAAGTACCGGAACCGTTTCCAGTATATCCTCGTGGACGAGTACCAGGATACCAACTTCTCGCAACACCTCATCGTGAAACAACTTGCCGAAGAGCACCTCAGGATATGCGTGGTGGGAGACGACGCGCAGAGCATCTACTCGTTCCGCGGGGCCAACATCGACAATATCCTCAAGTTCAAGACCGTGTTCCCCGGCACGAAGGTCTTTAAGCTGGAGCAGAACTATCGCTCCACCCGGAATATCGTGAGCGCGGCCAATAGCCTGATAAAAAAGAACACCGAGCAAATCGACAAAGAGGTCTTTTCCGAAAACGAGGAAGGAGAAAAGATAGAGGTGCTCGAGGCGTTTTCCGACTTTGAAGAGGCGCTTATCGTGGCTAACAAAATCTCCCGGAAGCGGCTGGAAGAGCACGCCTCGTATAGCCAGTTCGCTATCCTCTACCGTACCAACGCGCAGTCGCGCGGTTTTGAAGAGGCGCTCCGGAAGAAGAATATTCCCTACCGGATTTACGGGGGGCTCTCCTTCTATCACCGGAAAGAGATCAAGGACGCGATAGGCTACTTCCGGCTAATCGTGAACCCGGGCGACGAGGAGGCGTTCCGGCGGGTGATCAACTACCCCAAACGTGGAATAGGCGACACCACCGTGGGCAAGATATCGGCCGCGGCACAACAGCACGAGACGAGCCTCTGGAACGTGCTCGCCACGCCGTTGGAATACAACCTCGACGTGAATAGCGGCACCGCGAAGAAAATGGCCGACTTCCACGAGATGATCAGCGGTTTCATCGAGAAAAGCAAGACGATGGACGCGTTCGAGCTGGCTCAAGAGGTAATCAAGGGCAGCGGGATCGCGAGCGAAGCGTATAACGACCTGACCCCGGAAGGGATGAGCCGCGCCGAAAACATCCAAGAGCTACTGAATGCGATCAGCGAGTTCGTGTCGACCCGCCAAGAGGAAGGCAACGAGGAGGTATCACTGGTGCATTTTCTGTCGGAGGTATCGCTGCTTAGCGATCAGGACACCGATAAAGATCCCGAGAGCGAGCGGGTAACCCTGATGACGGTGCACGCGGCAAAGGGACTCGAGTTCGACCACGTGTTCGTGGTAGGCATGGAGGAAGACCTTTTCCCC
>WPCG01123039.1_pt1 | contig 46523 bp, 42 predicted proteins | sample 5403311 | NCBI WGS metagenome assembly WPCG01 (sample SAMN12869467, study PRJNA574797) | sludge metagenome | isolation source: wastewater treatment of Control | place: China:Beijing | collected 2019-05-17
ACCTTGCCGTCAGCATAGCGAAGGCCGATCTTGCCTCCCTCGCCGCCGCCGGAGGGCTGGGAATTCCTCTCGCCGGAACGCTCGACGGTTCCGTCGCGCTCAAAGGCGCTCTCGACGCGCCGACGCTTGCCGTCAAGGCCAATTCCCCCAAGATCTCCGTCGCGGGGATGACTGCGACGGACCTTTCCGCCGCGCTTTCGGGCACAATGAACGATATGAAAATCGACGATTTCAAGGCGAAATTCGGCGGAGGCGCGCTCTCTGCGAAGGGCGGCGTTACACTGGGGGCGACGCCCGTCGTCACGCTCGATGTTTCGGGAAGCGATCTCGATCTTACCGCGCTTGTTTCAGGGATGCCGGATGCGAAGGAGCTCGGCGTCAGCGGAAAACTTAACGTCTCTTTCAACGGACGTTTTGCAGGAGCGGCGGGCAAGGGACAAGGCTCTATCTCCTCTCCCGCGTTCACCGTCATGGGGCTGAAGGGCGCGAATCTTTCGTACCCGATCATTCTTGACGGCAATTCCATCTCCTCGAAGGGGGCGTCGCTCTCCTTCTACGGAGGTACCCTGCGAGGCGGCGGTGCGCTCGACATCAAGACCATGAAATTTTCGCATACCGTCGAGCTCGACGGGGTGGATGTGAACGGAGTCGCGCAGGATTTCACTGGCGGTCTCGAAGGAAAGATCGGCGGTCTCGCCAAGGGATCCGCGAGCATCTCCGGCGCGCTCGAGCCGAAACTGGCGTACTCCGGAAAGGGGAGCGTGACCATCGGAGAGGGAAGCATCACCGGCTTTAAAGCGGTGCAGCTTCTGACGGCGCTCTATAGGTCGGGGGTCCGCTACAGTAGCGTGACCGCTCCCTTCAGACTGGAGACCGGACGTTTTATTCTTGAGAAGGGGACGAGGGCGAACGCGCCGCAGAACGATCCTCTCTACAAGTTCCTCACGGCCGAAGGGCCGATCGGTCCCAAGGGAGCGCTCAACCTTCAGTGCGCGGGGAACGTCAATATCCAGGTGCTCAACGCGCTCACGGGAGGCGCCGTCGGCGGACTGACCGCCGCTTCCCTCCAGGATGCGCTGAAAGGGATACTGGGCGGCATGCAAACCGGTATGGAAAAGGCCGATTTCCGAGATATTTCCTTCACTCTGGGAGGGACGACGGAGAAGCCCGGCGTCTCCAATCTGAAAATCGCCCCGGGAGCGCAGCAGCCTGGTCAGCCCGCCCCTACAGGACAACCGGCCGCGCCGCAGGATCCGAAGAAGAAACTGGAGCAGCTGCTTATCGAGCAGATTGTGAAGCCTACTCCTCAACCCGCACAACCGGAGCAACTGCAGCCCGCCCAGCCCGACGCGCCGGCGCCGTCTCCCACGCCTGCACCGACGCCGGCTCCGGAAAAGAAACCGGAGGATATTATCAAGGAGAAACTCCTCGAATCCATCTTCAAGAAGTAGCTCACGAGAAAAGGGGAGGCGTACGCCTCCCCTTTTCTCGTGAGAAAAAAATCTTTCTCGGTATTCCTTGCTTCTTCTTCCGATTTGAAGACCGTCCGATAAATGAATCTTCGTATTCGAAAGCTATCGCTTCTTGTAGTTCGTCGGGCCGTTCGGCCACGAGGTTGTCTTCAGCCACTCTTTCGGATAGCCCAGAGGCTGGCCGATCTTTCCTCCCTCCGTCAGCAGCCCGTCGTTGTACTTCACGATGAGATGCTCGGCCAGATTCCACCACTTTTTCAATGTTTCCGCGGTGTTCCGTTCCGAAAATTCCGTGAGGAAGGCCCTCGCTCCGGCCGGGTTCGTCCTGTACAGGTCGACGGCCTTCCGCTCGACGATCTCCAGCGTCTCCAGGAAGCCGTTTTCAAGCTGTTCCTGTAAGTCCGCGATCTCCTTGTGCATGTAGCTGTACTTGAGCCCGGCGTAGTTCGCGAGGAAGTTGAATGTCCACCACGCGCTCTCGCGGGAGAATTTCGTCGTATCGCAGACCTCGACGGAGGCCGGAAGGCGGTTGACGCCGATATGGAACGGGATGAAGACCGTGTCGGACGGTTTGTCCAGTCCGAGCCACATCCTCCCCCCGACGGGCGAGGGGAGCCAACCCCTGGCTTGGGCGACGAACACGTAGCCGCAGTACGTCACGGAAAGCGGACGTTCCCATGCGCCTTCCAGCACGCGCTTCGGATCTCCGACGTCGCCGGCGCCGTCGTAGGGGCCGTAGAACCTGTCGGGATAGCCGAACGGTCCGGCCGCTGTCCCTTTGGTGAGGTCGAATTCCGTTCCCTCGTAGTGATCGCGGTGCAGGCGCATCACATCGCGTACCGTAAGCTTTTTATCAGGCGCCGCGGAGAAGGGGTAGTCCTTCGTAAAGCCGTCCTCGACCCACGGAGAGTAGTTCTTCGAGGGAGCGACCAGCGAGAGGACGCGCCAAACCCTTCTGAGAGAATAGTACGGATGGTTGTACTCGCCGAGGCTCACCGTGCGCAGCCAGTCGAGCATTCCGTCCTCGGGCTTCCACCAGCCGTGTTTTTGCGCTATCTCGTGGAGATTTTTCGAGAACATCATGTCGGGGTCGTCAGGATTCACTTCGCGGATGCGGAACTGGTTCGCCGCCACGAAGATCTCCCCGTCGGGCACTTTTTTCGCGACCCAAAGGCCGCCCCTTCCCTCGGGAGAGGGCGCCATCTCGATGATCCATCCTTCTTCGGTGTCCGCGACGGGGAGCGTCTCTCCGGTACCGTAGAGTCCGTACTCCTCGATCAGCGAACCGATGAGGAGAATCGCCTCGCGGGCGGTGCGGCAGCGTTCGAGGGCGATACGGGACAGCTCGGAAGAGTAAAGGATGCGGCTTCCCGGCTCGGGATCCGGGGAGACCTTCGAGCCGTCGGTACACTCGCCGAACATGAGCTGATGTTCGTTCATGATCCCGTAGCTGCCGTCGAAGTAGGCGTACGTCTCCTTCGTCTGAGGGATGAAGCCGAGAGGAACGGACTGCGGTCCCGGCGTGTCGTATCCGGGACCGCGCCCGCTCGTTACCATCCGGGGGTGGAAGAACGAGTTGTACTGCGGAAATTCGCCCATCGCCGCAGCGGTGCAGTATACGGGCCTCATGGCTCCGGGGGCGTGTTGCTGCGCCGGGACGTAGATGATCCTCTGGTCCATGAGGTCGTTGTCGTCGGAGTGGGAGATCATTACCGAGCCGTCGGCGGAGGCTCCCTTGGTGACGAGGATCGTGGTGCACCCCTCGACGACGGGCGCCGCCGAAAAAAGGAAAAGGAGGAACAGAAAAAGACTTCGCGCATGTTTCTTCATGGTATCGCCCTCTTTCAAAAGGATTGACTGCGTCTATGCGATCTCAAAAAGAGAACGTCGCCGCTCTCTTGTATTGTCGGGCGGAGGAATCAGGAATATATCTCGCGAGAGATGCCGTGTTCGTAGTATACGGCTGTACGGAAGATGCTTCAAGATGGGATGACGACGATTCGAACCCCATGACCGACTCTTCCGTTTTTTCGAGTTTTACACTGAAGCGAACCCTTTCGCAGAGGCAATGGGATATAATTAATAAGAACATTGACGAATCCCAAGGGGGGCTGATGTTCTATGACCGATCCGCTATCCTGGATGAAGACGATGAGTCTCTTTCCGGCTCTCCGTTTTCGTGGTACGGCACGATGATATGCCTGAAACGCAGCGACGCACTCGCGCTAATTTCGAAAGATGGCACGGTAACCTATGCCGAGCTTTGCACTATGATCTCAAGGTACTCCGCACTCATATCGAGCACGCCGTGTACGAAGGTCGCTATTTTCTCGGAGAACCGGCCGGAGTGGGTGTATATCGTGTATGCCGGCTGGGAGAGCGGCTGTACCGTGGTACCGATAGACTACATGTCCCCGGCCGATGAGGTGGCGTATATTCTCGCCGACTGTAAACCGGAGAAAATTTTTTGTTCCCGCAGGAAGTTGCCCGAGCTCGAAGAATCTCTTTCCGCTCTCTCGTACGTTCCCGAGATACTAGTCTTCGAGGAGTGTCTTCTTCCTCCGGGAGAGAATGCTTCCGGAGATCATTTTCTCGAACGGGACGACGATGATACCGCCTTGATAATTTATACTTCGGGTACCACCGGAAGTCCGAAGGGGGCTATGATCTCCTTCGCCAATATTTCGGCGAACGTCAGGGCGGTGAGCGAAGCCGCTCCGATTTTCACCCCTGAATCGCGGGTTCTGGTGTTGCTGCCCATCCATCACGTCCTTCCTCTGGGAGGGACAATCCTCGCTCCTCTTTTCGTGGGCGCGTGCTGCGTTTTTTCGCCTTCGATAGGCTCCAAAGATATTCTTGAGACACTCCGGCGGAACGGCGTTACCGTGGTTGTCGCAGTTCCTCGTTTCTACAGCATGCTGATAAAGGGGATACGCGAGAGGATTCAGGAAAGTTTTCTTGCGCGAACTTTTTTCGCGTTGGCGAAAAAAGTTGACAATCCAACGCTCTCAAAGTTCCTCTTCAAAAAGGTCCATGAGCGTTTCGGAGGCAAAATCCGCTTCCTGGTCTGCGGCGGCGCCGCTATCGACGACGATGTCGCAAGAGATTTCAAAGCGCTTGGATTCGACATGCTCACCGGCTACGGGATGACGGAGACTGCGCCGCTCATTTCGTTTACGCATCCGGGGACCTTGAGAGTCGGGGCGAGCGGGTACGTCTGTCCTGCGGTCGAAGTGCGTATCGTCGAGGGGGAAATCACCGTAAGGGGACGCCACGTAATGAAGGGGTACTACAACCGCCCTGAAGAAACAGCCGCCATAATCCGCGACGGCTGGCTGCACACGGGAGATCTCGGATTCGTGGATGAAGACGGCTTTCTTTTCGTAACCGGACGAAAGAAGGATATTATCGTGCTTTCAAACGGGAAGAACATCAATCCCGAAGAGATCGAGGCGAAGCTGCTCGCCGGATTTGCCGCGGTGAAGGAAGTTGCGGTCTGTCTTTATAACGGGATGCTGCACGCCATCATTCTCCCTGATTTTGAAAAACTTGAAGAAAGCGGCAAGCGGCCGACCGAAGAGTTCTTTCGTCACGAGGTGATCGGCGAGTACAACCATCGGGTTGCGTCGGCGAAGAAGATAATGAAGTTTACCTTGGTGCAGGATGAACTGCCGAAAACGCGCCTCGGAAAGATCAGGAGGTTTCAGCTGCCGGAGCTGCTCGCCCTGATTGCGGAGGCGGAGCGGAAAGAAAAGTAATAACCTGGGGCAGGCGTTCGTACCCTTTTTCAGCGCGCCCGAATGGGGGATGGGTTTTCCGCCGCACCGGTTTATTTCTTTATGAACCGATGGGTGCGATCGACGGAGAATGTGCAAAGGAGCAGGGGGCGTACGGATGCTCGCCTGCTCCTTTGCATTTTCAACTGAAGCTTGACCAGTCGAATCCTTCCTTCGGCTGGTCGATGGATTTGCGACGCTGCATCTTCGGCATGCCGATGGTGATAATGCCGGAATTCGGATCCACGGCGTACCGTTCTCTGTCATGCTCCGGATCGAATCCTATCTCGGTATTGGGTGGGATCACGTTGTGGCTGTCGATGATGACTTTTCGAAGACGGCAGTTTTCGCGGACGACGACGCCTTCGCCGATGATCGACTGTTCGATGTCCGAGCCGGACATGATCACGCAGTTGCGGGACAGCACGGACGAGTCGACTCTCGAACCAAGGACGCGACTTCCTTCCGCCGCGAGAGTGCTCTGGACCGAGCACCCGTGTCCGTTCACCGGGCAGACGTATGACGGCGGGTCGGCGTAGGACACGGTCCGAATCGGCCACTGGGGATTGTAGAAGGTCATTTCGGAATCGTGGTCGAGCAGATCCATGTGCGCCTCCCAGTATGCCTTGATGGTTCCAACATCGCGCCAGTACGGTTTATCCTCTCTCCAGAAGGAGCGTGTTTTTCCGGGGAGTACGTTCGTAGAAAAGTCGTACGCGAATATCCGAGCCTTCGGGACAAGCTTGGGAATGATATCTCTTCCGAAATCATGGCTTGTAGGGAGATGCGCGTCTTCGATGAGTGACTCCTCAAGAATTTCGCGCTCGAAGATATAGTTCCCCATGGAGACGTATGAAAATCCCGGCTTGCCGGGGATCTCGGGAGGTTGAGCCGGTTTTTCGATGAAGTCGATGATGCGTCCCGAATCGTCGACGTGGATGCATCCGAAAGCCGAGGCCTCGGACGACGGCACGACGTTTGCTGCCACGGTAACGTCCGCCTGCTTGTTCATGTGGTATTCGAGCATCTGGTCCACATCCATCTTGTAGATATGATCGGCGGCGAAGATGCAAATTCTGTCCGCGTCGTAGAGCGTGACAAGATGGAGGTTTTGATAGACGGCGTCCGCAGTCCCCTGGAACCAGTGCTCGCCGCGCCACATCTGAGCCGGGACGAGCGTGATGAAAAAGTCGCGTCCGCGGAGGGCGCCGCCGAACTGCCATCCTCTTTCGATGTGTTCGTTCAGGGATTGGCTCTTGAACTGCACCAGTACATAAATAGCGAAGATGCCGCTGTTCACCAGATTGGAAAGTGCGAAATCCACGATACGATACTTGGCCGCAAAATGGACTGCGGGTTTTGCTCTGTATTTCGTCAGCGGCATAAGCCGCTCCCCTTTCCCTCCAGCAAGCACCATTCCCATTGTTCGACCGTATTTTCCTGTCTGCATGCTGTTTCCCCCCTCCTTCTCAAGATGGTGTTGCCGAATGTGGAAGTGCGTTCTCCCGCGGGCGATGCGCGCTCAGGGGAGGAGTGAACGATAAAGATCGAGGTAGAGCGGCGCCGAACGATCCCAGGAAAAATCGGATTGCATCGCTTTTTTTTGAGCGGAGCGGTACCCGGTTGCGTCGTTCCGGAATACATCGAGCGACCTTCCTACGGCGGAGAGAAGACTTTCCGCAGAATACTCGGAGAAAAGAAAGCCGTTGCCCTCGGGAGAGCCGTACTCGAAGACGGTATCGGCAAGTCCTCCTACGGAACGGACAACAGGAAGGGCGCCGTATCGCAGAGAGATGAGCTGCGAGAGGCCGCACGGTTCGAATTTGGAGGGCATGAGAAAGAAGTCTCCGGCGGCGTACGCTTTGTGCGCGACCTCTTCGTCGTATCCTACAAATGATGCGACGGCGTCGGGCCATTTGTCGACGGCTTCCAGAACTGCGGTTTCGTATTCGTGTTGGCCGCTTCCGACAAGATAGAGCCTGCAACCCCATTCGACCATCCTTTGGATCGAGGGCAAGAGAATATCGAACCCCTTTTGATCCACCATCCTGCCGACCGAGGTAAACAGCGGTCGACCGTCTTCTTTCCAACCAAGTTGATCAAAAAGGGTGTTCCTGCATTGCGCTTTCCCCGCGAGGTCGTCCGGGGAGTAGTTATGGAAAAGCAGGCTGTCCGTAGCCGGGTTCCAGTATTCCGTATCCAGGCCGTTAAGAATTCCGTGTATTTTGGAGTTGTGGCTCCTGAGAAGCCCCCCGAGACCGACGCCGCCGTTTTCCGTCTGAATCTCCCGGGAGTACGCCGGGCTGACGGTAGTGACTGCGGAGGCCCCTGTGATCGCGCCCTTCATGAGGTTGGCGCCTCCATAGAACTCCAGCCCGTTCAGCGTAAAGGCGTCGTCGACAAGCCCCCAGTCCCGGAGCGAGTGCAGCGGGAGGAGCCCCTGATGCGCTAGATTGTGTATGGTGAAGACGGTTTTGTACTGCGAAAACATGAACCTGTAGTACCTGTGCCAGAGCAGCGCACTGATCAGCGGGGCCGTTCCCCAGTCGTGACAATGCATCACGTCCGCATACCATTCGGCGGCATCCGCGAGTTCAAGCGCCGCCAGGGAAAGAAAGACGAACGGGAGAACCGACTCCGGGTCAAGCTGCTGAGGATAGATCTGTTTCCCCTCGAAGAAAGGAGACTCGAGAAAATAGACGGGAAGCCCCTCGCCGGAGGACATCCACAGCGTGCCCTTGTGCACCTTCCAGCGGATGGCGACATCGACGCTTCGCGGAACCCGGACGAGTTTCAGGCCGTTCTTGCGCGCCGTATCGAGGACGCCGTCCCATGCGGGAAGAAGCAGTCGGCAGTCGGCGCCGCTGTTTCGGAGAGAAGGCGGCAACGAGCCGGCGACATCCGCCAAGCCTCCGACCTTACAGAACGGAACGGCTTCGGGGCTTACATGAAGAACCTTGATTGCTCGCGGATCGTGTTTTGTCGCCACAGCGGATCACATCCCCCGGAAGCTTATGTTGTACGCCTTCTCGCAGTACTCGCGGACCACGCGGTGCGTGTTGAAAAAACTCCCGTTCAGGGCGATGGTCCGCTGCATCATCCAAATCCATTTTTCTCGGTTGTTGTAGTAGGTCGGGATGATTTTGTGCTCCAACTTGTCGTAGAGATCGTTCGCGTCCAAGGATTCGTCGTAGTGGACCATCTCCGACTCCGTGGGATCCGGGCCTATCGACCATCCGGTGACGTCCTCTATCCACCCCTCGATCCACCAGCCGTCGAGGACGGAGAAGTTCATGACCCCGTTCAGGGTGCATTTCATGCCGCTTGTCCCGGACGCTTCCCGCGGACGGAGCGGCGTGTTCAGCCAAAGGTCGACGCCCTGCGTGATCATCGCTCCCTTTTCCATGTCGTAGTTCTCGAGGAAGACGATGGGGATCATCTCTCCAACCTTCTGGGAAGCGTTGAGCAGCCGTTGGAGAACCGCCTTGCCTCCGTCGTCCTTCGGGTGCGCTTTCCCCGCGAAGACGAGCTGGATTTTTCCGGAGGTCACTTCAAGAAGGCGTTTCATGTTGGAAAAAAGAAGATCCGCACGCTTGTAGGTCGCGGCTCTCCGTGCAAAGCCTATGGTGAGGATATCAGGTTCGAACTGCTGTCCGGTTTGCTCCATGATTCCGGCGAGGAGGCGCAGTTTCGACGCCTGGTGCGCGCTCCAGATATCCTCCGGAGGAATTTTCACCGCCTGGACGAGCCGTCCGGGATCGTTCTCCCAGCCCGGAATATGGGCATTGAAGAGCCTGCGCATACCCGTGCTCACCCATGTGCCCGGATGGACGCCGTTGGTGACCCAATCTATCTCCGGCATGGCGAACATGTTCCGGCTGACCTCGGCGTGCTTTTTCGACACGGCGTTGACGTAACGGCTGAAACGGATGCCCAGTTCGGTCATGGAAACACCGTCGGAGTTCGGAAGCATCCTCTTGAGATTGGAGAGCGCCTCTGTCGAGATCACCTTGTCCACAAGGTCGAAACGGAAGAAGTCGTGCCCTGCCGGAACCGGGGTATGCGTCGTGAAGATGACCTGCTCCCTGATCTTCTCGATGTCGAAGTAGCCTTGCTCCCTCATGAGTTCGAGCGTGAGGAAGCCCGCCTGTCCCTCGTTCATGTGGAACGTCTCGATGTTTTTGTACCCGAGGTCGCGGAGCATGCGGAGACCGCCCACGCCGAGCACCATCTCCTGGCAGAGGCGGTAGATCTGGTCTCCTCCGTAGAGCTGCCACGAGAGTTTACGGTCGTCGGGGTGGTTGTTGTCGAAATCGGTGTCCAGGAAGTAGACCGGGAGCGGGTGCCCCGTGTTGCCGATGATCTCGTATTGCCATACCCGTACGTGGACCTCGCGATTCTGCAGCGTCAGCGATACCTGGTTGGGCAGAAGCGTCAGCTCCTGTACGGGCTGCCAGAGCACCGGTTTTTCCGTTTGCCAGCCGTCTTCGTTGAAGGACTGCTGGAAATACCCCTTCCTATAAAGCAGCGTGAGGGCGACCATGGGAACCCCCAGGTCGGCCGCGCTTTTCAGAATGTCTCCGGCAAGTATGCCCAAACCTCCCGAATACGTAGGAAGAGATTCTTTTATGCCTATCTCCATGGAAAGATAGGCTACCGGGCGGAACGCCGGATCAGTCTCCATTAGTTTGCGGATTGAACTTCCAAGCTCTCTCTGATGGTGTAACGACGTCATGGGAGCAACTCCTCCTCTCAAGTAGTACGTATTCAATTACAGAGGCTTCCGTGTGCCGGCCGAAGGAGATGTGCGTAGGCGCCGTTTTGCATACATTCCGTCGGAAACCGTGCCCGAAAAGGGAACCCACGAAGCCTTTGATTCATAATAGTACCAGAAAAAACCCTCTTCTTTGAAGAGGGAACATCAATTTCTTCCGTAAATTTCGGAGAGTTGCTTTATTCTGATCGAAAGCTCTTCGGTGAAGCTGAACGCCTCGGCGCGCCACTCCCAGTTTCCGGAGGTGGTCGCGGGCGTGTTCATACGCGCTTCGCTCCCAAGCCCCAGGTAGTCCTGGAGCGGAATGATGGCGCGTTGCGCCACGGAGGAGAGCACCATCCTGACGAGGATCTCCGGTACATCCCTCTCGTCCGGCGTATGGCCGAGATAGCGGGCCAGCGTTCGCCGTTCATCCTCCGAGGCGTCTTCGCGGAACCAGCCGAGCGCGGTGTTGTTGTCGTGCGTGCCGCTGTAGGCTGCAAGCGCCGCGGAGTAGTTGTGCGGAATGTGCGGGTTGTCCTTCATCCCTCCTCCGAACGCGAAGAGAACGACGGCCATTCCAGGAAAACCCATTTGTTCCATCGCTTCCGTGACGTCCGGTGTGATGACGCCCAGGTTTTCGGCCAGAAACGAAGGGGTGGGGATGCTCTTCCGGAGGGCGGAAAAGAACTCCTTGGACGGAACCTCGCGCCAGACGCCTCTCTCGGCGGTCTTGTCGCCGAAGGAAACCGCCCAGTAGGCGAGGAGCCCTCGAAAGTGGTCGATACGGACGAGGTGGAACATGGAGAGCGAGTGCTGCAAGCGCTTTATCCACCAAGAAAAGCCGTCTTCCCGCAGAGCTTCCCAGTTATACAGCGGGTTTCCCCAGAGCTGCCCCGTTTCGCTGAAGTAGTCGGGGGGAACTCCCGCAACCTCCACCGGCAGCATATTCTCGTCGAGGCGGAAAAGATTCGGATGCGCCCATACGTCAGCGCTGTCGTAGTTGACGTAGATCGGCAGGTCGCCAAGCAGTTCGACGCCCTTTTCTCCGCACTTGCCGCGCAGTCGCTCCATCGCGGAGAAAAAGAGATACTGCCGAAAGAGCAGGAAAGCCATCGATTTGCGCAGCTCGGTTGCGGCGGCTCGAAGAGCGCTCTCGTCGCGGAGTTTCAGTTCATCGGGCCACCTGTTCCATGGAAGGCCTCCAAGGCGTAGTTTCAGAGCGGAAAAGAGCGCGTAGTCGAAGAGCCAATACTCGTGTTTCTTCAAAAAAGCTTCGTACTCCTCCGAAGGAGCGAACCTTTCGAATGCCCGTGCTAAAAGTTTCTCTTTCACCGCGCGGACCGCCGGATAGTCGACTCTTTTTCCCGGAAATGGAGGCGGTTCCGCCGCCTCCGCGGATGTAAGCAGTCCGCGTTCAAGAAGATCGTCCGGCGAGATGAAGAGGTGATTGCCGGCGAATGCGGAAGGCGAGCTGTACGGGGAGTTGCCGAGCGCTCCGTCGGTTTCCGAGAGGGGGAGTATCTGCCATGTCTTTTGGCCCGAACGCGAGAGAAAGTCGACAAACGACTCGGCTCCCGGGCCGAGGTCGCCGATGCCCCATCTTCCTGGAAGGGAGGAAACGGGAAGGAGAATACCGCATGATCTCGTCAGAAAAAACACCTCCTTTTTTTACTCCTTATTGTACACCAAGAGGAAAGCGAGTTGAAGAAAGGGTATAATTTACCCTGGAAGAAAGGAGGGGTTTTTACTTGCCCTGTTCGATCTGTCTGCATGGTCATTTTTACCAGCCGCCCAGGGAGAATCCCTGGCTTGAAGAGGTGGAGATCCAAGAATCCGCAGCTCCTTGGCATGACTGGAATGAACGTATTTCCGAGGAGTGCTACGGACCGAACTCCGCCGCGCGCATTTTCGACGAAGAGGGGTGGATCCGGCGAATCGTCAATAACTATTCGCGGATCAGCTTCAATTTCGGACCGACCCTTCTTTCTTGGATGGAGAGGAAGCGCCCCCAGTACTATAAGGCCGTCCTGGAGGCGGACCGCCTGGGAGCGGCGCGCTTCTCGGGACACGGCCCCGCCATTGCCCAGGCGTACAATCACATAATCCTCCCCCTCGCGAACCGCCGCGATAAAATAACGCAGGTCGTCTGGGGGATCGACGACTTCCGGAGGCGCTTCCAGCGGGCGCCCGAGGGGATGTGGCTTCCGGAAACCGCTGTCGACTCCGAGACGCTCGATATTCTTGCGGAGCACGGCATACGCTTCGTCATCCTCGCTCCCCGGCAGGCGGAAGCTGTTCGCGAAAAAAACGCCTCGTCATGGACGGACGTGACGGGGGAGCGTGTCGATACAAGCCGCGCGTATCTCTGCCCCCTGCCCTCGGGGCGTTCGCTTTCCCTCTTTTTCTACCAGGGAGGGCTTGCCCAGAAGGTAGCCTTCGGCGACGCTCTCAGAAACGGCGATGATTTCGCAAAAATGCTCATAGGGGCGCTTCCCGAAAGCGCGACGCCGCGCCGTCTTGTCTCGGTTGCTACTGACGGCGAGACGTTCGGTCATCATCATAAGTACGGCGACATGGCGCTGGCCTACTGCCTCGACATAATCGAACGATCCAGGTCCGCATCGCTCACGATCTTCGGCGAGTATCTGGACTCGGCGCCCCCCGTCGACGAGGTGCGGATCGTCGAGAACTCCTCCTGGAGCTGCGTTCACGGCGTTGGAAGGTGGAAGGAGGATTGCGGATGTTCCGCGCACTCCCGCCCCGGATGGAATCAACGCTGGAGAGGGCCTCTCAGGGAGGCGTTGGATACGTTGCGGGACGCTGTCGTTCCGCTTTTCGAAAGGGAGGCCGGGCGACTCTTCACCGATCCTTGGGGCGCGCGAGACCGGTATATCGAGGTCGTATCCGATCATACTCGTTCCAAAGCCGTCCCGTTTTTGGAACAGGAGACCGGAAGGGAGCTCTCCCGCGATGAACGCGTCGGAGCCCTGCGTCTGATGGAGCTTCAGCGCAACCTGATGTTGATGTACACCAGCTGCGGCTGGTTCTTCGACGAAATCTCGGGTATAGAAACGCTGCAGATCATGGCGTACGCAGCGCGCGCGCTTGAGCTGTGCGAGCATCTTTTCCCCGGAGAGGATTTCGAGACGCCCTTCAAGGCGCTTCTTGAAAAAGCTCCCAGCAATATCGTTGAATTCGTCGACGGGAAGCGCGTCTACGATATCTTCGTCACTCAGGTTCGGTCGGACCTTCTCCGCGCGGGGGCCCATTACGCCGTCTCCTCTCTGTTTTCCGGGGACGAGGGTGATGTTCGCGCGAATCTGGGGGATGTCTTTTACGCCTACCGGATTCTTTCGTGCTCTCTTGAACGAAAGGATGAAGGAGCTCGCCGGTATGCTCTCGGCTACCTTCGTATCCGTTCCGAGATTACGTATGATGAAAAAGAGCTTTTTGTCGCCGCCCTCTACCGCGGCGGACGGAACGTGCTGTGCGGTGTGGCCGAGAAACCGGAGCCGGAAGGCGGAAACGGTATCCGTGAGACAATCGAGGCCGCTCTGCGCAGCGAGGATGAAGAGGGACTGGTTTCCTTCTTCGGGTACAATACTTATTCGTTGCGTCACCTTTTTAAAGACGAACAGTGGCGCATACTGAACTTGATTATCGCCGAGGATGTAGAGTCCGTGGTGTCGATGCTCAGAAAGACGCTTTTCGACTCCTCCGAACTGCTCTCTTTCCTCTCCGCGCTAGGGATGCCGGTTCCGGAGGCATTCCGAAGCGCCGCCGAGGTGACGCTCAACGATGAACTGAAACGCGCCTTCGAGGCGGATGTCCTTGATCTTGATCTCGTGTCGCAACGGATGGACGAAGGGGAGCGCTGGGGCGCCGGTGTCGATGTTCTCTTTTTGCGCCACGCCGCAATGAGGCGTCTTGAACGTCTTTTCCTCTTGCTGGAACAGGAGCCTTTGGATGAAGAGACGCTCGGCGGCGTCATAGCGCTCCTCTCTTTCCTGAAAAAAAGAGGATGGGAGATCAATCTGTGGGATGAACAAAACACTTTTGCGGGGATCATCGCCTCGAACGAGGATCTTTCGCCCTGCGCCCGCCACTACGAGACATTGGGCAAACTGCTTTTGGTCCGGCACTCGCGTGTGGAAAGCGATTTCGCGGACAGGGTGCTCCCCCGCCCGCAAAGGAAAGGGGGGGGTGACGTCCTTTTCTCTTGATGAGACGAAAGTCCCGCACTGAAGCGCTTTTTTGTGGTGTAATGGTACTCGGGTATTCAACGGTGCGGAGAGATGGCCTCTCCGTCTTTCCGCTCTCCGGAAATCCGTTCGGAAGAGTGTTCTTAATTGTTCAAGGGAGGGTATGTGCAATGAAGTTCGGTAAGGTTTTCACTCTTTTCGTCGTGTTCGCGCTGTTCGTCGTCATGGTTCCGGGGTATGCCGGGGCGGCCGTGGAGGTCAAGATGTCCTACAACGGCCCCGGCGATGTGGAGAACAACGCGGTGCATTTGTACGCGGTGAACTTCAAGAAATTCGTGGAAGAGGGGACCGGCGGCGCGGTTTCCGTCGTGCTCTTCCCGGACAGTCAACTGGGCAACGAGGAAGAACGCATGGAACTTCTCTCGAAACAGGGAATGAATCAGCCTATCGTCAACGTGGCGTCCTTTGCGGGCGTGGCGCCCGTTTTCCCGGAGATCTACGCGACGGCGGTTCCCTTCATGTTCGACAGCTTCAAGGCCGCGCATATTTTCCACGACGAGAGCCGTTTCTGGAAGAAAGCCCAGGAAGAGTTCCATAAACGTACCGGCGCGTACCTCCTTGAGGCTGTTGAGGAGGGCGGTTTCCTTGCGTTTACGAACAATAAGAAAGAGATCCGGAAAGCCGAGGACTTTGCAGGGTTGAAATTCCGCGGAATGGACGAAGGTCAGGTCATTCTCTACAAGTCCTTCGGAGCCAGCGGAACGCCCATTCCGTGGACGGAGCTCTACATGGCGCTGAAGACCGGCGTCGTCGACGGGCAGATGAACCCCGCCATGTACATCAAGATGGGAAGCCTTCAGGAGGTGCAGAAGTACCTTACACTCGCCAACATCCAGTACTCCGATCAGTTCCTCGTAGTGAACGGCGACTTCATGGATGCACTTTCCGAGGAGCACGGAAAGGTTTTCGTCGAAGCCGCGAAGAAGGCGAACGATCTGAACCGCAAGGCCATGGCCGACCAGGATCAAAAGGATATCGACTTCCTGGTCGAAAAGGGCATGATCGCTTACTCGCCTACGGAAGAGGAAATGGAGACCTTCCGCAGCGCGGCTCAACCGGCGTATGTGGAGTGGCTCAAGTCCAGAGCGGGAGAGGACTGGCTCACGCTGGCCCTCGAGTGCGCGAAAAACGCCAACGAGATGGCGAAAAAATAGCGGTTCGCTATGTTGTTTTCCACCCTGTCTCCTGAATCGCAACCTTCCGAAGCGCGCGCGAGCTCTCTGACCGTCTGGACGCATCGTCTTGAGCGGATAAGCGCCTGGGGAGCATGCCTTCTTCTTGCCTTCAACATCGGCGATATTCTCGTCGGCGTGTTCTGCAGGTACGTGCTCAAAAGTTCGATCATCTGGACGGAGGAGGCCGCGCGCTTCTCTTTGGTGTGGATGGTCATGGTGGGAGCCTTCGGGGCGGCGGAGAAAGGGGATCACATGGTCATCGACTTCGTGGTTCCGCGTTTTCCCGCCGCCCTCCGGCGGCTTGTCGGCTGGGGTCGCGTTCTCCTGACGATATTCATCCTTTCACTGATGATCTATCTTGGCACGGTCAATGCTGTCCAAATGTGGAACATGCGAACGATGGCGCTCAATATACCGAAGACGATCCCGCTTCTTTCACTGCCTGTAGGGTTTCTTCTCTTGATGGCGGGAACGATACTGATGCGGTTCGACCGGGGGAGGGAGTGATCCTATGGGTATGTCGATGCTCTTCGCATTTCTGCTCCTGATGATCCTGGGCGTGCCGCTCTATCTTTCGCTGCTCTCCACGTCGTTTCTCGGGATCGTGATGCTCGGGGATTTTTCCTTGTTGCGCGTGATGAGCCAGCAGTTTTTCGGCGGTATGGACGTGTTCTCGCTGATGGCCATCCCCTTCTTCATCCTTGCCGGAATTTTAATGAACAGAACGGGGCTGACGGACAGACTGCTTGACTTCAGCCGTCTGCTCGTCGGGTCGGTGCGGGGCGGTTTGGGGTACGTCAACGTCGTCGGCGGCATCATCCTCGCCGGGGTGAACGGATCTGCGGCGGCCGACGCATCCGCTCTCGGCTCCATTCTTATTCCCGCGATGGTCAAAGACGGTTTTTCACCGCCGTATGCCGCGGGCCTGACGGCGGGGAGCGCGCTCATCGGTCCCATTATCCCGCCGAGTATTTTCATGATTATCTACGCCACCATGACGAATACGTCGATCGGCGGACTCTTCGCCGCCGGCATCCTGCCCGGTATTTTGCTGGGAGGTGCGTTCATGGGGATGAACTACGTGTATTCTCACCGGTACCAGGTTCCCGTCGCCGATTTTGAAGCAGTCCGTAAAATGAAAAAAGAGATCCTGATGCGATCGCTGGTCGCGCTGTTTGCGCCGGTGATCATCATTGGGGGAATTATTACCGGAGTCGTCACGCCGACGGAGTCCGGCGCGCTCGCGGTTGCGTACTGCCTGATCGCGGGAACGCTGTATACGCGGCAGCTGACGTTCCGGGTTCTTGCGGAGTCGCTCTATGAAACGGTCCGCTTGACCAGCTCTATTTTTCTCATCATGGGGGCGGCGATGGTCATCGGGTGGCTTTTGAAGTGGGAGCAGGTCCCGCAGAAGTTCGCTTCCCTTATCCTCCAGGCGGGGCTTCTGGATAAACCATGGCTTCTTATGGTCGTGCTCAGCGCGATCATCTTCCCTGTGGGCATGTTCATGGAAGAGGTTTCAACACTGGCGCTCCTCACGCCGATCTTCGCCCCTATCGCTCTGCGCGCCGGTATCGATCCTTTCCACTTCGGTGTGGTGATGACGCTCAACGTAACGATCGCGCTGATCACTCCCCCCATGGGAGCGTGCAACTATATCGTCGCGGCCGTCGGGAGGGTGAAGCTCTCGGAGGTTTTTCTTCACATCTGGCCTTTCATCGGAGTCGCTCTCCTGGTGTTGCTCGCCATAATATCGTTCCCTCCGCTGACCACATTGATACCGCGGATGCTGAACCTGTAGCACGGAAATGGAAGGAGAAGAAAAATGAATCACCCCTTCATGGACATACCGATTACAGCCGCTCCAGGCTTTTCGTGGGAAGCTTCGAGAGCGGTGCCTATCGACGAGTGCGGCGAGGAGATGGTGGCGGCAAGCCTGATCCCGGAGAAGATCCTTGTCCGGCCGCAGTATTTCCTTCATATGCTCGAAGGCGCCATCCCCGAGTGCTACGTACGCCGTTCGGTGCTCGAACGCCTTCTCGAAGCTTCGGAGATGCTACCCGACGGGTGCCGGCTCGTACTTCTGGATACTTGGCGGTCCCGCAATATCCAGACGACTCTTTTTCAGAAATTCCGCTCAGAACTCCGCGAGAAAATGCCGCTTCTCGACGATGCGGAAATTACCGTTCTCGCCTCCCAGTTCGTCGCGCCGCCGTCGCTGCACCCGGAACGCCCCTCGCCTCATATCACGGGGGGAGCGGTAGACCTGACCATTGTCGATAAAATGGGCTTCTGTCTGCCGATGGGAACCGTGTTCGACGAGACTTCCGAGAAGTCGGGCACGGTGTGGTACGAGAAAAAATTCGAATCAAAAGAGGCCATGTCCGAGGATGAGATGGATGCGCTGCATAACCGGCGGCTTCTGTATTACGTGATGCACAAGGCGGGATTCACGAACTATCCCGACGAGTGGTGGCACTACGACTACGGCAATCAGAACTGGGCGCTGCTCCGCGGCAAAAAACATGCGATCTTCGGCGTCACCGAGCCCGCATTCCGCTGGCGCTCCCTCTGATACGAAGTAAACCGATGAAAAGGCGAGAGGCCGGGGAGTCTTTCCCCGGCCTCTCGCCTTTTCGCGTACGAATCAGCGAAAGAATGACGCCAGGATCCCCGCGAATACAAGGGCGGGAAGCATGTTGATCACCTTGATGCGCTTGATCTCCAGTATCGCGAGTCCTATGCCGAGGAGCATAAGTCCTCCTACCGCGCTCACCTCCGCGATCACCTCCGGGCTCATCACGCGCTGTACCCCTTCCGCGAGCAGCGTCAATACGCCCTGATAGATGAGAACCGGGAAGGCGGAAAAAACCACCCCGACCCCGAGAGATGCGCCCATCGCCGCCGAGGCCATCAGATCCATGAAGGATTTCGTGATGAAGAGCTTGGGATACTCTCCCATTCCCTCTTCGATGGCGCCCAGGATCGCCATCGAACCGACGCAGAAGAGAAGCGAGGCGGCGACGAACCCCTCGGTGAACTTCTCGTTTTTCGAGCGAATCTTTCCTTTGGTCCACTCCGCCAAGTTGTTCAGGCGTTTGTCCAGGTCGAACCATTCACCGAGAAGCGATCCTCCGACGATGCTGAACACCATGATGAGCACGCTCTGCGTCCTCTGCGCCATGAGAAATCCAAGGAAAATCGTAAAAAGCCCCAGCCCCTGAAACGTGATGGTGATAAACCGTTGCGAAAGACGGGAGTGGAGCAGAAGACCGACAAGCCCGCCGAGAGCGATCGCCGCCGCATTGAGAACGCTTCCCGAAGCCGGGACGTGCTGAAAGAAAAAATCCACTATGGAACAACCTCCTGTTTGTAAAAAGAGTAATGCCGGATGCCCGATGAGCGCGTGCGCGTTCGGTAAACCGGTTAATCTCGTTCCTCCCGGAAAAATGGAAGTCCCAACGAGGCGGGAGCGCCGAAGACGATTCCTTTTCCCTTCTTAATGGAGATGAAGAGAAGAACGCCGATCGTCATCAGGTAGGGAAGCATCATCAGAACAGGCGCCGGGATAGTGGTTCCGGCAGCCTGGAGTCGGAGCTGGAAGGCTTCCACACCGCCGAAAAGATAGGCTCCGAAAGCGGCGCGCGCCGGGTTCCAGATGGCGAAGATGACGAGCGCGACAGCAATCCATCCGCGTCCTGCGGTCATATGCTCCGCCCACATTTTCGTATAGGCGACGGACATGTAGGCGCCGCCCACCGCTACGATACCCGCACCCACCATCGTGTAGAAGTAGCGCGTCTTCGCCACGGAGATGCCCATCGCGTCCGCCGCCCGCGGATTGTCCCCGGTTGCGCGGAGGTACAGCCCCTGCCTTGTGGATGAGAAGAACCAGCAGAGGAAGAAGACGAGCCCGTAAGAACAGTAGATGAGCGCGTCGTGGTTAAAGAGTACCGGACCGAGGACGGGTATGTCGGAGAGCACCGGCACCGGAATCTTGCTCAATCCGGGGATGGTGAAGCCGACGAAATTGCGCCCCAGGAGGGAGGATGCGCCCGTGCCGAACATGGTCATGGCAAGGCCGCTCACTACCTGATTCCCTTTCAGCGTGACGCAGATGAAGGCGTGCACAAGCCCCAGGAGCGTCCCGACGAAGAAGGCCGCCGCGATCCCGAGCCATGCGTTCCCAGTGGAATAGGAGACTGCGAATCCCGCGTACGCTCCCAGAAGCATGATGCCTTCGAGTCCGAGGTTGAGGATGCCGCCTTTTTCCGTGACGATCTCTCCGAGGGTCGCGTAGAGAATCGGGGTGCCGCTTCGGACTGCCGCAGTGAGAATGGGAACCAGAATTTCCATGTTATTTCCCCTCCTTTACAGAGGTTGTGTGCGAAAGCGTCGAGCCTTCGGAGAGAACGCGGATACGGAATTTCCTGAAGAACTCGCCGCCGAGAACAAAGAAGAGGATCAAGCCTTGCAGAACGAGCATGCTTGAAAGGGGAAGCCGCATGACGATCTGGAGCGTCTCGCCGCCCACAAGGAGGACCCCCATGAGAAAAGAGACCAGAATGATCGCGATCGGGTGCAGGCGGGCCAGCCACGCGACGATGATCGCGGTGTAGCCGTAGCCGCCGGAAAAACCGTGTTGCAGACGGCCTTGCAGACCCGAGAGTTCGCACATTCCCGCGATTCCCGCAATAGCTCCGGAGAGGAACATCACGAACACGACGTTCTTTATGTAGCTCATTCCTGCGAAGCCCGCGGCTTTAGGATTTTCGCCCATGACCCGGATCTCGTACCCCCATCGTGTAAAGCGGAGGATGACCCAGAAGATCAGAGGAAGCAGAATCGCGAGGAAAAGACCGGCATGGATGCGGGTGCCCCAGAAAGAGGGAAGACGCGCCGCGTTCGGAAAAGGCGCCGTCATCGGGAAGCCGAGGCTTGCAGGGTCGCGCCAGGGGCCGTAGACAAAATAGTTCAGAAGGTTCATGGCTACATAATTGAGCATCAGCGTCGTGATGATCTCGTTGACGCTCCATCGCGCGCGGAAGTATCCGGCGATGGCCGCCCAGATTCCTCCTGCGATTCCCGCCGCGGCGAACATGATGGCGAACATCGCCAGATGGTTGTCGACGAAGAGGTAGCGAACCGCGGCGGCGGCCGCGATCGCGCCCATGAAGATCTGCCCCTCCGCGCCGATATTCCAAATGAGCATTGTGAAGGAAAGCATTACCGCGATCGCGGCCATCGCAAGAGGGATCGCCTTGACGACGGTCTCGCTGAGGCCGTATGCGTCGCCCAAAGAGGAGCGGATGATGGTGGAGTAGGCCTGGAACGGCGAGACGCCCATGAAAAAGAGAAAGACGGCTCCCGAAAGAAGCGCGGCTGCGAGCGAGACGAGAGGAATGACAATACCGAGCATCCGTGGTGTTTCAAGTCGTGGTTCCACTTTTACGGAGAATTTCATGATTTTTCTCCTCCTCGGGCAGCGGAGGCAAGCGCCTCTTCAGCAGGTGTTCCGGCCATCATAAGGCCGATGGCTTCGACCGGCGTCTCCGCAGGCGAATCCAGAATGCCCATGATCTCGCCTTTGCACATAACAGCAAGGCGGTCGCTCATGGCAAGGAGTTCGTCGAGATCCTCCGAAACCAGCAGAACGGCGCATCCAGCCTCGCGGGCGGCGAGAAGCTGCTCCCTGACGAACTTCGTCGCCGCGACGTCCAGTCCCCAAGTGGGATGAACCGCGAGGATGGCTATCGGGGCGTCGCTCAGTTCGCGTCCGAGCATCAGCTTCTGGAGATTGCCCCCTGAGAGGTTGCGAACCGGGGTCTCCATCGAAGGAGTGCTCACGTTGTAGCGGGAAACCAGCCCTCGGGCGAAGGAGAAGACTTCTTTCCAGTCGATGAATCCTTTCTTTGAGACCGGACGGTTCCAGTACCTCTTCAGGATGGAGTTCTCGCTGACGTTCATGTTGGGGACGAGCCCCGTTCCTTTTCTGTCGGCGGGGATGTAATGTATTCCTTTGTCGATGAAGATCTTTGGAATCGAATTGGTCAGTTCCTCGTTATTGACGCGTATCGAACCCGACTCTACCTTTCGAAGTCCCACCAGTGTTTCGCAAAGTTCCTGCTGGCCGTTGCCCGCCACTCCCGCGACGCCCAGGATTTCCCGTTCCCGAATCATGAATGTTGCGCGCGTTACGGCGGGAATGCCCCGATCGCCGAGCGCGCAGACGGAAGCGCACTCAAGGACCGGTTTTCCGGGCTGAAGCGATTGTTTCTCGATATTGAAGATCATCTTTTGGCCGATCATCATCTCCGCCAGCTTTTCCTTTGTTGTGGAAGCCGTATCGACAGTTCCGACAAGGCGTCCTTTCCGCAGGATCGTCACCCGGTGCGAAAGCCCCATGACCTCGTCCATTTTGTGAGAGATGAAAATGACGCCGTGCCCTTCGGATGTCATCTGGCGCACGGTTTCGAAGAGATGCTCCGCCTCCTGCGGTGTGAGGACCGCCGTTGGTTCGTCGAGCACAAGGATGTTCGCCTTCCTGTAGAGCATCTGGAGAATCGCCACACGCTGCTGTTCTCCGATGGAGAGCTGCCAGATTTTAGCGTCGGGATCCACCGACAGCCCGTACCGGGAGGAGAGTTCGACGATGCGCTCCCGGATCGCGCGTTTGGGAAGGACCGCAGAGAGTCCTTCAAGGCCGAGTATCATGTTCTCCCATACTGTCTGGCTCGGGATGAGCATGAAGTGCTGGTGAACCATCCCTATCCCCGCGCCGATGGCGTCTCGCGGCGAAGAGAAAGAAACTTCCTTCCCTTCCACCGTCAATATGCCGCTGTCCGGCCGATAGAGGCCGTAGAGGATGTTCATCAAGGTCGATTTCCCCGCGCCGTTTTCTCCGAGCAACGCATGCACTTCTCCCGGGCGGACGTCGAAGTCCACGTCGAGATTGGCCGTCACCCCCGTAAAGCGCTTGGTGATTTTCCGCATGCGGACGAGTGGTTCCGAAGGAGCTCGTGCATCCATCCCTTTTCCCCCTTGCGATCCAGTGGACGGAGCCTTCGCGGAAAAAGGTTCGCGAAGAGAAAGACTGTCCTTTAGGGATCGAAAATGTAATGATGAAACGGGAAGAAAAAGGGGCGCGGAAATTCGCGCCCCAAGTTTCCCCTCATATATAATACAAAAGAAAGGGCTATTTGGGTATATCTCCCTTGACGCCTTCCACGAACCAGTTCATGGAAAGCATCTCTCCGTCGGTCATGGCGCTTCCTTCGGGAACCTTCACTTCGCCGTTCTGATCCTTCACCGGGCCGTGGAAGACATCCCACTCGCCGGACACGATCTTGGCCTTCTCGACGTCGACGAGCGCCTTCACAAGGTCGGGCACATCTTGTCCGTAGGGGGCAAGCGCCACCATGCCTTCTTTCAGTCCGTACCAGATGTGGCTGGGCTGCCATGTTCCCTTGATGACTTGGTCGATCGTCTCCTTGTACACCATTCCCCAATCCCATATGGGCGCGGTAAGGTGCTTCGTCGGCGCATAGGCGCTCATGTCGTTATTATATCCGACGACGTAGATTCCCGCTTCTTCGGCGGCCTGGGGGGTCGCGCCGGTATCGGCGTGCATCGCGAGGACGTCCACTCCGGAGTCGATGAGCGCCTTCGCGGCTTCCTTCTCCTTACCCGGGTCGAGCCAGGAGAAGATCCAGATAACCTGAACCTCGGCCTCCGGGTTTGCCTTGCGGACGCCTTGGGTGAAAGCGTTGATTCCTCTGATGACCTCGGGGATGGGGTGCGCGCCGACGTAGCCGATGCGATTGTTCTTGGTCATTTTCCCCGCGACGAGACCGGAAAGATACCGCGCTTGGTACATTCTGCCGAAGTACGTCCCCACGTTGGGAGCGTCCTTGTATCCGGAGCAATGCATGAAAATGACCTCGGGGTACTTCTTCGCCACGTCCTGAATGAAGTCCATGTAGCCGAACGTAGTGCCGAAGATAACCTTCGAGCCGTTGCGGATCATGGTCTCGAAGACTCTGGCGGAGTCGGGGCCTTCCGGAATGGATTCGACGAAGGTCGACTTCACCCCGGGGAACTCCTTCTCCAAGGCAAGGCGGCCCTGCTCGTGCATGTAGGTCCATCCGCCGTCGCCGATGGGGCCTATGTAGACGAATCCCGGGTTGATCTTCTCGGCGGGGATCGCGGGGAACGCTGCATACGCAGTACCGCACAAAATGACGCTCAAAACAAAAACGAGGAGCAAAACGAATCTTTTCACGCTTTCTACCTCCCTGATATAAGGATAGAGGGGCATATCTCCCCTCTTCGATATTATACAGTAGTGTCCGAAGAAAAAAAATAAAGAGGAAGGATTTTTACTTTTTCAGAAGAGAAGAGGCATGCTACAATACACCCATGGGCTGAGCGAGAAGAATTGAAGGAGGAGTGGGTGGCGTGTCGAGTGAAAGCTATCATAAGACGTATCCGGTTTCGTGGGAACAGGTGCATCGCGATTGCAAGGCCTTGGCGTGGCGTCTTCTAGGGGTATGCAAATGGGAACGGATCGTAGGAATTGCGCGGGGTGGACTGATCCCCGCGGCGATTATCGCCCGGGAACTTGACGTTCGACTTGTGGATACCGTCTGTGTTTCGAGCTACGTCCTGCGCACGCAAGGTGAACTTTCGGTTTTGAAGGAAATCTCAGGCGACGGAGAAGGGTGGCTCATCATCGACGATCTTGTCGATACGGGGAAGACTGCCCGGGTTGTCCGAAAGATGCTCCCGAAAGCGCACTTCGCCGCCGTGTACGCAAAACCGGATGGCCGCGAGTTCGTAGATACCTATATAACGGAAGTAAGCCAGGACACGTGGATCCTCTTTCCGTGGGATGCGGAAACAGCCTACGCGAAACCGATAGTGGAGCAGCGTTAGCGTCGGAATCCGACCTTTCCAGACGGCAGCGACCTTCTCGGAGAATCCGCCGGCGCTTTCATAGCTGCGGCATACCTGGAAAGACGTTCTCATTCCCCGGTCAGGATAATGAATACACAAAGCAGGCTCCGGAAGGCGGGATGTTTTTGACGTATCTTAATTATCTGTTTTTCCTTGTTTTTTGGGGATGGATTCTCTCCGTCGGATATATACGGTATATTCTCCCCTTCATCGAATCGGCTTTCGATACGCTTGAGGCGATGGATAACAGCGGCGACCTTTTTCCGAGAGCGATCGCTTTCATTGCGAAGCTGGCGATGACTGGAAGCCAGATGTACATTTTGGGTATCTGGTCGGCGTACTGCGTGCTCAGGACGATGATTTTTCTCCAGAAACCGGGGACGAACGGGTGGTTGTATTACATAACGGCGTTTGTTGTCTGCGAGGGGTTTCTCGGCGCTGTCGCGAAGAAAGAAAAATACAGGGGATTGCTCTCGGTGTTCCATTCCGCAATGGCGATGGGGCTTTTCGTCATTTTTGCTTTAAATCCGTATTTTCTTCGATCGGTGTATCCGTGGCTCCCTCCGATGATGAACTTCAACTTCCCGCAATAAAAACAAGAGGCCTGTAAGCGGACGCTTGCGGCCTCTTGTTACGTTCCGGGATACTAAAAAACTGCTTCCCTCGAAAAAATCAGGCGAGGGCCGCGCTTCCAGCAGGGTCTCCCTCGGGAGGAACGATGCAGATGAACTCCAGCGGTTCTTCTCCGGTGTTTTCGATGAAGTGTTCCACGTTCGGCGGAACATGCGCCCAGCACCCTTTTTCCAATGGGTAGACGGTCCCGTCGATTGTCGCGTTGCACCGCCCCGACAGTATAAGTATATAATGTGGCCAGTCGTGTGTATGGAACGGAGTTTGCGTGTTTTTTCCCTTTACGGAAAAGTGGCGCGCAACATAGTCGTTCCAGAATTTTCCCGGGGCGAAAACAATCCGCTTCTCGATATCCGCCGCATGCGATGCTTCCTCAGCTTGCGGAATGTCGGAGATTTTTCCTGCGAGCAGCACGAAATCCCTCATTGTACAACCACTCTCCCTACGTTTTTTTCTTCGAAAAGCCAGAGGAACGTTCAATTGTTTCGATGATAGCAGGTGAGTGGATCGTTGTCCAGAAACATCGGCATATGGACTGCGATGAGTGGCGGGGGAGCTTTGACGAATATAAGGTTTACTGGTTGCAAAACTTTGAAACAGACTTGCAATTCTCGCGGTAATAGCTATAATGCGTTGCCAAGGCTTCATGCTGCTCTTCGGACGATGTGTCCAAGGGGCGGGTTTTTCGCAATTATATCTTCAATACAAACAGGAGGGGAAAGTACCATGAAGAGAAGCACCGCAGTTTTTTCTATCGTCCTTTTGACCTTGATCTTCGCCGCTTCCGCCGCAATCGCAGCGGTGGATATCAAGCTTGCGCACGTGGTGAACGAGAACGACGCGTTCCACGTCTGTGCGCTCAAATTCAAGGAGCTTGTCGAGGCGGGGAGCAAAGGGGAGCTTACGGTCACCATATACCCCAACGCACAGCTCGGAGACGAGCGGAATCTTCTCGAAAGCATGCGTATGGGCGTGGTTGATTCCGCTATCATCACCGGCGGCCCCATCATGAACTTCATGCCGAAGTTCGGTGTTTTCGACCTGCCCTTCCTCTTCTCTACACCCGAGCATGCGTACAAAGTGCTCGACGGCGAAATCGGAAAAATGATGCTTGAGGAGATGGGACAGCACGGCTGGAAAGGACTCGCCTACGGAGAACGCGGTTTCCGCAACCTTACGAACAGCAAACAGCCTGTCAAGACTCCCGAGGATATGAAGGGGCTGAAGATCCGGCTCATGCAGAACCCGGTCTACGTCGATTCCTTCAAGGCTCTCGGTGCGAACGCGATCCCTATGGCGTGGACCGAGGCGCTCACCGCGCTCCAGCAGGGTGCGATCGACGGGCAGGAGAACCCGCTGAACGTAATCGTCGCGTTCAACCTCTTCGAGTCGCAGAAGCATCTTGCCCTCACCCGCCACGCCTATGCGCCGAACGTGATCATGATGAGCAAAAAGACTTGGGAAAAACTTGCCCCCCGGATGCAGTCCCTTGTTCAGGATGCAGCGCAGAAGGCAGCGGAGCATAACAGAGCCTACGACAATGAGAAAGAGGCGGAGTGGCTCCAGTTGCTGAAGGACAAGGGGATGGAAGTGACCGAGCCCGAGACGGCCGCGTTCCTCGAAGCTGTCAAACCTGTGTACGAAAAGTACGAAGCGCAGTTCGGCAAAGAGCTTATCGAGGCTATTTTGGCCGGCAAATAAGGCTGAGGCGGATGGCCACCAAAGAAAGCGGAACAAGAGGCGGGAGCGTGTTCTCGCCTCTTGTCCGATTAAGCGATTATGTGAATAAGGTTAGCGAAATAGTCCTTTTCACGATGATGCTCGCGATGATCGCCGTGACGACGATGCAAATTATCTGCCGACTTTTCTTCGAGGCGCTGATCTGGTCGGAGGAACTGACGACATACCTTCTGGTCGCGTCCTCGCTCCTGGGGGCCGCGATCGCGTTCAAACGCGGATCTCACATAGCTGTGACATTCCTTGTGCACAAGCTCCCTCTTCCGCTGAAAAAAGCGACGGAGCTCCTTGTGCAGGGGATAGGCATCCTCTTCTTTTTCGTCGTCGCCTATTACGGGGGTGTTCTTATGAGGTCCGAAGCGATGCAGACAACGCCCGCCATGGGTATTTCCATGACATGGATCTACCTGATGTACCCCGTCGTGGGGAGTATCGTGCTGCTGCATCTCGTTGCCGGACTCGGCGGCATTCTCGGGAGGAAGTAATATGGGACTCGTTCTTGCAGGCAGTTTTGCGTTTTTTTTACTCCTTGGTGTTCCTGTCGGGCTTGCCATCGGCGTATCCGGGCTGCTTATCGTCTTTTTAAGCGGCTTTCCTCTTGAGATGATTCCTCAGACCATGTTCTCCGGCAACGAATCGTTCGCGCTCGTCGCCGTTCCTTTCTTCGTCCTCGCCGGAGATATTCTCGCCAGGGGCGGGATATCCGAGCGGATCATCGCTTTCGCCGAGGCCACTCTCGGCAGGTTTCGCGGAGGCCTTTCCATTGTCTCCACTGTGGCCTCCATGTTCATCGCGGCCATCTCGGGCTCCGGAGCGGCGACGACGGCGGCGGTCGGCTCGGCCCTCCTCCCCCAGCTCGAGGAGAAAGGCTACGACGTGGACTTCTCCGCCGCGCTGATCGCGGCCTCGGGAACGATCGGCGTAGTGATCCCCCCGAGCGTCCCGATGGTTCTCTATGCGGTCATCGCCGGAGTCTCGGTGGCGAAGCTCTTCATGGCGGGATTCGTTCCGGGGTTTTTGATGGGGCTCGGACTTATCGTCTATTCGATTTACGTCGCGAGAAAGAGAGGGTATCCTGCGAGCAGAAGCACCACCGGCAGGGAGAAGTGGAAGCTCTTCATCGAAGCGACGTGGGGACTCATGACGCCCGTGATCATTCTCGGCGGCATCTTCTCGGGGTTCTTCACCCCTTCGGAAGCCGCCGCCGTGGCGGTGGTCTACTCTCTCTTCGTCGCCTTTTTCATCTACAGATCCCTGAGTTTCAAGCAGTTCTACAAGATCGTCGTCGGATCGGGCGTTACTTCGGCGCTTATCATGTTCATCATCGCCACGGCGAAGCTTTTCGGCTGGGGGCTCGCCTTCTTCCAGATTCCGGAGGCGGTCGCGCGATTTCTCCTCGGCTTCGCCGGAGGGAACACCTTCATGATCTATCTTATGATCACGATCATTATTCTGCTTGCCGGCATGTTCATGGAAACAGCCTCCGCGCTTATTGTTCTCACGCCGATCTTCCTGCCGACGATCATTCGTATCGGAGGCAATCTTTTTCACTTCGGCGTGCTGATCGCCATCGGTCTTGCCATCGGAATGGCGACGCCCCCTGTCGCGATCAATATCTATGTCGCAGGAGCCATTACGGGGCTCCCCATGGAGCGGATCAGCAAGCCGATCCTTCCGATGATCTTTGTGCTCATCGGCATTCTTCTTCTGGTAACCTATGTGCCATCGCTCATTCTCTCGCTTCCGATGCTCGTCTGGGGGCCGGGAGGAATATAATGCATCACTAGAAATTTCATTAGGAGGTAGTGCTATGCGAAGCGACAACGCAAAGAAAGGTGCGGAGCGGGCGCCTCACCGCTCGCTTTTGAAAGCGTCCGGATATACCGACTGGGAAATCGCCCGTCCGTGGGTTGGCGTCGTCAACCCCTACAACGCGCTCATTCCCGGCCATATCCACCTGAACAGGCTCGCTCAGGCAGTGAAATCGGCGGTGTACGCATTCGGAGGTTTCCCTCTGGAGTTCCCCGTCATCGGCGTTTGCGACGGAATCGCCATGAATCACGAGGGGATGAAGTTTTCGCTCCCGAGCCGTGAGCTGATCATGGACTCCATCGAGGTGATGGTCAGGGCGCACGCGCTCGACGCTCTTGTTCTTGTCACCAACTGCGACAAGATCATCCCCGGAATGGCGATGGCGGCGCTTTCGCTGAATATCCCGACGATCATGATCAGCGGCGGACCGATGCTCGCCGGAACGACCGGCGGGAAGGACGTCGATCTCAGCAACATTTTCGAGGCCGTCGGCAAGAGAGCCGTCGGGATGATCACCGACGAAGAGCTCCGCGAGATAGAGGACATCACCTGTCCGACGTGCGGTTCCTGCGCCGGCATGTTCACCGCGAACACCATGAACTGCATGATCGAGGCGCTTGGCTTCGCGCTCCCCGGAAACGGGACCATTCCCGCCGTCTACTCGGCCCGGGACCGACTGGCCAAGGAGGCCGGCCGCCAGATCATGACGCTGGTCGAGAGGAACATCAAGCCCAGAGACATCCTCACGGAGAAGGCTTTCGACAACGCCGTTGCCGTCGATATGGCGCTCGGCGGCTCTACCAACACGGCGCTCCATCTTCCGGCTCTGGCGCATGCCGCGGGTCTTTCGCTGACGCTCGACCGGTTCGACGAAATCAGCGCACGTACGCCGCATCTGTGCAGCATGAGCCCCGGAGGTCCCCACCATATTCAGGATCTCTTCGCGGCGGGCGGCGTGCAGGCCGTGATGGCGCGCCTCGCTCAAGGCGCTCTCATCGACGGCAATCCGATGACGGTGACGGGAAAGACCGTAGCGGAGAACCTCGACGGAGTTTTTGTGAAAGACGATGCTATCATCAGACCGCTTGAAAAGCCGTACCATGCTCAGGGCGGGCTTGCCGTACTCAAAGGCAACCTCGCTCCGGAGGGGAGCGTGGTCAAACAGTCCGCAGTCGATCCTTCCATGCTGAAGCACTCGGGCCCCGCCCGTGTCTTCGACAGCGAGGAAGCGGCGTCGAAGACCATTCTGGAGAAGGGAATCAAGGAAGGCGACGTGGTCGTCATCCGTTACGAAGGCCCCAAGGGCGGACCGGGGATGCGCGAGATGCTCACCCCGACCTCTTCTCTCGCCGGCATGGGAATGGACAAGACCGTCGCTCTCATCACCGACGGACGCTTCTCCGGCGCCTCGCGCGGCGCATCCATCGGCCATGTCTCGCCGGAAGCGGCCGCGGGAGGAATGATCGGTCTCGTGAAAGAAGGCGACATCATCGAGATCGACATCCCCGCACGGAAACTACACCTCGCCGTCCCGGAGGAGGAACTCGCCAGACGCAGGAACGAGTGGAAGCCCGTGGAGAATTCCGTCCAAAGCCAGTTCCTTGATCGGTACCGGGCATTCGTTACTTCCGGTTCGAAAGGAGCGGTTTTTTCCGAATAGCGTGCCTGCGGAGGGGCTTTATGACGGAAGCCTCTCCGCCCGTTTCAAGGAGGGGAGAACGTGGGAGAGAGGGAGAGTACGGAAACCCGTATCCTCGACGCAGTCGGGGCTATACTTTCGAGAAAGGGATTCCGTTATTTGGGAGTAAACGCCATTGCCCGTGAAGCCGGTGTGGACAAGGTCCTCATTTATCGCTATTTCGGCGGACTTCAACCTCTTTTACGAACCTTTTTCACGCGAAGAAAATACTGGCCGACAACCTCGGAAATCCTCCAGACCGCCGGAGAGGGTGAGGCCGACCCGGCAACAAGAGCGTACGCAATCCTCAGAGGGTATCTCCGCGAGCTGAAAAAGTCGGATGCGGCGCGTGAAATTCTGCGGGGAGAGATTGCAGGAAGGGAGGATGTCGCCGCGGAGACGGCGGAGGAACGCTACCGGCAGGGTATGGAGCTGCTCGATCTTCTTCGGGAGCCGGACAAGGAGACGGAAGGACTGACCGAGATGGCAGCGCTCCTCTCTGCAGGGTTCACTTTCTTGCTGCTGCGAAAGGATGTTTCCTCTCGTTACCTCGGGCTTGACCTGCGGAAAGAAGATACCTGGGAGCGCCTGGAAAGAGCCATATACCTTCTTGTGAAGTTGTATTACAAAGAGAAGGCCCCGCCGGAGGGGCGAGGCCACACAGGAGAGGGAGAAACTATTTGAGCTTTTCGAGCGTTTCGACGAGCGCTTTGCCGAAGTGCGCCAGATCGGAAGGCGTGCGGCTCGTGACGATATTCTTCGAGACCACCGCGGCCTCGTCCACCCATTCAGCTCCGGCGAGGATCATATCGTCCTTGATGCTCTTGTAGGAAGTTGCGCGGACGCCGTCGAGAATGTGCGCCGAAACGAGGACGCTGCCGCCGTGGCATATCGCCGCAACGACGCCGCCGTTGGAATGGACGTCGCGGACGAAATCGACGATCCCCTTATGGGTTCTGAGCTTGTCGGGGCCCCAGCCTCCTGGGACGACGACGCCGGCGAAGTCTTTCGCCGAGATCTCCGAAGGGGATTTCTCCGAACGGATCACGCCGCCCATCTTTCCGGTATAGCTCTTTCCGGCTTCCGGGCCGACGATGATGAGCTCGTACCCCTCTTCCGCAAGGCGGTAGTAGGGATACCAAAATTCGAGGTCATGAATGGTCTCCTCTGCAAGAACAGCTATTTTCTTGGACATACTCTGTCCCTCCTTCTTTTTTTCTATGATTATTGTACTGTTTATAGTCTATCATAAAACATCCTTTACAGGAGGCGATGACAATGACATTGAGGGATAATTCTGTGATTATAACGATCCTTTCCCGGAGGAGCATCCGAAAGTTTCGCTCCGATGCTGTTCCACCCGAGATGCGCGACCTGCTTCTGGAGTGCGCGTTTGCCGCGCCCTCGGCGCATAATCGCCGCCCGTGTCACTTTATCGTCCTTGAGGATCGTGCTGCGCTCGATGCGTTAGCTGAAGTCCACGACTCGGGAAAGATGCTCTTTCAGGCGCCGCTGGCTATCGCCGTCTGCGCGGAGACCGCATCCTATCCCGAAGGGGATCTCGCGTGGGTGGAGGACTGTTCGGCGGCTCTCGAGAACATTCTCGTCGCCGCAAAGGGGCTTGGGCTTGAAGGCGTCTGGCTGAAGGTAATGGGGCGTCACCCGCGAAACGAGCGTGTGCGTCCGGTTCTCGGCGTGCCGGAATCGGTAGAGATTGTAGGGATCGCCGCGCTCGGATTCGGCGCGGAGGAAAAACCCCCCTACGAAGGGATAAGGGTGGACCGCGTGCATAATAATCTCTGGTAAAGAAACACTCGGAAAGAGCGTTCATGCGCCCTGAAGCGGTTCGTTACTCCTCAGGACGTGATACAATATACAGGTTATGCTGTACACGTCGCCGTTTTTTCGGTGAATCGGCTTTGGAGGTTGAAGGATCGTATGGACGAAAAGAAAAGTGAAATGCACCTCGGCAAGGTGCTCCCTCTTCCTCTGGTAGAGGAAATCAAACACAGTTATCTCGACTACGCTATGAGCGTCATCGTGGGGCGCGCGCTCCCCGATGTTCGGGACGGTCTGAAACCGGTGCAGCGGCGGATTCTGTACGCAATGATGGAGCTGGGGCTCCGCTCGGGTTCCTCGTATAAGAAGTCGGCTCGCGTCGTGGGAGAAACGATGGGTAAGTACCACCCGCACGGCGACGCCGCGATCTACGAAACCATGGTCCGAATGGCGCAGGACTTCAGCATGCGCTATCCGCTGGTCGACGGACAGGGAAACTTCGGCTCCATCGACGGCGATCCCGCGGCGGCCATGCGATATACCGAAGCAAAGCTCTTCGAAACAGGAGAACTGATGCTGGCGGATATCGACGAAGACACCGTGGAGTGGGGGCCGAATTTCGACGAATCGCTCAAGGAGCCGTTGACCCTGCCCTCGATGATCCCGAATCTCCTGGTGAACGGAAGCTCCGGGATCGCGGTGGGCATGGCGACGAACATCCCCCCGCATAATCTGTGCGAAGTTGTGGATGCTCTCGAATACATGATCGAAGCCGACGGAAACATCGAGTTCGGCGAGATCTACGCGCGGCTGCCCGGCCCTGATTTCCCGACAGGCGGCGTGATTCTCGGACGCAACGGCATTATCGACGCGTACCGCACGGGTAGAGGAAAGATCATCCTCAGGGGAAAAACGCATGCGGAGGAGGGGAAGAAAGGGAGGACTTCGGTCGTCATTACCGAAATCCCCTTCATGGTCAACAAAACTCTGTTGATCGAGACGATCGCCTCCTGCGTGCAGGAGAAGCACATAGACGGCATCTCGGACATCCGGGACGAATCCGACAGGGACGGACTCCGCATCGTTCTCGAACTCCAGCGCGACGCGGACGCGGAGCTTGTGCTGCGCCAGCTGTACCGCCGCACGCAGCTCCAGTCGACATTCGGAGTCATCAATCTCGCGTTGGTGGACAATAGCCCGAAAGAGCTCCCGGTCGCCGACATGCTCTCCCTCTTCCTCGAACACCGGCGCGACGTCGTCCGCAGGCGGACGCAGTTCCGTCTCGACAAGGCCCTCGCTCGTGCGCATATCGTCGAAGGCCTCGTCAAAGCGCTCGATATCATCGACCGCGTCATCGCGACCATTCGGGCGGCGCAGACGACGCAGGAAGCAAGAGAAGGTCTGGTGGACACCCTCGGATTTTCGGAGCTTCAGGCGCAGGCGATACTTGAAATGCGGTTGCAGCGCCTCACAGGACTCGAAAGGGAGAAGCTCGACGCGGAGCTTGCCGCCCTTCTCGCCGATATCGAACGGTTTCGGAGCATCCTCGGAAACGCGAAAATTCTGGACGGTGTGATCAAAGACGAACTGAGTCTCCTGAGAAAGAAGTTCGGCAGCCCCAGAAGAACGGAAATAATCGACAGCTACGAGGAGGTTTCGGTAGAGGACCTTATCCCGGAGGAAGATATCGTCGTGATTCTTTCCAAGGACGGCTATCTCCGCCGGAAGAGCCTCGACGAGTACGTTCCGCAGGCGAGGGGCGGAAAGGGCCGAAAGGGCGCCGCTCTTCAGGACGAGGATGAGATCGCTGTCTTCGCGGTGACGAACACACACAAAGACGTCTATCTGTTTACATCCTCCGGTCGTGTGCTTGCGATACGGGGACACATGATTCCGGAATCACGCTCCGGCAAGGGCAAACTTGTCGGGAAGCTCGTGCCGCTGGAGGACGGGGAGACGGTCGTCTCCATGTATGGACGGAGCCTGGAGGGGAAAAGCTTCCTTTTCTTCGCGACGAAGAACGGCATAGCGAAACGTCTGCAACTTGCGGAGATTTTGCGCATCAACAGGGGAGGAAAACGAGTGCTTTCTCTGGACGAAGGCGACGAAATCGCGCAAGTGCGCCTGACGTCGGGAGATGACGAACTGCTCTTCATGACTGCTGCCGGACAGGCTCTGCGCGTTCCCGAGCAAGAGTTCCGGGCAATGGGGAGGGCGGCGCGCGGCGTCAAGGGCATACGTCTTGCAAAGGACGACTCCGTAATAAGCTGCGAGGTTGTGGATAAAGAACGGCATGCGCTTGTCATCAGTGAAAAGGGAGTAGCCAAGAGGACGAGTTTCGAAGAATTCACCCTCCATCACAGGGGCGGCTCCGGCGTGAAGGCGATGAATCTCGGGAGGAAGACCGGGATGCTTGTCGGCAGCTGGTCGGTGGCGGCCGAGGATGAAATAATGGCGATCACGGCGCGGGGAAGAATTATCCGCGTCGCCGTTTCCGAGATCCCGGTTTTGAGCAGGACGGCTATGGGCTCCATCACGGTTCGCCTCGACGGGGGAGACAGCGTCGCGGATGTAAGCGTCGTCTGCGGTGAAGCCTGTGTTGCCGCGGAGATCACGTGCGAGGAGGAGGCTGAATGAGGTTGGCGCGAGACGGTTACCCGCTCATTGCATTTACGGGGTTCATGATTTTAGGGAGTTTTTTCTTCGCTCCTCCGGTCGCGTTCTTTCTTTTACCTGTTCTCGGCCTCGTCGTCTGGTTTTTCCGCGACCCTGAAAGAATCCCCGACGGCGAAGGATTCCTCTCTCCGGCGGATGGGCGAATAGTGGAAATCGAGCACGCAGACCTTCCCTTCACAGGGAAGGCGTGGAAGGTCGGCATTTTTATGAACCCGCTGAGCGTGCACGTCAACCGGTTCCCGTGCGCCGGTACTGTGGAACACCTTGAGTACGTCCCGGGGAAGAAATGGATGGCCTTCGCCCCCAAGGCGTCGGAAGTCAACGAGCGGTTGCTCGTCGGCATTTCCACGGAGTACGGCCCCGTCCTCCTGGTGCAGATCGCGGGGTTCCTGGCGCGCCGCATCGTTTGCCGTCTTCGCAAGGGAGACCGGCTCGAAAGAGGGCAGCGGTACGGGATGATCAAGATGGGGTCGAAAGTCGACGTTTATTTGCCCGCGAAGACGCGCATCGCGGTTGCGAAGGGGCAGCAGGTTTTTGCGGGACGTACGATTCTGGGAGGTGTATCCTGTGGCGAGTAGCATCAGAAAAAAACGGCGCCCTCTCTCTTTCCGCGAGATAGCGCCCAACATGGTCACGAGCGGAAATCTGCTCTGCGGGACGATGTCGCTCATTCTTGTTCTCCACGGCAGGGTGGTCCCTGCGGCGTGGCTCGTTTTCATGGCGGTCTTCTTCGACTTCATGGATGGGAAGGTTGCGCGGAGTCTCGGAGGCGGGACGCACTTCGGTCTTGAATTCGACAGCCTTGCCGACGTAGTGAGTTTCGGCGTCGCTCCGGCCGTGCTTTTTTATTCTGTCTACGCGGAGCCGCTCGGCGTCATGGGCGCGCTGGCCGTCTCCTTTTTTGCCCTCTGCGGCGCGTTGCGTCTCGCACGATTCAACGTTTCGCACGTGCCCGGTCCCTTTCAAGGATTGCCTATCCCGGCGGGCGGTCTTTTTCTGGCTTCGTTTATCCTTGCCGGAACCCATCTCCCGCCGTGGCTGGCGGCGCTGTTCGCGCTCGGAACTGGCGTCCTGATGGTGTCGAGCGTCCCCTACAGCAGCATGAAGAAACTGCGCGGAGGACAGGCACGAAGGAAGCGTCTTCTTTTTGTCGGAGGTGCGGGACTCTGCGGCGCGTTTCTGCTGGAGAGCGCCGCTCCACTTGCAGGAATCTCTCTCTATGTCGTCAGCGGAATACTGCATTTCGATTGGGAAAAGTGGCTCTCCATTCCGGGAGCAGAGGAGGAGCGGGTCGAGCACACCCTTTGACCGTCTTTAAATTTTTTACAATCGATAGTGACGGGGGAGCCCGAACGGGCTGAGAGGAAGGCGGACGCCTTCGACCCTCTACCTGATCCGGATAATGCCGGCGTAGGGAGCGGCTCTTTTCAGCGAGCCTGGAGAAGGTCCGTTCATTGCGAACGGACTTTTTTTATTTCGAGGAAAGGCGGAGTATGCGATGAGTATGTATCGAGGAATAGCGGTAACAATAGCCGGTAGCGATTCGGGAGGGGGCGCGGGAATACAGGCGGATCTGAAGACGTGCGCCGCCTTGAAGGTGTTCGGCATGACGGTGATCACCGTCTTGACAGCGCAAAACAGCACTGCCGTCACCGACGTATGGAACGTCCCTGCGGATATGGTCCGCGCGCAGATGGACGCCCTCTGGTCGGACTTTCCGGTCGGCGCCGCAAAGACGGGGATGCTGAGCTCGCCCGATATCATACGGACGGTGGTCCAGGGTGTGCGGGAATGGAATGTGACGAATCTCGTGGTCGATCCCGTCATGGTCGCACAGAGCGGTGCGCCGCTTATCGCGGACGACGCAGTGGAAGCGCTCGGAAAAGAATTGCTTCCTTACGCGCTGCTTGTGACCCCGAATATCCCCGAGGCTGAACGTCTGGCCGGTTTTTCGATCCGTTCCACGGAGGAGATGGAACGCGCGGCGAGGAGAATAGCGGAACTAGGTCCGAAAGCCGTGCTGGTGAAGGGAGGGCATCTTCTCCGCGAGGAATCCGTAACGGATGTTTTCTTTTATAAAGGGGAGCTCACGCTTTTTGAAGACCCGAGGATTTTCACGGAAAATACGCACGGCACGGGATGCACGCTGAGCGCGGCGATCACCGCCGAGCTTGCGGCCGGTATCCCCTTGGAGGAAGCTGTTCGCCGGGGAAGGCAGTATCTTCGTATGGGGCTGGAGGCGAGTTTTCGCCCCGGAAAAGGCTGGGGGCCCCTGGGGCATGCGGTGACTCCGCCATGGCTTCAGTCTTGAAAATAGTTCCCGAAGAGTGGGCGGAGGCGCTGCGTGTCTGCCGTGCTCGTCGTCCCCTGATTTACGCCGTCACGAATTTTATCGCCGCGTCTTTCCAAGCGAACGCGATCCTCGCTGTTGGGGCTTCTCCTGTCATGTCGCCCTGTATTCATGAAGCGAAAGAGCTTGCGGGAAGTGCGGAAGGAGTGCTTGTCAATACGGGCGCTCCCTCGGAGGATAGAGAATTGCTTATCCGGAACGCGCTTTCCGTCGCAGATTCAAAACGGAGCGCTACGTTGCTCGATCCCGTAGGTTACGGCGCGTCGTCATTTCGCAGACGACTAGTCGACGCGTTGCTCGGTGATTTTCGATTCGCAGCGATAAAGGGAAACCGCGGCGAGATCTCTCTCATGGCAGGGGAGAATGTATGCGTGAAGGGCGTGGATTCCGAGGGGAAGTATTCATCCATCGACCGTACCGTGAGAACGGTCGCAATAAAGACACGTTCGATCGTCTGCGCTACCGGCGAGACGGATGTGCTGAGCGACGGCGACGGCGTACTTTCTGTACGAGGAGGAAGCGCGCTGCTCGGGAGGATTACGGGCGGAGGATGCGTGTTGGGCGCGTTGATGCTTACACTGAGTACGACGGCTTCGAGTATCTCCGACGGTGTTGTCTGTGCGTCCGTTCTCCTTCGGCTGGCGGCGGAACACGCTGAAAAGATCTCGGACGGTCCCGGAACCTTTCAAGCGCACTTATTGGATGCGTTGCACAAGACGCAGCCGGAGGACTTGCTCGACGAAGCGTGGAGAGTGGAGGAGGTAACGGAATGAACACAACGGAACGGATAAAAAAAGCGTTGAAGCTGTATGTTATCCCCGACAGCCTTGCCGGAGCGCCTCGTTCTCTCGAAGAACAGGCACGGCTGGCGATTTTGGGCGGCGCCACGATGATCCAACTTCGGGACAAGGAGATGACGGGACGGGAACTGTATGAAACGGCGAAGCGTCTTCTTTTATTTTGCCGTCCGCGCGGGATTCCGCTCATCGTCAATGACCGGTTGGATGTCGCCCTCGCATCCGGCGCGGACGGGGTGCATCTGGGAGCGGAAGATATCCCGGTGCGCGAGGCGAAACGGTTTGTTCCCGAAGGATTCATTGTAGGGGCGACGGCGCACTCTGTAGAGGAAGGAATACGGGCGGAATCCGAAGGCGCCGACTACGTAGGCGTAGGGGCGGCGTTTCCCTCGGGAACGAAAAAAGGAGCCGCTGTTCTCGGCATTGCGGGGATACGCGAGGTTTGTTCCGCGATTACCCTTCCAACGGTCGCCATAGGGGGCATCACAGCCGAGAATGCGGATGAAGTTTTAGGAGCCGGGGTGGACGGAGTATCGGTCGTCGCTTCAGTTGTCGGTCGGAAGGATATACAAGCCGCCGCGTCTCTCCTTGCGGAGGTTGTCTTCAGAGGAAGTTGCGAATAAAAAAGAGGATCACGACAAGCGTCGCCATTGCGCCGAACACGAAAAAATAAACCCATCCCGGCGTATCGCCGGGAGAAGGTTGAGATTGAGCGGGAGTCTCTCCTTTGACGGAAGAGCTTTTTACTGCTCCGGGAAGCGTATATGGTTGATCGACGTGTGAAGCTGTACGAATACGGCTGTTTCCCTCCATTGTAATTACTCCGTTGAACTCGTCGGAGAGACGGACCAACAACGTGAAGTTGCCGTGCCGGTCCTTATGAACCGAGATGACTTCGCCGCGAACCGTACCGTCGAAATCAGGGTCCGCACGCTGCAATTTCTCCCGGATAGGAGCTGCTTCGTCTTCGGGGAGACGAACCAGGACGAAATCCCCTTTTTGTAACGAGGCTACGGGAGTGCCCTTTACCGGGTCGATATAGGGAGCGCAGGGAACGAGAAACGAAATGATCTCGGGCGGCGATTCTTTGCTCGCCTCTTCGGAGGGCGGAACGACGCCGTCTTTTTTAAGGAACGGGGCGAGCGCATCCTCTCCCCTGCGATCCGCCTTGAGATATGCCGTTGCTCGATACCCAAGACGGGAAGAGATCTCTTCCCGAAGACACTCTTCCAGTGTTTTCATATTGCCGCGCGGGCTTTCCAGCGCCTCTCTTACTTCCTCCGCCGTGAGGATTTCGCCCAAGAGGCGTTCCAGGGAAGAAAGAACGGAGGGAGAAAGCAGTTTCCCGAAAGAGGCTTGGCGAGCGGAGAGTTCTTCGGTGAAGCGGAGAAAATCCTCCGCTCCCGCTTCGACGTTGATTTTTTGACTCTTTTCGTCATCGTCCGGTGAAAACGCTATGCCGGAGGCGAAAAGTCCCGCAGGTGACAGAATCTCGTAGAAAAAGATATTGGTCTTTTCCGTTTTTGTTCTTCGTATCGAGAGGATGCACTTTAAAACGGTCAACTGTACGACAGGGTTCACAGGTTTTCTCCCTTTCGGTATTGATTCCGAGAATGGCATTATACGTTGTTTTCTCCGATCGCGAAAGCCCCGCACGAGAAAAGGCTGAAAAAGGCTTTCAAAGAATGCGGAGCGAGCCCGCCGCCGAGAAGAACTCGCTCCGCCGTATCGTTAACGCCCCCGGAGTACCTTGCGGAAAGGTGTTTTCTGAAAGACATGAAGGATACCCATTCCGAGAAGCGCTCCGGGAATGCTGCTGACGAGGAAAGCGGTTTGCAGCGAAAGAAATCCGACGGGCTTCCCCATGGCGGGGCCGAGCAGAAGCGCCGAGAGCGCAGCCCCTATCGGACCGGTGCCGAGCGGTTCGGCAAGCGCGCTTATAGGCCGGGAGAAAAACTTGAAGGCCAGTCCCGCAGTGATCGCTCCGGGGATGCTTCCGGGAAACGCGAACAGGGTTCCCATTCCTGTCATATTTCGGATGACGCTTGTGATAAAGGCAACTCCCACAGCCCACCAAGGGCCGAGAAACGCCCCCGCGAGCACGTTGATCGTATGTTGAAAAGGGTAGCAGCGCGTCGGTCCCATGGGGAAATGCACACCCGAAAGAAGAATGGCCGCCGCCACGAAAAGTCCTGCGAGGGTCAGTTTCTCGATCCTGCTTCTGTTCCCTGTTTTATCTGTCTGAAACCAGAAGCGCATTCAGATCCACCTTCTTCTCCACCATTCCGCAGGAGCGCGCGAATTCGGCAAACGTCTCCCACTGATCCAACGAAAGGGTTGTATCTGCCGCAAAAAAGGGCAGTGTTCGTTCAAATGCCGTTATCTCCATCTTTACGGGAGCTTCCGGAACCGCCCGGAAATAGAGTCCGAGGGCTTCCGATGGGCGCCTCGCCGTAAAGGCGAGCGCTTCGTCGATGGCGGCCAGAAACTTCATGATGCTCTCTTTCTTTTCAAGGTATGTCCGCCCTCCTGCAACGAAGACGAGTTCATCGTATGTCGGAATTCCGAAGTGGTCGATTTCGAAAAAATTCGACGCATACCCTTCCATCTCCAACAACACCGGTTCGTAGGTCTTGAACGGGCCCATCACCGCGTCGGCCGTTCCGGAGGCCAGCGATTGAAGTATGGAGAAGCCGACGTTCAGCAGTTTGTAGTTGCGAATTGCGTTCATCGATGCAAAAGCCTGAGCGAGGTGGTCCATCATCCCCGGAACAGTATAGCCGATGGTTTTCCCCTCGAGATCGGAGGGAATGCGGATTCCGCTTGTTTCGAGAAAAAGGAGGGTTGTCAGCGGACTCCCTATAAGCTTTCCAACGGCCTTCAAAGGAATACCCTCGGACGCGGCGATAAGTATCTGCGGTTCATAAGAGAGCGCAATATCGGCATGACCGGCCGCCGCCAGTTTCAGCGGGTCCGCGCTGTCGGAAGGGCTTTGGATTTCGACGGAGAGGCCGCGTTTCTCGAAGAAGCCGGATTCAATCGCCGCGTAGATCGGCACATGGTCCACGTTCGGGAACCAGTCCAGCATCAGGACCAGCTTTTCCGTCCCCCTTGCGGCGGAGGTCGCCAAAAGAAGAAAAAAGAGCGCAATACAACAAATCCTGGTTCGCATATACATTCCTCCCTGTTACTTATTTGTCTGAAACTCTTTCGTGTCTTGGGTCCAGCGGACACAGCGCGCTTCGAGACGGGAAACGCCGCTCCAGAGCAGAAGCCCGATACACGAGAGAAGTACGACGCACGCGAAGACCATGTCTACCCGTAAACGGGCGTTGGCCTGCATCATCAAGTATCCCAACCCCTCCAGCGAGCCGACCCATTCTCCTATCACCGCGCCTATGGCGGCGACGGAGACCGCTACCCGCAGCCCGGCAAAAAAATACGGGAGTGCCCAGGGCCAGTAGAGAAAACGCAATGTCCTCCGAAAATCGGCTTCCATTACGAAAAAAAGCCTTCGAAACCCGGGGTCGCAGCTTTTAAATCCTTGCAACAGCGTCACCGTGACGGGGAAAAAAATGATGAGCGCCGCCATGACGACCTTGCTGGTCGTTCCGTAGCCGAACCAGACCACCAGGAGAGGCGCCACGGCGAAGACGGGAATCGCCTGCGAGGCTATCAACAGCGGGGAAAGGCCCCGTTCAAGATGAGGAGAAAAGAACATCGCGATCGAGAGAGGAAGCGCTGCCGCAAGAGAAAAAAGAATCCCGAGGGCGATCTCGGATGTCGTGACCGCCGCGTGTTTCAGCAGCAAGGGCGCCTCCGTCAGCAGAAGAATCGCAATTCGCGATGGTGCGGGAAGAATAAAGCGAGGAATTTCCTGCAGCCGGCAGAACGCTTCCCAGAGCAGTAGGAGCGAGAGCAGCGCCGCAGTTGGTAGGAAACGGCCGATCATCAACGTCCCTCCTGAAGGGAGAGCAGAATTCGTTCCTTCAGGCGCAAGAGCGCTGTATTCGTAGGATTTCGCGGCTTCTTACCTCCCGGAATGAACTCCTCGGTCACCGTCATCGGAGACCGGGAAAGAATGAGAATTCTGTCCGCTAGAAGAACAGCATCGTCGACATCGTGCGTAACCATCAGGATCGTCTTATCGAAACGCGATTGCAGCAAAAGCAACGTTGCGCGTAGAGATTGGCGGGTAAGCGCGTCGACCGCGGAAAGAGGCTCGTCGAGAAGCGCCAGCTGCGCTTGGAAGAAGAGCGTCCGTGCAAGGGCGCACCGTTGCGCCATTCCCCCGGAAACTTGCCGTGGGTAGTGATTCTCGAACCCCGAGAGTTCCAGAGAGTTGAAGAGGGCTTTTGCTTCAGCGAAATCCTCCGAAGTTGGTTTTCTCTTCACCGAAACGGGCAGAAGGGCGTTGTGAATGAGTGAAAGCCAAGGAAGCAGCAAATCTTTTTGCGCCATGTATCCCGCTTTTCCCCGAAGGTTCGGGATCTCCTCGCCGAAAAGAAAAAGTCGTCCTCCGTCCGGAGGCACTGTCCCCATAAGCAGGTCGAAGAGCGTGCTTTTACCGCATCCCGAGGGGCCGACGAGGACTGTAAAGCTTTTTCGGGGCAGCTCAAGTGAAAAATTCGAGAGCACATTATGACCGTTGTAACTTTTGGAGAAATTGAGAATCTCAAGCATGAAAAACTCCCGGCAAGGGATGCCGGGAGCAGAAGCTGCAGTGTTTTCGTACATATACCGAACGCACTCTTCCCTTCGCCGGCATGACCCGGATCAGGTTCCAGGGGTCGGGGCCGTAAGCCCCCTCTCAGCCGGTACATGCCGACTCCCCCAGTTGCTGTCCCGAACAGAATACGCTTTTTCTCTTGCTTTGTCAATTGATTGAAATCTGCAAGGAAAAGGGAGATAATCGTACGCAGGATCCGAAAGGGGGATTTTTTCGTGAATATTCGGTGCGAAAGCTGCCCGGGAAGTTTTGGGGACAGAGAGGTTTTGCTGCATTGTTTCGATGAGAAGACGAGGGCGGACGCCCCCTTGTTTTTGTTGCTGCACGGAGTCCACGGATGCGCGTCTTCGGTTGAAGGGAACAAGTACGGGTATCTGGCCCGCTTGATTGCGCAGAAGGGGTTCCCGGTATGCGCGGCGGAGTCCAGCAGACTTCGCCGGGATAGAGAAGTTTTCGGCGATGATCGCGCAGCATGGGCGGTGGCTTCTTTCCAGGGCAAAACGTTCGCGATGGAGGTCTACGACGCGTGCTCGGCCCTTGCGGCGGCGGGTGCTGAGTATCCGGGCCGGAGGATAGTGCTCTGGGGTTTTTCCCTCGGGGGGCTTTTATCGGTGCTTCTCGCCGGAGGAGAAACCGGACGATTCGTCCGTCAGACCAGCTTGGAACCTATTGCGTTTCCCGGCGTCGACGCGCTCGTCATTTCCGGAAGCGGCGACCGGATCCGTGCCGAGGCCTCGGCCGGGCTCGCGCTTCCGATATTGAATACCCTTGGTTCCAGCGAAGTCATTCACATGGCGGCATCAAAAGTATCGCTCGACTTCGCCCTTTTCTTCTACGGAGGGTGTGATGCAACGTTCGACGAGGAGTCGTCGAGGAGAATTCTTCGAAGTCTTCGGCTTGACGAAGAGAAAAAAGCGTTTCACATACTTCCCGGGGTTGATCATGCTTTTCGGACATTGAACGGGGCGCCCTCTTTTGAACCGCTGGAACGGATGCTTGAAATCACCATGGCCACCCTGGGGCAGCGTCGAAGAACATGAGAATCCGGGGGCCGGCAAGAAGGGTAAAGAAGCCTCCCAGCGCGAGAAACGGAACAAGCGGGATCGCATCCTTGCGGCGCACTTTTCCCGCAAGGAGCAGGAGGAACGCAAGTATTCCGCCTGCCATAAAGCCTGAGTAGAGGGTGAGGAGGAGCATTTTCCACCCCATGATGCATCCTGTACCCGCGGCAAGCGTCGCATCGCCCCACCCCATGCCTCCTCTGGAAACGAGAATGATGCAGGCGATCACGGCGAAACCCGCTCCAGCCCCGAGAAGGCCGTCAAGCAGCGCGTGCCAGCCTCCCGGAATACGGAGGGCGACGCCGATGATTCCCATGGTCAGAGGAAATATGTCGAAGACATATCCGTCCTCGAAATCGGTCAGTGCGTTCAGAAAAAGGCCGAACGCAGCGGCGAGCGCGAAGGGAAGAGCGAATGATACGCCCCATCTCCAGGCGAGCAGACCTGCTGCGAAAGCGCCGATAAGCTCTACCGCAAAATAGCGGATACCGATTTTCGCACCGCAGCGGCGGCATCTGCCCCGAAGCATGCACCATGAAGCCAGCGGGACGAGGTCCCTCCACTCAAGCACTGTTCCGCAGGAGGCGCACACCGACCGTTCTCCTCCGCTCCAGGATTTTCCTGAGATGCTCCGTAACGCGACGACGTTCAGAAACGAGCCTAAAGATGCGCCCAAAAAGGAAAAAAAGAAGACGACAAGCGCGGTTTCCATATTCATCAATCCTTCACGAAGAAATCGGCTGCCAGTTTGAAGCAGAGGCACTCCTTATCTATATATAGCACAAGGAGCGAATTCAGCCAAACACTCTTTTGTTGAAGAGCTTTGGTATGTGGTCCGAAACGGGATTGAAAAGGACAGCGTAATCTGTTTTCCGGTTTCAGCATTTTGTTGTATAATATTCTCAAAGAGCGCCCGATTCATCGTTTCCCCTGTGAAAGGAGGAAGTGCCATGTTCAAGAAAATATTGGTTGCGGTTGATATGAGCAAAATGTCTGAAGAAGTCTTCGCCTACGGCTGTTCGCTCGCTTTACGCCTTGGAGCCGAGGCCACCTTTCTTCACGTGCTTCCACATCCCACGCTCTGGAGAGGGTACGAGCCCTGGCTGCCCCCCGAGATCGACGTGGAAGTAGCGGAAATCGCCCGAAAAAAGCTTGACTACTACTTCCGGAAGGCCAAGGAGAACTATCCCGAGCTGGAAAATACGAACTACGCAATGGTCGTCAAGGAGGGAAACCCCTCGGATGTGATCATCAGCTATGCAAAGGAGCACGACATGCACTTGGTTGTCATAGGGTACAGAGGGCAGAGTACCCTCGAGCGCCTTGTGGTTGGAAGTACGGCCTCGAACGTGGGGCGGTATGCGCACTGCTCGGTGCTCATCTACCGTCCGGGAGAGCAGGTCATTTGAAGAGCTGACCGCGATATTTGAAGATCGATACACTCAGCCCGGGACAACGGATAAACGTCGTCCCGGGCGCTTCATACCTCTTCATGAGATGTTCCGAAGCAACAGTGGAAACACTGGAAGAAACCGGTCCTTCCGGGGCTGTTTCTACTTCTTTTTCCCTGTTCCGTAGCGCTCCTGCCCGTACATCCGGGGTGACTTTTCGTCCGTCTGTCTCTCTCTCCGGGCTGAAGTGTTCAGCGTGCCCTTCAGCTGTTGCAGAAGCTCCTCTTTTTTTCTCTTTTCTTCGTCTGCGCCGGATATCCCGGGAACGTCTCGGTCAAGGTATCCAAGATCCACAAGAGACTGCATTCTCAGAATGTCCACGTCCATATCCTCGGCGAGACTGTCGACGCTAAAATTAGTTTTTGAGTGATCCCGGATGAACTCTCTCACCCTGGGGTATAATTCGTCGAGTTCATCAAGGCACTGAGAACAGATCTTTCCTCGTGTCGCGTCGTACAACCTCCCGCACAGCTTGCATGTAATCAGGCTCACATTGACGCCCCCCTTCTGCATGTTCTTGAAGAATACTATATCACTCTTTGCCGGCATGAAAAAGAGGGCGCAGAGAAAAACACCGAACGGCGAAGTGGTGATATTGGCGTCGTCGGTCTACATGTATACAAAAATCTCCTCCTCGAAGAAGGTTTCTCTTCAGCTTTTCTGTTAAGATATCCTGTATGCTTATGTTTCATTCGGTAAATAGTATCGAAAGGAGAACAATACACATGAAACCTACTGTAGTGGATCATATTGGAATCGCGGTCAAATCAATCGACGAGGCGCTTGCCTTCTGGCAGTCGACGCTCGGTATTCAGTGTACAGGTGTGGAAGAAGTCGCGGAACAGAAAGTGAAGACGGCATTTCTTCCCATCGGCGATACCGAGGTGGAACTTCTGGAGGCAACCTCCGAGGAGAGTCCTGTCGCCAAGTTCATTGAAAAGAAAGGCGAGGGCATCCATCATCTTGCCATCCGGGTGGACAATCTTGAAAAAGCCCTGGAGGAGATGAAAGCGAAGGGAATGAAGCTGATAGACGAGTCGCCCCGCTATGGCGCAGGAGGGGCGAAAATAGCATTCGTCCACCCGAAGAGCACGGGCGGTATTCTTCTGGAACTCAGCGAAAGGTAGGAGGTTTTTTTATGTCGCAGCGAACGATAGAGGAGCTCTGCGAGGAGCTGTTGCTGAAGCGTGGGAAGGCGCAGGGCGGAGGCGGGGAGAAGGCGGTCGCCAAGCAGCGGGAGAAGGGGAAGGGGACGGCGCGCGAGCGTATAGAGAAGTTGCTCGACCCCGGGACGTTCATCGAAGTGGACGAATTCGTTCGGCACCGGTGCGTGAACTTCGGACTGGAGAAGACCGTCTTCGACGGAGACGGAGTCGTCATCGGGTGGGGATTGGTGGAAGGGCGCAAAGTATACGTCTACAGCCAGG
>WPCG01030500.1_pt1 | contig 46377 bp, 50 predicted proteins | sample 5403311 | NCBI WGS metagenome assembly WPCG01 (sample SAMN12869467, study PRJNA574797) | sludge metagenome | isolation source: wastewater treatment of Control | place: China:Beijing | collected 2019-05-17
CATGGGGACTGCCTCCTATCTGCTTGCAGGAACAGAAACTGCCATGCAGAAGACCTTTGGGAGCACCTGCCATGGAGCGGGAAGGGTCAGCAGCAGGAAAGCTGCCAGAAATGCTCTCAGTGGAAACGAGGTCGCAGCAGATCTCAAAAAGAAGGGGATTATTGTCATGGCACCTTCTGGAGATGCCATCGCTGAAGAAGCGCCCTCAATGTACAAACCAAGCGATGAAGTTGTGCGCGTCGTCGATGAGGCAGGACTCTCCAGAATCATTGCAACATTCCTGCCACTTGGGGTGATCAAGGGATGAAGAATGGCTCTCCGGCTGTTATATGGGAGGATAAACTCATGTTTCAGAGGCTGATCGACGACTGTGTGGGTTGTTGTGAGCTGGTCACACCACAACTGCTTGCAGCCCCATTCTATAGGGGATCATTTGGAGCACTTGTCGTTCCGACAGGCTTTGCAAATAAGGAGTATTCACGTGTCCTCCCTGCCCTCAGGGCTACAAAAAGCCGGATGAAGCGTTTTCTTGAATCTGGCGGAGAGATCCTTGTTTTTGGAGGGGGAGGCGATATCCCCGACTGTTATGACTGGCTCCCGTTTCCGGTTGGATACCATTTTGAATATGCGCCACAGAAGATTACAATCAGAAAAGAAACTGATTCGGCCTTACTCCTCGAAGGCTATGACCTTGATGCATTCGAATGCGACGGGTATTGTACCGGGTACGATGGCGATCCTGTTGCAACCACGCATGATGGACACCCAATCCTCATTGAAGAGGAGATCGGATCCGGTCGTGTTATCCTGACAACAATCCATGAATATCCGTCCCGGGGATTTCTTACCAGCTTCTGTGCCTGTAGAAAGGAAACCTTCTTTTAGATGGAGCAGGTATGGTTCTTAGTGTTGGATGATGCATCAGTATACCATTGCCCACAATTCATCTTCCGATGATCTGGAGCCTGTTTTAATGGCGATCCATACGATCGTCTCAAGACTCCCGGTTACAGGTAAATCGGCAGACAAACCAGGAATCAGGATTGAAGAGGGGAAGGTCATTGACCGTACCTATACCGGTCCGGTTCTCGAGGAAGCGATTGCAAAAAATCAGCTGATCAAGAGACGGCCGGAGACCGGCATATACAAAGGGGTTCCCGTCGTGGTTGCACCTCTTCGCGACAGGGACGGAGATGCGATTGGTGCAATCGGAGTTGTTGATATCACCGGCATCTTTGATCTTGCAACACTGATGGAACACCAGAGTTTTATCCTCCGTCAGGTATGCGGAACCGATCCCTGCCCGATTGAATCCGAACAAATCAGTTCAAAAAGGTAAATACAATGACAAACGCTGCGTATAATGTCCTCAGGATTCTCGATCGTTCCGGGGAAAAGATCTCCGGTGAAAAGATTAGTAAGGAACTCGGCATCAGCAGATCTGCAGTCTGGAAACATATCCAGGAACTCCGTGATCTCGGATATGAGATTGACGCATCCCAGAAAGAAGGATATAATGTTGCACAGCGCACAAAGCGTCTTCTCCCCTATGAGATCAGGCGGCACCTGAAAACAAAAAGGATCGGGTCAGATCTTCACTATGCCATTACCACCCCCTCGACAATCTGGCTCGGTAAGCAGATGATGCGTGAGATCGATGATGAGATTGAGGAGGGGCTTGTCATCATTGCCGAGGAGCAGACAGGTGGTATCGGGAGGCTCGGACGATCATGGGCATCTCCTGCCGGAGGAGTCTGGACAACAATCCTCCTGAAGCCGGAGATTCCGATCTCACGTGCCTACATGATCATGATGGCAGCCTCAGTAGCAGTTGCACGTGCTATCAGGAAGGAATATGATATCGGAGCTTTGATCAAATGGCCAAATGATATCTTCATTGGAGATAAAAAGGTCGCAGGCATGCACCTTGAACTCTCAGCCGAAGCGGATGTGATACATTACTGCCTCCTGAGTATCGGAATTGATGTGAATGTCTCGGTATCCGATCTTATGCCGGTATTAAACCGGGAAGTCACCTCCATCTCTGAAGAGCTCGGATATGAAGTCGACAGGGCAAAATTCCTTGCAAGGGTGCTGACGGAGTTTGAACGCCGGTATAATCTTCTTGAGCGGAGTGAATTTGAGGCCCTCATACGTGAATGGAAGAGCCTCTCCTGCACACTTGAACAGAGGGTAGAGATCCGGACACTCAAAAAGACATTTGAAGGTGAAGCAATCGATCTGGATGAGCATGGTGCCCTCATTATCCGGAAAGATAACGGGAAGATTGAGCGTGTCATCGCCGGAGATTGCTATCTTCTCTAAACCTCATTTTTTCACACCATATTTTTTTATCGTAAACCATCAAATGATGATCAGGTTGACGATGTATGGCAATATCAGATATGCACATATGCTGACGAGAACAGCAACATTCACCGCACTTATTGCAATCAGTGGATGGATTTCCATAACCATTCCATTCCTCCCTCTCGTTCCCTTCACACTCCAGACACTCTTCATCCTCCTTGCGGCAGTTGTTATGAAGAGGTATGCAGTCCTGCCGGTTGCCCTGTATGTCCTTCTTGGGATCTGCAACCTTCCGGTTTTTCATAATGGAACAGCGGGGATTGGAGTTCTCCTTGGACCCACAGGAGGGTATATCGTCGGTTTTATTCCCGCAGCACTAATAGCCGGGCTTCTGCTGGAAAAAGATATTAAATTTATTGGTATTGCAGCGATTACAGCTGCCAGCATCATGATTTATGCACTGGGTACTGCATGGCTCTCGGTTTCAACCGGAATGCCATTTGTTGCAGCAGCCATGATCGGTGTCATTCCTTTCATTCCGGGTGACATAATCAAAGGTGCAGCAGCACTTGCCATTGGTAAAAGGATTGCATGATATCAATTGAGGATCTTTCCCATGGCATACTCCGCATCCCCTCATTTGAGATATCCAGTGGCATAACAACAGTTCTCGGTCGGAATGGGGCGGGGAAGACGACACTGCTCTCTCTCTGTGCCGGAGTCTGCCTCCCGGATCATGGAAGGGTTCACATAGACACCCTCTCCCCGAGATCGCTGGATATAGGGTGGGTATCCGAGTTCCCTGACAGAAATATCCTCTTTGATCAGGTCTTCAATGAGATTGCGGCGCCACTCAGATTCCGCCATGATTCGATCGAACAGATTGAGGAACGAACAGCAGAGATTGCAGATCGGCTTTCAATTACGCATCTTCTGGATAGAAAGACCCGGACACTTTCGGGTGGGGAGAAGGTGCTTGTCGCCCTTGCCTGTGCTCTTGTTATCGATCCCATTCTCCTCGTTATCGATGAGGCGGACTCACACCTTGACAGTGAAACCGCATGGAGGGTTCAGGAGGCAATACTCTCCCATCCCCCGGAATATACCCTCCAGAGCAGCCAGTACAGGGATATAGCAGCAGAATCTGATCACATATTGTTTCTTGAGAATGGGAAGATCAGCCAGGATGATCCAAGATGAAAGTCGGGTTGGATGAGATCACATTCCAGCAGGGGAGATTCGCCCTCTCAGTGAATCAGGAATTTGTTCCCGGCATCTACCTGATTACAGGTCCCATCGGATCGGGGAAGAGCACGCTCTCTCTCATCCTCTCCGGACACCTCCCGCCGGATTCAGGGAGTATTCATAAAACCGGGATCACCTCGGAAGCCATCTCACTACAGTTTCCGGAGTGCCATATCACCGGGGCAACCGTACTTGAAGAGATCCGATCGTGGGGCGTGGGTCCGGATATGATAGAGAGTGCAATCCTGCCGAAAACACTCTATCACCGTGACCCGCTTCAGCTCTCCCGGGGAGAATTAAAGAGACTCAGCCTCGCATGTCTCTTCGCCAGAGAACCCGATCTCCTCATTCTTGACGAGCCCTTCTCTTCCCTTGACGCCGAAATGAAACAATGGCTCTGTACGATGATTGAAAGGAGAAGATCAGGTATAACCATCATCTTTACCCATGAACGTGAGATCCTTCCTGATACTGCATTTCATCTCAGTATGAGAAACGGCTCTCTCTATCCGGGAGACGCTGTTTCTGGAATACTGAAAGGAGCCGTTGAAATCCCCACAGATGTCGGGGAGAAGCCTCCTTTTTTTGGAGATGGGCGTCTCAGGCTGCTCTCTGTGATCCTCCTCTCGCTCGGAGCATTTCTCACGATTGGAGGGGCAATCCTTGCATTACTCTGGTGGGTTGTTGCCTGTTGGCGCAGGTGGGAGATTCCAAACAAGCATCTCATACTCGCTCTTGGAATGCTCATCCTCCTGCCGGCTCTCGTAACAGAATTTTTTACGGGGGGTGGATTATCCTATGGTATCAGGATGGGAGTGATTCTCTTCATCTCATTCTGGGTATATACGGATTATCGGGGGGGAGAAATGCTGGATCTCTTTGTCTGGGCTGGATCAGAACGAAAAGGTTTTGATATCGGGCTTGCGGCTGAGATGGCGATGCAGGGGATATATCTCGCAGGCTCAGATCTTCAACAGATTCGAAGGGCATATTCAATTAAAGGATTGAAAATTGGAGTTAAAACATTCATTCCTGCTGCCATATCATTGCTCCTGATGCATATACGCCGATCAGATGAGACTGCCCTCCTTCTCGCACTCAGGGGTTTTTCCGGAGGAGGTACGTATGCACCTTGTTTTCCTGGGAGAAAAAGGGACTTCCTACTTACTTTAATTGCCATAATTCCCTTGTTTTACAGTTTACTGTCATTTTAGAGAATTATTTATACTATCAGGTGTAATTTCTGAGAGGCTCGATTTTTAACAATTCCTCAGCCCACGAGGTGTTTAGATGACGAAATCAAAAGATTCCAGAGTATACATCACAGATACCACGCTGAGGGATGCACATCAATCGCTCATCGCAACCCGCCTTCAGACTGAAGACATGATACCGATTGCCAAAGAGATCAATAAAATCGGTTTCTTTTCTGTGGAGGCGTGGGGTGGTGCTACATTTGATAGCTGTATCCGCTTTTTAAATGACGATCCATGGATGCGTCTTCGTTCACTCAAGGAAGTGCTGCCGGATACACCGATTCAGATGCTCCTGCGGGGGCAGAACCTTGTCGGGTACAGGCATTACCCCGATGACGTTGTGGAGCGTTTTGTCACAGCAGCCCATTCAAATGGCGTCGATATATTCAGAATATTCGACGCACTGAACGATATTCGGAATATGAAGAGCTCCATGAAGGTTGTTTCCGATCTTGGAGCACATCTGCAGGGAGCAATATCCTATACGACAAGCCCTGTACATTCCATATCAACGTTCATCGATATGGCTGAGGAGCTCTATTCACATGGATGCGATTCGATCTGCATCAAGGATATGGCAGGGCTGATCATGCCAAAAACCACCCGTGAGCTTATTCAGGGGATAAAGAAGCGTGTGGATGTGCTGGTTGATCTCCACAGCCACTCTACAAGCGGCATTGCTCCGATGAGTTACCAGGCGGCAATTGAAGCGGGAGTTGATATCCTTGATACCGCGATGTCACCATTTGCATTTGGTACATCGCAGCCAGCCACCGAAAGTATTGTTGCCTCGGTGATCGGAACACCGCGTGAGACAGGAATCGATCTCCTGGCACTCCGGAAGGTTCGGAACCTCTGTATGGATGTCAGGAAGAAGTACAATGCCCTTGTTGATCCCATCTCCGAGCGGATTGATAGCGACGTCCTTGTCTATCAGCTGCCGGGCGGAATGATCTCAAACCTCGTCTCCCAGCTCAAGGAGCAGGATGCAATCGATAAACTCCAGGCAGTCTTTGATGAGATCCCACATGTGCGTAAGGATCTCGGGTACCCTCCACTTGTCACCCCCACAAGCCAGATTGTCGGCACACAGGCTGTTCTGAATGTTCTGATGGGCGGGCGGTACCAGAATGTCACCAAAGAGGTGAAGGATTATGTACATGGCCTGTATGGACAGCCGCCTGCACCAATTCCTGATGCAATCCGGCAACAGATCATCGATGGGGAAGAGATGATTACAGTACGGCCGGCAGATCTGCTTGCGCCGATCTATGAGAGCATGAAGAAAGAGGCAACGGACATGGGTCTTGTCAAAAAAGAAGAGGATGTCCTGACATATATCCTCTATCCGGCGATTGCCCCTGCATTTCTCAGAGGAGAGAAGACCCCCGAGCCTATACCTGTTCCAAAGAAGGAGGGATCAGGATCTGTTGATTTCCCCCACGCGATGGAAGTTGAAGTTGATGGGGAGATCTTCTCTGTCAGGATCGTATCGGTTGAAGGGAGTGCATTGTCTTCTCCGGTTGGCAGTTCCACGAAATCACAGATCCCACGCGGGGATCTCCCCGGCGGTATCAAGAGCAATATGCAGGGGATGGTTCTTGATATCAAGGTGAGTCTCGGTCAGGAGGTGAAGAAAGGAGATACACTGGTCATCCTTGAAGCGATGAAGATGGAGAACCCGATTCACAGCCCTGTTGATGGAAAGGTCCAGGAGATCTTTGTCGATGCCGGAGCGGTCGTACAAAACGGAGATATTTTACTGGTGGTCCAATGACCTTCTTTGATAAGGTACTCATCGCAAACCGGGGCGAGATCGCTATCCGTATTATGCGTGCCTGCAGGGAACTGGGTATTGAGACGGTTGCAATCTATTCAACCCCCGATAAAAATGCACTCCATGTGAAATATGCCGATGAAGCATTTCACATCGGAGAAGCACACCCCTCGAAGAGTTATCTGAATCGGGATCGAATCATTGAGGTTGCCACACTCTGTGAGGCAGAGGCGATTCACCCCGGATATGGTTTTTTAGCTGAGAATTATCATTTTGCTGAGAATGTGGAGCAGGCAGGCATCACATTCATCGGACCATCTTCAAAGACCATTCACATGATGGGATCAAAACTCGATTCCAAAGAGGCGATGAGCTCTGCCGGGGTTCCGGTTCTGCCCTGGACAAAGGGGGGAGTCACATCGACTGAGGCAGGCATTGCTTTTGCAGAAGAGATTGGATACCCCGTTATTGTGAAGGCAAGCGCCGGTGGCGGCGGAATCGGAATGCAGATCGTCAGGGACAGTTCCGGCATTGCCGAGGCGATCGAGAAAGGAATGCGGATCGCTCAGTCTGCTTTTGGAGATCCGACAATCTTCATCGAAAAATACCTTGACAAGCCCCGCCATATCGAAGTGCAGGTGCTCTCTGATTATGATGGCCATGGGATACACCTCTATGAGCGCGAATGTTCGATTCAGAGGCGGCACCAGAAGCTTGTTGAGGAGGCGCCATGTCCGATCATGACGCCTGAGCTTCGGGAGAAGATGACAGATTCGGCATTGACGGTTGCCAAGGTCTGTAATTATACAAATGCCGGGACCGTTGAGTTCCTTTATTCTGAGGGCAATTATTATTTTATGGAGATGAATACCCGTCTCCAGGTGGAGCATACCATCACAGAACTGGTCACCGGAGTCGATATTGTCCGCCAGCAGCTTGCAATAGCATCCGGTGAACCGCTTGCTTATGAACAGGATGAGATCTCTCTCCGCGGCCATGCAATCGAATGCAGGATTAATGCCGAAGATCCCCTGAATGATTTTGCTGCAGATCCTGGTAAGATCGTTCGTTATCGTTCTCCAGGCGGACCCGGCATCAGGGTTGATTCAGGTATCCATGTCGGGTATGCAATCCCGCCCCAGTACGATTCGATGATCTCAAAGCTCTGTTCCTATGGCCTCACCCGGATAGAGGCGATCGAGCGGATGAGAAGAGCCATTTATGAATATGTGATCCTGGGAGTGAAGACGACCCTGCCACTCCATCACTCCCTTATGCATAACCGACAGTTCATCCAGGGCAATACGCACACACATTTCCTTGTGGATCAGCAGATCATGAGGAACCTCCAGAGTTATTACCGCGATGAAGAGTCCCGTATGCAGACTCTCGCCGCTTCCCTCCGTCAGGGAAAGGAGACAGCAGCGGTTACAGCAGCAGTCAATGTGTATATCCAGCATATGAATAAGGGCAAACAAGCCTGAAATCTCCAATTCTATCAGATTTTTTTTCTTTTTTCTTTCTGTTGCCGGGGTTCTCAGGATATCAGGTTCCCTGAAGCCATATGGCAAGCTATTTACGAACAGGCGCCCTTCTTATTATGCACAAGCCGTGCAAACATCAGATGCTGCGGTGGCCTAGCTGGTTAGGGCGCCAGACTCATAGGGTTTTGAGCAATCGAAGGCGCCATCATCTGGGATATCTGGAGGTCGGGGGTTCGGATCCCCCTCGCAGCACTCCAACAGTAGGTTAGTAATATAAAACCTAAACAGAACGATTTGTGCTATTTTTTCAATTCTTCTTTCTGAGTATGTTGTTTATCATGCAGATTTGAGTGCATTATAAACCATCGCATACCCACTCACATACACCTGTCGCACATGGGGCACATTGAGTCTTTGATCCTATCGGGATCTGGAGACCAGAATTCGGGGACTTACAATCGTTCCCACATCATATTAACCTTTTTTGTGCAAATTTTTATAAAAAAAATTCAAGTTAAACTAAATAATTATCATATGGACAGGTTGTATTGTTCTTCGTTTCAGAGTAGAACACCTGGTAATACAAAATAGGTATAAATGATCGACACCCTGAACAACAGATCGTCATCTTTATCGTTATAATAGAATCAAAAGGTTATCAATGGCAACAGATCTCTGAGGTACAGGGTAATAATAGGAACTATTGTGAGTCATATGAACCATAAAGGCACTTTATATATATGTATAATTCTACTCCTCTGCTTTGTAGGAGCTGTTCAGGCATCAGAAAATACTGAAGCGATTTATGATCAGGGGGTTATGCTTTTTGAAAGTGAGAGATATAGCGAAGCTCTGGAAGCGTTTAACAAACTAATCGAATTAGATCCCCAAAATGCCGATGCCTGGAACTATCGTGGATGGTCACTCTGGCGAATGGATCGGAATGTAGAGGCTTTGGAAGCATGTAACAAGGCACTTGAAATTGATCCAAATCATGTGAGTGCATGGACGAACCGCGGTGTGGCGCTTTTCCTGCTCGGCCAGTATGACGATGCCCTGGAATCCTTTGATCGGGCGGTCGGGATTAATCCGAAGTATGCCAACGCATGGAACAACCGTGGCTATGCGCTTTTCCTGCTCGGCCGGTATGCTGATGCTCTGGAATCCCTTGACCGGGCGGTTGAGATTGATCCGGAGGACGCAGAAGGGTGGTTAAATCGCGGGTTGACGCTTGGCGAACTCGGCCGTTATGCCGAAGCCTTGGAATCCTTTGATCGGGCGGTCGGGATTGACCCAAACGATGCCTTTACGTGGAACAAACGCCGAATTTTGCTTGAAGATCATGGGGACACAATCCTTTTACAACGGATAATATCCTACTGGCCCTTCTTAATTGTAATTATAGCTCTAATTTTTATTTCTATTCGATCAATATATCTGCGGATTAAGGAAAATAAAGATAAATTCGCAGATATAGAAAGGCAGAAACAATTACAGAAAGATAAGAGATAATTACAAAAGGAATAGCAAGATCAACCTAAATTCGCGCTCACAGCAGCAGCACAGGAAGAGATCCTTATACCCCTCCTCCTGTTTCTGACTGATGGAGATCCGGCAGAGAACTGATCTTTTGGGATATCACATTCTCCTCACATTTTCTTCTTGCCGACTGTTGCGAGGTAGATGACAAACTCCTCTATCCCGTCTGCCCCGATAATCCGTGCCATCTCTTCGTCATCGAACGCTCCTATGGCACAGGTGCCGCAGCCAATCTGCTCACCCGCAAGGTAGAGGTTCTGGCAGATATGTCCGGCATCGAGATGGACGAGCCGGTATGCCCGCTCACTGTATCGCCAGCTCATCCGGTAAATAACACATGACCAGATGAATGTGACAGCAGATGATCTTACAAACGGCTGGCCGAGGCAGGCGGACATCACTTTATCAACAATCCCTGATGATGTATCGATCTCAATCAGGCGGTGCGAGAAGGCGAGATACCGGTACAGTCCCGGTGGGATTCCCTCTACACGGTTGATCAGGAGGTACGTCTCACATGCATGGCGGCCTCCGGCAGAGGGCACGGTTCTGAGAGTGAAGTGGGGTGCCCTGCTATCCATTATCCCCTGGGTTGACCAGAGGAGGTACGCAAGCTCCTCAAGAGCCAATGATTCCTGTGAATAAGTGCGTATGGAACGGCGGGCTTCGATAACCTCCAGAAGAGAGGTTGTTGAATCATGAACACGATCAATCGGCGGCAACTGAATGAATGTTCCATCTTCAGAATAAGGCTTTTCAAGTGGGGGCGGAGCTGTACCCATCTGCTGATCTGATGCTGTCAGATGCATATACCGGGTCATCTCCATAAAAAATCTGCCAGCGTTCTGCATACCGTCTCTATGATCAGCGGAGATTATGAATTATCCTATCAACAATAGAACAATAGACGAAGAATTAATACAGACTAGCTCCTCATGCTGAATATGCCCGATAATCCTGATCTCATTTCAGCTCTCTATATCGAAGACGATGGTGCCTTGCGAGAAATATACAGGGGATTTATCGAAGATGATGGGGATATCATCGTTGCAACTGCACGGAAAGAAGAGGCAGCTGAGATCCTTGATACATTCCAATTTGATGTTATCCTCTCTGAATATCACCTTTCTGAGAGAGAAGGAACAGACATACTCCTTCACCAAAAAGAGAAAAATGACAAGACCCCCTGCATCATTCTCTCCAGCCAGAATGATGCAGATACCATTCTCCGGGCATATAAACAGGGGGCAGTTGATTATATCAGGAAATCAGAAGATCCTGCGAGTATAGCAGTCATTATAAAAAACAGGATCAGAGATGCTGCATTGAAGAGAAGGAGGGAGAGAGATCTTGAGAGATACAGACTTCTCCTTCAGGCAACACTTGATGCCATACCTGATATTATCGGCATCCAGACGCCGGATCATAAGATTGTCTATTACAATCAGGCGGGGTACGCATTTCTGAATAAGCGGCCGGAGGAGGTGAGAGGGAGACGCTGCTTTGTGTTGATCGGGCAAAGTCGACAGTGTGACATCTGTGCAACAGAAAAGGCCCTTCGTTCAAAAAAGCTGGAAAGGGTAGAGAAGTACCTTCCTGAGCAGGATCGCTATCTGGATTGCCGATCCTACCCGGTTCTGGATGATAATGGAGAAGTAATCTTCATCGTTGAGCAGATCTCTGATATCACCGAGAGGAAGCGGGTTGAGGAGGAGATCCGGAGCATCGCAACCGAGTATGAAACAGTCTTTAATGGAACACAGGATTGCATATTCCTCCTCAGGGTGACAGATGATGGGAAGTTCCGATTCATCCGCAATAATCTCGCACATGAGAGTGCAACGGGACTGACAACAGAGATGTTACATGAGAAAACACCCGAAGAGCTCCTGGGTGAAGAGGCTGGATCAGTTGTATCGGCAAATTATCAGCGGTGTCTCGATACCAAAGGGCCGATCATCTATGAAGAGACACTAATCCTTCCCGCTGGTGAAAGAACATGGGAGACACTCCTTACACCAGTTATTCGTGATGAAAGAATAACGCATATCGTCGGATCGAGCAGGGATATTACAAACCAGAAACGGATTGAGATGGAGCTCCGGTTGAGTGAAGAGAGGTACCGCGACTTCTTTGATAATGCCAATGTGATGATCCAGAGTGTTGATGAAGAGGGGCGTTTCATCTTTGTTAACAGGACATGGAAAGAGAAGATGGGTTTTTCAGATGAGGAGATAGAGAACCTTTCTCTCTTTGAGATAATTCATCCGGATTCCCTTGCTCACTGTCAGAGCATATTTCAGGATGTTCTCTTGGGAAAAGCGGTGAGTGGGGTTCAGGCGGTCTTTCTTACAAAAGACAGGCGTCGGATCCATATCGAAGGGAATGTCAATTCATTCGTCGAGGACGGAAAGCTGAAGACAAGAGGGATATTTCAGGATATTACCGGGAGGAGAATTGCAGAGGAGGCAGTTCGAATTGCAAATACAAAGCTCCAGCTTCTTTCCAGCATCACGAGACATGATATCCTCAATGAGGTGATGGTGTTGCTCGGTAATCTGGAGTTTGCCGAAGAGAAGAGTGATGATCCGGAGGTAGGGAAATATCTGGAGAAGGTGAGGGAGGCGGGGAGAACAATCCAGCGCCATATCGAGTTCACCCGCCTCTATGAGAACCTTGGTATCAGCGAGCCGGAATGGCAGAAGCTTGCTGCGCTTATTCCGAAATCAAAAGATCCGGTAATAATCACAAATAATTGCACAAGCATCTCAATCTTTGGAGATCCGATGCTTGAGAGGGTCTTTTCAAACCTTCTTGATAATACCATTCGTCACGGTGAGCATGCCACCACCGTGACAATTGACTGCCGCCGGAGTGATGAGGATCTTCATATCATTTGGAAAGATAACGGAGTCGGTGTTGCCAACGATCAGAAAGACGCCATATTTAAACGCGGAGTTGGTAAAAATACCGGTTTTGGACTCTTCCTCTCTCGGGAGATCCTCGCGATTACCGGCATGCTCATGAGGGAGACAGGCACCCCCGGTGATGGGGCACAGTTTGAGATAATTATTCCAAAAGAGGTGTATAGCTTCAATTAAAAAACGATTCTCCGGGGAGATCAAAGAGATCTCTCCCATTCTCCTGCCGACTCTTTTATTCTACGGGTGAGAATATAACAGACCAGCTGCCATCACAGACGACGTTAAAGAGATAATTGCCGCCTTCTTTGATTGTAACAGGAACCGTTGTTGCATAATCCCCGACATAGAGTTCAAAGTCGTCATTCCGTAGCTCGTGGAAGGGAAGGGGTGCAACACTGTCACCATCCATCAGGAATTTTCCATTGTAATCCATAAGCCATACACTGATGACAGTCAGATTCTCACCTGTAATCTGAGAGCTATAATTTCCAGCCGGGATCATGAAAAACGGAGTGGCTTTGTTGCCGACACCAGTAAATGTCTGTGGTGGGATCCCATTGATCATCTCAGGGAAGCCGAAGGTAAGTTTCCAGGGTGCCGTCTGGCTGACTTCAACTGTTGCATCGGCTTTCTCAGAAAGCATGAATGCATATGTCCAGCGGTAATGCCCGTCAATAATTGCATCAGACCGGACTTCAGGAGTATAATTACCTTCAACCATAATGGCATCTTTCTCGCCTGAGATAGAGACTCTTGATACACCGGGTTCTGATCCATCCGGCTTCTCGATTTCGAGTGTAATCAGGTGAACACCAGCCGAAAGGGGCATTACGGTCTTCTGATCCCCGGCTCCTGAGAAAGAAACAGCACCATCGTTTGTGAGTTCAGCTGTCGGTGTTGTAGTGGGCGTTGGAGTGGCTGTTGGAAGCGGAGCCTGTGGTCCGGTCTCCTCGCCAACACACCCTGCAAAAAGTATACATCCTGCCAAAAAGAGAAATAAAGCGATATGAAGCGTTAATCCACGTCTTTCCATATCAATACAATACTCAATTAAGGTATATACCGATTTCTCTCTGCCCGCAGGAGAGGATTAATAGCATATCAGTTGCGATTATCCGGTATGGCAAACCGGCTTCTGGATGAGAAGAGCCCCTATCTCCGTCAGCATGCAGAAAATCCAGTTGAATGGTACCCGTTCTCTGATGAGGCATTTGAGAAGGCACGGGAAGCGGATATTCCGGTCTTTCTTTCAGTCGGATATTCAACCTGCCACTGGTGTCATGTTATGAACAGGGAGTCATTCTCCAGTCAGGAGGTGGCAGAGGCACTTTCAGGGAGGTTTATTGCGGTAAAAGTGGATCGCGAGGAACGCCCGGAAGTCGATCGGATTGCAATGATCGCCTGCCAGCTGATGACCGGAAGCGGGGGGTGGCCACTTACACTGGTTCTTACGCCGGATAAGCGACCCTTTTTTGCCGGGACCTATATCCCAAAAGACCCCCGGTATGGAAGTGCAGGACTTCTCGTAATCCTTGATCGGATCTGGGAGTTATGGCAGGAGAGGCGCAAAGATGCTGAGAGACTTGGGAGGCGTGTCGAAGGAAATGTTCAATCATACCTTGCCGGAGATATACTGGTGGCAGAGAGGTTTCAACAGGAAGAGAATCCCTCAGATGCTGCATATGATTCCCTCCTGAGAACATTTGATCGGGAGTATGCCGGATTTGGAGATCGTATGAAATTTCCCTCACCCCACTACATCAGCTTCCTTCTGCGTCACGGGAGTATGGCAGGCATTCCACAAGCCACAGAGATGGCACTTGCAACTCTTCATGCAATGAGAAGAGGCGGGATAAACGATCAGGTTGGTGGCGGCTTTCACCGGTATACCACCGACAGGCAATGGAAGATCCCTCATTATGAAAAGATGGCTTGCGATCAGGCTCTCCTTCTGCATGCTTTTTCCGAAGGATACGCCGTTACCAGAGATCCACTCCTGAAAACCGAAGCTCTCCGAATTGCAGCTTATATAAAAACCGATCTCACATCACCAAAAGGGCTTTTTTATACAGCGGAGGATGCTGAGAGCGGAGGAGAAGAGGGTGGCTTCTATCTCTGGTCAAAAGAGGAGATCCGATCACTTTTTGATGAGGAAGAGGGAGAAAAAGCTGCTAATTTCCTGCTTGGAAATGCAGCCGATAAAGAGAAGCTTCCCCTATCCCTCACCTCTGAAACAGATGATTCTTCATGGCTGCCCGGAGTGAGAGAAAGACTTGCTGAGGCTCGCAGAACCCGTCCCCGCCCTTTCCGTGATGAGAAGATTCTCCTCGATGTGAATGGGAAGATCATTGGTGCCCTGGCACGCTCTGGTTTTCTCCTCAGGGAACCAGAGCTCATTTTGAGAGCTGAACATGCCTTTTCAACGCTTCAATCAGTCTTCAGTGAATTCGGAGGGTCGCTCTTCCATTCCATGATAAATGGTACAATCACCTCATCTGCCTACCTCACAGATTATGCTGATCTGATTGCAGCATCAATTGAGCTCCATCAGGGAACGCAGAAGTCTGAGTACCTTCTATTCGCAGTTGAATATACAGAAGCAGCTATTCGCCACTTTTACAATCACAAAAGCGGATGGTTCTGGTTTGAAGCAGGTGATACCACAACACTCTTCAGGACACGGGATACTGAAGATTCTGCCGGGCCATCAGGTAATGCAGTGATGCTTCATAACCTTCTCCTCCTCAACAGAATTACCGGAAATCCGGACTTTTGGGAAATTGCTGATTCAATGATGTCGAGTCTGCAACCTGCCTTCCTCCAGCACCCAAATACCTATATCCATAGTATAAGTTCATATCATCATCTCTCTCCTGCCGCAATCGATCTGGTAACTACCGGTAAAAGCGGGATATTTGATGATGCAATCAGATCATCCGGCAACCTGCTTGCAACCCATCTTCACCTCTCGCATACTCTCGAAAAATTCAATGAAATAATGCCAAAATTTCAGGATTACCCAACAGATACCGATGAACCTGTTGCCTATCCATGCAGGCAGGGAGGCTGCCTTCCACCGGTACGGGACCCAGATGAACTCAGAGAACTGCTCCATTCTGCATTTCATCACACTCCCGTGTAGTCGTGTCTGGGCAGAGTCGAAGGGTTCAATAGTGACAGCATCATAATTCTTCCCCATGACAACAGAAGAGAGACAGGGACGATTTGTCAAAGGCCGGTATGTCATTGATGAAGAGCCAGTGGCGGCGGCACAGGAACAAGGATCTACAGGAGAAGAAGCTTCTCACGACACCACATCAAAAACCCCATCCATCGAAGATCTCATCCAGCTCACCTCAAAAAATGTGGAGTTGACCGTTGAGAGTGTTATTGTCCTTGGTAAAAAGCTCTTCATGACACAGGAGGGACGTGACCATATTGAGAATAAAACCCGCCAGATTGGTGACGAACTCCAGAAGACTGTTGGTGAGCTTGCAGAGGCTGCAAAAAGAGCAATTGAGAAGAAATAGGTGAACGGAAGGATTGTTGCTTCTTGGGATGGTCTTTTATAGTCTCGGGATCAATATTTTTTTGCAGAACCTAAAAACTGCATGAGCTAAACAATGGAAGAAAGAAATTTTGGCGGCCGGGGTAACTTCGGCGGCCCAAGAAGATTTGATGGTCCACGTGAGATGTCAAAGGCAGTCTGTTCAGATTGCGGTTGCGAATGTGAAGTCCCCTTTAAGCCAACAGAGGGCAGGCCAGTCTATTGCAGAGACTGCCTCCCAAAGCACCGGAAACCCCGGTTCTAATCTTTTTTTCCGCCACCTCTGAAAGAGTGGTATTCATTGTGATTGATTAATACTCAGATTCACAGATATCAATGATTTTGAAACACACCACACTCCCGCTATCATGTATCACCCGAGGATTCTCTTTATTGAAACAAAGGTTCATTATGGATTCTATACTTCAAAATACAAGGAATATTGAGTTTTTTGACTGAATCTCCGGGCTTCATCCCAACAGCTCTTTCCTCAGTATCTTATGAGGGTATTTTATACTAAAAGAACATATATTATGTGCAGAACTTAAAACTGCATGAGTTATACAATGGAAGGAAGAAATTTTGGCGGCCGGGGTAATTTCGGCGGCCCAAGAAACTTTGATGGTCCACGTGAGATGTCAAAGGCAATCTGCGCAGATTGCGGTTGTGAATGTGAAGTCCCCTTTAAGCCAACAGAGGGCAGACCCGTCTATTGCCGTGACTGCCTCCCAAAGCACCGGAAACCCCGGTTCTAAATACCTTTTTTTAAACATAGTCCGCTTACCCTGCGCGGAGTCATGTATCTTCTGATCATTTAGTGATCCACATCTCTCCTGAAAGCTTCCGGTGAAAACCATAAACACCTTGCATACAGAGATCATAGATAGATTCTCTTCAGATGAGGGTGGCTTACTTGCTTGATATTAAATTTGTACGTGAATATCCCCAGACGATCAAAAACGATCTGATCAAAAGGAATGATTCAGAGAAACTTTCCTGGGTTGATGACCTTTTAGTGACCGATAAGAAGGTGCGGGAACTGAAAGTCGAGATCGACCAGCTTCGCCAGCGGAGAAACACCATCTCCCGTGAGATCAATACCGAGCGGAAAGCGGGTCGTGATACCTCAGCTCTATTGGCAGAGGCTAAAGCACTTCCTGAGAAGATAAAAGAGCTTGATTCGGTGAAAGATGCAGCTCTTGAAAAGGTCAGGTACTACCTGATGCGGCTTCCAAATATCCTCGATGAAAGTGTCCCTGTTGGTGAAGATGAGAGCGGAAATGTTGAGATACGGAAGGTCGGGATAAAGCGTGAATTTTCCTTTCCCATAAAAAATCACGGTCAGCTTGCTGTTGAGAGGGATTGGGCCGATTTTGAACGGGCAGCACGTGCAGCAGGTGCAGGATTCTCTTACCTGAAAGGAAACCTTGCACTCCTTGATATGGCACTTCAGAGATATGCAATCGACCTCCTGGTGAAGAAGGGCTTTACCCCGATCATCCCCCCGTACATGATGAACCGCTCCTCATATGAAGGAGTGACCGATCTCTCGGATTTCGAGGATGTCATGTACAAGATCGAGGATTCGGAATCATACCTGATCGCAACAAGCGAGCATCCCCTCTGCGCGATGTATCAGGACGAGATCTTTGAAGAGAAGAATCTTCCACTCAGGTTAGCAGGACTCTCCCCCTGTTTCAGAAAAGAGATCGGATCTCACGGGATCGATACAAAAGGGCTCTTCCGCGTTCACCAGTTCCATAAAGTCGAACAGTTTGTCTTCTGCAAGCCGGATGATTCTCCTGCTATTCATGAAGAACTCCTTGCAAATGCCGAGGAGCTCTATAGAAATCTCGGCCTCCCCTACCATGTCGTCCTCATCTGCACCGGCGACATAGGAACGGTTGCTGCAAAGAAGTATGATATCGAGGTCTGGATGCCACGGGAAGAGGCATACCGGGAGGTTGTATCCTGCTCGAACTGTACCTCATACCAGGCTGTCCGATTAGGAATGAGGATGCGTGATCCCGATGATTTCGAGACCAAACATCATATTCACACCTTAAACTCAACTGAAGTGGCCACCTCCCGAACAATCCGGGCCATCCTTGAGAATTACCAGTACGAAGACGGCTCTGTTGAAATTCCACACGTGCTCAGACCGTACATGAACGATCAGGAATTCCTCTGATCTTTCACATTCATTTTTTCTACAGCATATCTGGCAAGGGCGATTATTGCCAGAATTGGCGGGGCACCGGGTGCAGACGGAAGTACTGATGCATCGCAAACAGAGAGTCCCGGAATAGCTGTCTCCAGATTCAGATCAACCGAGACGCCGATTCTTGCTGTTCCGCAAGGATGCGAGCCCCTGAGGGGAGTGGTCACAAATGTCGCCGGATCGGCGCCGGCTTCTGTGAGTATGGATGCAGCATATGTGGAGCCACAAATAAGCCGCCCTGCATCACGCACCGTGACGTTCTTCTGGATTGTTTCATGTACAGATCCGAAATCCTCATCCCTGATCTTCACCATCATTCCGATGATATCTTCTGGCTGAGCGGGGATCCCTTTGTCATTCATGATGGCATGAAGAGGGCGTGAGTAATGGGGAAGGATGATTCCACCATCAAAGGGAATATACGCCCCCATAGGAACATCACGGTTCATGCCGATGTCTGGGAGATAACCTCCAATTGAGACGAAGGTATCGGCAAAGAGAGGGGCTGTCGGAAGTGAGAGGGCAGTCAGAAATCCGGGTGTTTCCAGCGCCCCTGCTGCCAGCACTACACGATCATCCCAGAAGATCTCATTTCCGCACCTGACCCCGGCTGCTTCGCCATGACGGATGATCACCTCATCTGCAACTCTCTCTGTGATCACCCGTGCTCCAAACTCTTCTGCTTTTCTGATGAATTTTATCGCCGACCACCGGGCATCAAATGGACACCCAAAAGCACAGAGCCCGTCCTTGCAACAGAGATCAGGATTGATGAACTTCGGCATCCGATGTACAGGCAGGCCGATTCTGCAAGCAGCATCCATCAGGAGGCGGGTACCATCACCAAGCAGATCATCGGGGAGCAGCTGTACATCAAGCTCTTTTTCAACAGCTGCATAGTGATCTCTGAGATCGATTCCAAGAGCCTTCAGCTCTTCTTCAAGGCAGCGGAGTGCATTGCCGCCGGAGACCATCGTTGTCCCGCCAAGGCAGAAGGTGCGCATCAGGCGAACACCGGCATCGACATTTGCATAATAGTGACCAGCATCTTTTCCCGGCACTTCCGGACCCCGTTCAATAATAAGAACATCATGGCCAGATTCTGCAAGATACCTGGCAGCAGCTGCACCACCGGCACCAGATCCGATCACTATCGCCATGATGATCGATAGGGGGAAGCGAAGATTAAGTATCTTCCCAATCGATCAGCCCCAACTGTTAACTCTTTCTCCATCCATTTTTCTGTAGATAGTATGGATCTGGGCGTTGGACGGGTAGGAGATCAGGATCTTGGCATAAGTGCGCAGGAGCTGGTTACGGGTAGGACATGCGTTATTGCCCAGTCAGGAGCCGGGAAGAGCTGGGGAATAGCTGTTCTTTGTGAACATCTCTGCAAATCATATCTTGGATTCTGCTTAATTGATACCGAAGGCGAATATTTCTCCCTTAAGGATCGGTTTCCAATCATCTGGATTGGATCTGATGAAAGCTGTGATTACGATATTGAATCCGTTGATCTCCATTCGGTTTTGCGGGATGCAATCCTATCCTCACGGTTTGTTGTCTTTGATGTATCAGAAGTTGATATGCGGGCAAAAGCAACAGCCCTTGTGAACATCCTCTATGAGCTTGAATCAGAACTGAGGAGACCGTTTCTGCTGATCGTTGAAGAAGCTGACAAATTTATCCCGCAATCCCGTGACTCCATCAAGATGATCGAGGAGATCTCCCGCCGTGGAAGAAAACGCGGGCTTGGTCTTCTTGTAGCAACCCAGCGCCCTTCTCTTGTCCAGAAGAATGTGCTCAGCCAGTGCAACAATCAGATCATCGGCAAACTGACAATTGACAACGATCTCAAGGCTGTATCCCATTTCTTTGATGCACGGAAAGAGGTTGAGGAGCTGATCACTCTTGATCCCGGTGAGTTTTTTGTGATGGGGGGACTTGTCCGGGAGAAGATCCTGATGAAATTTGGAGATCGGGAGACACAACATCGGGGGGTTACGCCTCAGATTCTCCCGGGCAGGCCTCATGAGAAGAAAGAGGCAGAAACAGATCCAATTCCAGAGGCAAAACCAGAGAGCCCTCCTGAAACACAACCGGTTCAGGTAGATGATGAAGACGCAGATCAGGTTATTCTGAGTGGAGGGCCTGCCGATGAAGAGGATGGGACAAAAAATGCCATCCCGACACTCCTTCAACGCGATGAGGCGCTCAAGGTTGTACAGAGCCTCTGCAAAAGGAGTTTCTGGAGACGAGCGTATCTGGATCGGATCATCTCTCTGGATCGGGTATCGTGGCCACTGCTCTCGGTTGAGGTGAAGTACCATGGTGGTATCCTGAAGAAGACGACGAAGCGCTCATCATTCATCCTGGAGGGATTTCACGGAGATAGAGCCGATCTCTCGGATGGCCTGATGGTGCGGCCGGGTTTCTCCGAGCTGATCGGGCTTGATGAGGCAGCAGTTGCAGTCCTGAAGATCCTGACGACTGCCGGGCTGACAGCGCTTGAGATCGAAGCTGATGCCGGCCTTATGCCAGCAGATGTAAAAAAAGCGTTGAAAAGCCTCCAGAAACAAAAACGTATCACCACGAAGAAGACCGAAGAAGGAGTCATTGTTTACATACCCCTTCTCGAAAAGCCGATCCCAAAACTCTCAAATCTGAACCAGTTACAAACCATGAAACTCACCACCCTCTCCGGAGAGAGCAGAGGCCCTTCATTCACTGAAGATGAACTCAGAAAGATCATCAAGGGTCTTGAAAGAACAGCCGAAATAACAAAGATCAAAGTGATCTTTTATCCGGTTTATGAAGCTATGATCGCATCAGATTCTGGTGAGCGGCGGATCTTTATTGATGGGGTGACCGGGCGCGAGATCAATGGAATGCCTCACCCCTGACAGAACAGGGGCTGATTACTGCCTTTTCCATCTATTTGGAGAGGAATTTATATCATAAACAACGTCTTTGAAAGAATATGGAAGAAATGGATTCTTTTCGATGCCTTGTATGCGGGTTTATTTATGATCCAAAACGGGGCGATCCACGACGGGGAATTGAGCCTTTAACCGCATTCGAAGATCTTCCTGATGATTATACCTGCCCGGTCTGCGGGGTATCCGTCCTGACACAGAACTCTGCTTTTGTCAGGATTGAAACTGCCGGGCAGACCTGTGGGCCTGACGGGGCTTCCTGGAACGGTGCATAAGCGGCGAACTGCCCATAGACCGGATTTTGCTTTTCATATCTCAAGTTGGTCACAGATACTCCCTGGTGATTTTCTTTGAATCCGGTTCAATGCACTCTTATGAATAAGAATGTGCTCTTGTACACTTCATATTTCCCCTGACTATCTGGAAGTCATGTAAAGTTTTATCTGAAAAACCATAATTATCTGCAATAGCAGTATAAATGATACATACAGGTGACTGTCATGGATCGGGGTAACACATTAGGGCTTGCACTCGTTCCAGTCATCATTCTCCTTCTCGCATTTTCGCTTTCAGCGGGATGTGTTGATCAGGCCCGGGAGTTAACCAGCCAGGGTGTTACACTTGCAGAGGCAGGGCTCTATTATGAAGCCATTGATGCATTTGATCAGGCACTTGAGATCAATCCCGGGTACATACCCGCCTGGATGAACCGGGGTGATGCCTATCGTGAACTCGGCGATCCTGATGAAGCACTTGTTTCCTATAATCGTGCTCTTGCCATTGATCCTGAGAATGGAGATGCCTGGTTTATCCGTGGAGTGATCCTTCTTGACCTTGGGAGAACAGATGATGCATTGGATTCATTCAGGGAAGCTCTCACACTCGATCCTCTGCATACTAAAGCATGGAATAACCGGGGTCAGGCACTTATTGCCCTTGGAAGATTCGGGGATGCGATTGATTCATATGATGCGGCACTTGCAATCGATCCGGCCTACACCGATGCCTGGGTTAACCGCGGGTTTGCTTATTCACACCTCAAAAGGTATGATGATGCAATTGCCAGTTTTGATAACGCTCTTGCAATAGAGCCGGGGAATCCGGGTATCTGGAAATCACGTGGTATCATCCAGGCAAATAACGGAAGATACGACGAGGCGATTCAATCGTTTCAAAAAGCACTCGCAATTGACCCGACAGATGCTGAAATCTGGTTTAAAAGGGGAGTGATGTATGAAGAGACCGGACGTGTAGCTGAAGCGATCTCCTCATTTGAAACAGCAATCTCCATCAATCCCGATGATGCCGACATATGGTATCAGTATGGGAGCGCTCTTCGTAAAAACGGACGTTTCGATGATGCGATTTCGGCATACAACAGGGTGCTCACAATCGACCCGGACTATCCCGGAGCAACCATATCGGAGGAAGAGAAGAATACCTGGATCGTAGGGGCAATTGTGCAGGAATACTACAAAAGCCATACCTACAGCGAGATCGACTTCTTTGTCTGTACAGACATGTCGATTGGTGTCTGGAATATGATAGAGACACGGGGGATCAATGCAGTGATTGCTGTTGGAAATATTGATGATGCAGCTGCCTCTCCGACACAATATAATCATGCATGGGTTATGGCTGAGATCGCTCCCGGCACCTGGCTTGCCCTTGAGACAACGGGCGGCTTCACCGTGACACGTGGGAATAATCGGAATTATTACCATGGATTCTTCTTCGACAATCCTCGTGAATTCAAGGATTATCTTGACCTGATGACCCGTCATAACGACCAGGTTGAACGATTGCGGAACACTCAGGCAGACTACCTCAATGCATACACTACATGGAAACGAGAGGTCGATTATTACAATACGCTAGTGGATGAGCTGAATACCTATGTCGGCAGACAGCTGACCCATACCGAATATCAGTATGCACAGAGCCTCCAGCAGAAAGTCAACTCCCAGAGGACGATTGTCGAGAGAGAACAGTCCCGGCTTGGCCTTCTTGAAGAGGCAGTGGAGAGGGAAGAGGCTTTGCTCCAGAGTTTCATCAGCCAGCGGCCGCAGAAGCAGTATTTGTGAGAGTGGATAAGGAGTGCAATTAAACGTTTTTCAGGGAATATTACCACTCACAAAAGGCAAAATGCGAGGGACCGGATTCGAACCGGCGAACCCCTACGGGACTGGGTCCTAAGCCCAGCGCCTTTGGCCTGGCTTGGCAACCCTCGCTCAGAATTAATAATGCAAATGAATCTGCACCATGCATATTTGCCTTCAAATGATAAAAATAGAAGCCTCGATATTCTGCATTTCTTTTAATGGTGAGCAAAAAGAGGGTAGGGCGCCCCGGCGGCAGGGAGAGGAATCACCCTCTTCAACTCCCCCCCACACACTCATTATGACTCTTTCTTCTTCACACCATCACGCGATAACGGGTGTATTCGCTAGGATACTGCATTCTTCTCTGCTTTTGCAGCCTTCAGCTCCCTGATCAGGATCACATACCCTGATACGACAAGTGCGATGATGAGTGGTCCGAGGATAAAGCCGATCAGTCCCATCACTGCAAGGCCGCCGAAGAAGCCGATCCACATCAGGAGAGGACTGAGCTTGGCTCGCATTCCCATGATAAGAGGGCGGAAAACGAGATCCGGGACCGCACAGACGATCGGATAGCCTATTAACGCTATAAGAGCCGCACCCCTCAGATCCCCGATGGATAGTGCATAGATTGCAAGGAAGATCATCAGGAGTGAGGGCCCCAGGATCGGAATGAGCTGGAACAACCCTGCAATTGTCGCATAAAAGAGGACGTAATCATATCCGAGGAAATAAAAGAATGGAATGGCGAGGAGAAATGTGATGACTGCCGTGATCACGTGCACGACATAGATCGCATAGAGGGTTCCAACTGCTGTTGTTGAGATCTCCTTCACTCCCGAGGAGAGGCGGCCGGGGAGTGACTCGACGATCTCTGTGTAGATCTCATCCCCTTTGTAAATGAATGCCATGAGGGCCATCAAAAAGACCACGCACTTGACAAGGATCATCGGTGCCTGGTAGATCAGGGCTGATGTCCATTCGGAGAACGTGTCAAGCTGGAGCATAATCCACTCACTCATCTCACTCTGCCCGATTGTGGGGGTTCCTGTTGCAGCAAGTGAGGAGACCCATTCAAGGATTGTATTGATGATATACGATATATATTCAGAGTGAGTATAAAAAATAGTTATTGTGAAACCGATTGCGGACGTTACCACAAGAAGCACAAGCGATGCGATAAGGAATGAAGAGACAGCCGGATTTATCACACGGATGAACTTCCGGTGAATGGGAAGAAGAACAACAGCAAGAGTACCTGCAAGGATTATAACGCCAATCAGTTGCCAGAAGGCGAGGGCGGCGGCAATCATTATTGCGCATACCGTAATAATGACATATCTGTCAGGATAATTCCCACCCATCATATAGCAAAGTGATTCTCCTCAATAGGTAATAAGATAGGCAGATACACCGGAAAAACCCAATTGGTAATATCAGAAGGTTTTACTATTTTGGTGCTGATATAACGTTTCAATTCTGATGCACCATGCTTGAAGAGTTCGGAAGAATAGTGGTTGCCGCCGTCATCGCATGGATTCTCTTTCTATCGCTCGATATATTCTGGCGCCTTCCCCAAAAGGGAGGCGTTAGTGGCGCGGATGCAATTGGAGAGGCAATTGCCGGCCGTGATGGAGATCAGCATGGCGGATGGATGATGGGCAACATCGTCTGCTCACCTGATGCATCGGCGGGAACCCTCCTTGCCGCCTGTGGTGTCTTTGTTGCAGGCATCCCGGGGGGGATCGCAGCCGCTGTTCTCGTCTATATAGGAAACCGGATCTGCCATGATAAGGGGTATGCAGGAACAAGCGGAGCCCTGATAGCGACGCTTATCATTGCCGGATTTATGCAGATCGGATTTTTCGCATCAGATTTCATTGCCGGAATGGTACTGGCCATCCTCACAATACAGGGGATCTCCCATATCCATGCCAGCCGGTTAATTGGATATTTCTGGAGGTGGAGAGCCTGATTGCCGAAGCAATCTGCATGAGTATCGCTCTCTATGGGGCAGTTCGAACAGTCCTTGAAAAGGAAACACTCCTGAAACTCCCGTTTGTCAATGTCATGAACTTTGGGATCGCCGGTTTAATCGTCTTTATTCTTCCGCATCCGCTCACCCTTGTTGCCGCTGCCGCATACTTTGTTGGATCCACCCTTGAAGCAAATGCGATAGCAAGCGCAATTGCACGGAGGAGGCAGGAATGATCGAGCAGATCATTACACTCACCCTCGCGGGACTGATCTTCCTTGGAGCGGTAGCAACCGCCCTCTGGAAGAATCCCTTTGACAAGCTGATCGGCCTCTCACTCCTCTCTGCGGGGGTTATTCCGCTTATTGTAATGCGTGGCTATCTTGATGTTGCAATCGTCATCTCCCTTGTCATTCCAATAACAACAATTCTGGTTCTCCTCCTCCTCGGGAGGGAAGTCCGATGAGTCCTGAGTTTATTATCGGGTTTGGTCTTATTATCCTCGGAACTGTTGCCACAGCCTGGCCATCTCCAAAAGACTATATCACCCGATTGATAAATCTCGAACTTCCGGCATTTGGCATCCTCCTCGTGATGCTTTCATTTGACGAGACGCTGGCACTCCTGACCTTTATTGCTGTCACTGCCATCTCAACATTCCTCTTTGTCCGTGTAATCGAGAAGAAGGAGGCGAGAAAATGATCATCCGCAGAATCTCCGGGATCCTCTCAAACTTTACGAATCTCTCCCGGGTCTATGCCATATTGGTGATTATTGTCGTGCTTGCCGGGATAGCGGGCATCCCTTCCCTCGATTACAAGGGTGACCGCCTCTATCCGAAGACGATCGATCGCGACAGTCCGCTCGATCCCTATGATCGGGGCGGCATCCCCTTTGAATCAACAGGCATCTTAGCAGAGTATCCCGGCAATTCACCATATCTTGGGTACATCACGGCGTATCTTACTCCGCTTTCCCTTGCACTCGCCAGCGCAACTCCGCATATGGGAACAACCATTGTAGCTCATCCGGGCGGGATCATTGATGAGATTCTCTATGCAACACGTGGCCTCGATACCGTTGTAGAGACGACAATTCTCTTTGTCGGGTTTGCCGTTGCCGCATACCTCTTCCGCCGGAGGGAGGACGAATGATCGAAACATTCCATACCGGGATGTTTGCAGCATCCCTCTGCATCATCATCGCCTTCTTCTCGTTTATGAAAGAGACCGATGACCTGCACAGGCTTCTCCTCACCGATCTCGCCTCGGTGATGGCGCTCTTCCTGATTGCGCTTGTTGGAACCGACCTTGCTGAGGCGCTGATTCTCCCCGGCCTTGTGGTCACCATCTCAAAACTGATGGCACTTGCTGAGATTTACCTTGTGAAAGAGGGGATTTGGGGGAACCAGCCGGTAAGGACACTTGATATTGAGGTGCTCCAGAGTGCCCCCGCAATCCTGGCGTCGATCCTGGTACTATACGGGATCTTCCTCTCCGGATTCTCCGGCGGTGCAGTCGCAGGACTCGGAGTCATCTTCTATATCATCTGCAAAGGGCACCAGGAACGCTTTGAGCTGATTGAGACAGTGAGCGGATATGCCTGGGTTGCGTGGATTGGTGCATTCTTTATCATGCTGATCTTCCCGTCACAATGGTTCCTGGCGGTGATGATTGCGGGTGGCGCAATCCTCATCAAAGTAACAGCGAAGCTCTCCCTAATCGGCACCATGCGGGGTGAATCAGATGTTTGATCTGAATATTGAGGGTGCAGAACTCTTTGCACTTCCATTTGGAGATATTGTCCCGTACTTTAGTATTTATTCTGCCACACTTGCTGCATTTGTCCTGATCTTCATCCTGATCTCGGCATTCGACCACCCTGAGCGGCAGTTGAATATCATATTTGGCGGTGATGCGTACTATGAAAAGGAGATAAAAGAAGATGACACACGATTCTCCCGGTTCATGGCGATTGCCTGTGGTTTTGCCACGCTGGGAGCAGTGCTGACAGGCGATATCTTCAACTTCACCCTCTTTGCGGTTCTGGTTGGAATCACAAATATCGCAATTGTCGCATCTGCCGGGAACCGCCATGTCTTAAATGCTGCATTTCAGTATGGAATCGTTGCAATGATCGCAACGGTTCCACTCTTTGGCGCAGCCGCAATCATCCTGGCAACCACAGGAACACTCTCGATCTGGACGCTTGCCGGGATGGGAGCAGTGCCTCTGCTTGCAAAGGCGCTGTTAATCCTCGGCGTGATGGGAGAGGGTATCGCACCGCTGTATATCGGTAAAGCCGAGATTATCAGGGCACAGGGAGCTCCTTTTGTCCTGATGATCCATTTCAGTTCACTCCTGCTCTTCCTGCGGGTAACAGAGATAGTCCTGGTGATTTGAAGATGAAGAAAAGTTATGTCCAGCTGATTGCCATCATCTCCGGCATCCTTCTTATTGTACTTTCAGTATCAGGACACCAGGGCATTGTATCGGTGCCTGTTGCTGCTGTACTGAGTATCGTACTGGCACCTGTTTTTCTTATCTCAGTCGGGCTTCTCTTCTCGGCTGAAGTAATTGACGGGGACATTCCGTTTATGGGGTACTAGAATCTATGATCGAATACATCATTGCTGCAATGTTTGCCGGACTCCTGCTCCACGGTATCCACCGGAAAGTGATCGCACGGATACAGGGAAGGCCGGGGCCGCCGATCTGGCAGGAGATACTTCATACCCTGAAATTCCTTGGAAAGGAGTCATGGATACCAAAAACAGCAAGCCAGGGTGTTTTTGTTACCGTGGTTGGGATCTCAATTGCGATCTGGACCGCAGCTTTGATGCTCCTGATCACGCAGGAGAGCCTTCTCCTTCTGTTTGCACTCTACGTGCTCCACAAGATAGTCGAGCACGGAATCGGTCTTGCCTCGGGATCACCCTATGCCAAATTCGGAGCAATACGATCAGTTGTCTCAGCCGCATCTGAACTTCCCCTCCTCTCAAGTGTCGCCCTCATTTATCTCATCACTGGATCGCTTATGCTCCGTGATATCGAGGCATACCAGGCAGTCAACGGGCCGCTTCTTTTTGTGGCATTCCCGGCAGCAATCGCCCTCTATATGGTGATCCTCTCAAAGATCCACTATGGCCCCTTCTCGATTGTTGAGGCAAAAGAGATCGTGAGCGGATACTGGACAGAGCACTTCGGTGTCTGGAGAGGCCTGATGAATGCGGCATTTGGTTTGAAGACGTTTGTCCTCCTGTATACGTTTGTGATCGTCTTCATCGGGCCAATCGGCCTTCCCCTCACGCTGCTTGCAATTCTGATCCTGATGATAACACTCTCATTTGTCTGTGCAGCCACCCCGATGCTCTCACCCTATGACAGCGTTACCGTTCAGACACTCACAACCGGACTTATTGCCATCTATATCATCTATCTGGGGGTATTTGCATGAACCTGATTCGTAACTGCCTTCTTGCAGGTCTTCTCCTGTATATCTGTATTTTTCTGATACAGGGTACAGCCACAGGCGCTGTACTTGTTGCTGCCATCATCGGAATCCTCATTCTTCTTGGAATTGGTTCCACACTCTTCATCTCTGATGAAAAACAGCTGAAGAGGGTTGAGATGATCTTAATCTGGTGTTCCATACTGGTTTTTGCGATATACGGACTCCTGGTTGCCGGAGGGATTCTATGAACAGGTATCTCTATGAAAAGGATCTCAGGCAGATGAAACTCATCATCCTCGAGAGCAGACGCCATGATGCAGTCGTGCAGGAGCTTGCCGCAACCCTTGGTATAAAACGCCAGCAGCTCAGAAAGATACTCATTGAGAGCTCCGATATGATGTTTCTTGAGAATCTTCCAGCACGCTCTGATGCAGCAAGAGAAACGGGGGACGAGACTGAGAGGCTGCTTGGCATCCCTCTCCTTGTCCAGGCTTTTCATCTGTTGTCAAGGGAAGAGGGGGCCCGGGTCAGGGAACAGTACCTTCAGAGGATACAGAATGGTATCACACAGGAGGTTGCGATTTCCAAGGCACAGATTGAGTTACTGGAGATGATCCGATCATGAGTCTTCTTCAAAGTCTCAAAAATGCCGTCCGATCACGCTCAATCCATGTTGCCTATGTCAATGTCGGATCCTGTAATGGCTGTGATATCGAGATTCTCGCATGCCTCTCTCCCCGCTATGATATCGAACAGTACGGAATCTATGTGCACAACAATCCAAGAGAAGCCGATGTTCTCCTGATCACAGGAGCTTTCAGTCCGCAGTGGGAAGACAAGCTCAAGCCGCTCTGGGATAAGATCCCTCATCCAAAAGTCGCAGTCGCCATCGGAAACTGCCCGATATCAGGATGCGTCTTCAACCGTCCGGAGACCCTTGTCGATCCGCCGGTATCAAAACATATCCCGATAGCAGCTGAGATCCCGGGTTGTCCCCCCCGACCGACAGAGATCATCAGTACCATCCTCTCGCTGGCACCAATAATCTTCAAAGATTACGAGGAGACGAAGAAATGAAAAAGACAGTAGACATATCCCTCCCGGTTGGCCCGATGCATCCCTGCTTTAAGGAACCATGCCGTATAAAATGCGAAACACGGGGCGAATATGTCCTTTCAGCCGAGGTTGAACTGGGCTATGTGAAGAAAGGGATCGAGCGGATCATGCGGGGAAGGCCCTGGCAGGAAGTGATGTTCCTTGCAGAACGTGTCTGTGGGATCTGTTCGGTGATTCATAACTTTGTCTTCATTGAAGCAGTGGAGAATATCAGTGGCATTGTCCCAACAGAACGTGCCGCGTTCCTGAGAGTTATCGTAAACGAACTCGACCGGATGCAGAGCCATCTCCTTGCAAATTACTCATACTGCTATACAATCGAGCATGAAACACTGGCGATGTACCTGTTAAACCTCCGTGAGACGGTGATGGATCAGCTCGAGCTGATCACGGGAGCACGGGTTACCTGCGCATATATTGTACCGGGAGGGGTCCGCTCTGATCTATCCACGGATGATGCAGAAAAACTCAAATCCGCGCTCGATCACATAGATGCCGAACTGTCACGGTTCGTGAAGATATTTGAGACAGGGCCACTCATCGCCCTCCGTTCAAAAGAGATCGGCATACTCACCAGGGAAGCAGCTATCGAATCGCATGCTGTCGGCCCTACTGCGAGGGCGAGCGGAATCGACAATGATCAGCGATCAACTCACCCCACATACAGGGCACTTGGTTTCTCTCCCATCATCAGGCAGGAGGGGGATAACTATGCCCGTATTATGGTCAGGTTTGAAGAGGTATTCCAGAGCACAGGCCTCATACGATCGGCACTTGCCGCCATGAAAGAAGGGCCGATCCGTGGAGGAGGCGTAATCAAAGCAGGGTCGATCAGCTATCGGGGTGAAGCCCCGCGAGGCGAACTCCTCTATGAACTCAAAACAGACGATTATGGCAGGATTCTTGAGATAGCCATCCAGACACCATCAATTCCGAACATCCAGGTCTGCTCCCATGCAATGCTGATAGATGCGCAGTCGGCAGCTGATATAACCTCGATCTTCATCAGCTCAGATCCCTGCATCGCCTGTACAGAGAGGTAAGTTCCGTGTTCTCGATCATCTACTATATCAGGGAATTTCTGCGGCCCAAATGGATTACTACATTCTTCACAGCGAAAACCGCCCCCCTTGTGACTCCTCCGTACTTCCGGGATTTTCCAGAGTTAACAGACAAGGAATGTACACACTGCCTTGCCTGCATGATGATCTGCCCGGCTCCTGATGCAATTACTGTTGTAAAGCGGGAGGAAATCTGGCGGCCAGAGATCACAAAAGGACACTGTATCAGGTGCGGACTCTGTATTGAGGCATGTCCTGAGGATGTGCTTACAAGCGGAAGAATACTGGCATACAAAAAAGAAGAAGAGCTCACACTCAAGGGCACATTTCATATTGAGATCGACCAGTCTAAGTGCATGGGATGTGGGAACTGTACGGTTGCATGCCCGGTGAACCGGGAGATCGATCCATCACTCCGTTCCAGCGGAACATCAAGCTCAGGCGAGGTGATCATGCGTGTGGACACCGGCCAGAACAAGGTGCTCCATGAAGAGAAATGCACAGGATGCAAGACCTGTGAAGAGAGTTGTTCAAACCAGGCTATCCGGGTTGCCCGTGTTGTTGAAGCGCTCCAGGGAGTGGAAGAATGAGATTTGCACTCTCATCCGGAAGGACAGTCCCCCAGGGTTCATTCATCGAACATAAGCTCTCGAAAGGATACCAGAGGGCAACCTCAATGATATACATTCACCCACTCGATCTCATGGAGCTTGGACTGGAATCAGGTGACCGGGTACATGTTACAAGTGACTTTGGTTCTGTTGTTCTTACCACAGAAACAAGTGAGGATATACAGACAGGCTGTGTCTATATCGCACTCGGTCCATATGCGAATGCGATCACAGGAGGCTATACCCATGCAACCGGGATGCCCGATTATAAGGATATTACCGTTGAAATTGAGCCAACAGACGATCCTGTGCCCACCGTATGGGATCTGATGGAGATAGTTGGAGGGCTTCGCTATGGACATTAAGGATGTTCCCTGCCCGTTCTGTGGGTGTCTCTGTGACGATATCAGTGTCCGGCTAGAGGATAACAGGATTACCGGCGTTGAAAACTGCTGTACTCTCGGGAATGCCAAGTTCCTCTCAAAAGGCAGGCTACAACACCCAATCATGAGAAGAGACGGGAAATGGGTTGAAGTAACCTATGAAGAGGCGATCGATGAGACAGCCCGCATCCTCTCAGACGCAATGCGTCCACTCCTGTATGGATGGAGTGGAACGATTGGAGAGGCACAGGTTGTTGGTGTCCACCTTGCAGAAGAGATAGGGGCACTTATCGACAGTACAACATCAGTCTGCCATAATCCATCCATCCTGGCAATCCAGGAGGTGGGACACCCCGGCTGTACTCTCGGCCAGGTGAAGAACCGTGCCGATCTCGTTGTCTACTGGGGATGCAATCCGATTGAAGCACATCCAAGGCACATGAGCAGGTACACAACCTATGCCGACGGATACTTCATCGATAACACAGCTACCGATAGAAAAGTCATTGTTGTTGATATCAGGAGATCCGAGGGGGCAAAGATTGCAGATGAATTCATCCAGGTGAAACCGGGTGGCGATTATCTTGTCCTTTCAGCCCTCCGTGCAATTGTCCGCGGAAGAGGGGATGTAATACCGGATTCTGTTGCCGGTGTGAAAAAAGTCCAGCTCCAGCGTGTCGCTGATCTGATGATGAAAGCAAAATTTGGCGCCGTATTCTTTGGACTCGGGGTCACGATGAGCCGTGGCAAATACAAGAATGTCAGAAATGCAATCGAACTCGTATCAGAGCTCAACAGAAAGACGAAATTTACTATCAGTGCAATGCGTGGCCACTTCAATGTCTATGGATTCAATGAAGTCCTCACCTGGATGGCAGGGTATCCGTTTGCAGTTGATTTCTCACGGGGTATCGCCTTCTATAATCCCGGCGAGACTACCGTCATCGATCTCCTTGAGAGAAAAGAGCCGGATGCCTGCCTGGTTGTAGCAAGCGATCCCGGTGCACATTTCCCAAAATCAACGATTGAACATATGGCAGCGATACCAACAGTACAGATTGATCCTTGTGTCAATGCAACAACCGCTCTCTGCCAGGTGCAGATACCTGTTGCAATTACCGGGATCGAAGCTGCCGGAACAGCATACCGGATGGATGGAGTTCCGATCAGGATGAAGAAAGTACTTGAAACCGAGTTTCCAACCGATCAGGAGATTCTTGAGCGAATCGTCACACGTATACGGGAGATGAGATCACATGGCTGAGATACTGCTGAAGAATGCCTATGTTATTGACCCGATATCCGGAATAAACGGGGAAGTGATGGACATCGCCATCTCCGGGAGCAGGATCGTCGAAGATGCATCCCCACAGGCCGAGGTGATCGATTGCCAGGGATTCCTCACCCTCCCGGGAGGAATCGACTCCCATACACATACATCAGGGACAAAAGTGAACTTTGGCAGGTACATGAGTCCGGAGGATATGCGTGCCGGCCGGACTGCAAAGAAAGGACACATGCATATCACCTCGGGCTATAGTGTTCCAACAACGTACGGAAACAGCTACCGGTACAGTGCACTTGGGTACACCACACTCGTTGAAGGTGCGATGGCCCCGCTTGAAGCCCGCCATACCCATGAGGAGTTCAAGTTCACACCGCTTCAGGACTCGTTTGCCAATACCCTCTTTGACGGGAACTGGGGAATGCTCAGGGCGCTTGAAGATGGTGACATTAAACGTGCAGCAGCAATCATTGCATGGACGCTCACTGCCGTGAAAGGATTTGCCATCAAACTGACTAATCCCGGCGGAACAGAAGCCTGGGGCTTTGGGAAGAACGTCTCCTGCATCAATGAGACGATTCCAACCTTTGATCTCACCCCTGCTGAGATCATCAAAGGGACAATCAAGGCAAATGAAATACTCCATCTTCCCCATTCGGTTCACCTCCACTGCAATAATCTCGGAACACCAGGGAATTTCACCTGCACTATTGGGACCTTCGGGCATGTTCCCGATGTAAATGATAAACGCCAGTCACTCTATGCAACCCACGTCCAGTTCCATTCCTATGGCGGCAGTGGGTGGGGAGATTTCTGCTCAAAGAGCGAACCGGTCGCAAATATGGTGAACTTCCGGCCGCAGATTGTCATTGATATGGGACAGGTGATGTTTGGCAGGACAACAACGATGACAGCTGACGGACCGATGGAGTTCAACCTCTACCGGCTCCATCACGATAAATGGAGCAACCATGATGTCGAGCTTGAAACAGGATCCGGTATCATCCCTGTCAATTACCGGAGGAAGAATCTGGTCAACAGCATCATGTGGGCGATCGGACTTGAACTTGCCCTTCTTGTGAAAAATCCCTGGCAATGCCTCCTGACAACAGATAATCCAAACGGTGCTCCATTTGTCAAGTATCCTGAGATTATTGCCCTCCTGATGAGCAAGCGTTACCGTGACGCTGAATTTGCAACAATCCATCAGGATACAGAAAAGCGTGTTGCTCTTCCGGCGATTGAACGGGAGTTAGACTGGTATGATATTGCAGTGATGACCAGAGCCGGGCAGGCACGGGCGCTTGGAATCACCGATCTCGGCAAAGGCCATTTATCGCCAGGGGCAGAGGCGGATATTGCCATCTATCCAATCAGGATCAATGAGATTGACCCCTCTGCTGAATATGAGAGGATTGTAAAAGGCTTTTCACAGACCGAATATACCATTAAACGAGGACGCGTCGTTTCCCGACGTGGAGATGCGATCATCGATGGTGAGAATACCACCTTCTGGGTGAAGCCGAAGGTTCCTGCTGCCTATGATATGCAGCATGACACCGCATTTCAGGAACTCTTTGAGCGATACTACAGTATCAGGATGAGTAATTATCCAGTCCAGGAAGAATACCTTCATAGAAATCACTGCATTGAAACGGAGACAGATTTATGAATGTGACCATCACCTTCAGAAACCGCAGGAACCCTTTCATCCCAATCGAAGCCGAGATGATCACCCCGGATGCATTCTTCAATAATAAGGAGATTTGTGTTGGTGAAGGAAACAGGACTGTACATCTCGGTGAGCTTGCAGATGTTGGTATTGAGGGGACAGCATCGTCAGTTGATGAGATCGAGATTCTGATACGCGGAGATACATCACTCGTCAAACGTGTCGGTGAATATATGACTGGTGGGACAATCACCGTCGAAGGCGATATCGGGATGCATTGCGGGAATTTTATGTCCGGGGGCAGAATCGAGATACTTGGCTCGGCAGATGGCTGGCTTGGACGCGAGATGAAGGGGGGCGAGATCATCTGCCATGAGGATGCAGGAGATTATTGTGCAAGCGGATACCGTGGCGGACGCCGTGGTATGCGTGGGGGATCGGTTGAGGTACTCGGATCAGTCGGCGATTTTGCATGCGAGCATATTGCCGGCGGTGAGGTGCTGATCCATGGCAATACCGGAGATTATGCATGTGCTGAGATGAAGGGCGGAACCGTCACCATCCTCGGCGACACAAGCCGCGTCTGTGCGAATATGTCAGGTGGGACCTGTTATGTGTATGGATCTGCGGAGGAGATGATCCCTACCTTTGAAAAGAGAGGGACAATCAATCATGAAGGGCTTCTGTTTCACCATTTCAGAGGAGATGTGGCAAACCGCGGAAATGGAGATCTCTATACTGCCCGCTTCACCTATCTTCAATGAAAAAAGTGATTACACCGGGATGTGCGCCTTCACCCACCGTGCATAGGTGGCACGAAGACGTGCGATCTCATCATCTGTGAGATCACCCCGCCGTGTCTTTCTGAGGTATTCCTCAAGCTGGGAGACGATCTGATCGGCCTCAGCATAGGTCTGCACCTCAATATAGACCGGCGCCTTCTGTGAACTGATGATCTCCCCACAGACCGGGCAGAGTTTCCATCTCTGAAGATGATCCATATAGGTAAATGACCGGCACCCCGGACACCGGATTATGATGTACATAGGTACCCGAAGGTATACGGATTTGATGATAAATGTATCGGAAGGTGATCGGAAACCCCCATCTGATACTGTATCACCCTACTGCTGCCCTCCGTAGGGTAAACTCATCAGCAAAGAGATTAATCTCTATCCAGCAGATAACAGAAGTGAGCAAAATGTCAATTGAAGTTATCGGGGTTGAAAACCTCCCTATTATCCAGCCGGGTGATGATCTCGCCGGGCTCATCTCTGATCGGATTACTCTTATGGACGGGGACATTCTCTGTGTCGCCAGTTCTGTCTATTCCAAGTCTGTCGGAAATATACGGAATCTTGATGAGATAATACCCGGCCCTGAAGCCGGGCGGATCGCCTCTATGACCCGTGAGGATCCCCGCTTTGTCCAGGCTGTTCTTGACTCGTCAGTTGAGATCATCCTTGATCATCCCTTCATCCTCTCAAGACTTCCCTCCGGCCATATCGGTGTCCGGGCAGGTGTCGATCACAGCAATGTGGAGGATGGCATTGTGATTCTTCTCCCAGCAGATCCTATGGGTGCAGCTGAGGCGATCCGATCGGAGATCAGGGAGAAGTCAGGTGTCGATATACGAGTTATCCTGACCGATACCTGCGGGCGGGCGTTCCGGCGTGGACAGACAGGCCATGCTATAGGGTGGAGCGGTGTGACAGCAATTCGTGATTTCCGGGGTGATCACGATCTCTTTGGCCATGAGCTTCTCATCACTGAAGAAGCGGTTGCTGATGAGATCGCCGGTTTTGCAAACTTCGTGATGGGCGAAAGCAATAAAGGAGTTCCAGCAGTTGTCTTCCGGAACATGGAGACCTGGAGCGGGCACGATATGCTCTATTTTGAGGAATCCGAAGATATCATCAAAGAAGCCCTGAAAAAGAGATGATGAGTTAGTATATGAGATTCATAATGAAGATAAAGACTCCAATGCTAATTGCCACTGCGATCACGGTCTTTGGGTCAATGGTGACCTGACGCCGATCCTCGCTGTCATAATAGGTGACAAGGCCTGCGGAGGATATCATTCTTCCACCTTTCTTCTTTGCCATGCAGACAGGTTTCTCCGTGCATATATTTAAACAAACGGTCAATAGGTAGGATATGGAGATTGTTACCTCCATTGAGGGGTTCGCATTTTTAGGTGATGAATTATCACTCCGGCCGGTTAGGATTGAAATTGCAGATGGAATCATCAGATCGATTGAAGAGCTAAATAATCCACGAAAACGCTGGATACTTCCAGCACTCTTCAATGCTCATACGCATATCGGTGATGCCGTGGCAATGGATCTGCCTGTCGATGGGGACCTGGAGTCGATTGTAACACCACCTGATGGATTGAAACACCGGATTCTGCGCGCGACGGAGAGAGGTGCCCTTGTCTCTGCCATGCACGCGACCATAGGATTTATGGAGCAGACCGGGTGTGCAGGCTTTGCTGATTTTCGTGAAGGGGGAGTAGAAGGTGTTGAGGCGCTTCTGGAGGCTGCAAACGGCATGTCCACACAGCCCCTTATCTTTGGAAGGGAAGGTGGCGAGTTAACCTCTGATGGTTTTGGGATCAGCAGTGTCCGTGACCTGCCGAATCTTGACTCAGAGATTGAAGCTGCCCGCCGTGCCGGCCATATGATTGCAATCCATGCCGGGGAACGTGATAATGATGATATTGAGGGTGCACTCGCCTATGAGCCCGATCTTCTCATCCACTGCACACATGCCAGCCGGACCGATCTCCGGCGGTGTGCAGATGAAGGAATTCCGATTGCCATCTGTCCACGATCAAACTGGATCCTCGGGGTCACCAGATCGCCGGATCATCCGCCGGTTCAGGATATGATCGATCTGGGATGCAGAGTCTTCCTTGGCACAGATAACGCAATGTTCGTTCAGCCGGATCTCTGGCACGAGATGGCATTTCTCTCTGTGATTACGGATATTCCCGCGCGTACCATTCTGGAGATGGGCATATCCGGATCATCACTCACTGGAGACCCATACTGGATTGAAGAGGGCAGAAAAGCTTCAATTATTGAGGTAAATCCAGAAAAATCCAATCTGAATCTCTCCCGCGACCCCGCGAGAACACTGGTAACACGAGGTTGTTCATGCCATCTCGATAGAATTCTTTTTTAATTAATAACTACCTAATAATAAAGAACTGATTTTGGTGGTACGTATGTTTCACACACTCCTGGTCGCAATTGACGGCTCTGAAATTGGTATGAATGCTCTTGATAAGGCTGTTGAGCTTGCCCGTGGGTTCAAGGCAAATCTCCATGCAATCTATGTCATCGAGACAGGGCTCATATCATCGGTTCCTATGGATAACACATGGGAGGTCATCTATAGCCTTCTCGAAAAAGAAGGAACCGAAGCACTGCATAAAGCTGAGGGAAAGGCTGCTGATGCCGGCATAACACTCACAAAACATCTCCTCTCCGGCCATGCAGGCAATGAGATCCTCAACGTCGCCGAGCAGGTGAAAGCCGATCTGATCATAGTTGGTTCACGCGGCAAGTCCGAGATCGATCGCCTCTTGATCGGGAGTGTTTCAGCCCATGTCGTGAAATATAGTACCGTTTCAACTATGGTGGTGAGGGTATAAGCACAATGATAGTTCGTGACTACATGACAAAAAATGTGGTCACAGCTGACACCCCTGCAAACAGGGATGAGATCCTGAAGATTCTGAAAAGAACCGGGATCAGCGGCGTTCCTGTGATGAAAGACGGGAAGTGTATCGGGATCATAACCAGAAAAGATCTTCTCGGAAATCCTCATGAGACACAGATTGCATTATTGATGACCCATGACCCAATCTCAATAACACCAGATGCAACCCTGAGAGAGGCAGCAGATATAATCATTACAAATAATATCAGGCGGCTTCCGGTTATTGAAGACGGCAAACTCGTTGGACTCATCAGCGTTGCCGATCTTGTCGGGGCAGTTGCCCAGCTGAAGATCAAGGATGAGATCAAGAACCGGTATATTGCCAGAACATTTGCCCTCTGGAGTGAGACCCCACTCACAATTGTCGGAAGGATCATGGAGATTGCCCATGTAGATGCAATTGCCATTCTTGATTCTGAAAGCAGGCTTGAAGGGATCATTACCGAACGTGATCTCATCAGGTGCTCCTGTATTGAGGACGATGTCGAGGTAAGCGACTTTTCAAACGGCACAGACGATGACGAATGGACATGGGAGAGTATACGTGACATGCATATGATCTCCTATGGAATATCCCGGATTCAGCTTCCAACAAAACCCGTTAAACTTGCAATGGTCAAGAAGGTTATTGCCGTTCCAACGAATGCCGGGGTTTCCGAATGTGCATTGAAGATGAAGAGAGGGCGTGTCGATCAGCTGCCAATAGTCAACGGCGATAACAGGCTTGTTTCAATGCTCTATGATCGGGAGCTTATCAAGGCACTTCTCGACTATACACCACAATAAGAATATTTAATATAAGTAATCACTAAAATATGATACAATACCAATCATTTTTTTCATTCTGATTTTTGGGGGCATATTATGATGCAACAGCCACAGGAGATTATGAAGGGAACGACAACAATCGGAATTGTCTTCTCAGATGGAGTCGTGCTCGCAACAGAGAAACGGGCAACGATGGGCTATATGATCGCAAGTAAAAATGCTAAAAAGATCTATCAGATTACCAACACGATCGGCATGACAACAGCCGGTGGTGTAGGAGATGCCCAGCAGCTTGCACGACTGATGAGTGTGGAGAGTAATCTTTACCAGATCCGGCGAAGGACAAATATCTCTGTCGGAGCCTCGGCAACTCTCCTCTCAAATTACTTAAACCAGAACCGTTACTTCCCCTATTATGTACAGCTCCTTGTTGGAGGCGTGGATGATACAGGATCTTCTGTCTATTCGGTTGATGCAATGGGCGGAGCAACACGTGAAGATGACTTCGTTGCAACCGGATCCGGATCTCCGATGGCATTTGGTGTGCTTGAGGACAGGTTCAAGGCAGGACTCTCAGAGAAAGAAGCAACCGAACTTGCTGTCCGTTCCTTAAAATCTGCCATGAGGCGGGATGCAGGTTCTGGTGAGGGGTACCAGCTGGCTGTTATAACAGCAGAAAAATTCGAGGTGCTTGATGATAGCACCCTCGAAAAGATCGTTAAAACCCTTCGCACATAACATTTTTTTTAAAAACTTTTTTAGGAAGATTCCATGTTAATTGAGGACAGACTCAAAGAGCTGAAAGAGCTGATAAACCGTAAAGTACCTCCGGGTATAACGGTATCCAATGTCGAATTTGAAGGGCCCGAACTTGTCATCTACACAGATGATCCCAAACAGTTTGCAGATCAGGCAGATCTGATCAGGGTGCTTGCACGCGATCTCAGGAAACGGATCGTTGTCCGCCCGAACATTCTCGAGGATCCTGAGAAGGCATATGACGAAATTGTCAGGATTGTGCCGGAAAATGGCGGTATCACCGACATATTCTTTGATCCGGATACCGGCGAGGTGCTTATCGAGGCAGAAAAGCCCGGTGTTGTCATCGGGAAGAATGGATCGACCTTAAGGGATATTACAAAGAGTATCGGATGGTCGCCAAAGGTTGTCAGGACACCCCCGATCGAGAGTTCCACGGTAAAACAAATTCGGCAGTATCTCCGGGCAAATCGTGATGAGAGGAAAGAGTTCCTCCGCATGAGTGGGAGGAGGATTCACCGGGATATCATCGCCAAAGATCAATGGGTCCGGGTTACCACCCTTGGTTGCTGCCGCGAAGTCGGGCGGGCTGCATTTCTTCTATCAACACCTGAAAGCCGGATACTCATCGACTGCGGAGAGAAGCCCGGTGCAACAAATGGCGCTACACCGTTCCTCGGTGTTCCTGAGATTCAACCCCTGGCAAATCTTGATGCCGTCGTCCTCACACATGCACATCTTGACCATTGCGCACTGATCCCGTTCCTCTTCAGATACGGCTTTTCTGGTCCTGTCTATTCGACGCCGCCAACAAGGGATCTCTCCTCAATGCTCCAGCTTGACTACCTTGAGGTGATCAGAAAAGAAGATCGTCCCGCTCCATATTCATCCAATGAAGTGAAGCAGTATGTCAAGAATTCTATCACCTTGAACTATGGATCAGTCACCGATATTGCCCCGGATATCAAGCTCACATTCCATAACGCAGGACATATTCTCGGATCGGCGATCGCACATTTCCATGTAGGCGACGGGCTTTACAATATTGCCTTTACAGGCGATTTCAATTACAGCAAAAGCCGTCTCTTCAACCCGGCAACAGCCAGCTTCCCACGCCTTGAGGCGATCTTCATGGAGAGTACCTATGGTGCATCCCATGATATGACTCCTGCACGAAGGGATGCAGAGATGAAGCTGTACGATGTGATCAAAAGGACTATCGAACGTGGGGGAAAGGTGATCATACCTGCATTTGCGGTTGGACGTTCACAGGAAGTGATGCTGGCGCTTGAGGAAGGAATCAGAAAAGGCGAACTTCCGGCTATCAAGATCTTCCTTGATGGTATGATCAAAGAGGCAACAGCCATCCACACCACCTATCCCGAATACTTAAATTCGGATCTCAGGAACCAGATCTTCCGCGAGGGATTGAACCCGTTCCTTTCTGAATGTTTCGAACAGGTGGATTCTTCTGATAAGCGTGAGACAGTGATCAATGGAGATCCTTCTGTCATCATTACGACATCCGGAATGATGAATGGCGGCCCGGTTATAGAATATCTCAACAACCTCGCTGCAGATGAACGTAACACCCTTGTTTTTGTCGGATACCAGGCAGATGGGACACTTGGGCGGCGTATACAGAAAGGCTGGCGTGAGATACCAATCGGTACGAAGGGATCAATAACCATCAATCTCGAAGTCACCACTGTTGAAGGATTCTCAGGACACTCGGATCGGAGACAGCTGATGAGCTTCGTCGGCAAGATGCATCCAAAACCAGAGAAGATATTCTGTATCCATGGGGAGGAGAGTAAAACACTCGATCTCGCAAGTTCTATCTACAAGAAGTTCCATATCCAGACCTATTCGCCTATGAACCTTGAGACCTATCGAATGGTATAGATGAAAAACCACATCCCCCCAATTCTTGGAGTATTTGCGGTAATGGCACTCTCAAATGCCATTGTGCCAGTACTTCCAGCTTTTGGGGAGGGGGCAGCCCTCCAGGGGATCATCTTTTCAGCCTATTTTTTTGGCGCGCTTGTCACCGTCTTTCCAGCAGGGCTTGCAAGCGATCGGATTGGCTCTGTGCTCCTGATCAGAACCGGGCTTGCTATAACCGTAATCTCCGGAATTGTGCTCCTGACAACAATTTCTCCACTCATACTAATTCTTGCCCGGGTTGTTGAGGGAGTGGGGGCAGGGCTTCTGATTGCATCGGCAATGTCGCTTCTGAATGCTGATTCTGATCATACCCGCCTCTCGGGTTTCTTTATGGGATCATTAAATGCCGGGCTTCTTGCCGGGCTTGCAGGAACCGGCTGGATCGTTTCACAGCTTGGCGATCCGCGATCAGGACTTTTATTCTTCACTATTATCTCAGGTGTTGCATTTCTCCTCTCACTTTTCATGAAACAGTCAGCAGAAAAAAGGATCTCTCTGCCAACAGAGCTGCCCCGTTACCTGAGCCAGTACAAATGGCTCTGGTACTCAGCAATCGTCGTCCTTGGTACAACCGGGGCAGCAACCGCCCTCTATCCTGAATTTGGCGGACATGATCCCCTTTTAACCGGCATTTATATTGCCAGTATGAATCTTGCAACAATGATCTCGGTTCTTGTCGTCTCACATATACGCCTTGAGCCGGTTATAACAATCAGAATCGCAGCAATTGGTATCGCCGGATCTGTCATCATCTGTTTACTGACACCATTCGGATTCCCTCTGCTCGGCGCATTTGCCGGGGTTGTTATTATCTCCCAGATGGCATTCCTTGCAGAGACCGGCGCACCGCAGGGGGCTATGATGGGGCTCTATAATACTGCAACCTATGGCGGGCTGTTTCTGCTTCCATTTGTAACCGGTTTTATCGCTGAATTCTCATCCTTCTTCCTGGCATTTATTGTTCCTGCAGTCTTCGCAGTCACCGTTGTCCTTACCATCGGGCGATGCCAATGCAGGCTTAAAGCACGTCAATAGATCTTTCTGTCAGGGATAGCTGCCCAGTCCCGGAGAAGCGAGAGGTTCTCTTCAACGAGGAAACCGCCGATGATCTCCATGGTGCTGCCCCCAATTTCCTGCAGAATGGTATTTGGTATGGTCATCTCTGAAAACCCAAGGGCCTGTACATCTGTAATAGATGTCCCATAGACAACACGGGAGATCTTTGCCCAGTGGCATGCGGCAAAACACATCGGGCATGGCTCGGTTGTTGCATACATGGTGCAACCTTCAAGTTCGATGCTCTTTAGACGAATTTCTGCCTCCCTGATCGCGACAATTTCTGCATGGGCGGTGCTGTCTGTGTCAGAAAAGACCTGGTTGTGTGCAGAAGCGATGATATCGCCATTACATTCGATGCATGCACCAAAGGGGGTCTGTCCTTTGGCAATACCGATTCGCGCCTGACGGATCGCTTCACGCATACAGTCCGGGTTCATTCTGTACCCTTTGGAATCAGTGAGATAAGAGGTTCACGATTGTGGTTTGGAAGAGGGAGAAGTATTGCTATTCTGTTATGTTTTTAGCGCTTACAAGCAGGTGCATCTCAGAGAGATACCTGCTGTACTGTGACACTCCTCACCAATCCGGCAAACCCCCCTGCCCCCCTTCACCTGAAGGGGGAATAAGGATAACATGGGGGTCTGAGCAATCGCGAATGAGCACCGGTGCCTGGTATCGGGCGAGGATAAGCCCATGGAGGTGCAGTGTAAGAGATAGTATAGACGCGATTGCAGGCGGGCGGTGTTCTCCTTATCAAATGGGAGTGGCAGGGCGCGGCAAAATTGATTTTCTGTATGTATGGACAGAGATCCAGTACAACAGCATAAGCGCGGGAGCGCTCCCATCCTCACTGGCGGGGTGGCGAGCCCCGCTTGGTGGCCGAGAGACCGCCCACCCGGGAACCGGAGGGGGTAGGCGGTGCCCCCCCGGAGGAGCGAGGGGCCGGGTCAGGTCAAGGTGCGGCACACTAACTCTCAAGAATTTCTCTTGCCTTCTCTCTGAGGCGTCTGATATCACCTTCATGAAGCCGCTCAATATAATCAAGAAGTTCTGCATTGAATATCTCGGCTTCTTCAACAGAGTTGGAAACTTCAGCAGCAGTGATATCAAAATCTATATAATATTGTTTATCGACTCTGTCTTTTTTTGCAGCAGCGACCCTTGTACTATCAATCCTGTATAATCGATGAAGAAGAAGCATTGCTCCTGTATGATTTTCGCATTGGATACCTGTTTTGAAAAGAAGCGCAAGCATCATGTAATACATACTATAGTATGCCATCGAGACAGTCTCTTCGAGTCGCTCGTTCTCCAGAAGTATTCTGGATGAAATAAGAAAACTTTCTGATTTCTTTTTATACGCCTCTGCAACCCTTGAATTCGGTTCAATGATCCGGATTTTCTCTTCACGAAAGAGTTTACTTAAAAAATCCTGTTTTTTCGTAATATCGTTCCACTCCTTTGAGAATAATATGATCCTGGATGATCTCCTGGATCAGGAGGTTGTCCGGATCAAATGACCCTGTCTTGATACTAAGTTTTGTGTGCTGCCGCTCAAGGTTACGTGTTAATTCCCTGTCATTTGCCGTCTTGTTAGCTGAATTGTTTATCTCACCCTTTGTCTCAATATAGAGATCGATATCGCTCTGTCTGTTCACAGTTCCCTTTGCATAACTCCCAAACAATATCGCCAATAATATATCCGGATGGTCCTGAATAGTCCTGATAACCGGGCGCAACCCTGGATTTTGTTCGATAAGCTCTATAAGGCGATAGTGCTCAGCCATATAGATGTAGACACGTGCTTCAACTGTCTTCTTCAGAAAGTATACCGTATTTTTCCCTTCAATTCTGTAATCGACGACATTGGATTCTAAAAGCTCCCGGAGCTTTCTCAGAACAGTCGTATGACTGGTATTAATCTGTTTTGCCAGATTCCGTGGATACGAATCTGATCGGATAAGATGTTTTGTTATCTGAATGGTAATATTTTGTTCCACATGGAATATTTACGTTCCAATTATATAATGATTATGGAGAGAGACGACAAAGGTACTTCTTCCCGGCATCTCTACCGGGCAGCTTCCACCAGCCATTGCAGGTACAGAGATCCAATACACCCTCATAAGCGCGGAAGCGCCAATATCCTCACTGGCGGGGCGGTTCAGCCCCGCTCGGTGGCCGAAAAGGCCGCCTACTCCGAGAACCGGAGGGGGTAGGCGGTGCCCCCCGGAGGGGCGAGGGGTCATTTCAAGGCGAAATGCCGGGTTAGAACGACTGGGTTATCACGCCTGAGTCAGCCTTTTTCGACAAGCGCTTACATGCAGGTGCATCTCAGAGAGATACCTGCTGTACTGTGACACTCCTTACCAATCCGGCAAACCCCCCTGCCCCCCTTCACCTGAAGGGGGAGTAAGGATAGCATGGGGGTCTGAGCAATCGCGAATGAGCACCCGTGCCTGGTATCGGGCGAGGATAAGCCCATGGAGGTGCAGTGTAAGAGATAGTACAGACGCGATTGCAGGCTGGAGGCGTTTTATTTTTCGAAAGGGAGCGGCAGGGCGCGTCAACCATTGATTTTCTGCATAGATGGACTGAGATCAGGTGTCTCCAGTTTTCCTCTGTATCTGATGGAGACCCAGTACAACAGCATAAGCGCGGAAGCGCTCCCATCCTCACTGGCGGGGCGGTTCAGCCCCGCTCGGTGACCGCCAGGTTGCCCACCCGGGAACCGGAGGAGGATGGCAGTGCCCCCCGGAGGGGCGAGGGGTCTTTCTTCTGGATAGAATAACGTGATAAAAAGAGGGGATAGAATATTGGTAGCACAGCTGAGTTAGCTTGTATCAAAACGAGGATAAATACCCTCCTTTTCCCCAAAAATTAAACCGGAGACGGAACCGGCATATCCCGCCATATTGGTCCGTTCCAGTATCCATACGCACTGGTTGTCATTGGAAGGTCAATCGATCCATACCGATTTGATGGCTCACGTATGTCAACGAGGACGATGGTGTTCTCTGATATAGTAGCCAGCATATCACCGATGGTGAGAGATCGTTTGACTGCTGTCGGCCAGCGGTCCTGCTCCGGCGGTTCATCTCCCCTGTACTGCGGGACGATGCCCCTAAGTGTGAAACCATCTTCAGGTGTTATTTCGTAGACATAGGATCCCTGCCAGACATAGCCGGAACCATACCCCTGAGCAATCGTGACCGGGA
>WPCG01067821.1_pt1 | contig 46193 bp, 31 predicted proteins | sample 5403311 | NCBI WGS metagenome assembly WPCG01 (sample SAMN12869467, study PRJNA574797) | sludge metagenome | isolation source: wastewater treatment of Control | place: China:Beijing | collected 2019-05-17
TAGATTTTTTTTATCTATCCATCTCATCTTTTTAGATATTGAATCATACTCTAAAAAGTCACAATTATGAATCCACTCACCCAAAACATATAAATTAGATCCATTATCTAATTCAACATGACCTGGCGTGTGTAAATGACCAAAAATAAAAAACTCTATCTTATTGTTAATATTTAACTCTATATAGTTTTTTGTAAATGTATAGAGAGAAGACTCTTTTCCATTAAATTTATAATCTCCCCCTCTAGTTAGTCTATTATGCTTAGACCATCTATATGCCAAACCAAATGCCCATCTTGGATGGATACAACTGAATGCCTTTTGTAAAAATCTATTTTTGAAAATAGACTTTAACATTAAATGCATTTTATCACCTATCAATTCATCTCCATGTCCAAGACAAAAACTGACACCGTCGATATCTACAATATCTAACTCATCCAACATAACAACACCAATCTCATCTCTCAAATAGTTATAGGTCCAAACATCGTGATTCCCTCGTATAAAAAAAATATTAACACCCCTATCTTTTAAATAAGCAAGTGCACCTAAAGATCTAGTAAAATTTCTTGGAATTACATATTTATACTCATACCAGAAATCAAAAATATCCCCTAATAAATATATGGACTCAACTTCCTTCGGCAAATTATACAAAAAACTAGAGAATCTTTGCTCCCTCTCAACTGGCTCAAATGCCCTCAATCCTAAATGAACATCAGAAATAAAAAGATGTAACCTCTTATTCACAATATTAAGATATTAAACTATACAAAATAGCTCCAACACCAATAATTAGGCAGTAAATTGCAAAACCTGTAAGCTTCACTCTTTTTACTAATGCAATCATTGTCTTACAAGCAAAAAGACCTGCAGCAAAAGCAGCAACAAAACCCCCAAATAAGGAAATTGGATCAATACCACTTGTCTCACCAGCAAAATCACCCGAAATTAACTCCAAAAATGTTTCACCTAAAATGGGAATAAGCACCATTAGGAAAGAGAATTTTGCAACTCTCTCTTTATCTACACCCACCAACAATCCCACAGAGATGGTAGCACCAGAGCGAGATATTCCTGGAAGGACTGCAAAAGCTTGGGCTATTCCTATAATAAATGCTTTTAAATATGTTACTTCTCCTTCTGAAGTTTTTTTTATACTATTCGTTAAAAATAACAACATAGAGGTTATCAATAAAGATACACCAACTACTAATAGACCCGAAGCAAAAATTGATGTAACAAAATCTTTAAAGAATATTCCCACAATAAACACCGGAATCATTGACACCCCGATTTTAAGAATATATGAAGTTTCACTATTATATTTAAATTTGAAAAAGCCACTTATCAATGACCAGATCTCTCTTCTAAATACAACTATTGTACTTAAAACAGTTGCTGCATGAACAACAACCTCAAAGGCTAAATTATCTGTAGTAATATTTAAAAACTCTTTCCCAATAGTGAGATGACCACTACTACTAACAGGTAAAAACTCAGTTAACCCCTGAACCAACCCTAAAAATAATGCCTCTATAAAACTCATCTTTCCTTACTCTTAGGTACGTACATTATAGCAACAATTTCTACAACTATTCCCAATATTATAATTATAGGTGCTAAAGTTATCCTCCTAAAGCTAAAGAGCTCTTCTTCAAAAAAAAGTTCTGGATCAGAAGTCCCTCCACCAGTCATAAGCATATAGCCAATCACCATTAATATAAATCCAAATATTATCAGATATACATTCTTTTTTGGAATTGGAAAATTATCTATCATAATCATAAATTTTTAATAATACATATCGTCTTTTGCCATAGATACAAGTCTATTTACAATAAAAAAAGTAGAGAGAACACATAGAGCTACTCCTGTAATAAAAATAACTCCAAAAAGTAGATATAATAGCTTAATGTCAAATAGAGAATATAAATCTGGCAAATCTCTTTGAATAACTCTAACTAATAAAAATAATAGCGAAACCGAAATTAACCCAGAGATTGAACCTTGAATTGTCGCTCTCCACATAAGAGGCCTTCTAATAAAAGATCTTTTAGCTCCTACTAGCTTCATTGTATATATAATAAATCTCTTAGAGTACAGATTTAATCTAATTGTATTATTTATTAATACAATCGAAATAATCATTAATACTAATACAAATGTCAATATAACATACCCAACCTTTTCCATGTTATCTGCAATTATATCAATTAATGACTCCTGATAAATTACCTCTCTAACTCCATCTAACCCCATCAACTCTGTTTTAATCAAAACTAGGGAGTCTAGATGAATATACTCTGCTTTTAATTTAACATCAATAGAAATAGGAATAGGATTAAATTCAAAAACCTCCAAAAAATCCTTACCCAATATCTCTATCATCTCATTTGTCCCATCCTCTTTTGACACATATGTTAGCTCCTTAATGTATCTAGACTTTGACATATCTCTGTATACAGATCTAGAATTTTCCTCCTCCACGCTATTATCAAAAATAACCGAAATCTTGATATTTTCCTTAAAATAATCTGAAACAGCCTTAGTATTTATAGCAAATATTCCCGCTAATCCTATCAGTAATAGTACAAGTGTTATACTAATTACCGAAGATAAGTAGGATCTGATCAATCTTCTAAATATTATATTTCGTTCTCTTTTTTTCATTTACAAACTAACTTCAAAGATACATAAAATGTCCAATTAAATTAATTTTATTATCTTTGTTGAGAATTTGCCAATAAAATTTCCTTAAAAATGAAAGAGCCCATTAGAGTCCTTTATGTAAGCTCAGAGATATTTCCATACCTTCCAGAAAGCACATCTTCTAAAATTGGAAGATTTTTGCCTCAAGGGATACAAGAAAAAGGATACGAAATAAGATCCTTTATGCCAAAGTATGGAATAATTAATGAAAGAAGAAACCAGCTTCACGAAGTTATTCGTTTGTCTGGGATGAATATTGTTATTAATGATTTAGATAGACCTCTAATCATTAAAGTTTCTTCTATCCCCTCAGCTCGCATGCAGGTATACTTTATAGATAATGAAGACTATTTTTATCGTAAATATATCTATACAAATGAAGATGGAGCCTATTTTGAAGATAACGACGAAAGAGCACTATTTTTTGCAAGAGGAGTATTAGAAACTGTTAAAAAACTAAGATGGAAACCAGATATTATTCATTGTCAAGGATGGATAACTCATTTTGTTCCTATGTTTCTTAAAAAAAGCTATAGTGACGATCCTATCTTCAGTAATACAAAGCTTATAGTATCTCTTGATGAATTTGGTCTTGATCAAGAATTTAGCCCTCAAATGAAATCTAAGATTACTCTTTCTGGTGTTAAATCAAAAGATATCGACATAATGTCGGAATTCAATGGCATAAATCTTGCTAAATTAGCTCTGAAGTATTCCGATGGTGTGATTAAGTGTAGTACCTCTATACATGAAGAACTTGAGCAAGTTATTTCAAAGTATAAACTCTCTGTACTAAATTATATAGACACAGAAGATGAGAACTCAACATACATAGATGAGTACAAAAATTTTTATGATTTAATAACCAAATAACATGACAAAAAGAAAAATCATCTATTTTTCTGCTCTGATTATCTTTGCATCAATGACCCTCATCTCTTGTATAGAGACTGATAAAACAGTAGGAACAGGTTTAATTCCTTCGGATCAGGACATTCAAATAAATATTAAAGAGTTTGATATCCCAGTTCAAATGAGAGCGTCTGACAGTCTCCAAACAATATTTTCTGGATCAATTGTTATTGGCGATTATAAAGATTCCGACTTTGGCACAATGAAAGCAGGATCGGCATTTCAATTTATCCCTTCACAAAAAGGGCTAACTTTTGGAGAAAACCCTGTTGCAAAATCATTTAGAATAAATATAATTGTATCTAATAAATCTTTTTTTTACGAAAAGGATGAGTTTATCCCTCAGAACTTTAATGTTTATGAGCTTACAAAAGATTTAGACTCTACAACAGCATATAACAATTCTATTACAGAAGATCACTTTGGTAAAACCCCCATTCAAACTAGTGGTAATGTATACTTTGGAACAGATAGCCTAGTTATGAATCTATCGTTAGATTATGCAAATAAAATTTTATCATTATCTAAAGAGAAGACTGACTCTCTTGAGCTATATTTAAAAGAGATAAAAGGTTTATATATAGAAACCGATCCACTTCCAGGATCAATCATGGGTGGCAGAATCAACATTATAGATCCATCTAATATCTTTTTCATACTAACATATAGGCATATCGACACCGAAAATAGTATAGATAAAGATAGCACCCTTGTTTTTAACGTCTCTTCTGAACTACCTAATGTGAATAGATTTACTCATGGTTCATCTCATTTACAAGAAGAACTTCCCTCAGACAAAATATTTGTAGAGGGGCTAGCCGGAATTAAACCATACGTAGATTTTAATCTCGTTAAAAATCAAATCTTGAGTTGGATGTCAGAAAAGTCTATATCAAAGGAGAGGTTTATTATAGCTAAAGCAGAACTAAGGCTCCCATTTGAATATCCAGAAGATTTCACCCGCTTAACATACTACCCTTCTCAACTGTTTTTAGCAAGTAGAAATAGAACGGAGGGATCTTCATTAATTTTTTATGAACCAATAGATGATTTAAGGTTTACTGAGACAAATGGAGCTATAAATCGATCGTTAAAGTATTATAGCTTAGATATCAGTTCATATGTTCAGAGTTTGATTAAGGATAATCTTACTGCCAATAAAAAAGAGATATTCATTACTCCTATTCTACAAAAAACAGACTATTACTCTGGGACTACATACTACTTTATTCAGAATATACTATATAGTAAAGCCATCTTAAATGGAAACTCAAGTCAAAGAAAGCCAAAATTGGTTATTACTTATGCGACTCTTCCAAATTAATTGAGTCAATGATATATAAATAAAAAGAGAGGCTGCTTATAAAAGACAGCCTCTCTTAATTTTATATTAAAACCACTATTTGTCAAATGATTTAAAGACTACTGAAGAGTTATGACCACCAAAACCAAATGTATTATTCATCGCAACCTTTACTAATCTCTTCTGAGATTTATTTAAGGTAAGATTCATTTTATAATCAATTTGGGGATCCTCATGTTCAAAATTAATTGTTGGAGGAACAACTCCAGAATTTATTGCATGTATACAAGCTAAAGCTTCAACTGCTCCCGCAGCACCAAGTAGATGCCCTGTCATAGATTTCGTTGAACTTATATTCATTTTGTATGCATGCTCTCCAAATAGAGTTTTTATTGCCTTAAGCTCTGCAACATCTCCAAGCGGAGTAGCTGTACCATGTACATTTATATAATCTACCTGCTCTAAAGATAGCGAAGCATCTTCTAAAGCATGTTTCATAACATTCACGGCTCCCATTCCATCTGGATGTGGTGCTGTAATGTGATAGGCATCGGCTGTCATACCTCCTCCGACAACCTCACAATATATTTTCGCTCCTCTTTTGATTGCCATCTCATACTCTTCAAAAATAAGTATGGCGGAACCCTCTCCCATAACAAAACCATCTCTGGTATTGTCAAATGGTCTTGAGGCTGTTTGATAATTTTCGTTATTTGTAGATAAAGCTTGTGCAGAATTAAATCCACCAACGCTTGGAACAGTAATTCCTGCTTCTGACCCCCCAGTAATGATAATATCTGCCTTTCCTAAACGAATAGTATTAAAAGCATCAATCATAGCATGAGTAGACGATGCACATGCAGATACTGTTGTATAGTTAGGACCCCTAAAACCATACTTCATAGATATCATGCCTGGTGCAATATCTGCAATCATCTTGGGAATAAGAAAAGGACTAAAGCGAGGAGTTTTTCCACCATCGCAATAGCCCACAATTTCTTGGAATAAGGTCTCAATTCCTCCTATACCTGTTCCTAAAATAACACCTGCTCTATCTGGATTAATTGACTCTAGGTTAATTGAACAATCTGTAATCGCTTGCTCTGTTGCAATAAAAGCATACTGAGTAAAACGATCCAATTTTCGCTCCTCCTTTCTATCAATTCCATACTTAACAGGATCATAGTCTTTTATTTCACAAGCAAATCTGGTTTTAAAAAGTGAAGCATCAAAACGAGTAATAGGTCCGGCTCCACTAACTCCTTTGTCTAAATTAGTAAAGTACTCCGTAATATTATTTCCTATTGGATTAATAGTACCTATTCCTGTAATTACAACTCTTTTTAATTCCATAAGCCTGTAAATTACTTGGTATTATTCTCGATGTAAGAAATAGCATCTCCAACTGTAGAGATCTTTTCTGCAGCTTCATCAGGGATACTAATACCGAAAGCCTTTTCGAACTCCATTATAAGTTCTACAGTGTCCAAAGAGTCGGCACCTAAATCGTTAGTAAAACTAGCTGTAGGAGTAACCTCCGATTCCTCAACGCCTAACTTGTCAACGATGATGGCTATAACCTTTGCATTAATGTCTGCCATGATTTAAAAAATTAGTTAATAATAAATGTTTTTTTGTTTATTTCAAAATCAGTTTGCAAAGAAACATAAAAAAAATCAAAAAAAGAAATTTCTATAAAGTGAAATAATAATAGCTTATTTTACAGGTGCTTATATTTTTAAGTATATTAATAAACTAGTAAGATATCTCTAAGGCATTTTTACTATCTTTGCAAATAATAAATTTCTACATAATAATATGGCCATAAATATAGCAATTTTTGCCTCAGGAGCAGGTACAAATGCCCAGAATATTATAGATTATTATAAATCTAAACTTAATGAATCAAATATTTCGGTTAATGTAAATCTTGTTATTAGCAATAACCCAAAAGCTTATGTGTTAGAAAGGGCCAAAAAAGAAAATATAGAGTTTTATGTTATATCCAAAGAAGATCTAAAATCAGAAGACTTAATAATTGAAATACTTGATCAATATTGCATCGATTTAATTATTCTTGCTGGATTTATTTTAAAAATCCCAAATAAGATTGTTTCTCTATATCAAAATAAAATAATTAATATCCATCCATCTCTATTACCTAAATTTGGAGGAAAAGGAATGTATGGCTCATCTGTTCATAATGCTGTTATTAATTCTAAAGAAAATGAATCAGGCATTACTATTCACCTAGTTGATGATAAGTATGATAACGGGAAAGTTATCTTTCAAGCCAAATGTCCTGTCTCAATAGATGACACTCCAGATTCTCTAGCAAATAAAATTCATGCTCTAGAGGCACAATATTTCCCAGATGTAATAAATAATTACATAATGGATAATCTAGAATCCTTTTAAAATTGGCATCTCTAACCTCACACCTATTGAATTAAATTCAAATTTCTTAAAACCACCAAATATTCCCAAATTCATTAAGTCTTTTATCCCAATTGAGTATCCAATCTCACTATAATTAATACCATTATTAGGTAGATATAGAATCTTAAAATGAAGTCCCTCTGTAAATAACGGTGAGGATAAGAAACCTAATCTGTTTATTAGAAGATAGCTATTATAATAATTGAAATTAGATTGCAACCAACTTATATTTGTTGAATAAAGGTAGGGATCTATACAAAGAAAAGAATTAGCAAAACCACTCTCTGTCACAACTATATCAGAAGCTTTAAAGTGTTTATAATCTGTTATGTCTGTCTTTTTTCTATTATAGAAATAGCCTCCATTAATCATATAATCAAAATTTCCATATAACCCAGATTCCATTTTTTGATTAATAGTTAACGAAATCTGTCCATAATTAGAGTAATCGTTTTTTGTATATAAAGTAGATATATTGGTTAATGTAAAGGTTGGATATCGCGAATTTAAATACCTCTTTACACCGTTAGAGATTCTATAATAATGCATTGGAGTATAAGAAAGAGATGCTACTGCAAAAAAAGACTTATGATCTTCAAACGAGCTAACATAAATATTTTCAAATTGATTACTTTTAACCTCCTTCCCAAATGGCGTTCTAAGTACACTATTAATTAAAGGAGATGCTCTATGATGCTCAATTTTAAGATTTAACCTCATTGCATGAAGAATATAGACGCTATTTGATAGAGAAATCCACTCCTTTTGATAAAATTTCAAAGGATTATTATTAAAAAAGAATGACGCATACGAGTTTACAAATCTGGATATAGATGAATTGTTACTTATATCTTGACTTGAGTTACCAATCGAAAAATTTAACATTCCCCGCCTAATAGGGTCATACGAATAATTGATATTTGTATGCCAATTCCACCTCTTCTGACCTGTTGAATAGTAAATCCATGGAGAAATGGTAAGCGTACTATGTTTTGATCTATTAAATCTATAATCAATTGACTGGCCTAAAAGATATCCATCAACATAATTATAGTCCCCTACAAATTTACTTACTCCACCATAACCGATTGAAATCCTATCAGAAATTTTCACTCTATTATCAAAGAAAACTTTGTCTAAAATTCTATTACCAGTTGAACGATTTACCCTTTTTATAGAATCTTCCTGTTCAAATTTTCTGAACTCCTGCTTTAGACTATCAGCTAATTTGTAAGACTCAATCTCTTGAGGCTGTAGTGGCGATGTTCTTACTCCACTCCAATATATAGAGTCTCGCTTAGTTGCTAAACTATCGATAACTCTATCTACAGACCTTCTTGGTCTTACCTCAAGCCTAGATAGCCTTGTTTCTTTAATAACACTATCTGCAGGTTTCACCTCTTTACTTTCAATAAGAGTTGATATACTCCTTTTGCTCTCTTTGGCCTGTCTAGAAGCAATCTTATTCCTTGTTGGATCTGGTTTGTAATTTGGTGATTCATTACTAAGTCCAAGATAGTTGTATATGGTGTCTTTAACAATAATATTAGAGTATTTAAGAGATGTTCCAAAGCCTCCATTTGCTTTAATCCCTAGAATATCTACACTAATATCACTTTTATACGATATTGGCATAAAAATATGAGGATAAACCTCTAAATAATTTACGGTAAAAGTGGTAGTAACACCCGATTCTTTTGCCACAAATTCAAAATTGGATACAGACCACAAATCATCTACTATATATATATAACCATTAAAAAGCTTGGAGTCTCCTCTTTTTGGAGAAACTCTAATCTTATTAATAACTCTCCCAGATTGATTAGATATACCCAAAAAAGTGAACCTGTAGTATTTAAAGGCGTCTGCAGATAGTGGAGAGAGTCTTTCAAAAAACATATTCTCATAAATAGAGCCCTTTATAACTGCCGAAATATTATTAACATCAATCTCTGCAGGGATTGTACTAGAGAACGCCTCGATCCTCTCTTGATAATCATCTGGTGAGGAGAAATTTATTGTAGAGTGAGACTCCAACAAGAATAAATTATTAAGCACTAAGTTAGATCTCTGCTTGCCGGCTGTAATTGTTACTAACTTAGGAAGTTTCGTAATTATCATACTACCTTTTAAATAGATAGATGACTCATAACTATCAATAATATTTAAAAAATAAGGAGCTCTAGCAATTGCTCTTCTCATTATAGAATATGCTCTATCCTCCCTTCTAGAGGAGATCTGAGCCTCGGCTAATTGATAAACTTGATATTCCAAAACAATCTCTTTATATGTATCACCCTCAATATCAATAGTAATACTAGAACTCTTGTATCCTAGAGACGATATTATACAACTATATTTTCCCTTTGGAATAGCAACCCTAAATTCACCTTGAGAATCGGCACTAATACCAGACATAAGCTCAGATATGTAAATTGTTGAATATGGTATTGGAACTCTATTTACATCTAAAATTCTACCCGATAAATTATATGTGGCCATAAGCCAAGATGGCCATAAAAAAAAGAATAAAAATAAACCGCTGAAATATAACCTCTTTTTCATTTTTTCAACTAAATTAAAAAATAAAAGTATAAAAAAATTTGTGAGTTTTTTGTAATAATATCAAATTTGTAAATTAACAATATAAAAAATGTGTAAATATTATACCCCTTTTTCTTCAAAAAAATTACTTCTTATCCTACTGTTCATATCTCATTACTCTTTTCCTGCAAAATCTCAAGAGATTAAAAGTACTAATCAAACTATTCTATCTCTAGAGGAGTTAGTAATAAAAACAGAAAAACCCTCTCCATTTCAGCCACTAGTAAGGGTAGTTTCTGTTATTCAAAAAGCAGAAATAGAGAGCATGGCAGTAAATAACATACAGGATCTACTGAAATATGTACAAGGAGCCGATATTCGTAGCAGAGGCTCAGAAGGAGTTCAAGCCGATCTTAATATTCTAGGAGGGACATTTGATCAGAGCATAGTAATGATTAATGGAATCAATTTTACAGACCCTCAGACAGGACACCACTCTCTAAATATACCCATAGAAATTGAACAAATTGAGAGGATAGAACTACTTCATGGACCTGGGGCGTGGACAGAGGGAGGAATTGCATTCTCTGGAGCAATAAATATCATTACAAAAATCCCTACGGAGAGAGGAGCCAATATCTCCATTAGTAGTGGTTCTTTTGGGTTTTTTAAAGGCTCTTCTAATTTAAGTCTCTCATCAACTAAAAAAAGTGGTTGGAGCTCTTCTGGCCAAATTGGGGCAGGCTATTCTAGATCTGACGGATATACAAATAACACCGATTTTAAAATATTTAATTTTTACACCAACCATCAGATCTCAGATAATAAAAAGAATAAAATTAATATTCAGGCAGGATATCAGCAAAAAGAGTTTGGAGCAAATAGCTTCTACTCAATAAGATTTCCAGAACAATTCGAAGAGACGCGAGCAATACTTTACTCCGCTCAATATAGCCATCAAACTCAAAAGACTCAATTTAATATAACCGCTTATCATCGAATTCATTTTGACAGATTCGAGCTATTTAGAAATGATTCTCCACAATGGTACAATGGCCATAATTATCACATGAATAATGTTGCTGGAATAAACTTTAAAATGGCATACCGATGGACAAAAATTGGAACAACCATAATCGGTGGTGAGTTTAGACATGAAAATGTATATAGTACTGTACTTGGAGATCCATTAAAAAACAATGTAAAAGCGATATTTGAGAAAGATATAGACTACACTAAATATAAAGAGAGAGAGACTTCAAGCATTTATATTAAACATCTTTTATACTTAGATAGATGGCGTTTCAGTGCTGGAGCAATGATAAATAATAAAGTATATTATGGATTTGCTGCTTCATACCAAATTTCTCCTTTTTTAGAAGCAAACTGGTGGATCAATAATAGCTTTAGAAATCCTTCTTTTACAGACCTATATTACAGAAGCCCCACTCAGTCAGGAAACACAAACCTCCTTTCAGAAGAGGCTTTAACTTCTCAATTTGGATTTAAATACAATAAATACAATTTAAGAGGAGGAGTATCTGCCTTCTATAGAAAAGGAAGTAGAATAATTGATTGGATAAGAGAACCAGAATCCGACCAATGGATAGCTAGCAACTTAACAAATATAAATAGCTATGGAGTCGATATTAATATACACTATATTCCTCAAGAGTATATTGTAAATAGAGTCGGCTTTAACTACTCTTGGCTAAATGTAATCAAGGATAGTGAGAATTATATATCACTATATGCAACCGATTTTCTAAGGCATAAATTTAATATTTTTATAGATCATAATATAGTTGAAAAATTAACGTTCCGGTGGGATATCTCAACAAATAAAAGAGCAGGAACATATTTATCCTCTGATAATAGAGAGGTTAAATATGGAGTATATACACTAGTTGATCTAAAAGTTATTTGGAAAGAGAACAACTTTAGTCCATTTATTGAATTTTCTAATATTTTGAACAAAGATTATCTATATATTGGAAACCTACCCCAGCCAAAAAGATGGATAAAAGCAGGAATTACTATTCATATCTAAGAATAATATATCTATTTTTACAAACTACTGACAATACTATTATTTTAAATTATAAATATTATGAGAAAATTAACTTTTATGTTATTATCGACTGCAATGGCACTTTCGTGCTCAAGTCCAGGAGACAACTCTAAAGAGAGCAACCTAATTACACGAAGTTCTATTGTAGCAGAAAACAATAGATTAACTCCAGAAATAATGCATAGTATGGGCAAGGTTGGAGATCCTCAATTATCACCAGATGGCCAAGAGATATTATATGGAGTAGGTTTTACATCGATTGATCAAAACAGGAATAATAGAGAGTTATTCATTATGAGTGTTGATGGATCTAATAACAGACAGATTACCCAAACATCTCAAAGTGAATCAAACGCTAGATGGATCAATAATGGTAATAATATAATGTACCTAAGAGCAGGACAAATCTGGATTATGGATAAAGATGGCAAAAACCAAAAACAGATAAGTAATCACTCAAACTACATATCAGAATTCAAATTATCTCCAGACCAAAGCAAGGTTCTTTTTGTCTCCAAAATTAAATCTGCAAAAAAAGCATATGATATTTGGCCAGACTTAGATAAAGCAAGTGGTAGATTAATCAATGATCTAATGTACAGACACTGGGATCATTTTGTTGAAGAGATTCCACACCCATTCGTTGCCGATTTTGATGGTAAAATAATTAAAAACAGCTTTGATATACTAGAAGGGCTTCCATATGAGTGTCCTACACTACCTCTAAGCGGTATAGAGCAGCTTAATTGGAGCCCAGATGGAAAATATATAGCATACTCTAGCAGAAAACTAACTGGCAGAGATTATGCATTTTCTACAAATACAGACATATATTTATACAATATATCCGATAAATCAAGTATTAATCTTACAGAAGGAATGCCGGGCTACGATACAGAGCCTGTTTTCTCTCCAGATGGAAAATTCATAGCTTGGCTGAGCATGGAAAGAGCTGGCTTTGAAGCAGACAAAAGTAGACTATTTATTATCAATCTAGAGACTAAAGAGAAAAAAGATCTTACTATTGAATATAAGTACAACGCAAACTATCCTGTATGGGATTTAGATAGTAAATCTCTATTCTTTACCTCTTGTGTTAATGCTGTTACACATGTATACAATATAGATATAGAATCAAAAAACATTAGACAGATTACAGATGGTTGGTTTACATTTGATAAAGTAGCTGTTACTCCAGATAGACTTTATACTACCTATAAGAGTATGTCATTCCCTAATGAAATAGTATCAATTGACAGGATAACTGGAGAGTTCACTCAAATTACAAATGAAAACAAACATATTTTTGATCAACTTAAACTTGGGAATATTGAAGAGAGATGGATTAAGACTGTAGATAACAAAGACATGCACATGTGGGTTGTCTATCCTCCAGATTTTGATCCAAATAAAGTATATCCAACTATTGTTTATTGCTTGGGAGGACCTCAAGGAACACTTAGTCAAAATTGGTCTTATAGATGGAATTTTCAGCTAATGGCTGCAAATGACTACATTATTGTACTACCAAACAGAAGAGGAACAACCGCTTTTGGACAAGAGTGGACAGATCAAATATCTGGCGACTATATGGGTCTAAATATTCAAGACTATCTATCGGCTGCAAGAGAGATCAAAAAAGAGAAGTACACAGGCAAACTATCTGCTGTAGGAGCTAGTTATGGCGGATTTTCTGTATTTTATCTAGCTGGTATTCATCAAGGATTATTCTCTGCTTTTATTGCTCATGCAGGAATATTTAATCAAGAGCATATGTATATGACAACCGAGGAGCTATTCTTCCCTCATTGGGACAATGGAGGTGCACCATGGGATGATAATCCTGTGGCAAAAAGACACTATGCAAACTCTGCTCATAAACTTGTTAAAAACTGGGATACTCCAATATTAATTACACATGGAGAATTAGATTATAGGGTTCCTGTAGATCAAGGAATGGCCGCTTTCAATGCCGCCCAAATTCTTGGAGTACCATCACAGTTATTACTATTTCCAGATGAAAACCACTGGATACTTAAACCACAAAACAGCATTCAGTGGAATAGAGTATTTTTCGATTGGCTAGACAAATGGACTAAATAGCGACACTTAATTACTAATCACACGATAATGAAAAAAACAAACGTTTTAACAATCTTCATATTGCTGATGACTTGCAGCTCTCTTTTTGGACAAAAGAGAGCTATAGATCACAGCGTATATGATAACTGGAAGAATGCGGGAGCATTTAATATGACAGAAGATGGTAGGTACACCCTATTTTTGGTAAATGCACAAGAGGGAGACGGATATTTAGTATCTCTAAATCTTAAAGATTTTACCAAAGACTCAATAGCTAGAGTAAACTCTCCAAAAGTTACCAAAAATAGTAAGTATGCCGTTTTTTCTATAAAACCGCTATATCAGCAGACAAGGGAAGCTAGAATCAAAAAAGCTAAACCAGATCAGATGCCAAAAGATACTTTAGGAATATACAATATAAGAACCAAAGAGTTAATCAAAATCCCTGAACTAAGGAACTTTAAAGTTGCAAAATATGCTACAGATTTTGTAGCATTCCAATCACACGAAAAAGCCGATACTTCCAAAAAAAGCAAAGCTATTAAAAAAGAGAAAGATCAAGGTTCAGATCTAATCGTATATAACATATCTAACAAGCAAACTGATACACTAAAAAATGTTTTTGCTTATGATTTTACAAATGGAGGAGACTCTCTTTTGGTAATAACTAGACCTCACTCCAAAGACTCTACTAACTCCCCTGCTCTTTATATCTATTTTCCAAAAAATAGGAGTTATGACACCCTCTTCACTTTTAATCTTAAACAGACTATCAATCTTCCTTTTGTTTCAGAAGATAATAAAGATCTTGTATTTTATGCAAACTTAGACACTGCTGATACTAAAAAAGAGATTGTCTCTATTTTATATCATAGAAGAGGTTATGATAGAGCTAAAATAATAGTTGATCAGTCAGTAAATGGATTGCCCGAAAACTTTAGAATAAGCGAAAATAGAGCTTTAGGTATTTCTAAAGATGGAGGATATCTATATTTTGGAGTAGCCCCAATTTTACCAAAGAAAGATACAACAATCATTGAATCTGAAGTTGCTAAATTAGATATCTGGCACTATAATGAACCATATGTTCAGCCAATTCAACTTATCAATCTACAAAGAGAATTGAAAAAATCATACCTGAGTAGAATCTCTTTGAATGATAATAACGCCTCTATGATTCAACTTGCAAAAGAGGAGTATCCTCTTGTAAGAATTCCAGAAGAGGGAGACACCAATTGGGGATTTAGTGTTAGCAACTACAACTACATGATTGAATCTCAATGGTCTGCCAATCCTAGAAACGATCTTTACATCATAGATCTTAATAGTGGAGATTCTAAAAAAATATTAGAGGATGTATATATTAGCTCTGTTAATTCATCGCCTAATGGTAAATTCCTTATTTGGTATAATAACCAGAAAGAGAGTTGGTTTTCATATTCTCACTCAACAGGAGAGATTAAATCTATTACAGATAAAATTGACGTACCTCTTTACGATGAAGACGACGATACTCCGCAAATGAGTTACGCATATGGAAATGGTGGTTGGGCCGAAGATGATAAATATTTATTTATTTACGATAAATATGATGTTTGGAGGGTTGACCCTACTGCAACTGAGTCCCCAATTATGATAACAGACGGAATTGGTCGTAAGGAGAGCATTACTTTTAGAATTGTAAGATTAGACGATATTTTATTGCCTCCAGGAACTCCAGGTGTTAAAATGAGACCACTTTCGGCAAAAGAGACAATATACTTCTCTGCATTCAATAATATAAATAAGGAGAATGGATACTATTTTAAAGAGATTTCTAAAAGAAAAGCTCAAATGAGACCTTGGATTATGGCTCCTTATACATTTGTTTATCTTAATAAAGATAAAAATAGTAATACCATTACATATGTTAAGCACAACTTCCAAAACTCTCCTGATGTTTGGGTGACAAAGGACTTCTTTAAAACAGAGAAGAGAGTTACCGATATCAATCCACAACAACGCGAGTATAATTGGGGAACAGCAGAGTTGTTTAGCTGGGAATCTGCCAATGGAGATAAATTAGATGGAATTTTGTATAAGCCGGAAAACTTTGATTCTAATAAAAAGTATCCAATGATTGTATATTTCTACGAAAAGAACTCTCATTTACTTCATTTCTATAGAGCTCCAGCGCCAAGCCGATCTACAATAAATATCCCTTATTTTGTTAGTAATGAATACATCGTATTTGTTCCGGATATCGTTTATGAAGAGGGACATCCAGGTAAAAGTGCTATCGACTGTATTGTGCCAGGTGTTAAAAAATTGTGTGAATATAGTTGGATTGATGCTCAAAACGTTGCTATTCAAGGACAAAGCTGGGGTGGATATCAGGTTGCATATATGGTAACTCAACCAGAAACCTTTAAGTGGAAAGCAGCTGGAGCAGGAGCACCAGTTTCGAATATGACAAGTGCCTATGGTGGAATAAGATGGGGTTCAGGTATGGTTAGACAGTTCCAATACGAACATACACAAAGTAGAATAGGCAAAAATCTATGGGATGGATTTGATCTATATATTGAAAACTCACCTCTTTTCTTTGCAAATAAAGTAGAAACTCCTCTATTAATTATGCATAACGATAATGACGAAGCCGTTCCTTGGTATCAAGGGATAGAGTATTTCACAGCGTTAAGAAGGCTAGGAAAACCTGCATGGATGTTACAATACAACAATGAGAGACATAATCTAGCTAGTAGAGTTAATGCAAAAGACCTAAGCATTAGATTGGCTCAATTCTTTGATCACTATCTAAAAGGAGCTCCAATGCCAGTTTGGATGAAAAGTGGCGTTCCTGCAACATTAAAAGGTATTGACTGGGGATATGAATTAGCCGAATAAGCTTAAACCTTAATAAAATCAAAAAGGCTCCTCTATCACAGGGAGCCTTTTTTATAATTTAACACAAAATACTTAAACCATCATTAACCTAAAAATTGTTTGTCTTATCTTATTGCTAAGTTCAGACGAGATGGTATTATTATTTAACACATTATTTAGGTAATCAATAATCGTACCCTTTTTTTCACTCCACCTAAACCAACCCAACGCTTCCACCATAGTTTCTTGTACCAAAATGGACTCCTGAGGGTCTCCTATAATACTTAAATATGCATCTAAATATTTGTGATTATTATTATTGCGCAACATTCTTATCTCAAAAATTCTCTCTGATTCTTTTGCACTTTTATCTAAAATAATTTTTAATTTTTTTTCTTGAATCTTCTCTTGTGCTCTAAGATAAGAAGCAAACTCCTCTATTTCTCCTCTTTTTTGTTTAATATTACTCTTTTCTAGCTCCAAATTGATAGCCTCAGAAACCAAGAGTGCATCAAACATTTGAAGAGAATTAAATAGGCCAAGTTGCACTCTAAAGCTCTCTGGGTTATTTACCAGATTAGATACCAAATAAGGAATCAATTTTGAGTTACCACAAAATCCAGAATATCTAACAGCTAATCTCCTTGTAAGTTCGTAAGGGTCCATTAAACCATACTGTAACGGCACACTATAATCAGCATCCGGTAAATCAAGGATCTGCATCATTGCTTGAAGCCTTACTGTTGGGTACTTATTATTCTTTAAATTATCCATTAAGATATCATAAAGCGCAGAATCACCATTTTTCCACAACATCTTCAAAGCCAAAGCCTGTAAATTGGGATTATCAATACCTAATAGATCTTTCCAATAAGAGTTATCTCTTTGAGTTGCTAGTTCAATATTTAATTTATCACTAAAACTCTTATTCTTAGATAGAACAGAAAACCTAAAAGTTGGATCACCAAAAAGGTGCGACTCCAGAGTTTGAGTCTCTTTTTGCCAAAATCCAACTCTTACTCCCTCAGAAAGAAGCCCTATTAATTGCATTGACCACTTATCTTGCAATACATTAACTGTATTTCCTTGAGCTACCAAAGCATTTCCTTGACTAAAAATATGGTATGCAGCAATGTAATCATCTTTCTGAAAAGAACCATTATAACAAGCATCGAATATAGAGACCTTTGCATTTGATCTTATTCCTATAAGATCTTTCAATACTATATTAAATTTGGCATTAAATATAGAGTCATAAGATTTAAGGGAATCTATTCTTTTTCTATTAAAAAACTCCTCCGAAAAGCCAAGTTCATTTATCATTGACTCTTTATACTCTTGTGCACGCTTTTCAGAATATCGTCGATATGTATTTCTGATAGAAATAGCTAATAAATCCATAGGTCCTAAACCATCATAACCAATACTCTTTTTAAGCGTATTTACTGCTGGATAATCTCCATTAATATACTGAGTATCGTAAGCACCATGCTCATGGTATACAAAAAGATCTGTGTTCTCTCTCTGCATAAGTTCTAAAAGAGAGTACTTCATAAAATTGTCCTGCCTAAAATTATAGAATCCATGATTTGAAGCATTATTAAATGCCAATGGAAATAGGTCTCTAATAACAAATTGCATATGATTCCATACTGTATAACAATCCGAATTATATCCATGTCCGTTAAAAAAGATAACATTATCCAAAGGATTAATAATGATACGAGCTGCAATTACTTTCTTTAAATAATCCTTAATCAACACTGTTGCATCTTTCTCCAACCCTTTTGGAGGTAAAATTCTAGATGAGTAAAAATCACTCTTAATATGCTGACGAGATTTTGGATTTAGTCTGTAATAAAAATGATTCCCATTTACACTATCTCTCTCTATAAAATCAAATACAAGACCTGTATCATCATAAAATCTATCAGTCGTTACGGCATGATCCTCTCTTGGGAATCTTGTTTGATCCATCTTAAAAGCTGTAGTAGCATGTTGAAAGTCAACAACTCTCACAATAGGAATATCTCCTATAAAAACAACTCCCTCTAAAATTGCATTTTTTCTACTTTTGATCTTTATTAGATCTTTTTTAAGCTCATCTGGGGAGCTCCAATCTCCAATTAGTATATGAGTTCCTAAATTATCCCTCTCTATGATAGATTTATATTGCAAAACCTCTTCTTTAACAGCATCGTATGTTTTACTATCTATTACAATAGTAAAATATGTTGGAAACTTACCTTTTGTTGCAATAAATTTAGATTTACTAAATGCACTCTCAAAGATAAAAAGAGCTCCAATTACAATGGATATAATATATAAAATTCTATTTTTCATCTCATTAATGTTTTATAAATAGACCTAACCTTAAAACTGTCTTTTGTAATTGATCTCTATACTCATCTCCAATCTCGTATTCCAACTCTTTTTTACATGCTGCTAAAATATCAGATCTTTTATGTGACAACACAAACCATCCAAGCGCCTCCACTAAATTGCTCTTAATAAATTCACTTTCATTTGGGTCTCTAAGAAGTTCTAAATATTCATCAACAAACATGTGATAATTATTATTCCTCAACACTCTTATTGCATTTACTCTTACCTTTTCCTCTTTTGTCTTATCTGTTATAGCACTAACCATCCTAGCGATGCTTTTTCTAGACTCAATCCTAGCAATAAACTCCGAACGAACTCTCTCTTTATCAATTATAGAATTACTTAGTTGTAACTGTCTGTCAAACTCATCTATCAAAAGTTGAGGCTCAAAATTATCAAAAGCAAATAGAGCATTGAATTTTACTCTTGCGTCCAGATAATTATATAAATACATCTGAATTATAGTGGGAATAAATCTCGGTTCACCTATTTTACCCATATAAAAAAGAGATTTACGTCTAATATATTCATAGGGATCATTTACTGAATAGAGTAACATATCTCCAAAAAATTTCTGACAATAGAAATAATGAATATTAAATGCCTGAAGTCTTAACGAATAATATTGACTATTACTATAAATCTCCCTCAATAAAGATTCAATCTCTGGATAATTTAATTGAGATAACTTATATAATGCTAGAGCTTTAATATCTGGATAGCTACTACTTTCCAAAACACTCAACCAATAAGATATACTATTGGAATAAAGATTAATTGATTTTCTTATGTCAGAAAAGAAACAAAAAGTAGGATCTCCAATAATATGAGATTCCAAAATATTAGTTTGCTGCATAATTTCTCCAACGGAAAAGCCTAGATTAAGAAGCCCCATTAAATCGGACGACGATTTATCTTGAAGTACATTTACACTATTTGCAATCCCCACAATATTATTACCATTAGCGAGTATATACTCCCCTGCAATAAAACTCTTCTCTCTAAAATCGCCATTATAGCAAGCATCAAAAACAACAACCCTAGGATTTGGATTAATATTTGGAATATCCTCTAAAACTATTCCCATATTAATATCATCTAATGAATCTTTTACTATCATCTCTCTGCTATTATACCCTTCGAACCAAGTGGAGTCAATAAAAAAAAGATTTTGCCAATACTTTTTCAAAGAATCTTTCCCATTTTGACTACTCTCTTTTCTTAATGCATCTCTAAATAGCCTTTTTGCTGCTGCGATATTAGCTCTTCCTCCTTTACTCAATGGTGCAGATGTTAAGTATTGCCGATATGGCATTCCATGCATATGAAAATAGAATAGATCAACCTCTTCTCTTCTTAATTGATCGATTACCAAATCTTTCATATATGGAGCCATATCATAATAGAACATTTTAAGGCCATCTTTAGATTTAAAAGCCGCTGGAAACTGCTCATTTAATATAAAAATCTCATCTTTCCAAGCTGTCATACTATTTGAAAAGGATCCCTCTCCAGTATATGATACAATATTATCAACAATATTCTTCTCTCTCTTTTGATCAACAACCTTTCTAAAGTATCTTCTAATCTGCTCATAACCATCTTCTCCATCTTTTGTCGGCTTGACTCTACCACTATAGATAGAAGAACGTATTTTTTGAGGTGAAGAGCCAGAAAGAGAAAAATAAAAGAGATTATCAACCGACGAGTCTCTGCCAATATAGTTAAATACCAAATTAAAATCGTCATAGTATCTATCAGAAGGAACGGATGATTGTATCATTGGAAACTGATTCTGATCCATTTTAAAGGCCGAAGTCAAATGCTGAGCATCCCTTATCATTGCTATTGGTATATCTCCTATAAGTATTGCCCCTACAAGTGACTGTCGATTATATATAGAAAAGAGAGAATCTCTAAGCTGCATTGGAGTTTCCCATATTTTTGACAATATAAGGGTTATAAAACCTTCATTTTGCAAAGCCAAACTGTAGTCATCAATCTCTGATCTACAATTCTCATACGTAGTTTTATCTACAACTATTGCAAAAACTCTCTCTGCAGAGTTTGCTGCAGAGAGAGTTAATACAAATAAAGCAATTAAAATAAGCTTTTTATACATAATTATTAATTAAAATGTCAAACCAAAACCCAAAGATGTAAATAGTCTATCACCACTACCTTCTGTTGGCTTAATATAATCTGTACTTAATTTAAAATAGTACCCCCCTTTCGATATAGATTTACTATCTATAAAATAGGTTAGTGCTAACCCTGGATTATAGTAACTTCTTGTTAATATCTCATGATCATACATCATAAAATCTGTGATTAATGCCGAAGTTGGTTCTGCTCCATTATATTTATAGTCTCCATCCAAGTTCTCTTTGTAAATAAACTTAAGAGCTAGATTAAATCTATTTTTATCCAATAAAAAATTAACTCCTCCATTAACTCCAAAATATAGATTTTCTATCATCTGAGTAGATTTAGGCAGATAAAAAATATCATCCTCTTTATTATAACTTACCAATAAACCAGATTTCCATAAATAATCTCTACCCTGGTCTTTTTTGTATAGATCATATGTAAATGATATCTTATCATAAACAAAATTAGACCTCACACTACTATAAATGTCTACCCATTTCTGATTTTCAAAAGTATTGTCGATCTTCTGAACATACTCTATGCCATCGCTATCTCTTTTTAGAAAAGAGAACTTAACAGATTGCAAATAGTTTGCATCTCTAATTATTGATAAAGATCCAAAATAACTATTTTCTCTAATAGAACCAACCTTTTTAGGCTTAGTAGGTGACGTTATAACATCTTCTACTCTATAGTTATAACCTGCATCAAAAAGTATAGAAAAACAGTCTCTTTTATAACCATATTGTACAGAGGCTCCAACACTATTACCTGTATATAAGAAAGTGCCCAACGACTGAAGCCCTCCAATTACAGCTGTGGAACTATTACCAAGCCCTCTTAACACATATACATCTTGATTAGCTTGATTATCGCTATTGCTATATGAAACTCTCTGTCTTAAATTATCATAAGTTAAATTTAAACCCAATTTATGTGAATTTAAATCCAATACAACCCCTGGTTTAAGATTTATATTATACAAATACACCGTAGATCTAGGATCAATCTGTTTAGCCGATGTATTAACTCTATATTTTGCATCAACCCCAAAATGAACTTTATTCCAAATAGGAGCAGTAGCAACTTTCATATGAAGCGCATACTCCTGGTTCTTCCACTCACTCTCCCTAGGATCGGCAACATAATAAGGCATAAACCGATCCCTCATTGGCATTGATGTATTATATAGAGATCTTTTGACTGTGGAGTTATCATATTTAAAAGAGCCCCATGCAACAAACTTATTTAGATTTACAACTCCTTCTGTTCTAAAACCCAATAACGTTTCACTCTCACCTTCCTCTCTTATTTTATAATTTCCATTTGTCATATTATACAGAAAATCTAATGAATTATAGTTATTTAACCTATCTAAATAGATTCCTGCTGGATTATTACTATTCATCCAAAGAGCTCTTTTATTAGCCACTTCAATGGATGTCGGACTATCTTTATCTTTGCTATTCTGGGCAAATGCTTTAGCAGAGGAGAGTGAAATTACAAGTAAAATCAATCCTGCCCAATATATATATTTATTCATATTATTTCTCATTTTCATATTATTGATATTACTTCCATGTATTCCATGCTGGCGCTTTAGCTCCATAACGTCTTATTTGCGGAGTTTGCATTACCTCAAAATCATCAGAACTATTATTGGTATCATAAAGAATTACACGACCATCTTTTGTCTCCCTAACTTTTCTAGCAGCACTAACTCCCAAATATGTACCTCCAACAGTCATCGCTCCAGCATCAATAACAGCAGGCATTCTTTTGAGCTGAACTTGATTAGCATTACCAACAAACTCAACACCATCCACAACATCCTTAATCAATATTCTGTAGTGTCTACTGGTCAAACCGATTGGAGAAACAGTCTTATTTGGATCAATTGGCTCTGAAGGGTAGAAAATTACTAACGCTGCTCCAAAAACCGTTGTTAGCCACTGAGGTGTCGGTGATGGCCAAAAAGCCATTCTCATGTTTATAGCTGGGTTGTCTCTAATTAAAGATGTAGAATTTACAAAAGTCTCAAACTCGGCACTTAATAGATTGACCGGAGAGTTTAAATTAAGATGTGCTTGTTGGTGATTATCTGCCATTTGAGCAATAATTATAGACTCTCCTGGGTTTATTGGATAATCCATATTATCAGGGACTTGCCATATTGTAGATGCGTAAACATATAGATGAGCATCCTCTCCTGGCCATTGAGGTAAATTGGCTGTTGCTGTCATGGGATGTAATATGGCAATACATAATCCCTTTACATTCTGTATAAAGTCACTATTGTTATATATCTCATAATATTGATCTCTAAAATATGAGCCTCCGGTGGGTGTTCTTGAACCACAATAGAAAACCTCTTTAAAAACTAGAGCTCCAGATTTAGCAGCAGAGACATCAATATCCACAATCGAATTTGGATTTGTTATTGGAATATTGACAACATTGCCGCTATAATTATAAGTAAATCCATCTTCACTCTTTTCAGCAGAGACTGTAATAGTATATATTCCTGGGATAATATTATCAACCATAATCTGTGGATTGCTCTGACCAGACAATGTAACGCTTTTAGAAACCTCATATCTCTCCTCATAATTTATAAATTTTACAGTTAATTCATCAGGTAAAGGAGAGTCATCTAAATCTAATGTAACCTTTAAATTGGTAGATATCTTTTGTACTTGCTTTATATCCGAAACATCATTGAACTGCGAACAAGACCATATACCAATCAATATGGCCAAAACGGATGCAAGTGAATATATATTTTTCATAATTGTCATATTTATCTGATTGTTAAAGCCAATTCAAATCCAAAATAGAGCGGAACTCCCAACTCTGTATAACTACCTGGAGTTCTCTTACTCTCATATCTAGGTCTAAAGTTGAACATATTATTTGCATAGAAAGAGGCCTTCATATTATTACCAATCTCTTTTGTTAAGTGTAAATTAAACATAACAACAGGAAAATAGGATTCTGCAATAAATCTGGTTGGGCTTCTAGTTTCAAATAGATATGAGAACTCTGGATCATCTTTCTTAGATGGGTCAAACTGTTTTAAAAAACCATCTTCGGATATATATGATACAAACATAGTATCATTTCCATAATTTGTCCATGACTTATTCACCCAATTAACCTGAGCCGATGCTGTTACTACAAAACCTATAGATGGGATATTATGAATTAATCTTAAAGTTGTTGCTACACTCTCTCTCTCATACTTCATCATACCATTCTCGTATACCCCTATTTTTCTCTCAAGACTATTGAGGTTTGTTCTAGTACTAAAAGATGGACTATTATCCCACTCTGTACTTCTCATATAAGCACCATTTAAAATAATTGATGTTCTAATTGCGTGAATCCTTCCAAAATCAAAGTCAAACTCAACACCCTTATTATCCCAATTAATACTATTCATTGGAGTAGCATACCTAACAAAAATTTTATAAGCATCTTTCTCTTTTAATGTAGGAATAGAGCCGGCATTTTGCTGCCCAATTTCATATGTTTTATAATCTATTACTCTAAAATTATCTACATCTAAACCCAAAGTATATCCATTTGTCATCTTCTCTTGGTAGCCGGTAACAGAAAATCTCATTCTATTGATTTTAACATCAAACCCTATTTCGCTTTTGTTGTTTTTTGCTATCTCTAAATCTGGATTTTTGGTATCATATACCTTTGTTGATGCTAAAAATAGCTGCTCTGACTCTGGAATTGCTGAGTCATATAGAGTATTAAAATGTACAAAATCAAAATATGCCATCTCAGGATATAGATATAGAGTTCCCGGTGCTTTTGCTGTAACACCATAGCCTCCTCTTAGCCAAAGCAGATTTGGTAGCACCTCTATGGACGCATTTATTCTTGGAGCTAAAATACTCTTTCCTTGAATATTATCATATCTAAGTCCAATCTGGCCTATCAGCTCTCTCTCTCCCATTCTATATGTTAGATTCTCCTCAGCATATAAAGAGATCTGATTAATAAATGGAATTGACGAATATTTTCTTGGTCTAGGAGAGGAGCTACTACTAGATAAATTTCTAAGAGGAGGAGTCGCTAAATCATAAACTATACCATCTCCTAAATTACCATCTGTTTTATAATCTGCTCCAATAACTATTCTATTGGATAAGTTTCCATATCTTTTAGAAAAAGTAGCATTTATTTTTGCAAATACATTTAGTTCTTTACCATATATATCATACCTATTAAAATACTCATTTGGTAGATATGTTGCATATAGAGAGGACTCATCAGAAGATATATTAGTTAGTTCATTCCCATTTATATCATAAACTCTCTGACCTGGTCTATTACTCAAAACTGCACCATCTCTGTTTGTCATTGAATATGCCGAAAAAGCATTCCCTAAAAGCTGCTGAGAAAATGAGTGCTTATCTCTATAATTTGCAGAAAATGTATATTTTATATTTGTCAACCAGCCTCTATTTATATTAAGTGTTCCATTTGAGTTTATTCTTACCCCAATATCTTTAGCACCTGTCTCCAACTGAGACCTTTGATCATCTGGATTCATCTCTCTAGTATCTTTCCCTAATGAAAGATCCAAAGAGGTATTAGATGATAATTTATTAAATACATTTGAGTATAGAACCTTAGCGGTTGCTCTCTGAAAATACTTATAAGACTCTGTTTGATTAGAGATACTGTATGCATAATCTCCACTAATATTTAAATTCCCTTTTCCCGGGCCTAGGCTAAACCCCTTTCCCGCAGAGGCTTGATATATTTTTGGATCTGTTTTAACTCTAATAGAGAGTGGTTCTCGACCCGCTTTTGATTTAATAATTACAGCTCCAGACGTAAGATCGCCATACTCAACGGAAGGGATACCTCTTATCACCTCCACAGACTCAATATTATCTGTTGAGAGTGTTCTTACATCAATCCCCGATTGTGGAGATGATCCGCCTCCTACAGCACCTGCACTACCAGAGATAGCAGGGCTTAGAGTTTGTAAATTTGAGTTATTAGAGATAGGGGAACCATCTACAATAATTGCTGTTCCCATACTATTCATGTTTGTACCAGAACCTCCAATACTCCTAATGGTAATAGTGTTGGCTATTGACAAATCTGGATTAACTGTCACACCTCCTGGCAAAAGTTGCATTATATCTTTTAATGAGCTTGTCTGTAGATGATCTAGTGCCTGTCTAGAAATATTAGAGGCCGTAGATTTCCCTGCTTTGCTCTCTGCAGCAACTACAAATACCTCATTCAATCTGAATGAACTCTGTCTCATTGCAAAATCTAACTGCAAAACTCTTCCAGCAAAAAGCGTTATAACTGTATCTATAGTCTCCATCCCAATATACTGTATCTTAATTTCTGCCCTACCTGGACTCAATCGTTCTACATTAAACTCTCCTTTTGAATTACTATTTATAATAACGCCCTGAGGCATTATTGTAATTGTAGCAAACTCAATTGGCTGTCTTGACTCTCCTTCCTCATAGACAACACCTCTTATTGAGGCAAACTCTCTTTGTTGCTCATTTGTAGCTACACTTGCAGAATGTAGGTTTACATAAGCAAAAAGAGAGATCATAATAATAGCTACTCTTATTATAGAAGAGCCGCTAATGAATCTCTCTTTAGTTTTTTTCATAATAATAATTTATTTTGGGTTAGTAATTAAGTACTTAATCTGTTTATTGCTCTCTTTAACTCATTTTTCATAGTAGAATCTCTCTCTAAATCATACTGTTTTATACAAAATTCTACAATTAGATCTCTCTGGTAAGAGAGAGTGTACCATCCAAAAGCCTCTAAAAGCAAAACTTTTAGCTCTTTATCTTCACTCAATTGATAAAATTCAAACAATTTATCCAAAAAGATTACATCATTAGAATTTCTTAAAGATGTAATTAGAAATCTCTTATCTCTAGCAGAAGTATTACTGTCTAACAGCTTATTATAATCAGAGACTTTTGAATTATAACTCCTGACTAATGACTCCATAACTCTTCTTCTAGATTTGACCCATTCAAGAGTTGTATCTCCAGCATATTTGTCAAAAAACTTCAAAGAAGATTCTAGCGGAAATGACTCAGATGCAAAACGTATATTAAAATCAACTCTCTTACTTGTATTTGGCGCCAGTCTCAATTTAAATACAATATCCTGCAGCATAGGATCGGCATTTGCCGATGCTGCTCTAGCCGCCAACCTTCTTAACAATTCATAATCATCATTTAAAGCAAGCTCTATAGATTGAGCTAATCTACTATTATAACTCTCACTTATAAGATAAAAAGCCTGCATTCTAATTAAAGGATCTTTATCTGTTTTTTGAATATCCAAAAGGCCATCGATAGATAGCTCTCCCATATTAAACAATTTTAATATCGCAAGAGACTTTAACTCTCCAGAATCATTTTTAAATACTCTATTCCAATACTTCTTATCTGTAACAGAGTTAGATAATTTTTGCGCAATATTTTTCTCTTTATGTCGATTAGCGTAGCTATATGTTGGATCTCCAAAAAGGTGTGACTCAAGAGTCATACTCATCTGAGCCCACTGACCCACAGAAACTCCATAATCTAGAATTCCTAATAATCTATTTGTCCAAGTATCTTGAAGCGTATTAACAGAATTTGCCTTTACTACTATACCCTCCCCTTTATCAAAAATATAGTGAGCTGCAATATAATCATCTAAATGATACGAACCATTAAAGCAGGCATCCAAAATAATAAAAGGAACTTTAGGTTTAAATCGATTAAAGTCTGCTATTGTAATATTTAATGAGGCATCATAAATACTATCAATCTTCATTTGCTCTGGATTAAAAGCGTTCTCAACCCAATGTTCTGGAACATCATAGTTTTTAATATAGTACTCCTTAGAGGCAGTTGTATCTTTTGATGATCTTATTTTGGATCTAAAAAAACGTCTTGTCATATCCAACCATCTATCAGCAGAGCTTGTCATAGGGCTTCCATTTAGATACTGAGTATCGTCATATCCGTGATGATGTAAAATTGCAATATCTAAACTCTCCCTTGAAAGTTCTGCCATCAATCGATCCCTAACAGAATCATCATACTTATGATCTATATAAGATATAGTTCCCCTTCCACTCTTTACCGAATTGAATTGTGAAGAGAGAGTCCAACGCTCATCCATCCTAGCAACTATACAATCAGAATTGTAACCATGACCAGCAAAAAAAGTAATATCTTTAATCTCTCTTTTACTCTTTTTACTCTCCACTACTCTATTTAAATATATATTAATTGATTCGTAATCAATTGCTCCATTTTTATAGGGAGGTTTAATTCTAGATGAATAAATATCACACGATATGTAATGCTTAGAATTGGCATCTAATGAGTAGTAGTGATAACTACTCTTTAAAGAATCCTGCTTAATGTAATTAAACTTGAGATCGAAATCATCATAAAATCTATCAGAAGGCACTGAAGATCTTTGCCAATCTCTTCTTTGGTCCATTTTAAAAGCTGTTGTAAGATGTTGCGCATCTCTTATCATAGGAATAGGGATATCTCCAATCAAAATAGCCCCCTCCAACTTACCATTTTTATATAAAGAGTGAAGTGTGTCTCTAATTGGATCTGGTACCATCCAAATATCTTTTATAAGATAAACACCATATCCCTCATGGTTTAATGAGGAAATATATGCGTTTACAGATTTAGAACAATTTTCAAGTGTCAATCTATCAATCACAATAGCAACTGATCTCTTATTTGCGTAAATTGTTGTTGATGATACAAATAACAATAAACAAAAAAATATAAATTTAAAATATCTGTTTTGATTCATAATTGTGTGCAAATTTGGTGTAATAATACAAATCCATCAATCCTCAATAAAAATGAGAGATGAATAAAAATAATAGTAATAAATAGGGAATCTGTTAATTTAACAGCATCGAAATAACGCGTTAATACGTCGGACTTTCTTTAAGAAAGTGTAGCTAATTTTTGTAGTTTTCATAGTCGTGATAGTTTAAAAGCAAATATATAAAAAAAAAGAGAAAACAAATAAATGTAATCTCTCTTTATTACTATAAAATACTACTGATTATTTAGCATCTATCATCTAATCAAATATAATACTATAACAGTTTGAAAGCATTATATGCTCCACTCTGTTCCTTCTTTAGTATCTTTTATGGTAATTCCTAAATCTGTTAACTTTTGGCGTATCTCATCACTTTTAGCAAAATCTCTGTTTTTCTTTGCCTCTTTTCTAAAATCCAAAATTAACTCAACCAATGACCCTATCTTTGAGTTTCCATCTTCATTTAACCCCTCCTCTCTAAGACCTAAAACATCTGACAAAACCTCATTAAAAAGCGCCTTTAATAGATTATAGTCCTCTTTTGATAAAGAAATAGATCCATCTTTAGCACTATTAATCAATCTTACAGCATCAAAAAGCTTTGCTATTGCAATTGGTGTGTTAAGATCGTCACAAAGAGCGCTATATACATCATTGTAAATATCTTCTACCTCTTTAGTTAAATCTACTGTAGTTAGTTTAATGGAATCTAAATCCTTTTTAGCATTAAATAGCCTTTTATAACCCTTCTCAGCAGCAATTAAAGCCTCATTACTAAAATCTAATGTACTTCTATAATGTGCTTGGAGAATAAAGAACCTTATGGTCATTGGGGAGTATGCCTGTTGTAATAACTTGTGATCCCCAGAAAAAAGTTCTGGTAGGGTAATAAAATTCCCTAAAGATTTACCCATTTTTTGACCATTTATGGTAATCATATTATTGTGCATCCAATATCTAATTCCACCCTCACCTCTGGCTGCTGTATTTTGAGCTAATTCACATTCGTGATGTGGAAAAAGAAGATCCATACCACCTCCATGAATATCAAATGACTCTCCTAAATATTTAGCACTCATAGCAGAGCACTCTAAATGCCACCCCGGAAATCCATCGCTCCATGGAGATGGCCATCTCATTATATGCTCTGGGGATGCTTTTTTCCATAAAGCAAAATCAAAAGGAGATCTTTTATCTTGCTGCCCATCTAAATCTCTAGTATTACTCTGCATATCATCTAAAGATCTTCCTGATAGTCTACCATATTTGAAGTCTGAGTTGTATCTATTTACATCAAAATAGACCGAACCGTTACTCTCATATGCATATCCCTTTTCTAATATTTTGTTTACAAGGTCTATCTGCTCTATGATATGGCCCGACGCTCTAGGTTCAATACTTGGAGGAAGTGTATTCAACATCTTCATAGCCTCATGATACCTTATTGTATAATACTGAACAACCTCCATTGGCTCAATCTGCTCTACTCTAGCTTTTTGAGCTATTTTATCCTCGCCAGAGTCTGAGTCGTTTTCTAAATGTCCAACATCTGTAATATTTCTAACGTATCTAACCTTATATCCAAAATGTTTAAATAGCCTAACTAATACATCATATGTTATTCCTGGTCTAGAATGTCCCAAATGAGCATCGCCATAAACTGTAGGCCCACAGACATATAAACCAACTATTCCATTATTTAATGGAATAAACTTCTCTTTTTTTCTATTCAAAGTATTGTATAAAAATAGCTCTCTCTCCATAATTTATGTATTTTAAGCTACAAAATTAACAATTTTCTATTCAATAATTGTATCCAAAATTTTTATACTTGAGGCAACTATCTCATAGGTCTGTTTTTCTACACCAGCCTTAGTAGTAAAACTAATTGGTTTAATCTTACCAATTACTCCAATATAAGAACCCTTTTTCATACAACTAAATGGGGGCATATTTTTATTAGACCAAGCAATAATATTATGCCATATTGTTTGTGTGTTGTACTCTCCCTCTTTATTTTTGACACTCTCATTGGTGGCTAAAGAAAACTTTACAAGTTCTAATCCATCTTCAAATGAGTTAATTTTGGGATCATATCCCACAAAACCCTTTAACTCTACTCTATTTAATGACTTTTCCATAATAAATATTTTTAGTACAGACAAGGTACTTTATATATGAGACTATACATTTCAAAAAGAGATAAATAAAATATATAATCAACAAAATAATTTTTAATAATAAAAAATAAACACTATATTATAAAATGTTATACATTTGACGAAAATTTAGAAAAACACAAACAATATAAGAAATCAGCCCAATTATATGAAAAAACTATTTTTTATTTTAACAGTAATCGTTCTATCCTCTTGTGTAGAAAACACAAAGAAATACAAAGATTTAGTTTCCAGGATAGACTCTCTTGAGACTGCAAAAAGTGCTCAAAATAGAGAGATTGAGGAGGCTTTTGAGATAATTAACCAAATAGAGAGTGGGCTCAAAGAGATTAGAGAGACCGAAAACATCCTAAAAGTAAGATCTCAATCGTCTGGGGAGTTGACTAATGGCACAAAAGAGCAGATAATAGAGGATATTAACTCTATATCGCAAGCAATTATTGGCTACAAAAATCAAATTGAGAATTTAAAGAAAGAGAATAGATTTCAATCTAATCAATTTAGAATCAGGTTAGAGAATCTTCAAAATGAGCTAGCAGAGAAATCGAGGATAATAGAGGAGCTAACAACTCTATTAGAGGAGAAAGATATTCAAATACGGATAAAAACTAAACAGATATCCTCATTAGACAAAGCAGTCTCTGAACTAAGAGGAGATGTAGAATCTTTGTCAAAAGAGAAAGAGTTACATAAAGAGACCATATCATCTCAGGAAAAATTACTAAACACTGCCTTTTATATTGTCGGAAATAAATCAGAACTAATCAATGCAAAAGTATTAACAAGAGGTGGGCTATTTAGGTCTGCAAGAATCTCATATGACGCAGAGCAATCCTCATTTATTAGAATTGACATTAGAGAGACAGTGCGAATAGCTTTAAATTCTCAAAAGGCTAAAATACTATCTATCCATCCTACAGGAAGCTACACTCTAGAAAAAGATGGGAATGATATGTTATCTCTATTTATTTCAAATCCTGACTCATTTTGGGAGCAAACTAAATACTTAGTGATTCAAATTCAATAACCACATAAATAATAAACTTACAAATCTTTATGAAATTTAACAAAAAAGGCAACATACAGTTGCTTGGAACAATTATTGCTGGATTGATGCTAATTTTAACTTTTTCATGTAAAAACAGTAGTATGAATCAAAATCCATTATTGATAGAATCCACTAACCTACACAATGCACCACCATTTGACAAAATAACAAATGAGCACTATAAGCCTGCTTTTGAAAAGGCAATTGAGTTGGCTAGAAAGGAGATTGACATTATAGTAAATAATCCAGAAGCACCAAATTTTGAAAACACTATTGAAAGTCTTGAGTTTGCAGGTGAGACTTTATCTCGAGTTAGCTCAATCTTTTATAATCTGAATCAATCTAATACAGATGATCAGATGCAACAGATAGCTATGGAGATATCTCCAATGCTAAGTGATTACAACAATGATATAGCTTTAAATGAAAAACTTTTCAATAGAATTAAGCAGGTATACCAAAATAGAACCAATCTAAACTTAAATCAAGAACAATTAAGATTAACCGAAGAGACTTATAAGAGTTTCGAGAGAAATGGAGCTAATTTAGAAGGAGAAAATAGGGATAGATATAAAGAGATAAATAAAGAACTTTCTCAGTTATCTCTTCAATTTGGGCAAAATGTTTTGGCCTCTACAAATGACTTTATTGTTCATATTACAGATAAAGATCAACTTGCAGGTCTTCCTCACTTTGCTTTAATGGCAGCTGCATCTGAGGCAAAAGAGAGAGAGTTAGAAGGTTGGGTATTTACCTTACAAGGTCCAAGCTTTGAGCCGATTCTAAAATACGCAGATAATAGAGAGCTCAGAGAGAAAATATGGAAGGGATTCAATACTAGAGCTATCTATGACCAGTACGACAATAGAGATATTGTTAAACAAATTGCTAAACTAAGACTAGAGAGAGCAAATATTCTTGGATACGAAACTCATGCTCAATATGTTTTAGAAAAAAATATGGCAAAGACACCAGAAAATGTAAATGCATTTTTAGAGGAACTATTAGTAAAGTCTATGCCTTATGCTAAACAAGAGGTTGCAGATATTCAAAAATATGCAAATAAAAATGGATTTAAAGGAGAGTTAATGCCATGGGATTTCAGCTATTGGTCAGAAAAATATAAAGATGAAAAATATGCAATTAACGACCAACTCTTAAAGCCATATCTTAAATTGGAGAGTGTAGAACAAGCAATCTTTGATTTAGCATCAACTCTATTTGATCTTAAATTTGTTCAATCTTCAGACATTCCAGTATATCACCCAGATGTCAAGGTATTTGAAGTATATCAAAACGACGTTTATAAAGCTCTTTTATATATTGATTATTTTCCTAGAGCAAGCAAAAGAGGTGGTGCCTGGATGACATCATTTAGAGAGCAACATATTAAAAATGGAGTTGAATATAGACCTTTTGTTTCGGTTGTATGTAACTTTACTAAGCCAACAGAGGATACTCCGTCTCTTCTTACCTTTGGTGAGTTTACAACTCTTCTACACGAATTTGGTCATGCGCTTCATGGGATATTGGCCGAGGGGTCCTATACATCTCTAACCGGAACAAGTGTAGTTAGAGATTTTGTAGAACTTCCTTCTCAAATTATGGAGAATTGGGCTACTGAGAGAGAATTTCTTGAAAAATTTGCTACTCATTACCAAACAGGTGAAAAAATCCCAGCAGAACTAATAACCAAAATCATAGATGCTAGAAACTTTCTAAGTGGATACTCAAGTGTTAGACAATTAACATTTGGAATAAACGATATGGCTTGGCATAATCTAAAATCTGCCGATCATATTGACGATGTTATTGCATTTGAAAAAAGAGCTATTGAAAGGACTCGTCTTTTAAAAGATATAGACTCAACATGCTTTTCCACATCATTTAGTCACATATTTGCTGGAGGATACTCTGCTGGTTACTACAGCTACAAATGGGCCGAAGTTTTGGAGGCTGACGCATTCTCTTTATTTAAAGAAAAGGGGATATTTAACAGAGAGGTTGCTGACTCTTTTAGAGAAAATATTTTATCTAAAGGGAATTTGGAAGATGCCGATGTTATCTATAGAAAATTCAGAGGAAGAGATCCTAAAATTGAGTCTCTTTTAGAAAAATTTGGTATGAAATAAATTTTTAACTACAATTTCATTAAAGGGTGTCAGTAAAAACTGTCACCCTTTTTTGTATCATATCAAATTTCATTACATTTGTAATATCTATTATTTCTATTATTACAAACTATTACAAACAAAAAACACGATGAAAAACTTTCAGAAAAATTGGGTTAGACATCTATTGCAATGGGGAACATTGATTGCAATTATTGTTGTACTAACAAAAATCTTTGGTAATGAGACTGCAGACCCCGAGGCATACTGCCCTTTTGGAGGAATCCAGACTCTTGCAACCTATCTTGTAGCTGGATCAATGGCATGCAGCATGACAGCCACACAAATTATGATGGGCGTATTTTTAGCAATAGGAGTAATCCTATTTAGCAAATTATTTTGCAGCTATGTTTGTCCTCTAGGGGTTGTGAGTGAATATCTTATTAAATTAAGAAAAAGCCTCAAGCTTCCAGAAATAAAAATTGAACCAAAATCGATTATTGATAGACTATTAAGAGTATTTAAATATATTCTACTTTACTGGATTTTCTACTCAACAGTATCTAGTTCCGAACTTTTCTGCAAAAACTTTGATCCTTATTATGCTTTTGCTACTGGATTCAAAGGAGAGCTAACAATGTGGATGGCTATTATCTCAATTGCCCTATTTATTCTGGGAAATATGTTTATCAAAATGTTCTGGTGCAAATATTTGTGTCCACTAGGCGCCATTAGTAATATATTTAAATATGCAATAACCTTTACCATTTTAGTGGTACTATATATAGCATTAGGTTTCACTGGAATTGAAATTCACTGGACTTATTTACTAGCTGCTGCAACTATTTTAGGTTGGCTATGGGAGATTATTTATATGGAGTCTAAAGTAGCACCTATGTTAAAAGTTGTTAGAGACACCGAAAAATGTAATAATTGTGGCATATGTTCTAAGAAATGCCCTTACTCAATTGATGTAGATAAAACAAAAGTTGTTAAGCATATAGATTGTAATCTATGTGGAGAATGTATTGCCTCATGTAATAAAGATGCCTTAACATTTGGTGGTAAATCCTATTTTAGATGGACTCCTGCAATTTTAACTGTAGTTCTATTTTTTGCAGCTTTATTCATTGGAAAAACTATTGAATTGCCTACAATAGACTTAAAATGGGGAGACGAAGCAAAACACGAAAATTTAGAAAAAATACGTGTTGAAGGAATGAGATCTGTTAAATGTTTTGGTAGTTCTAGCGCATTTGCGGCCAAATTAAAAAGAATTAATGGTATCTACGGAGTTGCTACATATGTTAAACATGCATATGTCGATATTTACTTCCAATCAGATGAAATAACAGAAGAGCAGATAAGAAAAGAGATATTCGTTCCTTCAAAATTTAAAATAAATAATCCAGACCAATCTGTAGAACAGATAAAAGTAATTACAATCTATACTGAATATATGCATGACAGGATGGACCCTAATTATTTAGGACTTCAATTCAGAAATAGTGAAAAAGAGTACTATGGATTAGAGACAGAGTACAATTGCCCTATTATTGTTAGATTATATATGGGTATAAACGAACCTATTGACGAGAGGTTCATTAAGAGTATGGTCGAAATGAAAGAGTTAGAAATGCCTGTCCATGGTGGGGGAACAAGAACTATAAAAGTAAATTATGAATATGTCGGCATGGAATCTGGACAAATAGACACTATTTCTAGACTTGAGTTTATTAAAAGAATGTTTACTCCGTTCTCAGTAGAGTTTAAAAATACCGAGGAGTGGATAGATAAGAGCCCAACAACATATCAAATCTTATACCCAGGCCTTGACAAACCAATAATATCTAGAAACTTACCATTTCTATCAAATTATTTATCTCAACAAAAAGGGCTAATAAAAGTTGAAACCGTTGTAACAGAAGATGGAGAATATGCAATCAACATCACATTCTCATCTGAAATTACGGACCCGGATACTATTTTAAATCTACTTAACTCTCCTAAATGGACCATTAAAAACAGAGAAGGGGTAATTGAAGAGGTTGATGCTAAACTTCCTTTTGAAACAAAAGGTCAAATTATTTAGAGATCCATTATGAAAAATACAATATTAAAAGCACTCCTTATAGGAGTGCTATTTAACCTATTTTCATTGGCTCATGCCGATGAAGGAATGTGGCTTATACACCTACTAAATAAAAACTTAAGCTCACAAATGAAAAAAACGGGTCTTAAAATTGACCCTAAAATTATATATGATCAAGACAACGCCTCTATAAGTGATGCTATTGTAGCTTTAGACTTTGGGTGTACTGGGAGTATCATATCAAAAGAGGGGCTACTATTAACCAACCACCACTGCGCATATGGAGATATCCACTCTCTTAGTACTCCAGAAAAAAATTACCTAGAAGATGGGTTTTGGGCAATGACCAAAGAGCAAGAGATTCCAATTAAAGGAAAATCGGCATTCTTTCTTAGAAAGGTAATTGATGCTACTCAAGAGGTTCACCAAGTATCTGATTCACTAAAAAAAGAGGGGTTTAATGCTGGGATGAGAAAAATATCTTCAATAATTGAAAGAAGATATAAAAAAGGTAGTGGAAGCGAGGTTATGCTTATGTCCATGTGGAGAGGAACAAAATATTACCTCTTTTTCTACGATGTGTATAGCGACATCAGGCTTGTAGGAGCACCTCCTGTCTCTATTGCAGCATATGGTGGAGATTATGATAATTGGGAATGGCCTCAACATAAAGGAGATTTCACTCTATATAGAATCTACTCAGATAAAGATGGTAAGCCTGCTCAATATTCCAAAGAGAATATACCATTAAAACCAAAAAAAGTCCTTTCTATTTCCACAAAGGGAGTAAAAGAGGGTGATTTCACTATGGTTATTGGGTTCCCTGGCCGTACAAACAGATACTCTTCCTCTTTTGGCGTTAATGAAAAAGAGAAGATAACTAATCCAATATCTGTAAAAGTAAAGGGAGAGAGACTTAGAATAATGAATCGCTTTATGAATCAAGACCCTAACGTAAGACTAATCTATGCCGATAACTATTTTGGAATTAGTAATGTACAGGAACTACTAGAAGGCGAGATATATAACTTTAGAAGATTTGGTGTTGTAGATATAAAAAGAGATGAAGAGAGACTTCTAAGAGAATGGATAAATAAAGACTCAAAAAGAGCCGAGAAATGGGGCGATCTATTAGAAAGATTAGAGGAGAGTTACAAATCTCGAGAGGATATTACCAAAGCAAAAAAATATTACCAAGAGACACTAGTCTCTGGTCAAGGATTCATATATTTTGGAAATCGTGCAAATTCTCTCCGAAACATTAAAGAGAGAGAGGGTGTAGATACAATAAAAGTTGGATCTAAACACCAAATCTACTTAAAAAATCTAATGGAAAGAGGATATCAAAGTAGTTGGATGCCACTAGAAAAAGAACTTATGAATTATCAGTTAGATATCTTCTTTAAAAATGTTGAAAATCAATATTGGGGAGAATATCTTACAGAATTGCATAATAAATTTAAAGGTGATGCACAAAAAATAACGAATTTTGTTTTTGGAACATCAAACATTCTCAACAAAGAGCGATTCTATAAGTTAATTGAAGAAGATCAACCTATTGACTTATTTATTAACGATCCTATTAGTCAATTGGCAAAATCGGCAAGAATAACAAGCTTTAATCAAGAAGAGATCGATGCGCTAGAAGACGGACTTAGTATAAATGCCTTAGAAGCTGAATACACAAGAGCTCTTTATAAAATGAGAGAAGAGATGGGCATAGAGCAGTATCCAGATGCAAACTCAACAATGAGAATAACCTATGGAACTATAGGCCCACTTATTCCATCTGATGGAAAATACTACAGTTCACAAACAACATATAGAGGAATTTTAGACAAATATAATCCTGACTCATACGAGTTCTCTCTTAAACCAAAAATGAAAGAGCTTCTCAAAAATAGAGATTGGGGTCAGTGGGGTAAAAACAATGTTCTATATATAAACTTCTTGTCAAATAATGATATTACTGGAGGAAACTCAGGAAGTCCTGTACTAAATTCAAAAGGGGAGATTATAGGGTTGGCATTTGATGGAAATAAAGAGTCACTAGCATCAGATGCATATTTCCATCCAGATATGAATAAATGTATAAATGTGGATATCCGCTATGTTCTATGGATCATCGACAAATATGCAAATGCACAACATATTTTAAAGGAGATCCTTTAACAATTATGTATAATTATAAAGGCTGCCTAATAATAACTAGGCAGCCTTTTATATAAAAAACTATGTCTATTATCTTCTAAATATACACTTAGACAAAAACATCACTATCAAAGAGAGTGTTATAAAAACAAAGGATAACTCCATATATTGAATCTTAGCTAACCAAACAACATAGATAAGTGAAATAGAGAGGATAGACAACGCTGAAAAGACTCTCTCTAATTTAATCCAGTTCTTATATGATGCAATTATAACAAATATAAAAAAGGGGTTTAAAAAAAGAAGATTATAGTTATAATACAGCTCTGTATGATCAGATATAGCGATAACTGTTATCAAAAAAAAGCCCACTAAAGAAGATATTAATATCACAATTTGATTGAAATGAGCAGAAGGTCTCTTCTTAATAAAATAAAAAATAGAAAAAATCAACATTAATACAGATAAAAGCATTGGTGATAAAACTTTGGTTATACTAATACCACTTTTATCTACTTTTAATTGATCTACCTCTAATATTACTCTGTGCTTTTCTACAAAAGGGCTCCCATTTACAACAGTTGAACTAAGACCATCTCTTAAATTATTGGGTAGAAACATCTCTTGAAAATAGGTAATTTTTCTGTCAACACCCGAGCCTAAAATTACATTTATCCCAAATTTTGTCCATCCGGTTATATAGAAATTAAGATTATCTCTATATGAAAGACCAGTTAAACTATTTAAGTCTGGAGCTGTAACACTAATTATTTCATAAACAATATCCCTAACTTGAGAGGTGCAATTTTTAGTTAGAAATTCATATAAATAATATCTATTCTGTGGAAGATAAAGATTATTAAGTTTAGATAACAATTTCACCTTCTGTTCTGAAGAAAGAGATAGTACTTGCTCTTCTACCATCTTATTCTCCCATCTATATTGCATTATAAAATCTCTATATAACTGAATTCCCAACATATAGTTGAGTCTGCCTCTTATAAATTTCATATAGAAATTTGGAGTAGAAAAGTCGAATAGTCCAAAATTATAGACAAAATCACTGCTTCCATTTCTATCCTTAACTCTAAGAGCAGTATGTCCAAAAGTAGAATAGAGCTCATCTCCTGGAGAACAAGTTAGTATAGATATTTCTATATTATCATAATAGTCCGCTACGTTAGGAATACTATCTCTGTCATTTGAGAAGAGAGACGAACTGATAACTAAAATGAGAGCCAACAATGCCCCCTTATTGAACATTCGCTCTATTTTCCTGGTCTCCATCGGCTTAATAAGGATTTATGTTTAGGGAATATTCCTCTCTGTTTAGTTCTAATATCTTCAGTAACATAAAAAACACTTTTGTCAAAAGAAGTCACAATTTTATCTACTTTTTTTAAATTCTTTCTGTCTACAACAGTCTCAATAATATCAATTTCGCCAACAGAACCACTACCCTTTATTAGAGTGGCTCCATAATTCTCTTTAGATAAAAGAGATACTAACTCTCGACCATTTTGCTTTGTATAAACTCTGCATAATAAAACGCCAAATGCTATTCTCTGCTCAATCAATATTCCAACAAAATTACCTGCAGCATACCCTCCTGCATAAGATAGATATGCAATCATATCATTAGCTCTAGAAAAAATTTCTGATATTACTATAATCCAAATAAGTACTTCAAAAAAGCCTATAACTGGAGCTAAATACTTCTCTCCTTTAGAAACAAAAATAATTCTAAGAGTACCCAATGAAACATCTATGATACGACCAAAAAAAATCAAAAGTGGAAGTATATAAGGGTATTGATCCAATAAATCTAACATATAATATTCAATTAATTCAATCTAAACAAAACTTAAAAAATTACTTACAAAATCTTCTATTTTTTATACACATTTAAAAAAGCACTACCTAAATTATCTATTATATCTCCAGCAATTAATGACTCTTGTCCAAGTTTATCAGCTGCAATATCTCCAGACAAACTATGTAGATAAACCCCAATAATTGCTGATGCTTCTGGAGAATATCCCTGAGCTAAAAGCCCTAATAAAACACCACATAATACATCACCACTACCAGCAGTGGCCATGCCAGGATTACCCGTTGAGTTAAAGTATAACATTCCATCTGGTGTAGAGATAGATGTATTTGCTCCTTTTAAAACAACAATTACTTTATTCTCCTTAGAAAAATCAACCTGCTTTTGAATAGCCTCTTCTGTGTTGATATAATCGCCAACCATTCGCTTAAACTCTTTTGGGTGAGGAGTCAGAATAGAGTATTCTGGAACATATTTTAACATCTCTTTGTGACTAGATAAAATATTTATTGCATCAGCATCAATTACCATTGGACTATCGTAATATTTTAATAACTCCTTAAAAGCATTAACCGTATCTGGAGCTTTTCCTATTCCTGGGCCTATTGCAATAGCACTATATTTATCTAAGTCACAATAACTCCCAATGGTCTCTTTAGAACCATAAACTCCCGAGCCAAAACATGACGATATTATATAATCCGAAGCATCTAAAGTACAGATTGCCTCATTAACAGAGATCTGCACAACGTCATATAATTTTTGAGGTACGTGAACTGTAAGAAGACCAACTCCAGATCTGAGTGCCGATCTGGCAGCAAGAACAGCAGACCCTGCCATACCAAAAGAACCAGCAATTAAAAATGCATGCCCATATGTCCCTTTATGTGAGTACTTATCTCTGACTCTTAATAATGGTTTTATTGTATCGGCAACAATCATTTTATAAGGTGTAGACAATCTAGAAATAATACCTAAGTCTAAACCGACACTTACAACAAACCACTTTCCAATATAACAGTAGTTCTCCTTATAAAACATGCATAGCTTTGGGAACTCTAGAGTTAGTGTGTTGTCTGCATTAATTATTACAGGCGTACCATCTTCATTTAATTTATCTGAAAATAGTCCACTAGGAACATCAATAGAAATAACAAACGAGTTAGATCTATTAATGGTATTAATTAAATCACAATGAATTCCATCGACCTTTCTGTTTAGTCCGGTACCAAAAATACCGTCAATAACAATTGAATTTTGTTCTATTGATGGAATATCGAGTGATGATTTAATTGATTTAATATAGACACTACCATAGATATATAACTCTTCAAGTAACTCATTCCTTAGAGAAGAACTCTTATCTCTATTCAACACATATAAATAACAATCAAACCCTCTTGACCCTAAATTAGCAGCCATAGCAATAACGTCATTTCCATTATTACCAGAGCCAGCAAAAAGGTAAATTTTTCTCTTATTTACAGAGATATTCTCTTTAAACCACACAGAAAGAGCCTTAGCAACTCTTTTGACTAGAGTGTACTCTGTTATATTTTCTGAAGAGAGTGTACATCTATCGATTTCTGCTATCTGTTTAGCGGTAAAAACCTTCATAGAAAAATAGTTAGTTTAGCAAATGTTTTTTTGTAAATACTTACTAATAGTAGATATAAGATGATCTTTACTTACTGGTTTAGTTATATAATCCGTACATCCAGCTGATATTGCCTTCTCTTTATCGTTGTCTAAAGCAAATGCAGTAAAAGCAACAATCGGGACATCACAGTCTAACTCTCTAATCAACTTTGTTGCAATATATCCATCCATTATTGGCATCTTAATATCCATTATTATTAAATCTATAGGCTGATTGGTTTTAAAATAATCCACAGCCTGAGCACCATCTTGAGCATGATATATGCTCACGTTAAGCTTTCTTAAGGCTAATTTAACATATTCTGCATTTGCAAAATCGTCTTCAGCCAACAAAATACAGTATTTTGTGTTATCAGATATGAGCGAATTTCTATTCATCATTATGGTGTTTGACTTATTTCTTGTAAAATTAGGAAAAGAAAGTTACTAAAAAAACTTATTAAAATAAATAGACATATTCAATTATGAAAGATATAGGACATTTGAGGCGTGAGTATAATCTCAATAGAATAGATATTACTAAAATAGAACAAGACCCCTTTGCTCTTTTTGACAACTGGTTTAAAGAAGCTTTGGCTATAGAAGATATTGAAGCAAACTCAATGATCTTATCAACAGTTAATTATAACAACAAACCATCTTCAAGAGTTGTTCTTCTAAAAGAGTACTCAAATTGTAGATTTAAATTCTACACCAATTATTTAAGTAAAAAAGGAAAGCATATTGAAGATAATGCATATGTCGCTTTGCTATTTTATTGGCCTAAAAGTGTTAGGCAGATTAGAATAGAAGGGTATGCTCAAAAAACATCTATTACTGAATCTAATAACTATTTTTCTCAAAGGCCAAGAGAGAGTATGGCATCGGCAATTATCTCAAAGCAGAGCCAAAAGATGGAGATCTCAATGAACTCCCTTATGACTGAGTATAATAATCTATTAAATTCAAATAAACCTCTTAATAGGCCAAAGCACTGGGGAGGCTATGATGTTATTCCAGAGTATTTTGAATTTTGGCAAGGGAACAAAGGACGCCTTCATGATAGATTCCAATTTACAAAAGAGGATAATTCTACTTTATGGCAAATAGATCAACTATATCCATAAAATAAATCATTTTTAGCTGTAACAGTTTTGTCATATTTATATTTTATTGTTTAATTTGTAAATGTTAAAATTATAAGCTATGATAGATAAACCATATGTTGCCGGAATAGATATAGGCGGACAAACTAGTAAAATTGGAATCGTAGATGCCAGAGGCATGGTTCTTACTCAAACAACAATCAGAACAGATAGCCATACAGATGTAAGCCTATATATTAATGATTTAAGTGAAGCTCTTACATCCCTTGCACAAAATGTTGGAGGGTTATCTAAAATAAGAGGTATTGGTATTGGAGCTCCAAATGGTAACTATTATACTGGAACTATCGAAAATGCAGTTAACCTAATATGGGGTGGAAAAAATGTTATCCCTTTTGCTAAACTTTTTAACAAAAAAATTGGCATTCCTGTGGCTTTAACAAACGATGCAAATGCAGCAGCTGTTGGAGAGATGACTTATGGAGCCGCTAGAGGCATGAAAAACTTTATTATGATAACCCTAGGGACTGGTGTTGGAAGTGGAATAGTCATTAATGGGGATGTAGTTTATGGTCATGATGGATTTGCAGGAGAACTTGGTCACACAACATCTATAAGAAACAATGGTAGATTGTGTAACTGCGGTAAAATTGGTTGTTTAGAGACCTATGCCTCTGCTATAGGATTGGCAAGAACAGCCAGAGAGTGGCTAGAGAGCTCAGAAGAAGATAGTGTATTAAGAGATATTTCGGAAGATATAACATCTAAAGATGTTTTTGAGGCAGCATCACATGGAGACCCTATAGCTATAAAAGTTTTTGAGTTTACAGGAAAGATTTTAGGCGAAGCATTTGCCGATTTTGTTGCATTTAGTGCTCCAGAAGCAATAATCCTATTTGGAGGTTTAGCCAGATCGGGTGATTTAATATACAAGCCAACACTAGAACATATGAACAAAAATTTGCTTCCACTTTGGAGAGGTAAAATTGATATAGTCTTTTCGCAATTAAAAGAGTCCGATGCTGCAATTTTAGGTGCAAGCGCTTTGGGATGGGAGATTAAGTAGTTTTATAAATAATATTTTTATAAATTTTTAAAGCGCTCTCAATAACTGAGTCATCAAAATTATAATTGATATGGTGTAGCCCTTTTGACAAAACTCCATTCCCTATATCAAAGAAAGAAGCGCTGGAGTATAATGCAAAGAAAGCAAAGTCATCAGAGCCCCTTGAGGGCTCTTTTGCTATTATTGTCTTTAAGCCCACACTATCTACACTCCTCTTTACAATACTATTTGCATTAGAACAATTAACTGTAGCAGGAAATCTATCATAATATTTAATTTCCATCAGAATATCATCACTTTCTATTGCCGATTCAGAGAAATATATTAACCTATCTACCAAAGAATTTAAGTTATCGTCACTATTTGCTCTTAGAGTAACTCTTAAATAACCCCAACCTGGAGTTACTCCAAAATTTGAGTCTCCAATCTCAACTCCAACAACTGTACCTAAGATAAAGTTATCTTCATTATAGTCCTGCTTATTAATCTCATCTAACCAATTAATAATTTTGAATATTGCTCCACATGGAGATATTGCCTCTTCTGGAAAAGCCGCATGAGAACTCCTTCCCTTAAAAAACAACTCAACACCCACTGAAGCTGCAGCATACACTTTTGGAAATATGATAATATTATCAGAACTGTAACCTGGAGAATTGTGAATAGCAAAAGAGTAGTCAAACTTGATTCCCAAGTCATCAATCTCCTTGGCCATTATCTTGGCTCCAGAACCATTCTCCTCGGCAGGTTGAAAAAGCAACCAAACCTCCCCCCGAAACTCTCTATTTAAATTTAATATATCTGACAGCTCCAATAAAATTGCCATATGACCATCATGGCCACATAAATGAGCCACCGTACCATCCACATCCACAGCATCCATCTCTGCTCTAAACATAATAGACGGTCCATTATCAACTCCTTTAAAACAGGCTAAAATACCATAGCCCCCTAAATTAGTATAGAGATAATCACACGCTTTACTCCTAAAATGAGCAATAAGATAATCGGCAGTACTAGACTCCTCCCCAGAGCGCTCTGGTATAGAATTTAAAATCTGACGATATCTATTCATTCTAATTATTTTGAATATATTTATCAATTAAGTTGAACAATTGAACAGGATTAATTGGCTTTGCTATATAGTCATTGCACCCTGCATCAAAAGTAGCCTCTTTTTCTCCAGGGAGGCTCATTACAGTTTGAGATATAATAATCACCTCTTTATTAAACTCTCGTATCTTTCTTGTAGCCTCTAAGCCATCCATCTCCGGCATTAGGATATCCATTAAGATAATATCTATAGAAGTGTTAGACCTACATATATCCACAGCCTCTTTTCCATTAGAAGCATGATATATATTCTTAAACCTAGTATTCAATAACTTAGTTAATACCAGATCTGTCGTTCTATCGTCCTCCACAATCAACAATGAACTCTCTTTTGCCGATTGAGTCTCTACCCCCAATGTAGTCTTTTGACTTATATCCCTGGCAAAAGGAATTGATACCGTAAACTCAGATCCCTTACCCTCCTTTGAATTAACTTGAATATAGCCACCCATCCTATCTACAAGATCTTTTATTATAAATAATCCCAAACCAGTACTCTGTTCACCAGCTGTACCAGGTTT